>ERZ869936.1673-NODE-1673-length-15124-cov-17.218196_pt1 | contig 15124 bp, 9 predicted proteins | sample MGYA00520876_ERZ869936 | MGnify/ENA primary metagenome ERZ869936 (study PRJEB32218, sample SAMN09650985) | biofilter metagenome | isolation source: enrty point of leading RO module | place: Saudi Arabia: Thuwal, RO plant located on Red Sea | collected 2016-02-17 ...
CACCCCCGGCAGGATTCGAACCTGCGACCTTCGGTTTAGGAAACCGACGCTCTATCCGACTGAGCTACGGGGGCCTCCGGAGGACAGGATCGCGAACGCTGCTCTCGCCGTGACGCAGACACGTCCCGCTGCCGCCGCGTTCGCCTCAACCTCTTCCCGGTCGCGGACGAGTTTAACAACCCCGCATTCCGCCGGAAACGCTTCGACCGCCGTCGATCGCGCCGGCCCGTCGACCAGTTGCGTTCCAGTCCATAGAGACGTTCCAGCCTGTTCGCTCCCAACGACCGTCTTTGAGAATACTCCAGCCACTCCCAGCGATCGCGCCCCAACATCCGTCACCTTCAACGAAGCAACCCACCCCGCGCCGCATCGAAACTCAAACCGTCCAGCATCTCGCCGATCATCCCCATCGTCGGCCGTGCTTCGGGCGCATCAGCCAGCATCCGGCTCATCAGGTCGCGAAACGCTTCGGGACAGTGCTCGATCGCCGCCGACCGCACCGCCCCCGACCGAATCTGTTCCATCACCTCGACAATCTTCGTCCCCTGCACAGCCGATCTCCCCGTCAGCAGTTCGAACAACACCAGTCCGAACGCAAACACGTCCGACGCGGTCGTCGCCGGCAGACCCCGCGTCTGCTCGGGAGACATATAGGCCGGCGTCCCGCTGATCGAACCGCCCCGGTCAGCCTCCCCGCTTTCATCCGACGACACGATGACAGTCACGTCCACTCCGCTCTCGTCCGCCGCAGTCACGGGAACGTCGTCTCGTCCCGCCGGCCGGCTCGAACCGCTTCGCCGCGCCAGACCGAAGTCGAGCAGCTTCGCCTCCCCCTGCGCGGTGATCATCACGTTCGCGGGCTTCAGGTCGCCGTGCACCACGCCCGCTTTATGCGCTTCCGCCAGCCCGGCCGCCACACCCGTGGCAATGCTCTTCAAGTCATCCGGATTGAACCGGCCGGCGTCCATCTCCGAAAGCGGCGAACCGTCGATGTATTCCATCACGATCACCGGCACGGCGTCGATCGTCTCGACGGAAAACATCGTGCAGATATTCGGATGCTGGAGTTTCGCGGCCGCCCGCGCCTCAGTCAAAACCGCTTCCCGCGCCGCCTCCGCCTTCCGCCCGATCACCTTGATGGCGACCCGACGATCCAGAATGAGATCGTCCGCGGCGAAAACAGTGCTGAACGCGCCGCCCCCGAGTCGCTCAACAATCCGGTAATGTCCCAGCACCCGCCCCGCTCGCAGTTGAGACTCCGCGTCGATCGTTCCATCCGCCGACGTCCAACTCGCGCGGCACAACCCGCCCGACTGCAAAGCGTCCAGCACGCGCAGCGTCTCCTCCGTGCTCCGCCCCACGCTCGAACTGTGCACCACCCCGTACTGCAGCACGCCCGCCGGGTCAATCAGAAACAGCCCCCGGCCTGAACACTGCAGATCGTCCAGCCACACCCCGTACCTCCGGCTGACGTCTCCTCCCTCATCCGCACCCAGCGGAAACTGCAGCGGTCCGATGCCTCCCTCTTCGACCGCCGCTTCGAACCAGCGGAGATGGTCCTCGATGCTGTCGACGCTCAACCCGAGAATCCGGCATCCCCGCGACCGGAACGCCTCCACTTGGGCGCTGAAGGCGGTCAATTCCGTCGGACAGACGAACGAGAAGTCCCGCGGATAAAACACCAGCAGCAACCACTCGCCGGCAAAAGACGACAGAGACAACCGCGCAGCTTCCCTCGACCCGTACGACACCGCCGGAACCTCAAACCCCGGCGCCGCCTTTCCAATCAGAGTCTCTGCCATAGCACTTCGCTGAATACTGGCGGACTGTCCCACCGGGTCGCAGTGAACCGACAACTGGGGCGCCCCAAGCGCCGTTCGAACATCCGCCGCGTCATCGCACCTGCTCCCGTTCGACGCCACGTGTTCGTATTTCGTAGCAGGACAAGCGCGTAGGTGCGGGGCCAGAGAAAGGGCGCTGCGGCAGCAATCGCGTTGAGCACGACAGCCATCGACTCTAGACCCTCGCCCCTGAACCCTCTCTACCTCTGATAAATCGGCAGATACCCCTTATCAAGCTGCAGGATGATCGCACAGATCGACGTGACGTACACCGGGCCGACGTGTCCTTCGTTCCACGAACCGTTGGCCGACTGGGTCCGCAACAACTGTTTGCTGACCTCCGAGAAATATTTCTCCCAGTCCTCCTCGTGCCGGTACATCACCTGGGCGTAGTACAGGTGCATGTAGTGCCAGTGCCCGAAGTTCTGCGACTGGTTGAGTCCGTTCCCCGGCCAGATGTTCTTGCGGCAGAAGTCGAGCATCAACTCCACGTCTTCCGAGTCGCCATACTCGCCTGCGCTGTACATTGAGGCCACCGCCGCCGCCGTAATCGGAGGACGGGCGCCACCGCCGCGGATGCTGTACTGCACCCCGCCGTCTTCCGTCATGCAGTCGCTGATGTACTTCTTCGCGCTTTCGATCACTTCGTTCGGGACCACGATCCCCGCGTTCCGGCAGGCGCGCAAACCTTGCACCTGGGTCACGCAGGTCGAGCCTTCGTCAAAGTCGTTGCCGTCCTTCGCAGAGACGTAACCCCAGCCGCCGCGCGACGTCTGGGCCTGAATGCTGAACGTCACCGCCTTCTGCAGCACGTCCCGCAGCTTCTCCCGCCGCAGGGCGTCTTCCTCTTCGCCGAACACCTGCGAGAGGAACACCATCGAAAACCCGTGACCGTACGTGTAGTGATAGTCGTCCGGGTAACCGATCAGCCCGTTCGGCTTCGCCACGTCGAGCAGGTAGTCGACCGCGCTGGCGATCTCATCGGCGTATCGGCCGCGCGTCGTCGTCGAGCCTTCCGTCAGCATGGCGATGCCCGCCAGCGCCGTCATCGCCACCCGGTATTGACCGCCGTTCGCTTCCCAGAATCCCTGCCGCCGCTGTTCACGCGCCAGAAAATCCAGCGCCTTCCCGGCCGCCTCATCGACTTTCGGATCGCGATTCGCCGCCGACGCCGCGGCCGGAACAACCAGGCCGATCGCCAGCATCAGGACCAGGGACCGTTGTAACTGCTTCATCCGCAGCCTTTCTCTCGAATCGCTTCCCGCACCCTGCGACCGCTCATCGGCCGCACTCGGATCGGAAGGGTCTGATCAGTTCGCATTGTAGCGTACGCCGCACCGTTCCACCCGACAAGATGGTTTATACGCATGGCGCAAACTGGGCGATTTGAATCGGCCGCCGCCCGTCGATCCGCCCGCGTCGCTCCACCGCGCTCAGGCATAACCCCTGTAATGACTTGCGGCGCGACGCGGCCGGCGCGCCCCGGCCGCGCAGAGCGCAGATGTTAAACCTTGCCGGTTCTGCTGCATTGTCGCGCAGCCGTCACATGCCAAATGCGCGGTCCGGAAGCTTTTTCTTAAAGTCTCCAGCTCCCCGGCGCTATGCTAGTTGGGTAGATCACATGATTGGATTTGGATTCGTTGATGTCAGCCGATTGTGGGGTGTTTTGGTTTGAACCGCCGCGCCGTCCGTGACAGCATGATGGATCGGACGGGAGGTGGGGACAATTCCGACAGTTCCAGATGCACCTGCTGAGAGTCACGAAGGAGAAACACCCATGAAACACGTTTTGCATGTCGCACTCGCAGCGCTCGCCGTGTTGGCGACGGCGTCTTCGAGTCCGGCCGGTTGGGGCTGCGGCGCCGCCGGTTACAACTGTTGTCCTGTCTCCTGCTGCCAGCCGACCTCATGCTACACCTCGTGCAAGGTCGAACGTGAGACCTGTTACCGCACCGTCTACGACACCGTCTACGAACCCGAGCAGGTCAACTGCTCACGCACCGTCTACGACACCGTCTACGAGGACGTCGAGCAGACCTGTTACCGCACCGTCGTCGAAACGGCCGAACGCGAAGTCGAGTACCAGGTCCAGCGGCAGGTCGTCGAATGCGGCTACCGCGAACACGAGTACACCGTCCAGAAACCGGTCTGGGAAACGGCCTACCGCGAATGTTCCTATCAGGTCTGCCGGCCCGTCTGGCAGACGTGCGAGAAAGAGGTTCGCCGCACCGTCTACCGTCCCGTCACGGAAACCATCGAACGCGAATGCCGCCGCACCGTCATGCGGCGCGTCGTCGAGACCGTCAACCAGGAGCGCTGCTACACGGTCATGCGCCCGGTCACGACCTATCGCACCGTCCGCAAGTTGACCGGACAGTGGGTCACCAAGACGCAGTACCACCCCGGCCCCGTCGTCCCCCGCCTCGTGTGCGATCCGTGCGGGCGGCCCCGGTGGTGCATGACCCAATGCCCCGGCTACACCACCTGCTGCCGGGTCTGGTGTCCGAAGGTCGTCGATTGCCAGGTGCCCTGCACAACGTACTGCCCGCAGGTCGTTCGTCAGAACTGCCCGGTGCAGGTCTGCCGCATTGTGCCCGAGTGCGTCGTCGAGAAAGTCCCGGTCCAGGTTTGCCGCATCGTTCCCGAATGCATTGTGGAAAAAGTCCCGGTCCGGACCTGTCACTGGGTGAACGAGACCAAGACCCGGCAGATTCCGTATCGCACCTGCCGCATGGAGTGCGAAACCCGCACCTGCCGCATCCCGGTCCGCACCTGCAAGACGGTCTGCGAAACCCGCACCTGCAAGGTTCCCTACTGCGTCACGCGGCAGGTTCCTTACACCGTCTGCCATAAAGTGGCCCGCTGCGTCGCTCGCGAGGAACCGTACTGCTACACCCGCATGGTCGCGAAGTGCGTGCCGCGTCAGGTCGCCTATGAAGTCTGTCGTCTGGTGCCCGTCGAAGTCTGCTGCCCGACCGGCTGTGAAAGCGGTTGCAGTTCCTGCAATCTGAGCACGCCAAGCGACATCCCCGCCGACGACTACGAAACCGCCAGGCCGCAGGCGCTCCCCGAGGAGGCCCTGCCCGCGGAAGAGCCGGTTGAATCCCGCAAGCCGCCCATGCCCTTGGAGGTCGAAGAGTCCGATCTGCCGGACACTGACGCGGCGACCGAACCGGAACAATCCGGCCCGGCAATCAATCCGCTCCCCAACGGCCCCTCCGCCTGAGACTCAGGCGAAATATTTTCGTCCGATCTAAAAACGGGACGAACGACCCCCAAGGTCGTTCGTCCCGTTTTCCTTCCGCCCCCCAGTAGGACAGGTTTCCAACCCGGTCAGTTACGCACAACTTGTCTCGGGCTGGACCCGAGGAACCAAGACCAAGGGATTCTCGAATAGGACACGGATTTCCACGGATTTGGCGGATCAGCACAGATTGGGGCATATTCCTCAAAAAGGCGGCAGCGCCGAGACTCCATAGATCCAGGCGTGAATACTCTGCTCTCCACAGAAAGTAATCAGCGAAGATCGGTCCAATCCGTGGTCATCCGTGTTCCATTCGAATCTCTCGGAGAGTCACTCGAACGGGGTTCGAGAGATGTGTGTAAACGACAGGTTTCGAACCTGTCCATTCCGCCTAAGAATTCCAACAACACTCGCAACACCGTCACCTGCTCTGTTCATTCACTCCTCCTGGCGTCGTAGCGCCTTCGCGTGACCCTCACCAATCCACAACGTTTCAACCCACCAGCGCCCCGTGCTAAACTCATCCTGAGTGAACCAATCAAGACCCCCCCGGCTGCGCCGCGGGCCCTCGTTCCCATCGCTCACGGAGACAAACAGGATCCCCTGCATGACCAGCGCACCGGCCCCCACTCCCGGACGTCACTCCGTCTCCCGCCGCGACTTTCTCGCCGTCGGAGGACTCAGTATGGTCGGCCTGCCCGCCGCCGAGCAGGCCGCCGTTCTCCGCGCCCAGGAACGCAGCGGCCCCCGCAGCGTGATTCTCGTCGTCATGAGCGGCGGCCCCAGTCAGTTGGAGACCTTCGACCCCAAACCGGACGCCCCCTCCCACGTCCGCGGCCCGCTCCGCGCGATCGCCACAGAAATCCCGGGAGTCCATTTCAGCGAAGCGCTCCCCCGCCTCGCCCAACGCACCGGCCGGCTGTGCGTCATCCGCTCCCTCTTCCACGACGCCGCACCGCTGCATGCCACCGGCCTGCAGCTGCTTCTCACCGGCAGCGTCGCGCACGCCGGAGTCCCCGCGCCCAGCCTTGGTTCCGCCGTCGCCCGCCTCATCGGACCACGCAACGGCGTCTCCCCGTATCTTCTCGTTCCGCAGCGGATCAAAGGGACAGGAACAACCGCCCCATGCGGCGAAGGCCCCGGCTGGCTCGACAAATTCTTCGCCCCCATGGTTCCCGGGCGCGCCCTGCTCGCCGGTGACTTTGAACGCACCCGCCCCATCGTCCGCGACGACTATGGCGACACCGACTTCGGCCGCCGACTCTGGCAGGCTGCTCGATTGATCGAAGCGGGCGTCCGCGTCGTCACAGTCAACCTCTGCCCCCGCCTCCACGGTGAAGTCACCTGGGACGCCCACGCCCACAAGACCGCCGCCCCGGCCACACTCTTCGATTACCGCGACACAATCGGCCCCCGCTTCGACCGCGCCGCCGCCGCACTCCTCGACGACCTCCACCGCTCCAGCCTCCTCGACGAAACACTCGTCATCTGCACCGGAGAATTCGGCCGGTCACCCCGCCTCAACCCGAACGGCGGCCGCGACCACTGGCCCCATTGCTGGTCCGCCATCCTCGCCGGCGCCGGCACGGCCGGCGGAACCGTCATCGGCGCCAGCGACGACCTCGCCGAACACCCCACCGACGCTCCCCTCCACATCAGCAGCCTCGTCGCCTCCGCCTACCGCGCCCTCCGCCTCGACCCCCGCAGAAAAATCGCCTCCGAAGACGGCGAACAGACCCTCCTCGAAGCCGACCCGATCCCCGCCCTCTTCACCGACACATAAGCCCGACTAGAATACCCCCAGACATTACGCGAAACCGAAACGCCCACGCCGGATCACCCAATGCCCCGCACCCTCCGAGTCCTCTCCCTCCTCCTCATCACGGCCACGCTCGCTCTCGGCGTCCGCATCTCCCAATCGACGCAGGCAGACGAACCCTCGCTCGCCGACGAACTCCCCCGCATCCCCGCCACCGAACCGGCCGACGTGATGGACACGTTCGAAATCCAGCACGGATTCCAGCTCGAACTCGTCGCCCACGAACCCCTCGTCGCCGACCCCGTCGACGCCTGCTTTGACGAACAAGGCCGCCTCTACGTCGCCGAGATGCACGGCTATCCCTACTCCGAAGAAGTCCGCGCCCAGCAGCCTGAACCGATCGGCAAGGTCGACGCAGGCGTCGTCCGACTCCTCGAAGACACCGACGGCGACGGCGTCTTCGACGAAAGCTGGAAATTCGCCGAGGGCATCAGTTGGCCCACCTCCGTCTGCTGCTACGACGGCGGCGTCTTCGTCATCGCCCCCGAAAAACTCTGGTACTTCAAGGACACCGACGGCGACCACGTCGCCGACGTCCGCGAGATCGTCTTCACCGGCCTCAGCCGCGCCAACGTCCAGGGTCTCGCCAACAACCTCAAGTGGGGCCTCGACAACCGCATCTACGCCTCCGGCGGCACCAACAGCGACAGCGTCCTGACCCGCGACGGTGAAGAAGTCGGCAGCCTGCGCGGCCGCAACTTCGCCTTCGATCCCAAGACCGGCGAAGTCGAGTTCCTCACCGGCGGCCGCCAGTTCGGGCATTCCTTCGACGACTTCGGCAACGCCTTCGTCTGCTCCAACAGCAACCACATTCAGCACATCGTCTTCCCCATCAAGTACATCAACCGCACGCCCGGCGTCACGGTCTCCGGAGCGATCCGCACCATCGCCGCCGAAGGCGCAGCCGCACCGGTCTACCGCAAAAGCCCCGCCGAACCCTGGAGAATCGTCCGCACCCGCCGCCGCGCCGCCGACCCCAACTTCGCAGACCGCGCGCCCGCCACCGAACTCGTCGCCACAGGCTTTTTCACCTCCGCCACCGGCGTCACCATCTATCGCGGGGACGCCTACCCCGAGCCATTCCGCGGCAATGCATTCATCGGCGACGTCGGAGGCAACCTCGTCCACCGCAAAACCCTCGCCCCCAACGGCGTCACCTTCACCGCCACCCGCGCCGACCAGGACGTCGAATTCATCACCTCCACCGACAACTGGTTCCGCCCCGTCAACTTCGTCAACGGACCCGACGGCTGCCTCTACATTCTCGACATGTACCGCGAGACCATCGAGCATCCCTTCTCCATCCCCGAAGACATCAAGCAACACCTCGACCTCGAAAGTGGAGACGACCGCGGACGCATCTACCGCATCGCCCCCCCCGAATGGAAACAGAAACCGTTCCCCAACCTCGCCGAGATGAACACCAGCAAACTCGTTGACCAACTCAATTCGACGAACGCCTGGAACCGAGTCACCGCGCAGCGGCTCCTCTGGGAACAGCAGGACCAGGCCGCCGTCGAACCGCTCCACGCACTTGTTGAGAACTCCACGTCAGACACCGCCCGCGTCCACGCCCTTTACACCCTCGACGGCCTCGGCGCTCTCACCCAGGCCGATCTCTTCGCCGCACTCGATCCTCCCGATCCCCGAGTCGCCGAACAGGCCGTCCTCCTCGCCGAAAAACACCATGCAGACTTCCCCGGCGCCGGCGAAATTCTCTTCCGCGCCATCGCCGAGTACCCCGAGGACGCCCGTGTCCAGTTCCAGGTCGCCTTCTCCCTCGGCGAATTCGATGAACAAACCACCGCGAGGGGATTGGCCCTCCTCGCCTCCAACCCCAATCTCTCGTCCGACGTTCAACAGGCCATGCTGACCTCCGTCGGCAACCGTGGTCCGCAACTGGTCACCAGCCTCCTCGCCCGCAGCGACCTCGCCGACGGGGAAGTCCGCTGGCTCCAGCGCCTGGCCGAACTCATTACTGTCAACGGCGGCGCACCCGACGTCGTCAATGCGCTGACCGACATGCCCGACGGCGACAGGCGGGCTGCCGTCGCCGCTGCCGTCCTGCAGTCCGTCGCGCGGGGCCTGACGACTCGCGGCAACACGCTCTCCCAACTCGCTGCGACGGACGACATCAGCGACGAGGCCCGCGCCATCGTCTCGGCCAGCTTCGCCACTGCCCGCGCCTCCGCCCTCGACGCAGACGCACAAACTTCCACCCGAGCCGCCGCCGTCACGTTCCTCTCACACGATGAAACGGAGAATCTGATCGACCTGACGGAACAACTCCTCACCCCCCAGCAGCCGCAGGCGATCCAGTCGGCCGTCGTCCGGGCCGTCTCCGACCACCCCGGCGCCGAAGTCACCGCCGGCCTCCTCGAATCGTGGGCCGCCACGAGCCCTGCCGTCCGCATCGAAATCATCGATGCGCTCCTCCGCTCCCAGGCCCGCACCGAACAGCTCTTCGCCGCCATCGAAGCGGGCGACGTCAAACCCGGCGAGATCGCCGCCGACAAGCGCCAGGCGCTCCTCTCGCATCCGGTCGCCGCCGTTCGGGGACTCGCCGAACAGCACTTCGGCGTCGCCGATGCCGACCGCGCCAAGGTCATCGCCGACTACGAACCGGCCCTCGAGGAAGAAACCAACGCCGAGCGCGGCGTGGCCGTCTTCAAGAAGGTCTGCGCCAACTGCCACAAGGTGGGCGAGGAAGGCCACGCCGTCGGCCCCGACCTCGCGTCGGTCGTTAACAAGTCCCCCCGCGACCTGCTGATCGCCATGCTCGACCCCAACCGCGAGGCCCAGCCCAACTTCACCAACTACAGCGTCCTCCTGGAAGACGGCCGCATCGTCACCGGCATCATCGTCGACGAAACCGCCGACACGCTCACCCTCCGCCGCGCCGAAGGGAAGGAAGACGTCATCCTCCGCAACCAGATCGAAGAACTCCGCTCCACCGGCCTCTCCCTGATGCCGGTCGGCCTGGAAAAAGACATCACCCCTGAACAAATGGCGGACGTCATCGCGTTCATTAAATCGATCCCGCCGAAAGAGGCCGGCAAATAACGGCGAGCCGCGCGGCGTCAGCCCGCGGATGGAGGGAGTGACTTCGCTGCTCTGCGTCCGGGATATTTTGCCTGGCCTTCCGCTGATTGCGGGCGAGGCGTTACTGGTGGGGGTCGGTGTTTGAGGGGAAGTGTTTGTTGACGTGCATCAGGAAGACTTCTTCGTGGGTCGGTCCGCCCCATTCGACGTAGCTTGGTTGTCCGACGTCGTGGTGGGGTCTGCGAAAATCCTTGAAGGCGTTCAGCTTGCTGTGGAATTCGCCCTCGGGAGTTACGAACATCAGATCCATCGGAAAGCTCCAGTTGTCAACGAGAGCCTGCGCAAGGGGGTCCTCCTGTTCGGCGAGGGCTTTCAAGTCGTCGACGATGATCAGCGTGCTGACAAACGTGTCATTGATGCGATCGATGACCTGGGGCGAAGAGAGCAGACCTGCTCTCGAATCGGTGCCGCTGGGTCAACAACTCTGGTCGTCGAGGCCGCCCCAGGAGACGGCGGCCAGGATCGGCTTGCCGGAGGTTTCGGCCCTGGCGAGCGCCTCAGTGAAGGGAACCCAGTCGATTTCTAGAAACTTGTAGAACGTCTTCTTCAGGTCGGCCCGGGCCTGCACGAGCGTGATCTGATCGGTCCATTGCCGGTCCTCTGGAAACTGTGTGCCGTCGGTCAACTCCATGCGGTCGACGTGGACAATGTCGCGGGCGGTCACGACTTCGTCGCCGTGCCGGATCTCGCGGTTGACATCGGGAGGGGAGACCCCGTCGAAGGCGGCGATGACCGTGAGATGCACGTTGAGCGTGTTCTCGGGCGGAATCTCAACGTGAAAGTGCTCGATCGACCTGGACTGGCGGTTGATGACCATTCGCCCGGTGAAGTAGGCCGGCGTGTACCACATGTTGATTCCCAGTTGGAACTCGGCGTGCCAGCGGAACACGAGATCGAAGTGAGTCGGGGACTGCGCACGCAACACGCCGAAGGCGCCGTCGGGACCGGACCGACGTCCGCGGGAGACGGCACGCATGCTGGGGTTGGAATGGAATTGCGTCAGGAACGGGGCAACGCGGTCGAGTTCGATGGACCACATCTGTCCGACGTCTTCGAACTCGGCGGGCAGAAGCGGCGAGAAGTCTCGAGCGGTGTACGTGCGGCGCGGGACATCGACGGTGAGGTCGCGAAAGACTGCGTAGATCGATTCGGGAACCTGCCGTTCGAGTTGTTCGCGACCTGTACCGATCGGCGACCAGTGGGCCGTCAGTTCGAGCGGCCCCTGTCCGGAAAGCATCGGATGCACGTCGCCCGTGTAGGCGTCGGCCACGTCGGGACCGCGGTTGTTCGGAACCTGGTCCACGACGGGAGTGGAGTCCTGCTCCTGTTCCGCGACCTGAGTCGATTCGCGGCCGTCGGGTTTCGGCTCAGGATCGCGAGGCCGGAACACGAGAGCGATGGAGACGACGGCGATGAGCGACAGGAGAACCACTGCGATACGAATCATGCGGACACCTCTGACATGACTGACCGGATGATGATGATGTTGTTCATTCTACAATATCCACTCCCGGAACTGCCTCTCATCCACATTCCGGCCGCTGAGAACGACGACGATGTCGGCCTCGCCGTCCGGTTTGACGCGGCCGGTGAGCAGAGCGGCGGTGGTGATTGCGCCGGAGGGTTCGGTGCGGAGGCCGTGCTGGCCATAGAGCCATCTCATTGCTGCGCAGGTGTCGCCATCGGGCACGGGAACGGAACGCGCGACGGTTCGCTGCAGGATGGGCCAGTTGTATTCGCCGACGTCGTAGGAGAGGAGGCCGTCGCAGATGCTTTTGGGATGGTCCAACCGGACGCGGCGGCCTTCGGCCAGCGACATGCGGAAGTCGTCAGCGTGCTCCGGTTCGACGCCGACGATTTCCGCGCCCGGATATCCGTCCTCGATAGCGAGGGCGTGGCCGGCCATCAGCCCGCCGCCGCTGACCGGGCAGAGGAAGAGGGACACGTCGCGCTGCTGCCGGCGGAGTTCCTGCACGATTTCCAGTCCGCCGACGCCGTTGCCGGCGATGACAAACGGGTCGTCGTACGGGTTGGCCGGCACGGCTCCTTCCTGCTCGGCGATTTCGCGGTGCATCCGTTCGCGGTCGCCGGTTTCATGGTCGCGCGAGATGTCGTAGGTGCGGATCTCGGCGCCGAACGATCGGGTGAGGGTGGTTTTCACTTCGGGAGCGGTGTCGGGCATGACGACGATCACGCGCTTGCCGTACCGCATTCCGGCGAAGGAGATTCCGGCCGCGAAGTTGCCCGAGGAATGGGCCACGACCGGGCGATCGCCGACCGTTTCGCGATTGCGGTCCATCCAGTACAGGCCGCCGAGCAGTTTGAACGACCGCACCGGGGTCCAGCCGTAATCCTTGATCCAGACCCGCCGGCTCTCGGGCAGGCCGAGTTCCTTTTCCAGTGCGTAGGAGCGGATCAGCGGCGCGGGGGAGATGTGTTGCAGGATGACCTGCTGGGCGGATCGCACGTCGTCGATTGTGGCGGTCTGAATTGCCATGGGTCATGTCCTGCAGAGTTGTAAAGTCATTCTGTGCTGTTTGATTTCACCTGATGCCGACGAGTCGACATCAATCCAGCAAGACTTCGAGCACCAACAACGACAGGAGCGTGCCGAGTATCATACCGCAGAATGCGTGTCCTCGCGGTTGTCTAAACATCCCGACAATTGAGATCAGAGTCGCGGGGATACTGAGTAACACCAGTGGGCCTAAAGTGCAGACGATTCCAATGAGTGCGATAAGCGCGAGAGCGAAGCCGGTTTCTCCAAGTCGGTTGCGGTCCTCGGGCACGCTACATCGACGGCTTGTACCACCATTGTCGTCGCCAGTGTGCATCACGAGCACTCCGTGTCGTAGGTCTCACTTCGCCTCCTCCATCCATACGTCAACCAACTGCGGGTCGCGAATCTCCGCCAGCCCGTCCCGGATCTTCGTTTCAAACTCCTGCTTGATCCGCGATGCTTCGGGATCGTCCGAATCGATCAGGTTCTGCGACTCGGCGGGGTCGTCAGCCAGGTGATAGAGTTCGCGGCGGCCTTCGTGGGCGAAATCGATCATCAGTTTCCATTCCGGCGTGCGCCAGGCCCGCATGTCGACGGTGGCCCCGTGCCGCATACTGTATTCGGCGTAGAGCGAGTTGTCCCACTCGACCGGCTCGCCCTTCAGCAAGGGGACGATGCTTTCGCCGCGGACTGTGATCTCCGCCGGCAATTCAACACCGGCGATCTGCAGCAACGTGGGGTACCAGTCGAGATTGGAGACGGTCTGCTTGACGACGGTGCCCGGTTCGATCGCGGCCGGCCAGCGGACCACTGTGGGCACGCGGAGCGCCTGGTCGAACAGATTCGGCCGCCGCTTGCGATCGATGTGCTCCCACTGCTTGGGCGGGAGTTCGGTGAGCATCCAGTGGGCGTTTCCCTTGTACCACAGCCCGTGGTGCCCGTTGTGGTAGCCGTGGTCGCTGGTGAACACGACGACGGTGTTCTCCGCCAGTCCCAACCGGTCCAGCGTCTCCAGCACGCGGCCGAGGTTGCGGTCGACGCTGGCGCAACTGGCGTAATACTCGCGGGTGAACTGCTTGACCTTCTCGACGTCGAGCTTGGGAAAATCGGGTTCGGGAAGCAGGGGATCGAGGTCTTTGTACGGTTCCCAGTCCTCCTCGCGGGTCGGCAGCCAGGCGGCGTGCGGTTCGCGGTAGTGCAACGAGACGAGGAAGGGGTCTTCCCGGTGTGTCTCGATGAACTGCAGTGCGTGGTCAGTCACAAGATCGACGGTGAAGCCGTTGGTCTTGACGTCGTGCCCGTCGATTTCGAGCACCGGGTCTTTCGGCGGACAGCCCCCGCTACGGATGCCCATGAATTCATCGTAGCCGGACAGAGTCGGATGAAACCGGTCTGCGGTTCCCAGGTGCCACTTGCCGAACAGGCCGGTGGCGTAGCCGGCCTCCTGGAGCAGTTCCATCCAGGTGACGGTGTTGGGGTTCAGTCCGTGCTGCGGTTCGGCGCGGGGGTTGATCCAGTCGATGATGCCGAGTTCCGACCCATACCGGCTGGTCGCCAGCGACGCCCGCGAGGGACTGCAGACCGGCGTCGCCACGAAGGAGTTCGTCAGCACGGCCCCTTCGCGGGCCAGACGGTCCATGTTGGGCGTCTTGAGCTGGGTATTGCCTGCGAATCCGGCTGCCGTTGGGGCCTGGTCGTCGGTGAGGACGAAAACGATGTTCGGGCGATCGGTAGCGGCGGCGCTTGAGACGCACATGACGACGCAAGCCAGGACGAGTTGCAGGATTCGATTCATTTTCGGATCTCGCGAGAATGCCGAAAAACGCCCACCGGTTGCAACCGGTGGGCGTTGGAAATGGCGAACGGTTTCGTCGGCGCTGTTACGCCTTGGCTTCGGGGACGACGAAGCCTTTGCGGTAGTTTCGCGTGAGGAGGCGGTTCGCATCGTCGCTGCCGACGAATTCTTCGGCCTCGGTGTCCATTTCGAGTTGCGGTCCGACGACAAGGCCGGACTTCTCGATGCTCACGCCGTTGGCCTGCAGATGGTCGGCCAATCGGCTGTAGGAGTCGGCCCACAGGTCGTTGCCGCGGACCTTCTGTTCGATCTCGTCGGCCGAAGCGCTGGCGCCCAACTGGTGCGAGATGCCGCCGGTGTGGCAGAGCGCGCTCGACAGGTGGCCGTCGAGAATGTCGGCGTTCAGTTCTTCGTGATTGCGCGACCGGACGGCGTCGATGAAGTTGCCGTGATGCCGGGCCAGCGTGTTGCCGTCCGACTTGAAGGTCTTTACGTCGTTGCCGTCGTTGTCGAAGACGCGCGCTTCATAGTAGTTCGGAATGACGACGTAGCCTTGCTCGCATTGCACAATCACGCCGATCTGCGATCCCCGGTAATTGTCCATGCCGGTGCTCCAGTCGAGATCCTTCTGCGGCAGTCCGCGGGTCTCGAAGATGAGCGGTGCATCGGGATAGCCGTGGTAGACGATCTGCGTGTTGGGCGTATTGCCGGCATCCTCATAGCCGAGCCGGCCGCCGATGCTCATCACCTGCGGAGAGAGGGCGTCGGCGCCGAGGAACCAGCGGGCGATGTCCATCTGGTGGATGCCCTGGTTGCCCATGTC
>ERZ869936.1674-NODE-1674-length-15118-cov-5.606387_pt1 | contig 15118 bp, 15 predicted proteins | sample MGYA00520876_ERZ869936 | MGnify/ENA primary metagenome ERZ869936 (study PRJEB32218, sample SAMN09650985) | biofilter metagenome | isolation source: enrty point of leading RO module | place: Saudi Arabia: Thuwal, RO plant located on Red Sea | collected 2016-02-17 ...
CCGTGTCCGGCTCGACAAGTCGCTTCGCGCTGCTCGCCCGCGACTCGTTAGCCGAAGCCCCGCTCGCGGGAGCGGGCGAACCAGCGGCCCAATGGACGCCGTAGCGCTGTGACTCACTCAGAATCCAAAGTCCGTATCGACAAGTGGCTCTGGGCCGCCCGCTTCTTCAAGACCCGCGCCCTCGCCGCGGAGGCCGTTTCCGGCGGCAAGGTGCTGGTTGGCGGCGAGCGGGTAAAACCGGCGCGCGCGCTGAAACCAGGCGATCGGCTACGGGTGAAAACCGGCCCTTACGCCTGGGACATCACCGTTCAGGTACTGTCGGAGCGGCGCGGTCCGGCGGTTGAGGCGCAGTTGCTTTACCTGGAATCGGACGAGAGCCGCCGGCAGCGCGAGGCGCTGGCCGCGCAGATCCGGGCAGAGCGGGTGGCCAATCCCTTTCAGCGCGGCCGGCCGACCAAGCGCGACCGGCGCCAGATCGAGAAGCTGAAATCGGAGCCGGACTGAGTTGCGGCGATGCGCCGCAAGCGCCCGCCTGACGGCCTGCCTGCAGCCCGGAATTTCGCGTTCGCTCATGTAGTTGGCCTGAATTACAGAGGATATCGCGGCGCAACATCGCGCTCGACAATGGGCAAAGGCGGGGCGTAAACTCCGCCCCCTGCTTCTGGGCGAAGAACCTCAAGAGTTCGGCACACCACCCCGCCCGGCGCCGATCCGGGCCCCGCAAGAGGAGATTCACGCATATGGACGAGGTAGTCATCGTCGGCGCGGTTCGCACCGCAATCGGAAAATTCGGCGGCACCCTGGCAAAGACACCGGCGGCCGACCTCGGAGCGCATGTGATCAAGACGCTGCTCGAGCGCACCGGAGTCAAACCCGAGCTAATCTCCGAGGTCCTCCTCGGTCAGGTGCTGACGGCCGGCGTGGGACAGAATCCCGCCCGCCAGGCCGCGATCCGGGCCGGCATTCCTGACAAGGTGCCGGCCATGACCATCAACAAGGTGTGCGGGTCGGGCCTGAAGTCGACGCATCTTGCGGCGCAGGCGCTGAAAGCCGGCGACGCCGACATCGTGATCGCCGGCGGCCAGGAAAACATGAGCCTCGCGCCGCACGTGATGTCGGGTGTGCGCGACGGCCTGCGCATGGGCGAATCAAAGCTGATCGACACGATGATCGTCGACGGCCTGTGGGATGTATACAACCAGTACCACATGGGCGTAACGGCGGAAAACGTGGCGAAGAAGCACAATGTTTCCCGCGCAGACCAGGACGCGTTCGCAGCCGCCTCGCAGCAAAAGGCCGAGGCCGCACAGAAAGCCAGTCGGTTCAAGGACGAGATCGCGCCAATCACGATCAAGACGCGCAAGGGCGACATCGTATTCGACGGCGACGAATTTCCCCGTCACGGCACCACCGTCGAATCGCTGGGCTCGCTCAAACCGGCCTTCGACAAGAGCGGCACGGTCACCGCGGGCAATGCCTCGGGCATCAACGACGGCGCCGCAGCGGTGATGATGACGACCGCCCGTCGCGCCGCCGAGCTCGGGCTCGAGCCGCTGGCTCGCATCAAGGCCTATTCCTCCGCCGGGGTCGACCCCAGCATCATGGGCATCGGCCCGATTCCGGCGAGCCGGCTGTGCCTGAAGAAAGCCGGATGGAAACCGCAAGACCTCGATCTGCTGGAAATCAACGAAGCGTTCGCCGCGCAGGCAATCGCGGTGAACCGCGAGATGGGCTGGGATACCGACAAGGTCAACGTCAACGGCGGCGCAATCGCCTTGGGGCACCCGATCGGCGCTTCCGGCTGCCGCATCCTGGTGACGCTGATCCACGAAATGATCAAGCGCGATGCTCGCAAGGGACTCGCGTCGCTGTGCATCGGCGGCGGCATGGGCGTGGCGCTGGCGGTGGAACGCTGATCCCCGCCGCGGCCCTGCGCAAACGCAGTACGCGTTTCGGGGTATCTTGTGGTCTTGCGACAGCGGATCGAAGTTTGTATTCCGCATACGATAACTCCGTCGGATACGCCGGGCGTTCGGCCGTTTCCGACCTTCGTGACCAACGACCTGGGGAGGAGAAGTCATGAACAACGCACGTGAAGTGGTAGTGGTTGCCGGCGTACGCACTGCCGTGGGCGATTTCGGCGGCGCGCTCAAGGACCTGACGCCGACGGAACTCGGCGCACGCTGCGTCAGGGAAGCGCTGGCGCGCGCGAAGGTCAATCCGGAAGACGTCGGCCACGTCGTGTTTGGCAACGTGATCCATACCGAGCCGAAGGACATGTACCTCGCACGGGTGTGCGCAATCAACGGCGGCGTGCCGAAAGAGGTGCCGGCGCTCACGCTGAACCGCCTGTGCGGCAGCGGGCTGCAGGCGATCATCTCCGCCGCGCAGTCGGTAGCGCTGGGCGACGCCGACGTCGCGGTCGCGGGCGGCGCCGAATCCATGAGCCGCTCGAATTACTGGGTGCCGTCGGCGCGCTGGGGTCAGAAGATGGGCGACCAGAAGTTGATCGACGCGATGGTCGGCGCGCTTTCGGACCCATTCCAGGGCATGCACATGGGCGTCACCGCCGAGAACGTGGCCAAGCAGTACAGCATCAGCCGCGAGCTCCAGGACGAGTTTTCCGTCGAGTCGCACCGGCGCGCCGCCAACGCGATCGCCAAGGGCTATTTCAAGGAGCAGATCCTGCCCATCGAGATCAAGGACCGCAAAGGCACCAAGCTGTTCGACACCGACGAGCATGTGCGCAGCGACGTATCGATGGAGAATCTCGCCAAGCTCAAGGCGGTGTTCCAGAAGGACGGCACGGTAACCCCGGGCAATGCTTCCGGTATCAACGACGGCGCCGCCGCGGTGGTGCTGATGGAGCGCAAGGCCGCCGAAAAGCGCGGACTGAAACCGATGGCGCGGCTGGTGGCCTATGGTCACGCCGGCGTCGACCCGACGGTCATGGGCCTGGGGCCGATTCCCGCTGTGAAGAACGCCATGGCCAAAGCCGGTCTGAAAGTGTCGGACATGGACGTGGTCGAGTCCAACGAGGCGTTCGCGGCGCAGGCCTGCGCGGTTTCGAAGGATCTCGGCTTCGACCCGAAGAAGACCAATCCCAATGGCGGGGCGGTGGCGATCGGCCACCCGATCGGCGCCACCGGCTGCATCATCACCGTCAAGGCCCTTTACGAGCTGCAGCGCATCCAGGGCCGCTATGCGCTCGCCACCATGTGCATCGGCGGCGGACAGGGCATCGCGGCGATCTACGAGCGGCTGTAACCCAAAGGCTGCGGGCGCCCCACGGCGCCCGCGCCTCAGGCAGGACGGTCCGCGCCCGAGCGCATGCGCGAGAGCGCGGCCAGTTCTAGCCGGATGAAAGCCAGCGCCGCAAACGTGGGCGCGATCAGATTCACAACCGGAATGTAGTAGAGCAAGCCGGTCGCCAGGCCGAGCGCGAAGCGCGCCCCCGTTCCGGATTCGAACAGCCGCTGCAACTCCTGCGCGCTTGCGTGCTCGGCGGCGGCGTCATAGCGGAACAGCCGCTGGTTCAGCCAGGCTGATAACAGCCACGGGATCAGCGGCGCCAGCGGCCCGGCAAACAACCAGGCCGGCAGCGTGGCAACCCACATCACCGCAAAGCCACCAATGGCGATCACCGCGTTGGCGACGCTGCCGATCACAGTGCCGCCGCTGCGCCGTTCAAGCGCCGGAAAGTCGCGGCGCGCGACATGCTCCACCAGCACCGGCATCGCCAGCACCGCCGCGATCAGCGCGGCGGTGACGATGACCAGCGGAGCGAGGAGCAGAAACAGAACCACCGTGGCCGCAGCTCCGGCAAATCGCGACAGTTCGAGTGTCGCGATCCAGCCGGTGTCGCTCGCCGCCGCGATCAGCCCCTGGATAACGCCCAGCCAGGCGTCCCAGAACCACCAGCCAATCAGCAGCCAGCCGAACAGGGCGGCCAGCATCGGCAGCAACAGAACCCCCAGCACCCGCGGATGCAGCACGTTTTGCAACGCACCAGCCAGTGCGGCAAAGAGATCCTTGATCATCGATCTAGAGCCAATATTTCACAAGTTATTGATTAATAGTATTTATGTTCTAGGGTACTGAACCGGCCTGCATCACTTATCTGTTGACAACTCTCTCTAGGCAAGTAGAATGGGCGCCGATTTGTGCGTCGCAACACAAAGGGACAGGCGACGCCGTCTCGGCCCAAAACCGGCCGATCGATCAATTGTCGCTTTATCTCATTTGGAGGTCCGATGTACACGGTTCCTGAGCAGTTCGCGGTTAGCAGCAAGGAAAATGTCGAATCATTCCTCGAGTTTGCCGGCGTCGCCGCCGCCGCGACCGAGCGCCTGGTCGAGCTGAACCTCAGCACAGCCAAGGCCGCTTTCGCCGACGTGACCAAGGGCACCAAGGCCCTGACCGACGTCAAGGATGTGCAGGATCTGGCGGGTCTGCAGTCGAGCTGGACGCAGCCGTCGGTGGAAAAGGCGGTGGGCTACTTCAAGACCAGCTACGGCATCCTGTCCGACACCCAGGCCGAACTCAGCAAGCTGTTCGAAGCGCGCATCGCCGAAGTCAACAAGGGTTTCGTGTCCGCCATCGAGAAGGCCGCCAAGAACGCGCCCGCCGGGTCTGAAGTCGCCGTCGCCGCGGTCAAGTCCGCCGTTGCTTCGGTGAACCAGGCCTATGACGCATTCACCAAAGCCTCCAAGCAGGTTGCCGAAGTGACCGAAGCCACGGTTTCGGCTGCCGCCGGCACCCCGGCGAAGAAAAAAGCGGCCTAAGTCACCGCCGCGCCAGTTGCAACATGAGGCCTTCGGGGCAACCCGAAGGCCTTTTTGTTTGGTCTGCCCGCCGGAGACTCCCGCGGCGGCCACCGTGAGCCGGCGCGCCTGCCCGCTTACAATCGGGGCGTGCGGGTTGTCCCCGTTCCGGCAGGTCCGATCCGACGGCCCATGCACTGCAGACTGATTCATCATCCGGAGGGCTCATGGCATCGCTAACAGCGCGCGCAAGCTGGAAGGCCCTGGCTGCGCACGCCCGCGAACTACGCGACGTTCGCATCGCGTCGCTGTTCGAGACCGCACCGGCACGCGCCCGGGACTTCAGCCTCGAAGCCGCTGGCCTGTTTCTCGATTATTCGAAGAACCCGTTGACCGAGGAGACGCTGCGCCTGCTGGTGGCCGCCGCCGAAGACGCGAGCCTGCCCGACCAGCTTCGGGCGATGTTCGAGGGGCGCCGCATCAACACCACCGAAGGACGCGCCGTGCTGCACACTGCGCTGCGTAACCGATCGGCCCGCGCAATCCCGGTGGATGGTGCCGACGTCATGCCCGAGGTGCGCGCGGTGCTGGAGCGCATGCGCACCTTCACCGAGGCGGTGCGCGCCGGCACCTCGCGCGGCGTCACCGGCCGCGCATTTACCGACGTAGTGAACATCGGCATCGGCGGCTCGGACCTCGGTCCGTTGATGGTGACCCGGGCGCTGGCGCCCTTTGGTGCCGACGGACCACGACTGCACTTCGTGTCCAACGTCGACGGCGCTCACCTGGCCGCAACACTGGCCGCGCTGGAACCCGAGACGACCTTGTTCGTCGTCTCGTCCAAGACCTTCACCACCCAGGAAACCCTGACCAATGCGCGATCTGCTCGAGAGTGGCTGCTTGCACACTTAAGCGCCCGCAGCGATCGCAAAGCGATTATCGCCGCGCACTTCGCAGCGGTATCCACCAACCTCGCCGCCACCGGGGAGTTCGGCGTCGCGCCGGATCGGGTGTTCGGTTTCTGGGACTGGGTCGGCGGGCGCTATTCCTTGTGGTCCGCCATCGGGCTGCCGATCGCGCTGGCAGTGGGGTTCGCGCGCTTTGAGGAATTGCTGGACGGCGCGTTTCAGATGGACGAGCACTTCCGCAGCGCGTCGCTTGCCGCCAACATGCCGGTGCTGCTCGGCCTGATCGGCGTCTGGTTCTGTAATTTCCTTGGCGCCACCACCCATGCGGTGCTGCCCTATGCGCAGGATCTGCTCTGGTTTCCCGGCCATCTGCAGCAGCTCGACATGGAAAGCAACGGCAAACGGGTAACCCGTGCGGGCACCCCCGTCGACTACGCCACAGGCCCGGTCATCTGGGGCGCGCCAGGCACCAACGGTCAGCATGCTTTCTTTCAGCATCTGCATCAGGGCACCCAGGTGACGCCCTGCGACTTCATTGCAGTAGCCAATGCCGAATGGGGCCCGCAGGGGCATCACGACATTCTGCTCGCCAACTGCCTGGCGCAGGCCGAAGCGCTGCTCCGCGGCAAGACCGAGGCCGAGGCGCAGGCCGAGCTGGTCGCCCAGGGCATGCCCGCCGATCAGGCCGCCAAGCTCGCGCCGCACCGGACCTTTCCCGGCAATCGTCCGAGCAACATGCTGGTGCTGCCGCGGCTGGACGCACGCACGGTCGGCGCGCTGGTTGCACTGTACGAGCACAAGGTTTTCGTGCAGGGCGTGATCTGGAATGTGAACTCTTTCGACCAGTGGGGCGTGGAACTGGGCAAGCAATTGGCGCGCACCACGCTTGACGATCTGCGCAGTGGAACCGCCGGCAGCAGCCACGATGCTTCGACCGCCGCGCTGATCGAGAAACTGACCGTCCTGAGGAGAAAGGCGTGAACGAAGAAAACTTCAACATGAGCATCCGCAAGTTCCTGAAGATGACCGGCGTCGGCTCGCAGCGCGAGATCGAGCAGGCCGTCGGCCGTGCGCTGGCGGCCGGCAAGCTGAAAGGCAGCGAGCGCCTGCCGGTCCGCATGAAGCTGACCATTCCGGCGCTGGGACTGGATGTGGATTTCGAAAGCGAGATCGCGCTCGAGTAGCCGCGCGAGCCTGCCGCCGTGGGGGCAGGCAACCGGTCGCGGTTCAGACTTTCAGGAAGTGCTCGCGGTAGTACTTCAGCTCGTCGATCGACTCGTGGATGTCGGCAAGCGCTTCGTGCTTGCCGTGCTTGGTCAGCCCGGCCGCGATCTCGGGCTTCCAGCGTTTTGCCAGCTCTTTCAGGGTCGACACATCCAGATTGCGATAGTGAAAGTAGGCTTCGAGCTTCGGCATCCAGCGCGCGAGAAATCGGCGGTCCTGGCAGATCGAATTGCCGCACATGGGCGAGGTATTGGGCGGCACATGCAGTTCCAGGAAAGCGAGCATGCGCTGCTCCGCCTCCACCTCGGTCAGCCGCGAGGCCTTGACCTTGTCGATGAGGCCGGATTTGCCGTGCGTACCCTTGTTCCAGGCGTCCATCGCGTCGAGCACCTCGTCGCTCTGGTGAACGACCAGCACCGGCGCCTCGGCAACCGTATCGAGCCCGGCGCTCGTCACGACGATGGCGACCTCGATAATGCGATCATTGTTCGGGTCGAGCCCGGTCATCTCCATGTCGATCCAGGCGAGGTAGGTGGCGTCCTGTGCCATACTTCCTTGGTTTTCCGTCCGAATTTTCAGCCGTGTATTGTGTCACAGGGCTGGGACATCCCCTAACACCGCAGACCGAAGACAATGAACGCCTTCTCGATCCTTTTCCTGCTGGCGCTGGTCGTGGCGACGGCAACCCGCCTGTGGCTGGCACGGCGGCACGTACGGCACGTCCAGGCCGAACGCGATCGCGTGCCCCCGGCGTTTTCCGCCGACATCTCGCTCGAAGCCCATCGCAAGGCGGCCGACTATACCGCGGCGAAGACCCGCCTCAACGCAAGCGCCATTGCATTCGACGCGCTGGTGCTGGTCCTGCTGACATTTGGCGGCCTGCTTCAATGGCTGAATGCGGTTGCAGGCGGGCTGTTCGAGCACGGCATTCTGCAGGGCACGGCCTTTATCGTGATGCTCATGGTGCTGACCTCGGCGATCGAACTGCCCTTCGGCCTTTACCGCACCTTCGGCATCGAAGCGCGGTTCGGCTTCAACAAGATGACGCTCGGCATGTGGATTGCCGACCTCCTCAAGAACGCGCTGGTCGGCGCGCTGTTCGGCATTCCCCTCGTGCTGGCGGTCCTCTGGCTGATGAACGGGATGGGGAGCCTCTGGTGGCTCTACGTCTGGCTCGTTGTCGTCGGCTTCATGCTGTTCATGCAGTTCATTGCACCCACCTTCATTGCGCCGCTGTTCAACAAGTTCACGCCGATGAAGGAAGGCGAGATGAAGCAACGCATCGAACGCCTCATCGAGCGCTGCGGATTTGCCTCCAGCGGTCTGTTCGTGATGGATGGCAGCAAGCGCAGCTCGCACGGCAACGCCTATTTCACCGGCTTCGGCAAGACCAAGCGCATCGTGTTCTTTGACACCCTGCTCGAGCGGCTGGATCTGCCCGAGATCGAGGCGGTGCTCGCGCATGAGCTGGGCCACTTCCGCATGCGGCATGTGATGAAGCGCATTGCGCTGCTCGCGGTGTTCTCGCTGCTGTTCTTTTTCGTGCTCGGTCTGCTGAAGACGCAGCCCTGGTTCTTCGAGGGACTCAACGTTCGCTTCCCGGCAAGCGACGCGATGGCGCTCACCCTGTTCTTTCTGGTGGTGCCGGTGTTTACTTTTGCGCTGCAGCCGCTGCTGGCAACCTACTCGCGCAAGCATGAGTTCGAAGCCGACGAGTATGCCGCGCGCTTCACGCCGGCGCGCGACCTGGTGACCGCGCTGGTGAAGTTGTACAAGGACAATGCATCGACCCTGACACCGGACCCGCTGCATTCCGCCTGGTACGACTCCCATCCGCCGGCGGCAGCGCGCATCGCCCGCCTGCAGCAGATGGCCAAAGCTTGAGGCGGCGCGTACACAATTAGAGGACTCTGAGGCAAACGATCCGTTGGCATTCCCTGTGCGGCCGCTTAACCGCGCATAGAACGTCGATTCTCTCTGGGTTCTCTGTGAACTCTGTGGTCAGGCAAGCGCTTTAAAGGAGACAGCAATGACCGACATCGCACTGGACCTGGTGCGCAAGAAGTGCAAGCCCTGCGAAGGCGGCGTGGCGCCGATGACCGAGACCGAGATCGGCCGCATGCTGAAGGGCCTGCAGGGCTGGGAATACAAAGGCGGCATGATCCGCAAGACCTACAGCTTCAAGGACTATTACCAGACCACCGCGTTCGTCAACGCCACCGCCTGGATCTCGCACCGGGAAGATCACCACCCCGACATCGAGCTGGGCTACAACAAGTGCACCGTCTCCTACATGACCCACGCCATCAGGGGCATTTCGGAGAATGACTTCATTTGCGCAGCCAAGATCGATTCTCTATTCGAGCTTTGAGTTCTGGGCGCCGAAGACGACGCCAGGCAATCATCGCGTTCAGTTTCCGCAGTGCCCCGTCTAGAATAGCCGACAGGGCCGGCTCGACCGGCGCACCTTAAGTACGCTTCGCGATTGCCCCGCGCACCTCGAGCTGTCAAGCACGCCGAAATCCTTCACGGCCTTGTCGTCGGCGTGCACGGCCGCCACTATCGGGTGGAGTTGCCGGAGGGCGAAGTGCTGCACTGTTATCCGCGCGGCAAGAAGAGCGCGCTCGCCTGCGGCGACCGGGTCGCGCTTCGTCGCAGCGCGCCCGACCAGGGCGCCATCGTTTCCATCGCGGACCGAACGTCCCTGATCTACCGCTCGGACCAGTTCCGGGAAAAGATCATTGCCGCAAATGTCACGCAGGCCGTCGTGGTGCTGGCCGGGAAGCCGGCATTCAGCGAAAGCCTGCTGGTTCGCTGCCTGGTGGCAATCGAGAGCCAGCCGGTCAAGCCCCTGATCGTGCTGAACAAGGCGGACCTGCCGGAGACCGCGCAGGCGCGGCAGGCACTGGCGCTCTACGAGCAGCTCGACTATCCCTTGATTGCGATTTCGGCCAATCGCGACATCTCGCCGCTGCTGCCGAAGCTGTCGGGCGAAACCAGCGTGCTGGTCGGACAGTCCGGCATGGGCAAGTCCACCATCGTCAACGCGCTGGTGCCGGGCGCGGGCGCGGCCATCGGCGAACTCTCGGAAGCGCTCGGATCGGGCCGGCACACCACCACCAGCGCCAGCCTGTATCACCTGGACGCCGGTTCGCACATCATCGACTCGCCTGGGATGCAGTCGTTCGGCCTGCATCATCTCGACCGGGCGCAGCTTGTGCACGCCTTTCGGGAGTTCAGGCCGCACGAAGGCCGGTGCAAATTTGCGGACTGCCGCCACCGGGTGGAACCCGGCTGCAGCATTCTCGCCGCGGTCAAGTCGGGCCGGATCGACGCCCGCCGCTGGCAGGCGTTCAGCGAGCTGGCGGCGGAACTCGAGGGCCGGCCGCCGGCGTGGGCCTGAGGATTCCCGGCTAGCCGCCGAACCAGGCGGCAATCGTGACCAGGCCGATCACACCCATCCAGATGATGAGCGCGCGCCAGATCAGGCCGACCGCGCTGGTCATGTAGTTCACATCGGCCTCGTCGCCCAGCCCGATTTCGGGCCGGAACGCGACCGTGCCATGCTGGTGCAACGTCTCGCCAAGGCGAACGCCGATGGCGCCGGCGCCGGCCGACAGCACGATGCCCTGCTCCGGCCGCAGCCAGGTCTGGGCCTGCGACCGCCAGCAGAACACCGCATCCTCGAAATCGCCCGCCACCGCGAAACTGATCGCGGTCAGCCGGGTCGGTATCCAGTCGATCGCCTCGAAAATCTGGCGCGCGAACTCTCCGAACCGGCTCTCCTCTTCCTCGGCCTGCCCCTGACCCCATTTGTCCGCGAGCAGCGCCGACAGGCGGTACAGCACGGCACCCGCCGGCCCCGGCAGGATCACGAACCAGAAGATCACGCCGAAGACATGGCGATGCGATGCCAGCAATCCGTCCTCGATCGCGACCTTGGCGATCTCGGTGCCGTTGTACTCTTCGGCCGGCTCGTTGCGCCAGTCGGTCAGCTCCTTGCGGGCAGCTGCCAGGTCGCCGGCCCTCAGGGCCTCGATGATGGCGGTGAAACCGTGGCTGAACTGGCGAAACCCCATGGTCACGTACAGCACCGCGACACTCCAGGCCAGCGCCAGCAGCACGCTGACCGACAGCAGCAGGTAATGGACGATCGCAACGCCGACGACCCAGGGCAGTACGCCCAGCAACCAGGCGATCACACCTTGGCGACGCTCCCCGGCATTGAAGTGCTTGCCGAGGCTGTTGGCATACCGGGTGTACAGACGGAATACCGCCGAGCGCCGATCAAGCGGACGAACCTGCTCCAGCAGCAGGGCAACGAGCAGCGATATGAATGTCATGCCGGGATTCTAGCATCCGACGATTTCCCGGCCCGTACCGACACCGTGGCAGGCACAGCAAGCGGGCATGCCCGGGCGACGGCGCGCTGAATCGGTGCACGTCGGCTGCGGCGTCCACGTCTTCGGCCGCGCGGAAAATTGTTTCACTCGGATTTTTCCGTGTGCGGGCGTGTAGTTGCGTCGATCGAAGCGCTCTGGCACCAAGCTTGCAGACTTGGCTTCAGTCGGCGAGTGGTCCTGTCAAACGACGGGATCCGGTAGGGGGACTAGGGTTCCGGCCTTTCGAGGCGTCTGGTCCGAGAGTCCCCCGGCCTTTTGCCCGGCCGCGACTGCGCAGCCGACGGCGAAAGGCTCCACGGAGGGATAAAAGCCCGGGAGAGCAGGACTGCTCTCCCCGCATTTAACCCGTTCCACAGGAGCCTTTCATGCGCAACATGTTCCGCACCCTTGTCCGATCTCTCGTTCGCGCCGTCATTGGCGCCGCGCTGATTGCAGCACCTGCCGCGCACGCCGCCGACAGTGCCAAGATCGGCACCGTCGTCTGGATCGGCTATGGCCCCTACTACGTGGCCAACGCGCTCGACCTGTTCAAGAATTCGGGCGTCAAGGTCACTCTTCAGTTCTTCACCGATCCGGCCCTGATTCCGCCGGCGATCGAGAGCGGTGCAGTGGACGGCGGCATGCTCACCTACGACCAGGTGATCGCCCAGGTGGCACGCGGCAGCACCCAGCGCGTCGTCATGCCGATCGACTATTCAGACGGCGGTGACGCGATCGTCGCTTCGAAGAAGGTCAAGTCCATTGCCGACTTCAAGGGCAAGAAGGTCGCCTTCAACCCGCTCTCGCCCTCCGACTTCCTGCTTTCCTATGCGCTGCAAGCCAACAAGATGACCGAGAAGGACGTGCAGGTGATCAACATGACGCCGGAGGCGATACCGGCGGCCATGGCCTCGGGCAGCCTGCCGATCGGCGTGACCTACGAACCCAATGTCTCGCAGATCGTCGGCATGAACGGCGGCAAGGACTTTCACGTGGTGTTTTCCACCAAGAACGCGCCCGGCCTGATCACCGACGTGCTGGTGTTCAAGAAAGAGACCATCGCGGCCAAGCCCGCGGTAGTGAAGGCGCTGATGCAGGGCTATCTCGACGGGCTCGCCTACATGATGAAGAACCCGGATGAAGCCTACAAGCTGATCGGCAAGGCGATGGGCATCAGCGCCGCCGAGGTCAAGGAACAGCTCACCGGCGTCTACAACCTGACGCTTGCCGACATGCCGACCGTGTTCGCCAAGAGCAAGGACACCCGTTCGCTATTCATGAGCGGCGAACTGATCGGCGGCATCCTCAAGTCCAAGGGGCAGATCGCCGCGGTGCCGCGCATCGAGGATACTTTCGACGACTCGCTGCTGAAGTCGCTGAAGAGGTAACGCGGAGGCCGGTCCCGGCACGCCAGCGGGACCGGTCGCCGCAGCAACAGGCACGGCCGGAGGTACCACAACATGATCAAACACGTCTTCCGCAACCCGCAGGGCGCATGGGCGAACATCGCCGCCATCGCCTACTCGTTGCTCGGCTACGGCGCTGGTATCGCGCTCATGGCCGTGCAGCCGTGGTACGCCAACCTTGCCGGCGTGCTGCTGACGGGCCACGCGCTGATCATCAGCGCCTACCTGCTGCACGAGTTTGCCCACCAGAGCATCTTCCGCTCGGCGGACGCGAACAACCGCTGGGGCACGCTGATGAGCTGGATCAACGGCAGCTGCTATGCGCCGTTCCAGGCCCTGCGGCGCAAGCACATGCGCCATCACATCGATCGCGCCGACGTGCTCACCTTCGATTACAAGGCCTTCATGAAGGCCTCGCCGCGCTGGTTCCGGCAGCTGGTGATCGCCGCCGAATGGGCCTGGATACCCGCGGTGGAGTTCATCATGCACGCCTATGTGATCGTGCTGCCGTTCGTGAAGTCCGCCCGCAAGGCTGAGCGCCCGCGCGTGATCGCGATCGTCGCCGCGCGGACCGGCGCCTTTGCACTGCTCGGCTGGCTGTCGCTCAAGGCCCTGCTGCTCTATGCCGTGGCCTACATGATCATGCTGCATGTGCTGCGCTTCACCGACGCCTATCAGCACACCTACGATGCCTTTGCCGTGCTGGAAGAAGGCGAGATTCCTGACGACAAAGTGCGCGACCGCGACTACGAGCAGGGCAACACCTACTCGAACCTGGTGTCCGTCGCGCGCCCCTGGCTGAATCTGCTGCTGCTGAATTTTTCCTATCACAACGCGCATCACGAGCGGCCGATCGTGCCCTGGCACGATCTGCCGAAGCTGCACGCCCAGCTTTTCGATCCGGCCTATGTGCAGGTCATCCCGATGGGCGAACTGCTGCGGCTCTACCACCGCGACCGCGTCGCCCGCATCCTGTCGGACGACTACGGCGAGGTCGCCCGCAGCGGGGACAACCGCGCCAACGGCTTTCTCGGCGCGGCCGGCGTCTCGTTTCTGACGGCGGTCTGATGCGCGGGCGCATGGACTTGTTACCGGCGCAGGCGTCCGGCAGCCGGGTTACGGCACGCCGTCATCTCCGATGACCGCAGCACCACTCCAGGGGAAAACCGCGCTGGTCACCGGCGCCGCCACCGGCATCGGCCGGGCGGTGGCGATCGCGCTGGCGGCCTCCGGCGCCAGGGTTGCGGTGAATCATCTCGGCCGCGCGCACGACGCGCGACAGGTGGTGCGGGAAATCGCCGCTGCCGGCGCCAGCGCGATCGAGGTCGAGGCCAATGTCGCCAGCGCGGCGAAAGTCGAGCGCATGGTGGGCAAGGTGGAAGATGCCCTCGGCCCGGTGGACATCCTGGTCAACAACGCCGGCGTGATCCTGGAAAAGCCGTTCGCCGAAACCACCGAGGAGGACTGGGACTTCGTGCTCGACACCGACCTCAGATCGGTGTTCCTGTGCTGCCGCGCGGTGCTGCCGTCGATGCAGGCGCGCGGCGCCGGAGTGGTGATCAATGTCGCTTCCGAGCTCGGCGTCATCGGCCGCGAACGCTACGCACCCTACTGCGCCGCCAAGGCCGGCGTCATTGGACTCACCCGGGCGCTGGCGCGGGAGTTCGCGCCGCAGATCCGGGTCAACGCGATCGCGCCGGGGCCGGTCGAGACGCCAATGCTGTCGCTCGAGCACATGAGCCCCGAGGTGCTGGCGCGCGAGCAGGCCATTCCCGCCCGCCGCGTCGGCCAGCCGGACGAGATTGCCGGCACCGCTGTGTTCCTTGCCTCCGAGCAGGCAAGCTTCTATTACGGGCAGGTGCTGAGCCCCAACGGCGGCGCCTGGATCGGCTAGGGTCAGGCGACAGGCCATGCGCGAAAACAATCGTTCAGTAGAGCGGCGGCGACCATGACCGGCCCGGAGACAGTTCGCCCCGCAGTATTCAGGGAAAGCGCCGGGCGGCTGCCCAACTCGCTGGCGCTCGGCTACGCGCTGGCCGGCTATGCCGCGGGCGTCTGGCTGATGGCGAGCGACGCCTGGGCGGTTGCCGCGGCGGGCGTGCTGCTCGCCGCACACGCCATGGTGATCGCCGCGTACCTGGTCCACGAGGCGGCGCACTACACGCTGTTCGCATCGGCCGCCCACAATCGCCTCGCCGGCGAGGCGATGAGCTGGATCGCCAGCAGCGCCTACGCCTCCTTCGAGCGCATCCGCCATCTGCACCTGCGCCATCACCGCGACCGGGCGGACGTGACCTGCTTCGACTACAAGGCATTCCTGCGCGCCCGGCGGGTCCTGCGCAGGCTGGTCGTGGCGCTGGAGTGGCTGCATCTGCCGGCAGTGGAACTGCTGATGCACGCGCAGGTGATGTTCCGGCCCTGGTTCGACCGCTCGC
>ERZ869936.1675-NODE-1675-length-15098-cov-3.889317_pt1 | contig 15098 bp, 19 predicted proteins | sample MGYA00520876_ERZ869936 | MGnify/ENA primary metagenome ERZ869936 (study PRJEB32218, sample SAMN09650985) | biofilter metagenome | isolation source: enrty point of leading RO module | place: Saudi Arabia: Thuwal, RO plant located on Red Sea | collected 2016-02-17 ...
GCGTTGGTGGACGTTCGCGTTCTCGGCTGGCTCCATCGTCGCGGCGATCGCGCAGGGCTCGGTGTTGGGCGGATTCATCCAGGGCGTGGCAATCGAAGGCGGCGTCTTCGTTGGCGGGCCGTTCGATTGGCTGACGCCGTTCTCGCTGCTGGTCGCCGCTTCGCTCGTCGCGGGCTACGCGTTGCTTGGCGCGGCGTGGCTAGTGTTCAAGACGCAGGGCGATCTGTTTCAACGCGCGCGCAATTGGGTGACAACGCTCTCGCTCCTCACCGCGATGGCGATGGGCGCGGTGAGTTTAGCCACGCTCGGCGTCGACCCGCGCGTCACTGCCCGTTGGGGCTTGACCATGACCAGCGTGGACTGGTCGCAATTCGTGTTTTTGGCGCCGCTGCCGTTGGCGGCGGGCGCGATCTGCTTTGCGCTGTGGCGGCGTTGGGCAAGCACGCCGCACCTGGCGCCCTATCTTCTGGCAGTGGCGTTGTTTGCCATCGGCTATGTCGGACTGGCCGTCTCGCTGTGGCCGTACATCGTGCCGTTTGCCCTGACGCCCGCAGATGCGGCGGCGGCGGACAACGCGCTCGCGCTCATGCTGTGGGGCGCGGCGCCGATGCTGCCGATCATCTTGGCGTACACGGGGTATGTCTATTGGATCTTCCGCGCCAAGGTAGGCGACGATGCCGCCTATCATTGAAGGTCCGCCGGAAGAGGGCGATGAGCGTAAACCGTTGGGCAAGCGCCTGACGTGGTTCGTAGTATTGTGGCTCGCGAGCCTGATCGCGGTCGCTGCGGCGGCTTATGCGCTCCGCGCGCTGATTTTGTGATGGCGCATGACCGTCGTGCGGCCGCACGCGAATCGCCGGCGTTCACCGGAAGCGTTCTTTTATGCAGGTGAATGAAGGCCGCTTAGCGAATTCGGGCCCGCCAAGGAATCAATCCTCGATCGCCTCAATCCCGCGGCGCTCCAGGTCCGCGATGCCGTCCTTCATCGTCTTGAGCTGCTCCGCCGAGTGCCCCTGCCAGTCGATTACTTCGCCCAGCACGCGCAGCGGTTCGCGCGTGCGATAGGATTTGGTCGGGTTGCCGGGGAATTTCATGTCGGTGAGGTTGGGGTCGTCCTCGATCGGGCCGGTCGGCTCCACCACATAAATGCGCGCGCGCCCGTCGCCCTGCGCTAGTTCGGCCCCCCAGATCGCCGCGTCCAACGTCGCGGCGACATAAACGAAGGCGGCCGCGTTGCGCTTGCCGTAATTGGACCTGAAGCCGGATGCGATCGTGTCGCCCGGTCTCAAGTACACCTTCGTCCCATGAAAGAACGTTGCGGCGAACGGCGTGGCTTGCGCGGACATCGGGCGTCTCCCTGCGATGAGCGCGCCGGGCGTCGCCAAAACGCAACCCCGCGCAATTCTTGAAGAGCGCGCAATGAGCGCCATCTTTAGGGTGGCGGATGCTGACCCTGCGCCGCTGCGTCCATGAATTGCGCCAGCGCCACGTCCTTCTCCGTGACCCCGCCTGCGTCGTGCGTCGCCAGCGTGACCTCGACCTTATTGTAGACGTTGAACCACTCTGGGTGATGGTCGTGCTTCTCGGCGTGGAGCGCGACGCGCGACATGAAGCCGAAGGCGGCGTTGAAGTCCTTGAAGCGGAAAACCTTGCTGATCGCGTCGCGGCCTTCGGCGGCCCGCCAGCCGGTGAGCCGGGCGATGGCGGCCTCGGCGCCGATCTTCGGTGCGGGCATGTCGGCCTCCTTGCACTGCAATATGGACCGTTGGCGTGATCGGGCCAACACGCGTTTTCCCAGCGTGTCAGGCGCCCGTTTCGCGCGCATCTTGCGGTGCAGCATGCTCCAGCCGCCGCAGCGGCCTTGCGTGACGGAAAGGCGCCGCTAAGGTCCGCGCCCAATGTGGCGCGCCTTGCGCCAGGGGAGGGATCGCATGGCGGGCCGTTTGTTCGCGCGAAAGCCAGTCGCGCACGTTCAACAGGAATTCCAGTCCGGCGAGCTCAAGCGGACGCTTGGGCCGCTGGGCCTCGTCAGCCTAGGCGTCGGCTGCATTATCGGCGCCGGGATTTTCGTCATCACGGGCACGGCCGCCGCGAACTTCGCCGGTCCGGCTGTCATCATCTCCTTCATCATCTCGGGCCTCGCCTGCGTATTCGCGGCGCTCTGCTACGCGGAGCTGCCATCGACCATGCCGGTGCCTGGTGCGTCCTACACCTGTAGCTACGTGTCTTTGGGCGAAGTGTTCGCCTGGACCATGGGCTGGCTGCTGCTGCTCGAATACGGCGTCGCGGCTTCCACGGTGGCGGCGGGCTGGACGGGCTACGTCGTTAGTTTGCTCAGCGATTTCGGTTTGATCATCCCCGAGGCGTTGTCGCAGTCGACCATGCAGTTCCAGGACGGCGTGCTGCAAACGACGCAGAGCGTGAATCTGGTCGGCGCGCTCGGCATTTTGGCCGTGACCGTGCTGCTGATGCTCGGCGTCTCGGAATCGGCGTCGGTCAACAACATCATCGTCTTCATCAAGATGTCGGTGCTGATCGCTTTCATCATCATCGGCGCCGCTTATGTGAACCCGGAAAACTGGCGGCCCTTCGTGCCTGAGAACGAGGGCGGCTTCAGTTACGGCTGGGCCGGCGTATTCCGCGCTGCGTCGCTCGTGTTCTTCGCCTATGTTGGCTTCGAAGCAGTGTCGACCGCGGCGGGTGAAGCAAAGAACCCGCAACGCGACTTGCCGATCGGCATCCTCGGCTCGCTCGTGGTCGTCACCATTCTCTACATGCTGGTGTCCGGCGTCATGACCGGCATCGTGCCGTTCCGCGAACTGGCGGTACCCGAACCGATCGCCGTGGCGGTCGATCGCATGAATCCATCGTGGGCGATTGTGGCCTGGCCGTTCAGCGAAAGCGGGACCATCAACATCTTCTCCTTGCTGATCAAAATCGGGGCCTTCACCGGCCTCTCTTCGGTGATGCTGGTGCTGATGTTCGGGCAGACGCGCGTGTTCTATCAGATGGCGCGTGACGGGCTGATCTGGCGCGTCTTCAGCGTCGTCAATCCGCGCTTTAAGACGCCGGCCACGGGCACGCTGCTGCTGGGCGTCATCATCGCCATCGCGGCCGCGATCCTGCCGCTCGGCGTATTGGGCGATCTTGTCAGCTTGGGCACGGCTATGGCGTTCGCCATCGTCTGCATTAGCGTGATGTATCTACGCGGGCACGAACCCAACTTGCCGCGTCCGTTTAAGGTGCCGCTCTATCCGATCGTGCCGATCCTCGGCATCATCATGTGCGTCATCTTCATGATGGGTCCGATCGTGCTCGACATCGTGTCGAAAGGTATCGGCGTCGACCTGCTGGGCGCGATTGTCGGCACGCCCGATCCGGGCTTCCGGCGCGATCCGGTCGCACTGGGCATTTTGGTTGTCTACATTATCGTCGGCGCGTTGATTTACATGCTGTACGGCTACCGCAATTCGAGGCTGGGCCGAGGCGAAGGTCCGCCGACCTCGCCGCCGGCAGAGCCGCCAGGCGATCCGCTGACGCCGAGCGGCACGCATACGGGCTGAGCTCGGCTCCATGCACATGAGAGAGGCGCGGTTTAGCCGCGCCTCTCTTTTTTGAGCTAGGCGACGGCATTTACGCCACAAGCCGGTCTGATTGACCTTCGGCGCCTGTAGGTAATCTCAACGTGAAGCAGGAACCCACGCCCAGCACGCTCGTCACGGTGACATCGCCGCCCCTCGCACGGGCTAAACTCCGGGTGATGGACAGGCCGAGACCTGTCCCTCCATAACACTCGGAAATGGCGGGGTTGGCTTGGGCAAAGGGCATGAAGAGCCGGGGCAGATCGTCCTCGGCGATTCCGATGCCGTTGTCTTTGACTTCGAACGCCACCATGTCGCCGCGCGGGGTCGACTGGCGTTGTGCAGTTAGCGAGACTTCGCCTCGCTTCGTGAACTTCAGAGCGTTGCTCACCAGATTTGTAAGGCATTGACTTAAGCGAAGCGGATCAGCGAACACGGTCGAGACATTAGGCGATATTGTGATTGAGAGCGCGTTGCCAGAAGCTTCCGCCAATGCACGCATCGGCGCTTCGATTTCATTTATCGAGCCGCTTACGCAGACGGGCTCGCATTCGACCCTGAGCGTTCCGGCGCTGGCTCGTGAATGATCAAGCACGTCGTTGATGAGCCGGTTCAGGTGGCGAGCGGCGAGCAGAACGGACGCAGCGTCCGCTGTCACTTGCCGTCCCGCGGGTCCAAGCTCGGCGCCTTGCTCCTGAATCATCTCGGCGTAACCAACGATCGCGTTCATCGGCGTTCGCAGCTCATGGGTCATCGTGGCGATGAAGTCTGATTTCGCTCGCACTGCCGCTTGAGCGGCCGCGATGGAGGCGCTGCTCTTTGTATAGGCCGATACAAGCCGCGCAGCGATGAAGAAGGCGCATGCGCCCAACAACAACAAAACTAGCAAGCTGGCGCCGACTTCGCCCGCTAAGGCGGTGGTGCCGGGCCTTTCCCGCGTCCAGATTAGATAACCGTTTGTCGACGCGTTCGATCCGGCGATGGAGAGCGAGACGTGCTCGTCATGGTCGATCGCGTCAACGGTATCTACGAAACCTAAGCCGCGCACCTGCAGGCCTTCCGCAATGCTCGCGAGTTCCGCGGCGCTGATGAAGTCCAGGGCAACAAAAAGGTTCGTTGGTTTGGAGGCGTCCCGTGGCAATGGCGCGCCATTTTCCTCCGGCGTGATCGGGGTGACTGATAGCAGCACAAGCGCGCCATCATACACCGCGACCTCGGAGGCCGACATTAGTCCGGGATCGGTCTGGAGGGCGAGCGAAGGCCATTCCGTGTTGGCGCGGACCATCGTGCTGATTAGCGCTGCTACCTGATCGCTGTCGGCGGCATATTCGTCGGCAAGCCAAGTATAGCGTGCTTCGCCGGCCGCACCGATGACGAGAAAGCCGTCGGCGACGTTGGTATAGAAATTATCCTCTAGCCAGGCCTGATCCCAACTCGCCGTAGTTGCGTCGTAGGCGTCCGTCCAAACCGCGTAGTCCAAACCGATCCGCGCAATTGCCCTTTTGCGCGCGCCGAGCGCGCTCTCCACCAGCCGGGTCGAAGCGTCGATAGCGGCGCGGTCTTGGTTCAACGCGAAGCGATAGAGCGAGGCGACGGACAGAACTATGATGACGAGCACCAGCCCGAGAATAGGGGCGCCGACGCTAAGCCAGGCGACAGACCTCAGTCGCGAGCGGTCGGGAGGGTCTCGGAACATGCGCCCCGATATCTGAGCAAAGTTGATAAAGTGCTTGAGCCGGGGGCGGTGGGCCTCGGCCAAAAGGCATAGATCCGGGCGTCTGTTGGGCGCCGGGCCGGGGGCGCGAACTCCCTTTTTTGGAGAATGTCGGCGGTTGGTCGCCGGATGGCGGAACCATATGTTACCATCCGGGTTTAGGCCCGTTGGGGGAGCGATTGCCGCTGGGTGGGCTGGTTGCGATCCGCAATCACCAAGTCGCTCAGAAGGAGGAGAAACTGGAATGATCAAGCAACATCTGACGAGGGCCCGGACACTTGGCGTCGCGATCGTCGCCGCGCTGAGCCTTGGCGCTTGCGCCACCTATGATGACGAATTTGCCACGATCAACTCACGCCTCGACCAACTCGACGCGCGTGTCGCGAGCGCGGCCCAAAGTGCGGAATCCGCCAATCAGTCCGCGCAGCGCGCCAACCAACGGCTGGACCAAATGGAAGGCCGTATCCAACAGCTCGAAACGGGACCGGCTCGCAGACCGCGCGGCTAGTCGCCTCTTTCGCACGAACGGTTTGAGCCGGGTGCTTGGTGGTTTGTATCTGCCGCCGGGCCTTGAACAATTCGTGACGAGCAGTTTGACTCGGAGACCTAGTGGCTTGTGACAGGCCGCTAGGCCTTCGTCCTTTCAGGGAGCCACCATCTGTATGTGGACGCACTCTACGATCAGGGCTGTTCTTGGCTCGCTGGCGCTGGTGTGCGCGACCTCGGGCGTGGCCACCGCCGAGGAGATCGCCGCGCATCCGGCCGCCGCCGTTGATCAGCTTCCGCCAGGCCAGGATGTTTCCGACACGGTCGTTCAACTCGCGGGCTGGGTTGTCGCGACCAATGACAACCAAGGCTATCCGTTTGCGATCATCGACAAGGCCGCCGCGCAGGTGCTGGTGTTCGGTCCCGACGGTCGTCTTCGCGGCGCGGCGCCGGGCTTGTTCGGCTCGGCGGTTGGAGATCACACGGCCCCCGGCATCGCCGGACTTGCCCTTCGCGAAATCCCGGGCCGCGATCGTACAACACCTGCCGGTCGTTTTGTCGGCGGATTCGGTCCGTCAATCGATGCAGGGCGGGTGCTCTGGGTGGACTACGATTCCGCCGTCTCCATCCACCCGCTCACGGATGGCCCCAGGGAGCGACGCGCCGCACGTCTCGCGTCGCCTTCGCCGGACGACAACCGCATCACTCATGGCTGCATCAATGTCTCCGCCGAGTTCTACGAAGCCGTCATAAGGCCGACATTCGAGAGGGGCGGCGTGTTCTACGTGCTGCCGGATGAAGCGACATTAGCGGAGACTTTTCCGGAGTTTGCGGGCAGTGACGCGTCGTGACGTTGCGCGGAAAGACGCGCGAGCCGGTAGGCGCCGCTTAAGCCATCCGATCCGGCACAACCCAGCCGCGCCGCGCACATGCGGCCAGCACCGTGTTGCGCAGCAAGCAGGCGATCGTCATCGGTCCGACGCCGCCGGGAGAGGGGCTCACGGCCGCGGCGACCTCGATCGCTTCCTTGAAGTTCACGTCCCCGACCAGCTTGGTCTTGCCTTCGCCTTTCTCCGGCGCCGGCACGCGATTGGTGCCGACATCGATGACGATGGCGCCGGGGCGGATCCAGTCGCCGCGCACCATTTCGGCACGTCCCACAGCGGCCACCAGAATGTCGGCGCCGCGGCAGACCATTTTGAGATCGCGTGTCTTGGAGTGGGCGATGGTGACGGTGGCGTTCTGTTCGAGGAAGAGCAGCGCCGCCGGTTTGCCGACGAGAATGGAGCGGCCAATGACGACGACATTGGCGCCGCTGAGATCGGGGCGTTCAGTCTTGGCCAGGATCACGCAGCCGACCGGCGTGCAGGGGCGGAGACCCGCCTTGCCAAGCACCAGCTTGCCGGCGCTGGCCTCAGTGAGACCGTCGACATCCTTCAACGGGTCGAGGGCGGCGAGTACGTTGGCTTCGCTGATATGGTGTGGCAGCGGCAGCTGAACCAAAATGCCGTCCACATCCGGATCGCGCGATAGCGCGTCGACGCGGGCGATAAGATCCGCTTCCTGCGTGTCGCCCGGCAGGCGGACTTCAATAGAGCGCATGCCGACTTCGGCGGTCATCTTCACTTTGGAGCTCACGTAGACGTGGCTGGCCGGATCGTCGCCGACCAGGACGACCGCGAGCGCAGGCTGGGCGGGCAACGTCTTCACCGCTGCCGCAACTTCGGCACGGACATTGGCCGCGATGGCTTTGCCGTCGATGGTGCGTCCACTCATGCATGTTCCTCATGTTGTGCGAGAAACGCCGTGCGGTCGCCGCCTAGAGGGGTCAGCCGCACTCGCAACAGGCTCAGAGAATCGGCGCGCGCCCGAGCAGCACGCCCTCCAACCACCACGACACCTGGTCGCGCAGCAGCCAGATGATCAGCAGCAGCACGAGCACCGACAGATCGACACCTGCAACCGGCGGAATCAGCCGCCTCAGCGGGCGCAGCATCGGATCGCTCAGCCGGCTGGTGAACTCCCATACCGAGCGCACGAAGGCGTTGCGGCGACTGACGACGTCGAACGCGTAGAGCCATGAGATTACGACATAGACGATCAGGATGATCGAGATGATGCCGAGGATGGCGCGGATCAGCTCGAAAATGATGTGAATCAGGCCGGTTTCCATGCCCCCCTCTAGGGCGCTTCGGGCGCTTTCGGCAAGGCAGGCGCCTGCCTTGACGCCCCGGCGAGGCGGGCCGTATATCGCGCGTCCCCGCAAATCCCTGTGCGGTAAGGGCCCGTAGCTCAGCTGGGAGAGCGCCGCGTTCGCAATGCGGAGGTCAGGGGTTCGATCCCCCTCGGGTCCACCATCCCCACCGGAACGCCCTTAGTTTTCAACGGGGTTGTCAGTCCGGTCCGCGAAGGTTTGTCACTTGGCGTTCGCGGGGCGTTTCAGGACCAACCGTCTTATCGCCTCACGCGCGAGCCGTTCTTGGTCCGCCGCCGCGGTGTACCGTTCAATCTCGCGCAACGTGGCGTGACCCGTGATCGCCGCAACCTGTTTGGACGTGCAACCGGCTTCGACCAAGCGTACCGCCGCCGACTTCCGCAAGCCGTGAGCGCTTCGCGTGGTCAGGCCGGCGCCGTCGCACGCGTCGCGAAACCAATTGCCGAACCCGGCGACCGTGAACGGCTTTCCGTACGCGGTGGTCAGGAAGGTGAGATTATCGCGCGGGAGTTCGTCCAAGACCGACTTTAGGTCCGGGTGAAGCGGAATGACCAATTGCGCGCCGGTCTTTTGTTGAACCACCCGGATCGTGTCGCCGCTCACATGCTGACGGCCCATGCGGACCACGTCGGACCGACGTTGGCCGGTATAGAGCAACAACAGCAACGCTAGGCGTTCGCGCGAGCCCGCCGGCCAATGTTCAAGGTACTTCCCAACGTCGCCTTCGGACCACGCCACAAAGCCTTCGCCCGCGGGCTTGTATTTGCGGACGCCGTCGCACGGATTGTTCCGACGCCACCCGTTTTCGACCGCGAAGCCGCAAAGGATTTTCAGCACCTTGCGAAGCTTGTTCGCCGCTTCCGGTCCGCTCGCCTCAAACTTCGCCGCTAGGTGTTCCGTGACGGGTCGGCGTTCAAGGTGCGTGACGCGCTTCGCGCCGGGTTTCTCGCGCCAGTTGTCGATTGCGTGACGGTAGGTCTTTTGCGACGCGGGACTAAGCGAGAGAAATTGCGGCGACCGATAGTACGCCACCGCGAGCGCGTCGAATGTACCGGGCGCCGGGTCAGGCGAGCGTAGCGGTTGAAGCGGGGAGAACGCCGCCGCGGCGAGTTGGTACGCGGCCATGAATTCAACTTCGCCGGGACGGCCCGGAAGCGAAACGCGGGTGTGTCCCCGGCGGAAGTAGTAGCGCATACGCCCGTGGCGGTCGCGAAAGGAATTGACGTACGCGAGACGAAGGGTCGCCATTACCTGTCCCCGTCAAAGTCATTGACCCGTTCGCCTTCATCCCCGAGCGCGTCAAACGCAAGGTCAATCTCCCGTGAGTCGAAAATTAGCCGTGCGCCGACCCGCTTGGGGCGGGGCATCCGGCCTTCTGACACTAGCTTGTCAAACGTGTTCGGACTGACGCCTACATACCGAGCCGCTTCAACCCGATTGAGTCCGCGCGGACATGCGAAGGGAAGCGGACGGCTCATTTGCACAGCGCACAAAGGCGAATGAACGGACTGTCCGCACGGAACGGACGCGAGCAATTCAGACAGCGGCGGTCGATAACGACCGGCTCGGGTTCGGGCGTCTCGCGCGGGACGAATTGATGCGCCCAAGGATCATAAAGCCGTCGCGGTTTGGCGCGCGCCAGTTCGTCCCGCAATTGCTTGGCCGCTTCCACGTCGGGACGCCAATAGCGTTTGCGCGGGTGCTTGCCCCGTGTGGTCAATCCGCCGAATTGCCGGTTGACGCCGTACAGGCCGGAAGCTGCGCTCAATCCTAACATGCGGGCCGCTTCGGCGGGTGTGATCCATTCGGCATCGGTCGTCATGTCGTCTCAAAGTGATTGCGCGAGTTGACGACGATTGGCCGGCGTTGCGTAAGGTGTGACCGCGGAACCGGATCGTCGCCTTGTGAAGTCCGGGTGCTCGCGCGCCCGCTGACTCGGGAAAGACAATCCGCGGCCAATCTCAATTGTTCATGGCGAGCCGCCTTCGCTGTAGCTCGGTCACGAACGCGGCCAATTCGGCTTCCTTCAACGCCACAAGCGCGAAGACCTGTTCGTACGTGAGCGCGGCGATTGGTTCGCCAGCCGTGAGCCGTTCGATTGCTTCGCCCGCGTCGCGTATCACGCTTGCGCGTTGTGGTTCGGAAAGCGTGACCAACAACGGTGTCGGGTATTCTTCCGCTGGCGTCATTGTTGCCGCTCACGGTGGACACGGCGCGCGTGCTCTTGCGTCCAACGGCCTTCTTCGTGAAGCCGGGATATGTCCAGCGGCGTCAACAAATCCGCGTTCTTGGCAATGAACGCGCCGAGTCGCACGTACCGGCGAAGCGCAATGCGGGTTAGAAGCGCGCGGATCATGTCTTTGTGCTCGCAATCGGATCGTTCGGCGTCGGCGACGTGCGTAGCGGCGTGTGATCGTCGCCCCCTTCAATCGCCGGCAAATTCTCAAAGCGCCGGATTTCGTTTGAAGACATGGCGCCGATTTCGCGCGCGGTGCGGTACGCGTTCCACCGGGTCGCGGCGTCGCCGCGGAGCAAACCGCTTAGGTCATGCTCGATTACGTAAGTCCGGCGTCCCTCAGGCGTCAGCAAGCACCGCTGCATTGCCTGTTCCATCCGCGACGCCAACGGCTGTAGCGCGTTCTGGACAAGCGCCCGAGCCGCTTCCGCCGCGCTTCCGTAGCTCACGGAATCGTTCAAGCCTAAGACCGCCGGTGGAATCCCGAACACATGGCATACGTCTTGGTTGGATAGCTTGCGCGTTTCCAACACTTCAGCGTCAGTATTCGAGAACGTGACCGGTATATATTTTGCGCCAGGATCAAGAACCTTTGGCCGTTTCGGGTCTTGTTCCTCTTGGTCGGCGAGGCTTTCGCGGAAATCCTTTTTGCGACGCGCGTTCGCTTCGTACGGTTGAATGATGTACCCGCCGGACTTGAAGTCGTTGTCCGCGAGCTTTCGTGCGAAGTTGTTTAGCGTTAGCCCGAGCCCGAGAGCGCCGCGCGCGACCTCAATCGGACTCTTGCCAAGCAAACCGTCTTCGCTGCTACCCCGAATGTGCAGCACTTCATGTTCAAGCAAGAGCACCGGTCCTCGGTCGCCCATGTAGCGGAATCTCAATCGCCCGCTTTCGAGCCGTTCAACAGCGGTGCGCGTCGGGTCAAGCGGATAGAGCGCCACGACCTGTCCCGCGGCGTCCCGCTCAATGCGAGCGAACGCATTTCCACGCGTGTCCAAAGCGCGTACGAACAGTTCGCGCGCCTCAAAGGCTGTTTGCTGCGGGTTCGACAGGTCGGACAGCACGCCCGCAAGCGGGTGGTCCGAAACGCGTTCGCGTTCGCCGTTCGGCAACCGGCGATACAGCTTCAACGGAAGTTGCGCCATTAGCTCAGAACGAAGCGCGACGCACCGGGCCGCGACGGCAATGTTGCTTAGGACAGCATTGGGCGACACGTTGCCGGCGCCCGGATGCGACACGCGGTAGAATTCGCCACGCGTGAAGCCGTCGCCGCTTCGCGACTCTATGCCAAGCCAACTGCGGATTGCGGCGCGGATCATTGGCCGGACTCCAATTCGAGCAAGCGAAGACGCCGCGCCAACGGTGAGTCAGGCACACGCGAACGGGCGTGGACCACCGTCCCTTCGTACGCCGGGAAGCTGCGAACGATTGAGACTTCGCGTAGGTCAATGGCTTTGAGCGTGCGGAGCGTTCCGGTCCATTGTTCTTTGAGCGCCTTGAAGCCGAAGCTTGCGCCGCCCAATGAACCGGCTTCGGCTAACGCCAGAATGTCGTACGCGAGCGCGATACGGAAGTGAAGACCGCGTGTGTCTTCGGACAGGTCCAACGACCTATTGCGCCGGCGCCCGAGCAACGACCGCGGGTCATGGTCCACAAGCGCCAGAATGTCGGCGTTCGGTTGGTCGCGGAGCGTCGCGCCGAACGCACCGGGCAAAATCAGTTCTTCAAAATCCGCGATCTTTGCACGCTCATTGAAGACCGCGGCGTATCCTTCAAGTTGCCTGTTCTTGGTCGCGCGCACTTCAAGTTCGGCGGCGCGACGTTCCATTTCGTTCGTCATCGTTTCGATTCCTTGCGCCGTGAGCGGGGAGTGACGGCAAGGCGCATCACTCCCCGCGTCGGCTTCATCCGGCGGACCGTGCGAAGGCGCCGGACGGGCTGACCCGTTAGGACAGCGTCGTGTCCATGTCGTTGGCGCCGGCGAAGCTTTGTTCGTGGCGCAAGACCACGTCGGCGCTCAGAAGGCCGCGAACTTCAACGCCGCCGGAAGCGAACGCGTCGCCGTACGGATTGACCAGCAGTTCAAGGTCACGCCAAATCCCAATCAGAAGGTCGCTGAATCGACCGAACACGATTGAGCGGTCAGCCGGCGAGCCGTTGCCGACAAGTGCGGTGCTGTTGAAGTAGCGATAGCCGTACAGCGACCGCGGGTCTTCCTGAATGAACCGACTGTCCGTGTTTGCAACGCGAACCGTGCTTTGCAGCTTGGCCGAACATTGCGGGTGTCCAACCCAAGCCAACGGGCCGTCGTCGATGAGCACGTTGTTGGTCGCCAGCGACGAAATGAGCCCGAGCCCTTCGGCCCAACTCGGCGTCGCGAACGTTCCGGGTGTGATGACTTGCAAGATGCCTTGCGGTGCGTCGTCGTCGGTCAGTGTGCCGAGCGCGCCGCCGTCCAGGCCGGCGGCGAATTGGCCGGCGAATGTGCGGCGGGCGAGGATTTCGACTTGCGGCGAAGCTTGAAGACGCATGTTGTTTGAGAAGGGAATGATTGCGCCAAGATGCTTCGGTTGCATCGTGCGGGCGTTCACGTCGATATCGCCGGCCGTGATCCCGTCGTTGTCGCCGACCCCTTGCGCGCGTGCGCGTCAGTCGGTGCACGGGGCGGAGAAGGTGCCGAAACGGCCGGGGAGCACGAACGAGCCGTGCGGGCCGACGACCGAAGCGGCGACAAGTTCGTCCGTGTAAAGCTCGGGGTGATGCTCAGTGAACACCGCGCCCGCGCCGCCACCGGCGGACGTGACCACGCGCTGTTCTTGGCCGAACCGCGGCGTCTGCATGATTTCGGTCGGAAGCCAAAGGCCGGCGGTGGACCGCTGTTGGTCGCGTGCGATCTGTTGCGAGACTTCAAGCAGGCGTCCCGCGTCAACGCCGGGCGTGCCGGCGAGGTAGTTCACGGCGTCCAGAAGACGGACTTCGCGTCGCGCGCGGTCGTAATCGGGAGCGCCAGACGGAACGGACGTTGCCGACGCGGCGCGCTCCAAAGCGTCCAGACGTTGCGCGCGTTCGATTTGCTGATTGAGCGCGCGCACTTCGTTTTCAAGCGCGTCGTATTCGGTCCGCTCGGCGTCGGACAGGTCGGCGCCGCGCGTTTCGGCGGCGGTCATAAGGGCGCGCATCCGTCCGATCTTGGCGGCGCGCTTTTCGAGAAGTTCGGGGAGTCTCACGGTGTTTCACCTTGCTAGTTGGGCCGGCGGGGGCCGGCGATGCGAGGCGAAGGGAACCGCGTTGGCGGGCCGAACTGGCGGGGGTCCCGGTCCGTGTTTCGTATTACGGAACAGTAAGGGGCGGGGCGGAAATGTGTCTCAATTCAGGCGGACGGACACATTCAGGCCACGATTTTCTAGGAAAAAAATCTCATCCGGAAGTTTTCCACGACGCCGCCGGTTCGGGACCGAACTGACCCACACAAAATCTGGTGGTTAACGGTCCGATTGGACCGCCGGACCACTAGCCCTTGTGTTAGGACGATGGTCCTAGGATTGTGGCGAGTCCGTACAGGGGCGTCCATGTGCTCGGGCGCTTGGCTAGCGGGACAGGGTCGAATGAGTCTGTAGCGCCGTCCTAGTGCGATTATGACGGGTCGTGGTTGTCGCCGACCGCGGCGCTTCCTAGCTGCATTCATTGGGAAGGGGTTGGTCGGACACGTTTGGAGAAGCGTCGGATGTTTGCTGTTGGCGATGTTGTGCAGTTGAAGTCGGGCGGTCCGCGAATGACCGTTCTTGAAGTCGAAGACGGTCACGTGATTACGACGTGGTTTGAGGAATCGAACGCTCGGCAAGGAGGCTTCCCCTTCGCCACTGTCCGCAAGGTGGATGACGGCCCGTCCGTACTGCATCCGAACATCGGGACGATTGCCTAGGGGCGTCGTGCTGGCGTTGCCGCCGGCTTATTTGTCCATTCCACCCGCGCTCATTCTTCGGTCCTGCGAGTGATGTTGTCTGTTGGTGTGGCCCTTAGTTTATCTAAGGGACACACAACAACAGCAACAGCAGTCCCCCGCGAGACGATCGGTAGTTATTCGCCGGCCTTCAACCACGGCAGCAACGGCGCGTCCGGTGTCGGTCCGACGCGCCATACCTTCGGCTTGTACCGCGTCGGCAGTTCTTCAACCGCCAACCGCCCGCACGCCAAGCCTTGGTTCAATATCGCGGTCACGGTCGCCGGGGGAAGCCGCCACCGCGTTACGACGGCGTCGCCCAAGCGTTCGGCTTTGGGCGCCCGGTCCGACACCTTCCACGGCTCCCCATTCCGACCCGCACGGACCATTTCGAGCAATTCCGGCCAATGCTCAAACTCAAAGTCCCCCGCGGCGGTCAGGTCATGGTCCACATAGACCACGCGCGCCATTAGATCGCCGTTGCCCAACCGAAGGTTCTGAAACTCCAAGACGTGCGGTTCGCCCTTGGGCGCATAGTTCGATTTCACGACTTGGACCTTGCCGTAATAGCCCTTTGGAAGGCCCTTCGCTTCTTTGTCAGTCAAAGGCCCGAGCGTCACCGCCACCCGAGCATTGTTTATGATCGCGCCGGCGCCGCGGCTGGAATCCTGTCCGCCGTCGCCGCCCTTCTTCGCATGGTGGATCACAAGAACCGGAATTTGGAATTCGCGGGCAATGTCCCGCAACGCGCGCATAAGCGCGTCCATGTCCGCGTTGTCGTTTTCATTCAGTCCCGCCGACAATTCAATGAGCGGGTCCGCGACAACAAAGCCGATGCGTTCCGCGCGGATCGTCTCTCGCAAGTCTTCATACGTCGGGGTTCGCTGAATCGTCGCCCCATAACCGACGCCGCGCCGCACAAGCGC
>ERZ869936.1676-NODE-1676-length-15096-cov-6.441194_pt1 | contig 15096 bp, 11 predicted proteins | sample MGYA00520876_ERZ869936 | MGnify/ENA primary metagenome ERZ869936 (study PRJEB32218, sample SAMN09650985) | biofilter metagenome | isolation source: enrty point of leading RO module | place: Saudi Arabia: Thuwal, RO plant located on Red Sea | collected 2016-02-17 ...
GAATCGGGTCGTCCGGATCGGCACGATCCCGGACGCCCTGAAACCGAACTCCAAAAAATCCCTTGCGAAGCTCTGGTACTACTGACCCCTACGAGGGAGAATGCTCGACAAACGGGACTGACCCCTACGAGACCCCCGAGGGAGAATGCTCGACAAACGGGACTGACCCCTACGAGGGGAAAGCTAGCGACACCCTCCAGCGGCGGTCAATGCTCGAAAAACGGGACTGACCCCTTCGATGCGGATCGGCAGCCTGGCCCTCGCCATGCAATAGGCGGCATCGCTGGACGAACACAACGCCTTGCCGAGATGGCTGAGCAGGGACTGCACCGAAGCCGTCGCGCTGCGACAGGAAGCGTTGCCCAAGACTTGGCAAAGGAAGGTCCAGAACACGACCGGCGTGGTGAAGATCCGGCTGCGGCGACCGGCCGGGGCAACCAGCAACTTGCCAGGCAGAAGCATCCCGAAGGTTTCCTCCGCCTGCCGGGTGCAAAGGTCGGAGAGATCCTTTGCCTTGCGTCGCATCGCTTTGCCGACACGGCGAGGCGCGCCTCCGAACGTCGTCCTCGACCATCCGCTGAACATGCGAACCCTAGAAGTCATTGATCACCAGAAGCTACTACAGTGCCAGTAGCTTGGAAATCGATGCTTAATTCAGCTTAACTTAGGGCCATTCAGGACCGACCCCTTCGAATTTCAAGGACCGACCCCTTCGACAAACCTTCGAATTTTGGCACCGACCCCAGACAAAGTGCGAGGACCGACCCCTTCGACAGACTTTGACGGAGAATTTGGCTGGCCGGAATGCTACTCGTCGTAGTCAAACGCGATCTCAGCGAGAAGGGCGCTCGTTTGATACGGATTGCCTGACCGCGTGCAACGTCCGGATTCGGCAATCATCAGGAGCTGGCGCTTTGCGCGCGAGGCAACGACGTACAGGAGCTTCGATTCTCTCTGATCCGCCTCTTCCCGGGTGCCATGAATGATTACTTCCCAATGGGGCACAAATCCCCTGAGCAAGCCGAAGGCAATGACGGTATCGAATTCCTCCCCTTTAACGCCATGGCAGGTATTGACGACGACACCCGAAGGGTAGCTGAAAATCTTCCTGAAGCTATCGACGCTCGCAGGCATGCCACCAGCGGCGTCTTCGAGCCTGCCTTCTGCCTTCTCGAAGAAGAGATCGAATGACTCGCGGAGCGCCTCGTAGGCGTCAATCGCGATGCCGCACTGATCAAGAAACTGCGTAAAGACATCCCGCAGGTAGGGCATGCCATCGATCTCGGCGCTCTGGAGCTGGTTGACCATCCGCAAGAGCCGCCGCGCGGAACCGATCGGTTCGGGGGCATCCGAACCGAGCAAGACCTCCAGGTCTATCAATACCTCTTTGGCACAGCGGATGCGGGACCGGATGCGGGCGGGCACGGGCTGTGTCAAAAACAGTCGCGCCAGTTTGTACCAGACGCTGTCCCGCACGCTATAAAGCGGCGATAGACCGGGCGCATCAAAGCTCACATCGGGCAGCGCCTCGACAAGCTGGCGGGCAAGGGATCGCACGTGTCCCCATTGAGGCGCTACGATACAGATTTCGTCTTCGGGGATTCCCTCATCCAGAGCCGCACGAACTAGACCGGCGATGTGTTCCGAGAGGGCAGCCCTGTGCACTGTCTGGTTCTGAAACGAGATGGACCCGTGCTCGGCAGGGTCTTCAATGCGGGAGTCACTTCGCGCAACGTCAGGCCGTAAAAGCCTGCAATAATCGATGATCCGCTGCGTCGAACGGTAATTGCCAACCAGCTCGAAATGCTGCAATACCCCGATGCCAAACTCGGCCGCAATCTCTTCCGGCGACTTCGTGAGAGCACCAAGGGACTCGTAGATGGACTGATCGGCATCTCCCACAAAGAACAGCTCCGGCCGTTCGCGTGACGCGCGGTAAATCTCGGAGAGGATTGCGTATTGAAGATCCTGAATGTCCTGGACCTCATCGACACAAAACAGCCTAAATATCGCGCCAAGATTGGCAGCAATCTCGGCATTATCGGCGAGCAAGCGGTAGCCGAGATAAAGGACTTCATCGTAATCGATGAGCTTTGCGCGCCGGAGCTCTTCCCGATAAAGCGCCAGTGCCTCCTCGGCGGCAGCGCTTGCGTTCTCGATACTGCCGTCCCTGCGGTACGCGGTGTTTACTTCCGCATATTGATCCATTCCGAGCTGCCTTCGCACGTCCCGCAACAAGCGCTCGCAATAATATTCATCGGCTACTGCAAACCCGCGCCGGATCGGTTCTGCATACGGGGCATAGGGTCTGAGAATCCATTCAAGGGCAAAGGAATGAATCGTTCCCGCCCAAAGGCAATTCGTTGGGACGCTTTCCTGATCGAGCCTTGCCCTGATTTCGTCGGCGGCACGGTTCGTGAAGGTGAGGGCAGCCACACGCTCCCGCCTTGATTCAAGTGCATCAACACCCCTGATAACCCGGGCCGTGAGAACCCTGGTCTTGCCGCTTCCCGGGCAAGCTGTCACCACGACATCGCCGTCGCAATCTACTGCATCGCGCTGCTCACGGTTCAGCTCCATTACTCGGCGCGATACTCTTGGATGTATCCACTGAAGAGGGTGAGGGCATCATCGGTCGCTTCGGCGCAATACTGCTCCAGAAACTCTTCAGGACTGAGTTTCTCATAGCCCTCCGTGCCACGCAGTCCGGCTGCAAGAGCCGCGTCCTTGTTCATCCGGAAGAGCGCTATCTGCCTCAGCGCGGCATCTGTCACGCTGAGCTGACAGGCGAACGCAATCGCGCGCAGAATATACTCGGGGAAGTAGGTTTCATTCGTGAGATTTTCGGCAAGGAGAAGGGCGAACCAGCCTTTGCCAACCTTGTTGGCTAGGCGAAGCGCCTCCTTCCCGTAAATGGCAATGTCGTCCGACTCCAGTCGCTCCTTGCTGATGTCGATGAACTTCTGTCGGCGGAAGATCTGCGGCAAGGTGTCTATGACTTCCTTCTCGTTATATGCGGTCAGGAAATCGACTTCGAAGGTATGATCGGCAAAGAAGGGCTCCAGCCAGTCGTTGTCGTCCGCCACCTCTTCGAGCTTCTCCTGCCGCGCCAGCCCGAGTTCATCAGCAGCCCTGGCATGGTACTGCTCCTGGGTGTCATCATCCGGATCATCTGGCAGATCAATGATCGTCGCATCTCGATCGGTCACAATGGCGCAAGGCCGACGCACACGCTCCTCGGCAAAGATAATCGAGATGTGCTCGAAGAAGGCCGAGCTCATCGAAACAACGCTAAAGCCGAGCTGATCGGGTGAAATCCCAAACACGGCACCGAGCATGGCCGGAATGAGGATCTGCTCGGCATCGCCCTCAACCAGAAGAACGCCCTTCGCAAAGAGCATCGTCGAGCGGATGGCATCGAGATAACGCTCCACGCGCGCGATGGTGGGATCATCAAGGCCGTTGGCCGGATGATAGACCTCCACGTGGTTATCCTGCTTTGCGAGAACGTTGACGGTTGCGATACGCGAGGCCGACGAAATGTGGGTCGAGTGCGTCGAGACAATGACCTGCGTTCGCTCGGAGGGCAGGTTCGCAAAAAGTGTTTTCTGGATGTGCGTGTGGATGTGTGCCTCCGGTTCTTCGATCAGCAAGAAGTGGGCAACACGATCGCTGGAGAGCTTGATCTCGTATTCGAGAAGCTTGAGAGCGAGGTAAATGAGGTTCGCGCCGCCAAGGCTCTGCTCCTGGATCTCTCCTCGGTAGCTGGAGTGCTGTTGATCACCGACCAGCACACTCAGGCGCTGGAGGATCTTCTCAAGCGAGTTGGGGAGCGCAGATTCAATCGTGACACCTGGGCCGTAGGTGAGCCCTACAGCCTTGCGAAGGGCGGTCTCGATACCCGTTGCAAGCTCCTTGATTTCCTTAAGGTCGGAAATGCCGGCATTGAGGTCATTGACTTTCCCTACGATCTCCTCGGCGTCTTCCAGCTGGATCTCGGTCTCCATGCCCCGAAGGAGGGCGAGGAGAGGATTGTTCCGGTAGCCGCGCAGCTCGGTGACAACATCGCGCAGCGCTCTGACAAACGTGCAGGCCACCTCCTGATAAAGCGGACCAACCCTTACACCAACCCGTTCCTGATCGTCATCATCCGGATCAGGGTAATCCCCCGTCTCCGGATTTCCGGCAAACGCCTGATAATGGGCATCATCCAGAAAATCGGCACTGCCGCGCCCCGTCAGGAGCGGCTCGTAGTCATCGATGGTGATTGCAGCGCGGTAGGCCGCCAGCTCTGCCGGCTCTCCTCCGGATAGTTCATGGAGCTTCTTGCGCACCTCTCTCTTTGGACGGAAAATAAACGAATAGGTGCCGGAATTCGTCGCATTCATGTGCCCTGCCGCATGGCGCAGCATCTGGCAGCCGTCTGAAGGGTCAAGATCGGCAAAGTCCGCCGAAACAATTATCCAGTGCCCCTTCCACTGACCTAGGTCGCGGCAGAAATCCGTTTCTCTCAGGCTGAGGGCATTGCGGCTCAGGTTCTCATCCAGCAGAAAGCGGAGCGCCTGAAAGGCATTTGTCTTTCCCGAGCCGTTCTCACCTATCAGCGTGTTAACGCCTGGCTTTAGCTTGAAACGCCCCTGGAGGAAGTTTCTGAAGTTGCGAATTCGGATCTCTGTAATGTGCATCTCGAAGGGGTCTCGAAGTCGAAGGGGCCAGTCCTTGCATTTTAACATTCAGGTGGTCGCGGACAGTTCCCCGACATCCAACCCGAAGCTTTCATGGCGATGCTTTAGCAGATGACGAGTCCGGGAGGAAGCGGGAGAGGCGGTGCTTTCAGTACAGGTCCTCCTTCCGGAGGCCTTCGATGTAGCAGTCGACGTGGCCGAAGACCTCGTCCTTCCAGTGCGGTTTCTGGGAGGAGGGATAGACGAGGGTGGTGTAGATCGCGAGGGTGTTGGGGCCCTTCCGGAGCTGGGCGGCCGACCTCTTGCTCAGCGGCCATTTGCGGTTGTCCTTGGGGTCCGCCCACCAACTGTAGGACTGGATCCTGGTGCCGTTCAGGTAGACGTCGAAGCCCTGGGTGCAGATGGTTCTCAGGCGGTAGAGGTCGTAGTCGGTGGCATCGAGATCAAAGGTCGTGCGGGCGAGCAGGATCTCCCCGTCGCCCCAGGGGGAGGCGTGGACGAGATCCTTGGGGGCGCGCGGGTGGCTGCCCTTGCCGATCGGCGCCTTGCCGCTCTGCCAGCCGCTGGCGTCGAAGCCGGGCTTGTACCAGTCCTGCGTGCCCGGCGGCAGGGTCACGTGGCGGTAGCGCCGGCCTTCGCGCTTGGGCAGGATGTCCTTCTTTTCCGTGGGCTCGAAGGAGAGGTAGTGCCAGGTCCGCTCGTCGCACGGCGGCGTGCCGAGGGCCTTCCAGCCGGCGTCGGGATCGCGGAACTGGATGATGCCCAGCAGCGCATCGATCATCTTGGTGTCGGTTCCCTTGCCCGCCTTGAGCCGCTTGGCGAGCACGGGCCGGTAGCGTTCGTAGAGGACGGTTTCCAGTCGCTCGCGGGCGTCGCCCTTGAGCTTGTCGTGGACCTGGAGCATCCCGTCGAGGCCGCGCCCGCCGTGCATGAGTTGCAGCAGTTCGTCATCGTCGAGCTGCTCCAGCCGGCGATCGGCCAGCAGCTCGGCTAGTTCGGGGATGGTTTCCGGTGCCACACGCGCCGCCATGGCGATGGCATGGGTGATGTTGTATTTGCCTTCGCGGGCGCGGTTGCCCTCGATGACCTCGGTTTCGGTGACCGCCGTATCGAAGGCCTTCTCCAGCTCCCTGCCGATGGCGCTTTCGGGGCCGAATTTCTTCAAGGACTGCGCCAGGGCCCGGTTCATCCCCTGACGGGGCATGGTGTGGGTTTCGGTCACCATCCGCTCGGAGAGGGTGGGCACGACCCTGGCGTAGAGCGCGGCGTCGCGATCCAGTCCCTGCAAGGCGGCGAAGGAGGCATCGCGCAGCCACCAGTCCGAATGCTTGGTCCAGAGCATGATGGCGTCGAGGTGGCGGTCGATCACCTCGACGGGCATCCGGGCGATGGCGAAGAGGGCACCCTCGACGACGTAGAGGGATTCCTCCGGGTCGCCGAGCATCGCGGGGATGGCCTCGATCATGCCCGGGGTGAAGCGCTCCGTCTCCAGCGGCTGCTTGCCGACGGCGAACCAGTAGTTCCAGTCGTTGATGCCGTCGAGGGCGGTGCGGCGCAGGCGCGGGTCGGGGTCGCGCAGCAGCGCCTCGAGGGTCTCGAGTTCGCCCTTGAGGCGCAGTGCCTTCGCCGCCTGGGTCCGCACCTTGTAGCTGCGGTGGCGGACCAGGCGCTGCAGCTCGTCCAGCGAGATGCAATCGGGATTTTCGGCGATCTCGCCGCCGCTGTAGGCGTGGCCGATCAGGTTGAAGATGCGGTGGAGGGGCATCGGCTTGCCGTGCTTTTCGTAGCCGGCGGCGGGCTCGATGCGGTGGAAGGCGAGGTCGGCCTCGTGGCCCCACAGGTGCTCGGGGAGTTTGAATGCCACGGCATGGGGCGAGGGCGGGGCGCCGAGGATGCGCAGCGCCTTGCGCGGGGCGGTGAAGATCATCGCGGCCGCGGCGCCGGAGCCGGGGTCGTTGAATTTCACGCAGCTCGCCAGGCCCATGCCGCCGTCGTCGTAGCGGGAGAGGTCGTACCACCAGGTGAGGCGGTCCATGACCTCGCGGAAGCGCTCGTGCTTCTGGTCGAAGAGGTAGAAGGAGGCGATGCCGCGCCAGATGCCGTCGCCGCGGCCGTTGTCGGCGTGGCCCATGATCATGCCGGGCCAGGCGTCCAGGGTGGCCATGCTCTGGTAGTCGCGGGCCGAGGCGTAGATGGCGGTGTCGGACGCGGCGCCCATGGCGGCCTGCATCGCGGCGGCGATCATGGCGTCCTTGCCGTTGGAGCTGACGCCGCCCTCGGCCCGGTGATCGCCGTACGGCACCCCGCCGTGCCCGACGAAGCGCCAGAAGTAGCGCAGGGCGTTGTCGAGGGTGGTGTCGTCGACCTTCACGCCGCATTCCTTGGACAGCAGCAGGCTGGTCAGCACCTGGGTGCTCGCCGGGTTCATCAGCCCGCCGGCGACGTAGGCGGGGTTGATGTCCGTGCCCCAGTGCTTCCAGGCGCTGTCGAAATTCTGCCGCTCCCTGGCGTCGTCGCAGATCGCCTGCAGCAGGGGCAGCACGTCCTTTTCCCCGGTGCGCAGGTAGTACTCGGCGAAGAGGATGCCGTTGTAGCCGTTGTTCCAGGTGTGGTCGCCGATGCTGTCGGGCTTGTCGATGAACTTCCGGATGTGCTTTCGGACGACCGGCAGGAGGGCGTCGTCGCCCGTGGAAAGCAGGAACAGGCAGGGCAGGGCGGTCGGGATGCCCATGTCGTCCGACTCGGCGACGTGTTGGCTGTAGAAGGCGGCGGCGTGCTCGACGATCCTGGCGGTCTTCGGGCAATCCACCGGCCAGTTGTCGCCCCACGCGCCGAGCACCGGGATCTGGATGGTGACCTGGCGCTGGCCGGACTTCGATTTCAGGTCGAACACCAGCTTGCCGTCGCTGGCCTCCGCCTCGGTGATGGCCTTGCCGAGCACCACGTAGGGATTGAGGCCCTCGAGCGCCTGGCCGTTGACGCCGAGGATCACCTCGCCGGCCTGCACCTTGCCCTCGGCGGGGCTGCCGGGTCGGGTGCCCTCGATGGTGACCTTCACGCCGACATCGACGAAGGCGAGGATGCCGGTCGGCCCGATGTGGTCCATGTCCTTGTGGGACTCGGGCTTGGGTCGCAGGTCGTAGATCTGCTCGCCGGTGTAGTAGGCGTCATCGGCGCGGAGATGGCCGTAGGAGCCGGCGACGACGAGGGCGGCGAGCAGGGTGGGGACGAGTTTGGGGTTCATGGGCGGTTGGTTCCGAGTATGTCCGGTGGTCCCAGGCAGACAACCTCACAGGTGGCCGGCGTGATCCATCCTCGTCGAGGCTGCGGCGGACAGATGGGGAGCTCAGAATTTCCAACCGACCGAGGCGTAGGCGAAGCGCCCGGCGTTCGGGATGCGCTGGCCGACGGCGAGGTCGCCGCCGGCGACGCGGTTGATCCCGCCGGTGTGTTCGGCGTAGCGCTTGTCGAGGAGGTTCTCGACGCCGAGTTCGATCCCGAGGCCGTTGTCGAACTCGTGGCCGCCCCGGAGGTGGAACACGGCGTAGCCCGGCGTGGTCGGTTCGTTCGGGATGCGGGACACCCGGTTCTGGGCGTCGGCCCACTCGCATTCGAGCGAGGCCCACCAGCCGGCGTGGAGGTAATTGAGCGCGACGTTTCCGCGCAGCGGGGCGATGCGGTAGAGCGGGTTGCCGGTGGAGGCATCGCGTCCGCGGACCCAGCTCAGGTTGGCCGCGAGTCGCAGGCGTTCGTGAAGATCGGCATCGAACTCCATTTCGACGCCGTAGAGTTCGGCGCGGTCGATGTTTTGAAACTGCAGCACCGGCCGGCCCAGCGTGTCGAGCCGGGCGATCGGGCGTCCCTCGATGTAGTCGTCGATGCTCTGGTAGAACGGCGTGACCGACACGCCCCAGCGCTCCTGTTCGTGGTGCAGGCCGAGCGAGATGACGAGGGCGCTTTCCGGGTCGAGCGAGGGGTTGCCGAGGTAGGTGCGGCCGTCGGCCAGGCCGGCGCTCGCGTTCGCCGGGGTCCACAGGTAGCGCTCGACCAACGAGGGCGCGCGGTTCTTGAGGCCGAGCGCGATATCGAGCCGGGTGTCGCTGCGAACCCGCCAGCGCAGCGCCGCCATCGCGTCGACGAGCAGGTCGGAATGGCGCCGCTTGCCGGCGTTGAAGGCGGCCTGGTCCGCCGCGACCATGGGGCCGCCGAAGGCGTTGCGCACGGCCCCGGCGCGGGTGGTCACGGAGTCGGCCCGCAGTCCCAACAGCCACTCGCGGTCGTCCGGCTCGCCGCCCTCCCATTCCACGTAGGCGCCGAAGCGCTCGCGACGGTTGGCGCGGAAGGTGTCGCGGCGCTGGCCGGCGGCATTGACCTGTTCGGCCTCGAGTTCCGAGCGGTGCAGGTCGAGGCCGGTCCGCAGGGTGCCGGCGAGCGCTTCCCACTCCAGCCCGCCGGCCAGGCCGTAGTCGCGGCTGGCGGCCGGCGCCTGCATCCGCATCGCCGCCGGGCGCAGGCTGAAGTTGTCCATCAGGTGGTCGACCTCGTGAAAGTAGAGGCGCGATTCCAGCACGCCCCAGCCGAGGTCCTCGCGCTGGTGGAGGCCGACGTGCCATGAATCGTCGCGGATCATGTCCATCGGCAGCGCCGGGGTGCCGGCATCGCGGGTGCGGGTACGGCGGGCATCGATGGACACGAATCCGCGGGCTGTGCGCACCGAGCCGATCGGGGTGTGGCGGGTCGTCTCGTAGCCGCTGGCGCTCACCGTGCCGCCGGGAAAGCGCAGGTCGTCGGCGCTTCCCCAACTGCCGCGGTATTCCGCCCGCATCGAGTCGGTCGCCCCGAACAGGCGGGCGGCTGCCTGCCAGGCATCGTGATCGCCGCGGAAGCCGGTGCGGATTTCGCCGCCGAAGAGCGTCGCTCCAGCGCTGGCGAAGGTCGGGTCGGGACGCCGCACGATGATGGTGCCGCCGAGCGAGTCGCCGCCGGCGCTGACCGGGGAGAGACCGGCGAACAGCTCGACCTGGTCGCCGGACGCCGCGTGGGCGTAGTGCAGCGGCGGGTCCATGTGGTTGGGGCAGGCCGGGGTGATGGCGAGGCCGTCGATCCGGACCCGCACCCGGTCGCCGGCGAGGCCGCGGAGCTGGGCGATGCCGGTCTGCGAGCCGTTGCGAAGGACGGCGGCACCCGGCAGGCCGCGCAGGAGGTCGCCGCCATGCGAGCGCATCGGGCCGGCGCCGTCGACCTCGCGGCCGACGGTGGTCCAGCCGGATTCATCGGTGAGGCCCTCGATGACGAGGGGGTCGAGCGTGCCCGTGCGGGTCTGGGCATGACCTGCCGCCAGCGCGAGCGCACCGACGACGAAAGGGAAACGGAAGAGGTTCATGAGTTGGGAAAGTTCTGTTAGAAAATAGGGATGGAGAAACGGACCCATCGGTCCGGTGGCGGGTGCCAGGTGAGGTGTCGGAGGGCCCCGGGATCACACAGGCGGGCTGAACCGGGTCAGCCGGACAGCCGAAGCGGCGCGGCGGGGTGCCGCACGCGGGGAAGGTCGGGGCTCAGGCAGCCGCGCGCGGCGGCGGGCTCTCCGGATCCATGGCCGGGTGCTCGGGCCGCAGGGCGTCGCGCACGTGGGTGCGGGCGAATGCCGCCCCCATCATTCGCGAGGCCGGGGCCTCAAGGCGCTCGGGAGTTCGCATCGACTGGGCCAGGGCCTCGGCGAGGCGTCGCGCATTCTCGCCCGCGGGCAGTGCCGGTTCATCGGTCTGGCGTTCCATTTCCCGGGCGATGCGGCACATCGGGCACGGACGTTCGCCGCTGAAGGTGTCGGTGACGCCCTGGACGAGACCGTCCTCCGCCGAGTAGCGGACGAGCATCCCGGCCCAGCCGACGCACTGGACGATGACGACCGGTCCGCCGAGCAGGTGCAGGCAGCCGAGCGCCACCATGAGGTGACGCCACAGGCTGCCATGCACCCTTCGTTTCGGCACGCGCCACCGATGTTCCCCCCGGGCGGTCCGGTCAAGCGGTCCGGCCTCGAGGCCGAGCTTTGCAGAGAATCCGCGCATCGGGGGGGTGTCGGTGGAAGACGGGCGGGTGGCAGTCGGCGGTCGCATCGGCTTTGGCGGACCGATCCCGGCGCGGCAGCTTGAGGTCGGGTGGGCGACGTGGTTCAATCCGGCATGACCTCGCTGTCGCCGCATTTGTTCTGGGACACCGACGCTTCCGAAGTCGATCCGGACCGGCACGCGGCGTGGCTGGTGAAGCGGGTGCTGGAATACGGCCGTTGGCGCGATTGGCAGGCGCTTCTGGAAACCTACGGACGGGAACGCCTGGCGGGGATCGCACTCGGAATCCGATCACTCGATCCCAGGGCCGCCGCCTTCGCGAGGGCCTACTTCGGCACGGCAGAATTTCCCTGAGATGGTCCATTTCGAATCCGTACCGGACGCCGTCGAGAGCTTGCTGAGGGCATTGTCACCCGATCCGGCGCTCGCCGATTTTGCCTTGGGTGGTGGAACTTCTCTCGCCCTCCGCTTCGGGCACCGGCTTTCGGTGGACCTCGATTTCTTCACCTCGGAAGAGTTCGATCCGGAAGCTCTGCTTCTGGAGGTGATGTTTCCCAACGAACCGATGGTGCTTGGCCGCACTGCGGGTTCGCTCGCGCTCGACTGCGGCGGGGAGCTTGCGGCGATCGATGGCGGCTTCGACCGGGCCTTCGATCCATGGCAGGCGCAGCTCGTGCCGGCCAGGCGAGATGCCCTGCGGCCCCGGGGCAGTCGGGGAATGGCACTCTTCAGTCCTTGTAGATGTCCCCGCGTGGTCCGATGGCGTCGACGTAGAGAACCTCATCGATCTCGATGACGGTGACTTGCAGGATCGCCCGGTAGCTCCCGACCCTGAGGCGCAACCATCCGGACATGGCTCCTCGCATCGACTTGATGCCCGGATGGGTCAGCACATCGTCGAGTGCGGCGACTTCGCGCAGGGCGTCGCGAACCTGGGAGGCGCGGTCGCGCGGCATGCGGCCGAGATATCGGGCGGCGCGCCGGTGGAAGACGATAGCTCGCATCCGGGAGTGCCTTCAGATGCCGAGGTCCTTTTCGACGTCCTCGAGGGCGACGAAGTTCCCGGTTCGTCCGGCCTCCCGATCGGCCTTGGCCTCGCGGATCGACTCCTTTTCTTCATCGGTGAGGTCGAGCCCGTAGGTTTCGATGAAATCGACAAATTCGTCGTAGGGAATGACCACTTCGAGCGGCTTGCCGTCCTGGTCATACCGAACGCTCCTCCGCAAGATGGCTTCCGTGGTCATGGGTTCAGGATAAGCCCTCTCCCCGGTTTTGCGAGTCCGGGTTTTGCTGTGTCTGTGGCGTGTCAGACAAGAGTGTCTGACCTCCCTTGAGAGATCGCTTGCGAATTCAGGCGGGCCGCGAGATCTCCAGCACCGAACCCTTCTCGACGAGCAGGTCGTTCTCGAAACGCAGCCTTCCGTTCTCGGCCGTGGCGGTGATCTTTCTGCCATCGATGGCGGCTTCAACCGGGCCGTCGATCCATGGCAGGCGCAGTTCGCGCAAGTTCAGGCGGCCGTGGCGCATATTGATCGATGCCGACCAGGCGCCGTCCTTTTTCTCCTGACGGAAGGTGCCCCAGCCTTCGGCGGCGGTGAAGGGGGCGCGGAAGGATTCGGGATCGAGCTTCGGGGCGAAGCCGAGGATGCCGGCGGGGCCGTCGTAGGTGAAGCCGGTGACGGCGAGCAGCAGCGACCAGCTCGCGGCGGCCCGGGCGTAATGGTCCGAGCACTCGATCTCGTTGTAGGGATTCCGCAGCGACGGTGCGTATCGGTCGTGGATCGCGCGGGCGATCGCGAGACCGCGCAGGGTGAACGAGCGGTCGTCCTTTTCATCATCGATCGCGGCGGGCGGCGTCGAGGCGTCGACCGCGTCGCCCTCCATCACCATGTGGGCGGCGACGTGCCACTCGAAGCCGGTCATGCACTCGTTGAAGTAGCCGTACTGCCAGTGCTTCTTGAAGTCGTCGCGCAGTCCGCCCCGCGGCCACGTACACATGACCAGTCCGGCGTCGCCCGGCAGCGCGTAGAAGCGCCCGCGGTCGAGCACCTTGCGGAACGGGCCGACGTCGGGGACGAAGTTGTGGCGCCACAAGGCGTGCAACGCGCTGCGCACCGGCGCCTCGTCCTGGCTGCGGCCGAGGCCGACCTGGTGCGCCCACCATTGACCGATGACCTGGTCGATGTAGCACCCCTTGCCAACGCCGATCTTGTCGAGGTGGGCCGGGTCCTCCTCCTGCACGAAGAACTCGCCGTTGAAGAGCTTGGCGAGACCGCTCCGGCCCTTCTCCCAGGTCCGGCGACAGGTGGCGGCGAATTCCTTGTCGCCCATCATGGTCGCCATTTCCTCGCCGGCGCGCAGGGCGGCGAGATAGAGCGAGCACAGGCAGTGCACCTTGCCGAACCATTCGGCGTCGAGCGTGTTGTGCTGCTCGCCGTGGAGCAGCCCGTCGAGGCCGTCGGGGTCGTTGCGGTCGAAGTCGACCAGCCACCCGATCGCCTTTTTCGCCCCCGGCCAGACGCGCTTGAGGAAGCCGTCGTCCGCCGAGCACAGGTGCTCGCGCCAGGTGCGCAGGACGATGCCGGTCTGGGCGTCGATGGCGGGGATCTTGTTGGCCTCGGCGCGGAAGTGGATGGCGCCGTCGGGCTGCTGGGCGATGCCGTAGTCGGTGACCTCGCGCAGGTTGCGCTCGATCTCGGGAAACAAGCGCGCCGGTCCCTGGGCGTAGTGCCAGACGTGGGCGCAGGTCCCCGGGCAGCAGCCGACGCCCTCCCACGCCCAGAAGCGGCCGTCCTCGAAGATCAGGCAGGTGGCGGACTGGAGCGTGTTGGTGGTGGCGGCGGCGCGGTCGAGCAGCCACCGGGGGAGCGTGCTGTCGTAGTAGGTGGCGACCCATTCCCGCGTCGCCGCGGAAACCGCGTCGAGGTTGGCGGCGACATGGCGCACGACCGCGGCGGCGTCGGCGAAGCGCGCGGCGTAGTGCCGCCGGCGGCCGGGCAGCGGGCGCAGGTTGGCGTTAGGGAAATGCCAGCCGAGGATGAAGCGGGTCGGCTTGCCCGCCGCCGCCTTCACCATCAGGCCGGGATCGCTGCCCCCGGTGGCGTCGCCCGGTCCGGCGAGCGCCATGGTGCCGTGGTCGGGCAGCGAGTCGAGGCCGTCGCCCGTCGCGCGATGGAGCAGGATGGCGACGTCCTTGCCTTTCTCGAACTTCGAGACGAGTTCGACCGCCTGCTTGTTCCGGCTGCGGAGGCAGACGGGATTCTCCAGCCGGGCTTCGATGACGGCGTCGGCCAGCTTCGCGCCGGCCTTTGGTTTCACCGTGATCTCGACGACCGTGGCGGGCAGCGACGATTTCGTTAGATCGCCGGGGATGAAGGGTGACCAGGCCTCGAGCGTGACCTCGACCGGGAGGTCCGGATCGCGGTAGTCCACGCGGCCGACCGGCCAGGTGCCGGTGAAACGCACGTCCTTCCATGCCGAGGCATCGAGGGGGATCACGCGCTCGCCGAGGCGGAGCCGGAAGTCCTGGGTGAAGGGATTTGGAAAGCGATCGGGCGTCGGCGGCGCGATGTAGTTCGCCCCGTCGCGCTCCCTGACCTTCCTGCCCGCGCCGGCGATGTTCTGCAGGCCCTCCGGCGGGGTGTCGAGGCGCTGCGGCACGACGCCCTCGTGGGGGTGGTTGAAGATGTCCCAGACGTAGAGCCGGCCGTCGCCCGAGAGATAGACCGTCCCGCAGCCGATGCCACCGACGGTCATGCCGATCATCTCCAGGTCGCCCCCGGCCTTGCTGCCGCGGATCGGGGCGTCCTGCTCGTGGTCGCGGATGAAGAGCGATTGCACCCACGCCGGGTCGAGTTCCTTGCGGGCCGGGATCAGCCGCTGGTAGAGCGCGCCGGTGTCATCCGCCGCGAACAGGCCACGCGGGGCGAACGACGCTCCGAAGGCGGACGCGGCGCCGAGCTTGAGGAACTCGCGGCGACGGGTGGGCAGGGAGGACATGGATCAAGAAACGCCATGTCGTGCCGGATCTGTCAATCGGCGGATCGATCCGGAAGCCTGGTGGGAATGCCGGCGCCGGTTTGATCGAGCCAGGCCTCGAGCTGCCTGCGGAGCTTCGCGGCCTCCTCCGGCATGGCGGCGGCGAGGTCCTTGGTTTCGCCGATGTCCCTGGCGAGGTCGTAGAGTTCCACCGAGTCGTCGTCGTAGTGCAGGATCAGCTTGTGGTCGCCGTCGCGGATCGCGGATCCCGGACGGTTCTCCTTGTGGAAGGCGAAGTGCGGGTAGTGGAAGTAGAGCGGCTCGTGGGAGAACTCCTCGCCGCGGAGCAGCGGCTCCAGCGAGGTGCC
>ERZ869936.1677-NODE-1677-length-15073-cov-4.430816_pt1 | contig 15073 bp, 10 predicted proteins | sample MGYA00520876_ERZ869936 | MGnify/ENA primary metagenome ERZ869936 (study PRJEB32218, sample SAMN09650985) | biofilter metagenome | isolation source: enrty point of leading RO module | place: Saudi Arabia: Thuwal, RO plant located on Red Sea | collected 2016-02-17 ...
TGCCGTTGCGAGGTCCGGTAGGGCGAACAGGAGTGCACTGAATGAACATCAAGAAGAGCACCGTGTTCGTCGCCATGACAGCTATGCTCACCATGGCGGCTTGCGACGATACACCGACGACACCCGACTTCGACTCGGAGAACGCCGCCGTGGTCGAAGGTCGGGTCGATGAAACGACTCCCTCCCAGGGCGCAGCCACCGGCCCGCAGCGGGCTCCCGGCACGGCCGCCCAGACGGTGAGTGTCGTGCAGATCAGCGCGTCGGGCGAATACAGTGAGTTGGCCTCGGCCGAGGTTCAGGCCGATGGCACCTACCGTGTCGAAAGCGTTCCCCACGGCCGCACCAACACCGCCGTCGTCGCCTATGTCGATGGCCGAGCGGCCGGTGAGGTCATGATCCACGGTGAGATCGAGGCCCGGTCCACCGTGCGCCCGGCACCCATCACGTATGAGACGACCATGGAGACGCGTGCCTTTGCGCGCATCATGGCTTCGGGACGGGCGGATCAGACGTCCACCACCGAGCTCGCGCTGCTGCTCCGCGCGAGCGGTTCCGAGCTCGAGGCGCTTCTCGCGTCCGATGCAGAGTTGGACGCCGTGGCCGAGGGTTCGGCTGAAGCCAGCGCCACCATGAACGAGGTCTTTGCGGACGCGGGTGTCTCTCTCGACGCCACGACGCGCTCGAACGTCATGCTGGACGCCGCGGTTGATTTCGCCGCCGACCTCCTCGGTGGCATCTCGCTGGATGCGGCCCATGCCGAGTACTCCGATGCTGCCATCGACGCCTGGACCGAGGCGGGTGCCCGTCTCGAGACCATCGTGATGGCGACGGCCGGTGCGGCGACGACGCTCGACGCCGTTGTCGAAGGTCGGACGTCCGTCCGCGGACGCATCGTCACCGAACCGGTTCTCTTCAACCTGAGAGCCCGTGAGCGTGCGGCGGCGCAGTACCAGACGTCCGCCGAGGCTACGCTCGCGGCAACCATCGAGTCCTCCATCGCCGACGCTCGCGCCGGTGTCGAGACCACTTCCGGTACGGCCGCTGCCGTGAAGAGCGAACTCGGGACGCGTCTCGAAAGCACCATCGACGCAACGACCGACGCCGCGGTGGACCTTCTTGCCGCCGGCGCCAGCGCTGTCGTGCGGGCCAACGTGCGCGCTGCGGCAGAGACCGCTCTTGCCGAGGCCACGCTCAGTACGCGGCTGGACACCGCCGCGAGTGCATCCGCGGCTGCGGAAGCCATGGCCACCTATCGGACCGAGGTCCGGAACGCCGTGCAGGCGATGGTCGAGGCGTCCGGTGACACCAGCGTCGACGTCGACGTCATCACCGAGCTGTTCATCGCAGCATGTGGTGGCGCGTACATTCGCTGATGACTGAAGGATCATCACGCTAGATCCTGGAGCCGGGTCGCGGGGACGTCCCCGCGGCCCGGTTCTTCGTATGCCTTCCCGGCGAACGGTCGGCCGCTCATACTTCCCCTCATGGATACCGTCTATCTGAACGGGGAGTACATCCCCAAGGCCGATGCGAAGATCTCGCCCGACGACCGGGGCTTCCTCCTGGGGGATGGGCTGTACGAAGTGACGCCCTTCTACGAAGGCGTTCCCTTCGGCCTGGACCGGCATCTCCAACGACTTCTGAAGGGGCTCTGCTTCCTTCGCATCGACTACGACGTGTCGGGTCTCGAAGAGATGCATCGTCAGCTCATTACCCGGAACGGCCTCGACGAAGCCGACCGGTCCATGGTGTACATGCAGATCACCCGGGGCGCGGCTCCCCGGACCCACTACTTCCCCGAAACCGACGTCGAGCCCACGGTCTATGCCTTCGCCAAGGCGTGGTCACGCCCGGCGGACGACGTGTGGGGTCGGGGATTCACCGCGGCGACCGTCCCGGATCGGCGGTGGAGCCGGGTGGACATCAAGACCATCTGTCTGCTTCCCAACGCCATCGGCTTTCAGGACGCCAAGGACCGTGGGGCGGACGACGCCATCTTCGTTCGTGACGGCGTGGCCATCGAGGGCGCACACCAGAACTTCTGGGCCGTCTTCGGGGACACGGCGGTGACCCACCCGGTCACCGGTCACATCCTCCCGGGCATCACTCGGGGGATTCTCTTGGAGGAGGCCCGCGCCGCGGGCATGCCCGTGGACGAGCGCCCCGTGTACATCGAAGAGTTGCAGTGGGCCACCGAGTGCTTCTTCACGGGCACGACGGGTGAGGTTCGCCCGGTGGTGGAGATCGACGGGAAGCCCGTGGGCAACGGCAAGGTCGGTGACGTGACGCGCCGACTTTCCGACATCTTCCTGAAGCGGGTCGAGGCCACCAAGAACGCCGGACGGGTCGGGACCGCGTGACCCGAAGCGGCCCCGGGGTGTTCTTCGCGCGAGTGCTCCTCGTCGTCGGAGTCGGGGCTTCGCTCGCTTTGGAGGTGGTCCCGGCGTGGGGACAGGCACTCCCGCGGGTGCACGTGTTCGCTACGGGGGGCACGATCGCCGGTCGCGCCACGGGCGGTCAGTTGACCGGTGCCCAGATCGTCGCCGCCGTGCCGGGCCTCGAGGACGTCGCGGCCATCGAGGTCGAGGAGTTCAGCCGCATCGGGTCGTCGGCCATGACGCCCGATCACTGGCTGCGGCTGTCTCGCCGCATCAACGATCTCCTCGACGCCGATCCCGACCTGGCCGGCGTCATCGTCATGCACGGCACCGACACCATGGAGGAAACGGGCTACTTCCTCCACCTCACGGTGGACGATCCTCGACCCGTGGTCATGGTGGGGTCCATGCGGAACTCCAGCGCCGTTTCTGCCGACGGGCCCGCCAACCTCCTTTCGGCCGCCCGGGTCGCCATCCATCCCGACGCCGCCGACTCCGGCGTGCTGCTGGTCCTGAACGACGAGATCCACTCGGTCCGGGACGTGAGGAAGCGCGACAGCAACCGGGTCCACACCTTCGGCTCGGAGTGGGGTCCCCTGGGGATCGTCGACTCCGACGCGATCGTCTTCCGCCACGCCATCACCACCCGGCACACGGGGGGGTCGGAGGTCGGCCTTCGGAACGGTGTGGAAGGGCTCCCTTCGGTTCCCATCGTCGCCGATTTCACCGGCAACGACGGGTCCGTCCTGGACGACCAGGTCGAGAAGGGGGCGGTCGGTGTGGTGGTGCAAGCGTTCGGCGGGGGACGAGCGAGTCCCGGTATGCGTCGCGCCGTGGCGGACGCCGCCGAGGCGGGCGTCCGGGTCGTCCTCGCCTCCCGCGTACCGGAAGGGAGGGTGCTGTCGGGTGTCGCGGCGCCGTCTCGAGGCGTCATCGCCGCGGGAGACCTGGGCCCGTACAAGGCCCGCGTGCTCCTCATGCTCGCCCTTCTCGAGGAGCGTACCGGCGCCGAGCTTCAACGGCTCCTCGACACCCACTAGTGGGGTAGAGGACGAAGGGCCCGTGGGCGCAGAGCCGAGGGCGGGGAAGACCGTGGCCCCCGAAGGCGAGGACAGGAGGCTTTCGATCCCGACACGGGGCCGCGCCGGATGCCGCACCGGACGCCCCACCTGGCGCTCGAAGGCAGGTGGTCGCTCGGCCCTGCTCGTCGCCGTCGTCCTCCTGGCGGGTTGCCGCCTCGGACCCGGCGTGGAGGGACTCGTCGACCTAGCGCCGCCGGGGTCGGACTCCCTGCGCCTCGTGTACCTGGGGACGGGTGGGTGGATCATGGAGCACGGCGACGCCCAGATCATGGCGGCGCCCCTCTTCTCCAATCCCGGTGTGGTGCGCACGGGCCTGTGGACCATCCAGGCCGACACGTCGGAGATCGACCGATGGATGTCGCAGTACGATGTGCGGCGCACCTCCGTCATCCTCAGCGGTCACGCCCACTACGACCACCTCATGGACGTGCCGCGGGTCGCCAAGCGCCACGCCCCCCGGGCGAGGATCCTGGGGAACCGGACCGTGGCCTATACGCTGAGCATGTGGTCGGGCGTGGCGGACCGCATGGACGTCGTGGATCCGGCGGGAGCCGCCGATCATGAAACCGCGGCGAGCCATGCCGAGGCCCTGTGGAGGCAGTACGGCGACGTGCGCGTCCTCCCTCTCCGATCGCATCACGCGGCGCACTTCGACGGCTACACCCTGTACCAGGGCTCGCGCGAGTATCCCCTGGAGGAGGCGCCCACGGTGGCCGGGGACTGGCTGGACGGCAACACCCTGGCGTTCCTCATCGATTTCCTGGACGACAACGGAAGGGTGGCGTTCCGGATCTACTACCAGGACGCGGTCGCCGCGCCACCCCTGGGCTTTGCTCCCGACGCCCTCATCGCAGAGCGTCCGGTGGACGTCGCGCTCTTCGTCCCGGCGACCTTCGACCAGGTGGACTGGCACCCGGAGGCGTTCGTCGAAAATCTGCAGCCTCGCTGGGTGCTCCTGGGGCATTGGGAGGACTTCTTCGTTCCGGTCGACGCTCCCACGCGCTCCATCTTCCTCAGCGACATCGGGCACTTCGAGGACCGCCTGGAGCGGGTGTTCGACGGACCCTTCTGGCGCCCGGAGATCGGGACGGAGTTCCGCTTCCCTGGGCGGTAGCCGGGCGCTGGCGTTCTTATCCGCAACCTCCCAGAATGGGAGGGCGTAGGGGAGTCAACGACGTGGAGGAGGGGATCCGTGCCCGAAGCACCGACTGGCAGCCCGGCCCGATCCGGAGACGTGCTCATCGCCGTGGGCACCATGAAGGGAGCCTTCCTGTTCTCTTCGGCACCCGACCGCTCCGACTGGCAGATGGACGGCCCCCACTTCCCGGGGGAAGAAGTGTACGCTATGGCCCTGGATTCCCGCGGGGGCTCCAACATTCTCTGGGCCGCTCCGGGCAATCCCTTCTTCGGCACGACGCTCCTGCGCTCCGACGACCTCGGTGCCACCTGGTCGGGCAAGGACGAACGGCCCGTGCGGTTTCCCGAGGAGTCGGGGCTCTCACTGGAACGGATCTGGCAGATACGGCCCGGGCCCGCCGAGGAGCCCGACCGGATGTGGCTCGGCGTGGAACCGACGTGCCTCTTCGAGAGCACGGACGGCGGTGACAGCTGGGCTCCGGTACAGGGCTTCCTGGAGCACGAGCACCGGGAGCGCTGGACGCCGGGGAAGGGCGGGCTGTGCATGCACACCATCATCCCGCACGCCACGGACTCGGAGCGCATGCTCGTGGCCTTCTCCACTGGCGGCGTCTACGGGACCGACGACGGAGGTCGAAGCTGGGCTCCTCGCAACACGGGCGTACGGGCCGAGTTCCTGCCGGACAAGCACCCCGAGTTCGGGCAGTGTGTGCACAAGGTCGCCTACCACCCCGACCGCCCGGAGCGGCTCTTTCTTCAGAACCATTGGGGGCTGTACCGGAGCGACGATTGGGCTTCGTCGTGGCAGGACGTGGCCAACGGGGTGCCCTCGGATTTCGGGTTCGGCATGGCCGTCCACCCGCATGACCCCGACACGGTGTACATCGTCCCGCTCGAGTCCGACGGCTTCCGGTGCACGCCCGAGGCGAAGCTCAGGGTCTACCGCACCCGCGACGCCGGCGGCTCCTGGCGTCCCCTGACTCGGGGGCTGCCCCAGAAGGACGCCTACGAGACCGTCCTGCGTGACGCCCTCGACGTGGACGCCCTGGCCCCCGCCGGGGTCTATTTCGGCACCCGTAGCGGGAAAGTCTTTGCATCGTCCGACGACGGTGATTCGTGGGATATGGTCATCGAAGGGCTGCCACCCGTCGTCTGCGTGAAGGCTTCGGTCCTCGCATGAGGGGCAGGTGGACCTGCCGTTGGAGATGAGCGGCGGGGGAGACGAGGGCGTGGTGGTGCTGCTCCCCGGCCAACTCCGGGACCTCACCGGCGGCGAAGCTCGGGTTCACGTCGATGAACCCGCGGACACCGTGGGAGCCCTCTTTCAGCTCCTGCGCGCCACCCACCCTGCCGTGTACGACCGGATCTTCACCGAGCGGCGGGAGGTGCGCCCGCATGTGAACGTCTTCGTCGACGGCGCGGACATCCGATGGGTAGGCGGGCTGGAGACGCCGGTGAGGCCAAGGAGCGAAGTGGTGGTGATTCCGGCCGTGAGCGGCGGATGACCGACCGCGACTCCCTCCCCCAGGCGGTCACCTTCCCGGTGGAGCCCATCGAGCTCTCGCCTCTGTATCGCGTGGGGCTGGTCATCGTGGCGTTCGCCATGCTCCTGCTTCCGCTGGTGTACCTGGCATTGGTGGCTGCCGTGGGCTACGGCGTCTGGTACCACACGATGAACAACTACACCGTCATCCTGTCCTCGGGCGGGGGCATCGGGCGGGTGGTGGCGTACGTCGGGCCCATCGTCGTCGGGGTCCTGGGCATCCTCTTCATGATCAAGCCGCTCTTCGCACCGAAGCGGGAGTTCGCTCCCCCCCGGACGGTCAGTCCGGAGGACGAGCCGCTCATCCATGCCTACGTGGAGGCGCTGTGCGCGTCGCTCGGCGCGCCCGTACCTCGTCGCATCGACGTCGACATGCAGGTCAACGCCTCGGCCAGCTTCCGGCGGGGCGTAGGGAGCTTCCTCGGCAACGACCTCGTTCTCACCCTCGGCCTCCCCCTGACGGCGGGCATGTCCCTGGGCCAGCTCACCGGTGTGCTCGCCCACGAGTTCGGGCACTTCACCCAGGGCGCGGCCATGCGTTTCTCGTACGTCATCGGCTCGGTGAACCACTGGTTCGCCCGGGTCGTCTACGAGCGTGATGCATGGGACGATCGACTGGAGCGCTGGATCGCCGAGTCCACCACCGGATACGGCGCCGCCATCCTCGCGGTATCCAAGGGCTTCATCTGGTTCAGTCGGCGGGTGCTCTGGATCCTCATGCAGGTCGGCGGAGTGGTGATCGGCGTCATGTCGCGCCTTATGGAGTACAACGCCGACCTTCACCTGTCCCGCGTCCCCTGCCGGGAGCTGTTTCGGGAGACCCATCTCAGGCTTCCTCTCCTGAGCGCGGCATGGTCGCAGACCACGGCCTACCTCGGGGAGATGTGGCGCGAGCGTCGACTGGTGGACGACGTCGTCTCCCTCTTCCTGGTGGAAGTCGAGCGCCTGGCCGGGTCCCCGGAGGTGATGGAGCAGCTACGGGGCGCCGTGGAGGGTGAGAAGACGGGCCCCTTCGATACGCACCCGAGCACCGGAGACAGGATCCGAGCCATCGAGGGTGGCTCCCACCCCCCACGCCTCACCGACGAACGCCCGGCTTCGGCGCTCTTCCACGACTTCGACGGGCTCTGCGCAGAATCAACGAGGGCCTTCTACGAAGCGGTTCTCGGGGAGCCCTCGGAGGCGCTCAGCCTCGTACCCACCGACGAGGCCGTCACCGAGCAGGAAGGACGGATCGAGAGCGGCAAGGCCCTGTCCACCTTCTTCATGGAGACCGAGCTCCTCTCGTTGGGGGTGGCCCCCATGCACCCCATCGGCCCGACGCCCGGCCTGCCCGGCGCCGCGGAGGAGTCGAGCGCCCTCCGTCAGCGGATGGCCGACGGGGTGCCGAAGGTGAAGGAGGTGCTGAAGCGCCTCGACGAGTTGGCTGCGGCGCGCATGGCGGCCGCTGTATACGTCCGTACCCTGGACGCGGGCCTGGGCGAGAAGAACGCCGTCCGCTTCGACGAGCTTCGTCTCGAAGCCGGAGAGGATCCCGACGAGCACCTGGCTTCGGCCGATGCCGCATTACGCTCGGCTAGGGAGGAGCTGTCGGACGACGTCAGGGTCGCTGCCCGGCGCATGGACGTGGCGTTGGCGGCTTCCGCCCATCCCACGGTGACCCACGGGATCTCTCGCTGCGCCGCCATCCACGAGCGGCTTCCCCGGCTGACGCACGCGGTCCACGCCATCGGAGCCGAATGGGAGTCGCTGCGCGTCATCAACCAACTCCTGCCCGAGCTGGGCGTCCTCCTCCAGATCGCCGGTCCGACCATTCAGCAGGGACCCTTGCTCGACGAGGTGCTGGACGCCTCGAAGCGGCTCCACGAACGGCTGGCCCACCTCCGCAACGCGTTGGAGACGGTGCCGTACCCGTACGAGCACGCGGAAGGAGAAATCAGCGTCGGTGCGTATGCCGTGCCCGAACTGACGCCCACCGGAGGCCCCGAGGTGGGCCACGCCGCTTCCGATGCGTCGCAGGCGCTGGGCGGGCTCTACGGACGGATCTGGGGCGACCTCACGGCGCTGGCCCTGGAGGTGGAGGACCTCGTCGCCGTGCGACCTGCCGACCTGCAGCCGCCGCCCGCACCGGGGGCACCCCCCGGGCCGACGTCCGGCCCCTGAGCGCGCGGTCAAGGGCGGCTCCGGCCACGGGCCACTCTCGAGGGCGAGGACGACGCCGGGCCCGAGGGCGAGGACGAAGCCGGGCTCGAGCGCGGTAGAGACGGGGGCCGCGGCCCCGCTACCGGCGCGTCGGAGGACGTCCCTCGAAGAGGAAGCGGATCCGCCGCCCGGCCTGGTCCTCGGCCACCGTGAAGTGGGCGGGGGCTCCTACGTCGAGACCGCCGCCGGCGTCGAGCGCGCTGCTCATGGGAATGAGGTACAGGCCATCCACGTGCAGCGTGTCCTGCGCCTCGGAGGTACCCATGTCGCCCAGGTCCGAGATGATGCCCCCCTCCTTGAGAAGCGGCATGGAGTACTCGACGAGGAGGTCGGCCTCCAGCGCAGGCAGGCCCGGCACCGCCACCGATCCGCCGCGGATGAGTAGGTCGGGCAGCCGGCGACCGTTGTAGGCCAGCCGCTCGTAGACGTCGGGGTCGTACTCGGCATAGCGGCCCGTGGCGATGGCGTCGAGGGCCGCGAGAATGCCGACGAAGTTCGTCTTGCGGAGATGCTGCTTCTGCGGATCGTCAGCCCATGCTCCGGACTCGATGAGCACCGTGCTCGCCCCCCACGCCCCCATGAGATCACCGAAGGCCCGGGGGTTGAAGGTGTCGTCGTACTTGGCGATGTGCGCACCGACGAGAGGCTCCACGGCCTCGATGAGGAGGGTGGCCACCTGCATGGCGCGGCGCCGCTTGGCGTCCACGTCCCGCGCCTCGTTGAAGGCCGGGGCCAGGAGAGCGATGGCGACACCGAGATCGGTGCCGCTCACCCGCACGGCGGCGCTCTGGTCATGGAGATTGAATCCGAAGTCGGGCTGAACCTCGTCGTTGACCGCCTTGAGCAGCTTGCCCTCGGGCGTCTGGAGACGACGGGCGTCCCGGTTCACGTCGATGGCCTGCGCGTTGCGCCGCTGGAAGCGCTCGGCCCCGTCGGGGTTGAGCATGGGGATCATGTGGATCGTCGATCCCTCGGCGATCCGCCGCGCCAACGGATGATCCGGCGAGTCGTGGAAGAAGCGGATCATGTCGGCGAGGGCCATGGATGCCGTGCTCTCGTTTCCGTGCATCTGAGACCAGAGCAGGACGGTGACGGGCCCGTTCCCGAAGGTGAGGTGGCGGATGGATCGGCCCTCGGCGCTTTCACCGGCGACGCGCGACGAGACCGCCCCTCCCAGGTAGGGCTCCACGGCGGTCCAGAACTGCCGGTGGTTGAATCGGCGGTCCTCCAGGCCCGCGACCCGGGCTCCGTCGTGAAGTCGTGCGATCTCCGTGGGCGACGTCGGTGCCGGGGTCGTCGGGCCGTACGACGCCGCGCCGCCGCATGCCACGAGGAAGGCGGCGACCCAAGGAGCGAAGGGGCGACGGAGCGGTGAGAGGGTGCGGAGGTCGGTCATGGAGAGGTGGTCGGTCAGGGGTAGATGAGGTAGGGGGCTCTCGTCGCCTCGAAGCGCTGCAGTCCTTCGGTCCAGCTGTCGGTGAGATCGTCGACGCTCTGGCCGGCCTCGATGCCCAGACGTAAGGCGTCGGTGCCCGCCAGCCGATCGAAATGGCTGTCACGCCAGAACCATTCGCTGCCCGAGGCCCGCCGTGTTTCCACGAGCATGGCTACGGCCACACGGGACGCGTCGTAGGCCGCCGACTCCCCCACCACGCGCACGCCGTGAATCTCCTCGCCGCCGAACTTCCCGTCACCGGGCGTCTCCGGCGTGAACGAAACGCCCTCGAAGCGGACGCCCTGGAAGCCGTACTCCTCCAGCGCGGCCGCCAGCGCGTCCCCGTCGAGCCACGGCGCGCCGACCCATTGAAACGCACGATCCGTGCCGCGGCCTACGGACAGGGGTGTGCCCTCGAAGAGGCATGTGCCGGGGTAGGCCAGCGCGCTTTCCAGGGACGGCATGTTGGGCGACGGCGGCACCCACGGAAGTCCGGTCTCGTCGTACGTCATGCTCCGACGCCATCCCTCCATGGGGACGACGCGGAGGTCCACGTCGATGCCGTACTCGGCCACGTACATCCTCGCCAGCTCCCCCGGCGTCATTCCGTGCCGCATGGGGACGGGGTAGAGACCGACGAAGCTCGCGAAGGCGGGGTCGAGGATGTTGCCCTGTACCACGTCGCCGCGGATGGGGTTCGGGCGATCGAGCACGACGAAGGGAATGCCCGCTTCGCCCGCCGCCTCCATGACGTACGCCATGGTCGACACATAGGTGTAGTAACGTGCGCCGATGTCTTGCATGTCGAAGACCAGGACCTCGACGCCCTCGAGCATGTCGGGCGTCGGGCGGAGGGTCTCGCCGTACAGGGAGAACACCGTGACGCCCGTCCGCTCGTCCACTTCGGTGTCCACGCGGGCGCCTGCCTCCGCGACGCCGCGGATGCCGTGCTCCGGTCCGTAGAGAGCAACCAACTCGACGTCGGGCGAGGTGAAGAGCGCATCGATGACATGGCCCACGGCTTCGTCCGCGGACGCCTCGGGCCCGGTCTCCGCCCAATAGACGCCGGTGTGGTTGGTCACGAGCCCGACGCGTCGCCCGGCGACCAGATGGGCCGAATCGGTGAGGAGGACCTCCACTCCGGGCCGCACCGCGGGTGCCGACGCCGCGCTGGCCACGGAGACGGCCTCCGAGCCGCTCCCTCCCACACCCCTCGATTCGCCTCCACACGCAGCCAGGAAACACGCGGCGAGCCCCGTGAACACGGCTGATTGTGGGGGTAGAAACATCTGAATACCTTGGCGCGTGTCGAGGGCTGGCCGCATGGTGTGCTCCCACAGTGGTCGTGACATGCGGCAAGCATCGGCGACACATTGGATTACGTCAACGCACCCCCCAGCCTACGGTCCACCCACGCATGACGCAGGGACGCCTCGCTCCATTGTCGAATCTACTCCGGGGATCTGGCACCCTCGCGCTCGTCATCACCCTGTCGTCGTGTGGGTTCTTCGGCGGATCGGGCGGCTCAGGCCCGACCCCGGCGGGGGAGCCCGACGAGACGGTCGCCGCGATTTCCGACGGTGACCAGACGGCCACGGACAGCACCGACGCCGCTCCGTCCCTCGATGCCGTATTCGACAGCGTCGTGGCCGAGGAGGCCGCGGCGCAGAACGAGCCCGATCCCGAACCCGTCGACGAGCGAAGCTGGGCCCAGCGGACCCTCGACGAGATGTCGCTCGAGGAGAAGGTCGGCCAACTCATCATGCCCTGGGTGCTGGGCGACTTCGCTCCCAAGGGTTCAGACAGCCACCAGCGTGTCCTCCGCTTCATCGAAGAGAACAAGATCGGCGGCGTCATCATGTCCGTGGGCACGCCGTTCGAGGTGGCCGCGAAGCTGAACGATCTGCAGGGCCACGCCGACGTGCCGCTGCTGGTGGCCGCCGATCTGGAGACGGGGGCAGGCTTCCGGATGCGGGGCGCCATCCACATGCCGGGCAACATCGACCTCGGCGGAGCCACCAACTTCCCCTCGCTCATGGCCGTCGGGGCCACGGGCGAAGAACAGCTCGCCTACGAGATGGGTCGGATCACCGCTCTGGAGGCCCGAGCGGTGGGCATCCACGTGCCCTTTGCGCCAGTGCTCGACGTAAACTCGAACCCGGACAACCCCATCATCAACGTCCGGTCCTTCGGGGAAGACCCGTCGAGCGTCGCCCGCATGGGGATCGCCTTCGTGCGCGGAGTTCAGGAGAACGGCGCCATCGCCACCGGAAAGCACTTCCCGGGTCACGGCGACACCGAGGTCGACTCGCACATCGCGCTGCCGGTCACCCGTCACGACCGGGCTCGCATGGATTCGGTGGAGCTCCACCCGTTCCAGGAGGCCATCGACGCGGACATGGGCGCCATCATGACGGCGCACATCTCCGTGCCGTCCCTCAACGGCGGGGTGCGTGAGCCCGCGACGCTGTCGCCGCTGGTCCTCACCGACGTCCTTCGTGGGGAGATGGGCTTCGACGGGATCGTCTTCACCGATGCCATGGACATGAGCGCCATTTCGCGTAGCCACAACTCGGGTGCGGCGGCGGTCCGGGCACTGGAGGCCGGCGCCGACGTCATCCTCATGCCCGCGTCGGTCGCCGGGGCGGCGGAGGGGATCGTGGAGGCGGTGCGTACCGGTCGGGTCAGCGAGGCCCGCCTCGACGAGTCCGTCCTGAGGGTCCTCGAAACGAAGCAGGGACTGGGACTGCACGAGAACCGTTACGTGCCCATGGAGCAGGTGGCGAGCACGGTGGGCATCCCCGACCACATTGCCGTGGCCGACGACATCGCCCGCAGGTCCATCACCCTCCTCAAGAATGATCGGGGCCTCCTTCCCCTCGCCGGTACCCGTTCGGCGCGGGTCATGTCGGTGACGTACCGTCGCACGTCGGACGTCCTGGCCGGTCGCTTCTTCAACCGGGAGCTTCGCCAGACGTACCCCCGGCTGACGACCGCCGAGCTGGACCGGGATACGGGTCCCGAGATCTACGACGCGCTCCTGCAGCGGGCCCGCGATCGCGCACTGGTCGTGGTGAGCACCTACGTGACGGCGGTCGCGTACTCGGGGTCCGTGGCGATTCCCGAGGAGCTGACCGACTTCATCAATCGCCTGGAGCGGATCGGGGTGCCCCATGTGGTCGTGTCGTTCGGCAATCCCTACCTCGTCACCGAGTTCCCCGGCGTCCAGTCGTACATGCTCGCGTGGAACGGGTCGGAAGCGAGTCAGCGAGCGGCAGCTCAGGCGCTGCTCGGTCAGGTGGAGATCACCGGGCGGGTGCCCACCCGCATTCCTCCGCTCTTCGAGATCGGAGACGGACTCATGATCGGGAGCAAACGCGGCCTCGCTGGAGGCCGCTGACGTGACGGAGACGCGGCGAGCGGATCGGGTGTCCTCGACGGTACTCACGCTCACGCGTTTCGCTGCGTCCTGCCTGGTCCTCGGCCTCCTGACGGCGTGCTCCGGATCCGCCGGGGTACCCGGACCGGCGCCGGCTCCCGTCGCGTCGTCGGCAACGCAGGACCCGACGCCTCTGCCCATCGTTCGCGGTGAACTCGACGGCGAGTCCCGTGACTGGGTGGAGTCGACCCTCCGGGGGCTGAGCCTCCGAGAGCTCATCGGTCAGCTCGTCATCGAGTGGATTCCCGGCGGATACGTGACCCCCACCAGTCCGGAGTTCGAGCCACTCCGGGCCTGGATCGAGGACGACCGGATCGGCGGTGTCTCCCCGTCCATCGGGACACCCCACGCCTACGTGTCGAAGCTCAACGAACTCCAGTCCCGTGCGGAGATCCCCCTCCTGGTCACGGCGGACTTCGAGAACGGCGGTCCCGGCATGCGGATCAACGGGTCGTTCGCCCTCCCTTCCATGCTGGCGCAGGGTGGCGGAACCGACTTCCCGCCCACCATGGCCTTCGGGGCCATCGGCGACGAGCGCTTCGCGTACGAGTACGGTCGGATCACCGCAAGAGAAGCGCGGGCCGTCGGCGTCCACTTCCTCTTCTCGCCGGTCCTCGACGTCAACTCGAATCCCGACAACCCCGTCATCGCCACGCGCTCCTTCGGGGGTGATCCGGACCTCGTGGCCCGCATGGGGACGGCGTTCATACGCGGGGCCCGGGATGGTGGCGCGTTCACCACAGGCAAACACTTTCCCGGCCACGGCGACACCTCCACCGACTCCCACATCGGAATCCCGGTGGTGGATGCCGACCGGGCTCGGCTGGACTCCTTGGAGCTCCATCCCTTCGCCAGCGCCATCGAGGAGGGAGTCGACGCCATCATGACGGCGCACGTCCAGCTTCCGGACGTGCTCGGTCCGGGTGGGCCTCCGGCGACTCTGGCCCCGGAGGTCATGACCGGGATTCTTCGCGACGACCTCGGGTTCGACGGCATCATCTTCACCGACGCCATGACCATGCGGGGCATCACCGACATGTACGGGCTGGGCGAGGCCGCGGTGCGCGCGCTGGAAGCCGGCTCGGACGTGGTGCTCTCGCCCAAGGCGGTGACCGAGGCCATCGACGCGGTGGAGGCGGCGGTGGAGTCGGGCAGGATGGCTCGAGGGCGTCTCGAGGCCTCGGCGCGCAGGCTCCTGGAGGCGAAGGCCCGGCTCCAGCTCCACCGTCGACGCTTCGCTTCGCTGGAGCATGTCACCGACGTGGTCGGGTCCGGTCCTCACGTGGCCTTCGCCGACACCGCGGCGACGCGCTCCATCGTCCTCGCCCGGGACCACGACCGTCTCGTGCCCATGGACGGGCTCTCCCTCGAGCCGACGCTCCATCTCCGGTGGGCGCCCACGTCGCGTCTATGGGCCAACCGCGAGTTCGGGCCGGCCCTCGCCGAGCGTGTCCTCGAGCTCACGGAGATCTCGCTCGACCAGCGCAGCGACTCCTCGGCCTACGAAGCCGCGGCCGCCGCTCTGGCCGAAGCGGATCGGGTGGTGGTCACCGCGTACGTCCCGGCTTCGGCGGGATCCGACGAGGAGGTGCTGCCAGAGGCGTTCCGAACCCTCGTGAACGAGGCCGCCCGAACGCGGCCCACCGTGCTCGTCTCCTTCGGCAATCCGTACCTCTTGGCCGCCGTACCCGACGTGGGGTCGTACGTGCTGGCCTGGGGCGACCGTGCCGTGTCCCAGCGCGCCGCCGTCGCGGCCCTCTTTGGTGAGGAACCCATCAGCAAAGAGGGCCGCGACGGCGGCAAGCGGAAGAGCACACGTCTGAACTCCAGTCACGTCCGCACATCTCGTATGCCGTC
>ERZ869936.1678-NODE-1678-length-15072-cov-3.802890_pt1 | contig 15072 bp, 14 predicted proteins | sample MGYA00520876_ERZ869936 | MGnify/ENA primary metagenome ERZ869936 (study PRJEB32218, sample SAMN09650985) | biofilter metagenome | isolation source: enrty point of leading RO module | place: Saudi Arabia: Thuwal, RO plant located on Red Sea | collected 2016-02-17 ...
CCTGGCCGGCTTCGCGGCGCAGCACGAGGTAGTGCCACGCGCTGAAGGCGTCGGCCGGCGGCTTCCACTCGGGTTCGAAGCGCAGGCCCTCGAGCAGCGTGCGCTCCGCATCGGTCCACAGGCTCGACGTGAGCGGGTACAGGAAGCGGTCCTCCAGGTAGCCGCCGGGACGCCCCGGAGGGGTACCGGGCGGCATGCGGTAGGCGGCGACGTTCGCGAGGCGCGGCTTGTCGTCGGGCGCCATGAAGTAGGGGAAGAGCGTGCGCAGCACGTCCCGGCTTCCCCCGCCGTTGCCGCGCACGTCGATGACGAGGCCCTTCGTGTCGCGGAAGCGCACCATGGCCTCGCGCATCGCGGCCAGCGCCCTCGGGTCGTCGTCCAGGTCCGCGATGCGCAGGTAGCCGAGGCCGCCGTCGAGCACGCGCGTGGGCCCGCCGGGCGGGGGTGCGAACGCGGGTTGCGGGGCAAGAGGGAGCCTGCGCACGGTCGTCTTCCCGTCGGCGGAGGCCAGCACGAGGGCCAGTTCGCCGTCCGACTGCAGGCCCAGTTCGCGCCGCGCGTGGCCGACGAAGTGGAGGCGCCACAGCGCCGTCTCGTCCTCGAGCGGCGGCGATCCCTGCGGCGCGGGGAGGCGCTCCGCATCGAACCAGCGTTCGATCGGCACGCCGTCCATGGCGTGCAGGAAGGGGTGGTGCGCGTCGAGGAGGCCGCCGCCCGGCCGCAGGGCCACGATCCTGCCCCCGAACCCCCTCATGACGAAGGGCGCGTACCCGGGCGCGAGATAGCCGGCGCTGCCACCGACCCTCGTGTGGCCGTCGCCGAAGAGCGCGAGCACCTTCATGAGCTGGACCGCGAACGTGCCGACATCGGTCTCGTCGGTGAGGCTCGTGCGGACGGCGTCGAGGGCCGCGCGGTAGTCGACGCCGCGCCGCGCCGCGTAGGCGTACGTGTTGTCGATCAGCCACTCGAGCTGGTCCAGGTCCTGGGCGAGGCGTGCGGCGCCGGGTCGGTGCGAACGCCTCCCCGGGTGGCCGGGCACGGGCCGCGCGAGGTGCGCGAAGGCGGGGGCCGGGCGCTCGGCGTGCTCGCGCACGACCCTCTGGGCGAGGCGGGCCTCCCACAGGCGGGTGCGGTTCGCGGTGGTGAGCGCGACCTTCGGCTTCGTTGTCTTCTCGCCCGAGTCGGGGTCGGCGAGCACGAGGGAGACGTGGCGTTCGGGGGCGTGCCCCATCGCGGGGCGGGGACGCGGTATTCCTTGAAGCGCTGCTGCCACTTCTCGTCGTAGGTGGCGAGGCAGAAGGCGACGATCTTCTCCGCGGGGACGCCGTCCAGGGAAACGAGTCGGTACCACGCGCCGTCCACCATGACGACGGGGCTCGTGTCCTCCCACCGCACGCCTTCGAAGGGAGACGTCCGCTCGAGCTCGTCGGCCGCGACGGCGGCCGCCATCAACAAGAAGGGGATCCACCTCATGCCGCTATCGTAGCGCTACCGGAAGCGCCAGACGATCTCGTATTCCTTCCGCAACTGCTCGTCGGGAAAGGGCGCGTCGGCCTCGAGGAACTCGCCGGGGATGTACCGAAGCCGTTGGCCGCTGAAGGGGTCGACGAGCGTCTTGGCGTCGACCAGGGCCGCAACGGCGTCGAGGCTCTCCGGCCACGTCCCGTCCTGTTCGCGCAGCGAGAGCAGTGCGAGGCCCGTACGGGCGACTCGCAGCGTCGCCCGGTGCCGCGCGGCGGCTTTCGCCGCATGCCAAGGCAAGTTGGCGAACAGGGAGCTGACCATGTAGGGGAAGCCGCACTCCCGCGACGCGGCGAGACGCTCGGTCCAGTCCAGTGCCTCCCCGGCCGGGAGAGACAAGCACGCGAGTCCCTCGCTCATCGACTCGAGCAGCTTCAAGCCGTCTCGATAGACGATGGGGCGGAAGATCCACGACGTGATGACACGGTCCTCGAATGCCGGTGCCGAGTCATGACGGGGGAATGGCAAGGCCCAGACACTTGGGCTTTCCCCGTCGAGCCAGCGTCGCGTGAGGCTGAGCGCGAGGGCTCTCTCATTCCGCAGGGCGTCGGTCAGAAACGCCAAGTCGTCCGCCGCGGCGAGGCGTGGCTCCAGGATTGCAAGGGCCGCCTGCGGATCGAAGCCGGGCGCGCGAGCGATCTCCTGGATGAGGTCCGCCCCCGTGTTGTTCATCTGGCAGCGCAGCAGAGCCTGGATGAGAAACGCCCTGTCCATCTTGGCGGACAAGTCCAGGAGAACGGCGATGCAGGCGACTTGATCGGTGGCGGAGTGCCCGCCGTAGCGGACTCGGGCGCCAACGTAGTGGCTCGCTGTCTGCATGCGCGGCAGCAGGGGAGCGTCCATGTCGATCCCCGCTGCCCAGTCCCGATCCACCCAGAGCCCGGGGCGCGCCGCCGCGCGGCGCAGGAGGTCGAAGTAGGGGCCGCTCTTCGCGAGCCACGCACGCAGTTCGGCGCGCTGCTCGTCGTCCCAGTCGCTTTCCGGGAAGTGGATCCAGGGCGCGGGCTCGTCGGCGGCGAGGTGCTCCTCGTACCACCGGTGCGCCTCGTCGAGGAGCGGGGCGGCGTTCTTCTCGTCTGGCACGGGCGCCGGGGCGAGGTCGAGGAGATCCACCGGCGCGCCCGCGGCGCGCAGTTCCTCCAGTCGGGCCTCGAACTGCCATTTCAGCGCGAGCGTCCAGCCGGCGTGCACGGCCACCAGGAGCGCGACCGGCAGAAGAAGCCACCGGAACCACCAGCGGCGCCAGAAAGCGATACGTCCGGTGCCAGGCACAATTCTCCCGCTAGTTTTGACGATGTGGGGCATTCGCGCCACCGTGGCGTGTAACCACTTTCGACGTTATAGGCGGAGGTTATGCCATGCCCCGCCCCCCTCGCCTGGACTTTCCCGGCGCCCTGCACCACGCGACGAACGTGGGCCTCTCGAACCGCACGGTCTTCGAACGGGCCCAGGACGTTCGCTACTTCCTGTCCAGGGTCGCGCGCGCCGTGCGGCGAGGGGAAATCCTCGTCCACGCCTACGCCCTTCTCACGACGCACTTCCACCTGCTCGTCGGCAGCCCTCTCGGTCGCCTCTCGATCGCCATGCGTCGCATCCAAGCGGAGTATTCCAAGTACTTCAACCGCACGCGCGGACGCAGCGGGCCGCTGTACGAACGTCGCTATTTCTCGAAAGTCGTGGACTCCGAGGTCTACCTCGACAACGTCGTTCGCTACATCGACGGGAACGCCGTGCACGCCGGGCTGGTGGCCAAGCCAGAGTGGCACCCCAGCGCGAGCGTGTTCTGGTACGTCCGTGAGAAGCGGCCCCTCTGGCTGTCGCAGGGCCTCCTCGTGAGCCGCGCGCTCAGGAAGTCCGGGGCCGAGACGTTTTCGGCGGACCTGTACCGTCGGGTCTTTGCTCCGCGCTTCTCGGAGGGGATGAAGGAGTGGATGCAGGCACGCATTTCCCGTGGCGAAAGCGCGCCCGACCCGCTCTCGGACCTCATGGATGCCGCGCCTACGCAGCTACTTGCGTGGATGCACAAGCAAGCGCGCTTGGCGGACGGGACGACCGCTGGAGCGCCGCTGGTTCCCTGGGATGACGTGTTCGCCGTGGTCGCGAGCGCCACATGTGATCTTGAGGCGCTAGGTGTGGGAGAGGAGGACGGGAGGGCCTGCACCCTCGAGCAGCTGTTGCTCGCAGGGCTTCTCCGCCAAATCGCGGGCCTCTCCTACGCGCGCATTTCGCGCATCGTCGGGTGTTCTTCGACGGCGGCCCACCGGCGCTGCCTGCGGCACGCACAGCGCATGCAGGAGGACCACGCCTACGCCACCGTCGCCGGCGATCTGGCCTATCAGGCGATGGGAAAGATTTACTAGGTGGAAAGTGCCTGGCACCAGTCAGCACGCTAGTAGGCGGCCGTCTCGAGGATCGCGCGCTTCAAATCGGCGACCGACGGCATGAAGGCGTCCTCCAGCTGCGGCGCGTGGGGCACCGGCGTGTCGCGGCTCGCCACGCGGCGAATCGGGGCGTCGAGGTGCTCGAACGCCAGCTCCGCGATCCGCGCGCTGATCTCGCCCCCGAACCCTCCCGTCTTCGTGTCCTCGTGGGCGACGACGACGCGGCTCGTCTTGCGCACCGACTCCAGCACGGCGTCCTGGTCCAGCGGCACGAGCGTGCGCAGGTCGACGATCTCCGTCTCGATCCCCTCCTCCGCCGCCAGCTCGTCCGCCGCCTGCTGCCCGTAGTAGACCATCGATCCGTACGTGATCAGCGACACGTCGCGCCCCTCGCGGGCGACGCGCGCCTCCCCGATCGGCGTCAGCACCTCGTCGTCGCCGAGCGCGTCCTTCAGGCGGCGGTAGAGGTACTTGTGCTCGAAGTAGAGCACCGGGTTGTCGTCGCGCACGGCCGCCTTGATCAGGCCCTTCGCGTCGCGCACCGTGGCCGGGCACACCACCTTCAGTCCCGGCACGCGGGCGAACCACGCCTCGGGATTCGTCGCGTGGAACGGGCCGCCGCGCGTGCCGCCGCCGCTCGGCAGCCGCACCACCATGGGCACCGCGGGCCCCCAGCGGTAGTGCACCTTCGCCGCGAAGTTGACCAGCATGTTGAAGCCGTTCGTGACGAAGTCGGCGAACTGCATCTCGGCGACGGGCCGCATGCCCATCAGCGCCGACCCCACGCACGCGCCGACGATCGCGGTCTCCGAAAGCGGCGTGTCGAGGATGCGCGGCCGCCCGAACTCGTCGAGGCACCCCGCCGTCACCCGGAACGCGCCGCCGTACGTGCGGATGTCCTGCCCGATGCAGTACACCGACTCGTCCCGGCGCAGCTCCTCGAGCAGGCCCTCCCGGATCGCCTCGAGGTACGTGATCTCGGCGCTCACGCGTACACCTCGCCTTCCTCGCCGGCGGGATCCGGCAGCGGCTGGTTCATGGCGTCCTCGGTCTGCTCCTCCAGCTCGGCGCGCACGGCCTCCTCGATCTCCGCGATCCGCTTGGGCGTCAGCACGCGCGCGCTCCGCAGCTGCTTCTCGAAGAGCGCGATGGGGTCGCGGGCCTCCCAGTACTGAAACATCTCCGGCGGCACGTACTTGGCGTCGTCGTGGATGGCATGGCCGCGCATGCGCATGGTGTCGGCCTCGATCAGCGTGGGCCCGCCGCCCTTGCGCGCGCGGTCCACGGCCTCGCGAACCACCTCGTACACGGCCAGCACGTCGTTGCCGTCCACCAGCTCGCACGCGATGCCGTACCCGACCGCGCGCCAGGCGAAGCACTGCGTGCCGGTCTGGTACTCGAGCGGCGTCGAGTAGGCGTACTTGTTGTTCTCCAGGACGACCACCAGCGGCAGCTTCATCGCGCCGGCGAAGTTCATGCCTTCGTGGAAGTCGCCCACGTTCGAGCCGCCGTCGCCGATCCACGTCAGCGCCACGCGCTTCTCGCCGCGCATGTGGAACGCGAGCGCGGCGCCGGCGCACACGGGAATGAGCGACCCGAGGTGCGAGATCGGCCCGATCACGTTGTGCGCCATCGACCCGAAGTGGCTCGATCCGTCGCGCCCCTTCGTCGGCCCGGTCGCGCGGCCGAGGTAGTTGCGCAGCACCATCGTCATGGGGATGCCCTTGCGCAGCATCGACCCCAGATTGCGGATCATGGGCCCGATCACGTCGTCGTCGCCGACGGCGGCGGTGCTGCCGACGCTGCACCCCTCCTGCCCCCGCGACGAGTAGCAGCCCGCGACGAGCTTGCCCTGCTTGTAGAGCGCCTCGATGCGCGTATCCAGCGCCCGCGTGCGCACCATGTCCGTGTAGAGCCCGAGGAGGAACTCCTTCTCGTAGCGCTTCGCGTCGGAGACCTTCGACGTCCTGTGTTTCGTCGGCAGCTCCGGGGGCCTCAGGCGGGGGGGGGCGGGGGGCCGCTTCTTGGCCTTGCGCTTCGCCGGGGCGGTCTTCTTCCGCCCCCGGACCCCCCCTTTACGCGAAGACTTTTTCGAAGTGCGAGCCACAGCTCTCCTTCACCGCGTCGAGGTCCACTGCGCGTCCGAGCGCCTGCGCCATGGAGGTGACGCCGCGGTCCCGGATCCCGCAGGGGACGATGCCTTCGAAATAGGAAAGGTCGCAGTCCACGTTGAGCGCGAAGCCGTGGGTGGTCACCCAGCGGCGCACGCGCACGCCCAGCGCGCCGATCTTGTCGTCACCGATCCAGACGCCGGTCAGCCCGTCGACGCGCCGGCCGGCGAGGCCGAAGTCGGCGAGCACGCGCAGCATGATCTCCTCGAGATCGCGGCAGAACCGGTGCAGGTCGCGGCCGCGGTGCTCCAGGTCGGCGATGACGTAGCCGACCACCTGCCCCGGGCCGTGGTACGTCACCTCGCCGCCGCGGTCGGTCTGCACGACCTGCGCGCGTTTGGCGTCCAGCACCTCGTCGGGCGTCGCGTTCGTGCCGAGCGTGTAGACCGGCGGGTGCTCGCAGAGCAGCAGCGTGTCGGGGATCAAGCCCGCGCGGCGGCGCTCCCAGTGCTCCCCCTGGATGCGCAGGCCCTCGTCGTAGTCGACGAGGCCGAGATCACATGTGGATCGCGCGTCCAAGTGCATCCAGCGTCGCCTCGTGGAAGGCCTCGGCCATGGTGGGGTGGGCGTGCATCGTCGCGGCGAGCGAGTGCATGGTCGCCTCGCTGCCCTTCGCGGCGCACGCCTCGGCGATCATCTCGGTGGCCTCGTGGCCGACGATGTGCGCGCCGAGAAGCTCGCCGTACTTCGCGCCGAAGACCAGCTTCACGAAGCCCTCGTTCTGGCCGGTCGCGACGGCCTTGCCGTGGGGGCGGAAGGGGTAGCGGCCCACCTTGACCTCGACGCCCTTCTCCTTGCACTTCGCCTCGCTCCAGCCGACCGACGCCACCTGCGGCTGGCAGTAGGTGCACGACGGGATCGCGTCGTAGTCGACGAGGTGGTGCGCCTGGCCGACGAGGTCCTCGCACACCACGATGCCCTGGTGCGACGCGACGTGGGCGAGCAGCACCTTGCCGTTCACGTCGCCGATGGCGCGGATCGCGGGATTCGACGTCCGGTCGCGCTCGTCCGTCTTGATGAAGCCGCGATCGGTCTTGACGCCGAACTCCTCGAGACCGAGGCTCTCGGTGTTGCCCTGGATGCCGACGGCGACGAGGCACTGGTCGGCCTCGATGACCTTGTCCTTGGCGGTCACCTTGACGCCGGCCTTCGTCTTCTCCACCTGCGCCTTGACGCCGGTCAGCACGGTGATGCCCTGCTTCTTGAAGGACCGCGTGAGCTCCTTCGTGAGCTCGGGGTCCTCCATCGGCAGCAGCGAGTCCATCATCTCGATGAGCGTGACCTCGGTGCCGAAGCAGTTGTAGAAGTAGGCGAACTCGCAGCCGATGGCGCCGCCGCCGATGATGACCAGCTTCTTCGGCAGCTCCTTCGGCACCATGGCCTCGAAGTAGGAGATGACCTTCTTTCCGTCGAAGTCGAGCCCCGGCAGCGCGCGCGGCCGCCCGCCCGTCGCGAGCACGAGGTTCTTGAAGCGCACCTCGCCGGCGGTCTTGCCGTCCTCGCCGTAGGTGACGACGTCCTTCTTCGCGATCCGGCCGCGCCCCTTGAAGACGTCGACCTTGTTCTTCTTCATCAGGAACTCGACGCCCTTGACGATGCGTGAGCTCACGTCGCGGCTGCGCTGGATGACGCGGGCGAAGTCGAAGGTGAGGTTGTCGTAGACGAAGCCCCACTCCTTGGACTCGTGGCGGGCGATCCAGGCGTGCTCGGCGTTCTTCAGGAGCGCCTTCGTGGGGATGCACCCCCAGTTGAGGCAGATGCCGCCCAGGTTGTCCTTCTCGACGACGGCGGTCTTCATGCCGAGCTGGGCCGCGCGGATCGCCGCCACGTACCCGCCCGGCCCGCCGCCCAGCACCACGACGTCGTATTCCTTCGCGCTCATAGGGCGGCCAAGTCTAGCAAGGCGCGCCTCATTCGCGGAGGAAGGGGAGGGGGTGCGGGGGGAGGGGTGCTACGCTCCGAGACACCCGGCCAGCACCTTGGCGAAGGCGCGGCGGTCGGCGGGACGCATGGCCTGGTTCACCTCGATCTCGATGCCGAGGTACCTGGCCGCGGGGAACTGCTTGCGGAGCGTCGTCGTGAGGCCGTCGCTCGTGCCCTTGTAGGGCGCGTTGAACCGGACGCGGAGGCCCGGGCTCGCCTTCTCGAGGCACCCGCGCAGGGCATTGCAGAAGCGCGCCTCCCGCGCGCGCCCCGGGTCGAAGAGAAGGCCGACGTCGAGGCGGCGCACCTTGCCGTCCAGGACCGGCGTGAAGGTGTGGATGCCCAGGTGTGCGACGGTGCCGCGCATGCCGCGCACCGCCTTGGTCACCGCCTCGCGGTGCGGGTGGTACCAGCGCTTCAGGATGCGCCGTTTCGTCTCCTCCGGCAGCGCGCGGGTGATCTCCGAGAAGAGCTTTGGGTGCCCGGGAGAGCGGTTCACCTCGACGACGAGCCGGGAGACGCGATGCACGAGAAGGGGGACCCGCAGGATCTTCTGGACGTTGCGGGCGATCTCCCACGCGTAGGGATCCCATCCCCGGTGCGACATGAGCAGCTTGCGCTTGCCGTGGAACGGCGTGCGCAGGTTCGAGGGGACGACGCAGCCGGCGTGCTCGCAGGTGAGCAGCAAGCGCTCGGTCACGGCACGAAGACCTTGCCCTCGTCCATGCAGTCGCACAGCCGCCCGTAGACCTCCCGCGGCGTGCCGCCCGCGTCGAGGGCCCCGAGGATCCGGCGGGAGAGGGTGCCGCGGCCCGTGATCGTCCCGAGGGCGGGGGTCCAGGGGCCGCCGGGGAGCAGCGTCTCGGCGAGATGGGCCCACAGCTCGCCCGCCGTCGCCTTGCGCTTCAGCCCGAACAGCCCGAGGTACGCGGCGTCGTCGATCACCGCGGCTTCCGCCTCGCGGACGGTGCGCAGGAACAGCTCGGCGAGGGGGTCGACCGCCCACGACTGCTGGTCGCGCAGGCCGACCCAGCGCTCCTCGGCGAGGGCCCGTACGGCCGCGGTGACCGCGGCCACCACGGCGAGGTCGGCCTGGGCGCACTCCTGCGTGTCCAGCACGCGGACCTCGATCGTGTTGCGGTCGAACCGCGCGATGGCGCCGCGGCTGTTGAGCCACTCGTACTGGAGGATGTTCTCCGGGTCGTGCGGCGCGATGTCCTTGTAGAGCGTCCGCAACAGCGCCTCGTAGTCCTTCCGCGTGAAGACCGGCTCGGGGATGACCCGCCCCGCGAGGGACGGGATCTTGCGCTGGTTGGTGCGGTACACCTCGAGGCGGCTGTCGAGGAACCCCGTCGGCCGCCCCTCCTTGAGGGGCGTGGAGGCGGCGAGGGCGGGAAGGATCGGCAGCACGAGCCGGATCGCCGCGTGGAGGCGGCCGAACTCGGCGTCGTCGCGGAACGGAAGGTTCAGGTGCGTGCTCTGGAGGTTCGACCAGCCGTGTCCCTGGCAGCCGAAGATGCGGTCGTAGCTCTCGTACACCGCGTTGTACTCGTGCGGCCACAGGCGCGTCTCCCGGGCCGGGTCGAACCAGGGGTGCATGCCCGTCGGCATGAGGCGGGCGCCGAAGGGCTCGAGGTAGTCCCGCACGCGTTTGAGATCGCGGTGGAAGAGGTCGGCCAGGGGTTCCAGCGCGCCGGCGGGCCCGTTCGTCTTCAGCTCGATCACGTGGAGGACGAGCTCGTTCGACCAGTTGAGTTCGCCCTGCTCCACTTCGCTGTCGTACCGGCCGCAGACCGCCTTGAGCACTTCGTCGGTGAGAGGCCGCGCGTCGAGCGTGCCGGCGTCGACGATCATCACCTCGATCTCGACGCCGAAGCCCTCGAACAGCCCCAGCGCGCTCACGCCCGCAGGTCCCCCCGGGTCCGCGCCTCGATGCGGCGCAGGAACCCGCCCATGATGCGGCGGTAGAGGTCCATGCCGAGGACCCCGTCCTCGAACCCGCCGTCGATGGAGGGGTTGTCGTTGACCTCGATGACGTAGCTCTTGCCGTCGATCTCCTTCAGGTCGACGCCGTAGAGCCCGTTGCCGATCAGCCGGGCGGCCTTGACGGCGGTCTTGACGATGTGGCGGGGGGCGGCGTCCAGCGGCACGGTGTCCACGTTGCCGTAGCGCTCGTTCTCGCCCTTCTCCTTCCAGTTGAAGATCTGCCAGTGCCGGTGGGCCATGTGGTACCGGCACGCGTAGAGCGCTTCACCCTCGAACAGGCCGATGCGCCAGTCGAAGTCGGTGCGCATGAACTCCTGGGCGATGAAGAGCTCCGACGTCTCGAGGAAGTCCGTCGCCGCCTGGCGAAGCTCCTCCTCGGTCTCCACCTTCACGACGCCGGTCGAGAAGGAGCTGTCGGGGCGCTTCAGGACGCAGGGCAGGCCCAGGTGGCCCAGCACCTGCTCGACGTTGTCGCCGTGGACGATGGTCGTTTTCGGGGCGGGCACGTTGTGCCGGTCGAAGAGTTCCGCCAGGAACACCTTGTTGGAGCAGCGCACGATCGACTCGGGATCGTCGATCACCACGAGCCCGTCCCGGGCCGCCCGCCGCGCGAACCGGTAGGTGTGGTGGTTCACGGACGTCGTTTCGCGGATGAAGAGCCCGTCGAACTCCCCGAGGCGCGAGAAGTCGTCCTTGGTGATGCGCCACACGCGGATCCCCAGCTCCTCCGCGGCCTTCTCGAATCCCTTGAGCGCCTTCTCGTTGCTCGGGGGCTCGGGATCTTCGGGGTTCCAGAGGAGCGCGATGTCGTAGCGCGAGATCGCCTTGGGGCGGCGCGTCCCGCCGCGGCCGCGGAAGTACTCCTGGGCGAACCGCACGACCTCCGGGCGGTGCGACTTCGGGATCTCGCTCGCCGGGATCGGGCGGATCGTCGACAGGGTCCAGGTGCCCTTGCGGTTGCGGGCGAAGTTGGCGCGCAGCAGGGGCGCCTCGAAGAGGTTGGAGAGCTGCGTCGACAGGCGGTCGTAGCGCTTGGCGAGGTTGCGTCCGAAGTAGATGGAGAGCACGAACTCGTTCGACTTGATGGGGTGCAGGCTCTTCTGCACCAGCTCCTCCATCTCCTCGGAGAACATCCGGAGCATGGCGGGGCTCTTCATGTCCTGCAGGGTGATCACCCCGGGCCGGGGCTTGTGACCCCGGGCCTCGGCCAGCAGCGATACGTAGTACCCCACGCTCTGGTAGCCGTAGGAGCGGCAGAGGTTGAAGACCTTGAAGCGCCGGGGCTCGGCGTACTTCGGATCGGTCAGGTACGCGCGGGCCGCGGCCACCTCGGCCCGGGGCACCGTGAAGGGCCAGTTGGCCGGGTTCTCGACGATGATGAGGCTGGACATGGTCTACGGGTTCCGCGGCTCGAGGACGAGAAGGTTCGCGTCGTACGTCACGATGCCGAGAAAGATCGCTCCGATCAAGCGCTGGATCGGCACGTCGTAGTAGTGGCGGCCGGCGACGGGGTTCGGGAGGTAAGGGTCCGCCACGCGGACGGTGCGCTCCTCGCGGTCGTAGCCGCTGAGAACGACGAAGTGGCCCGAGGGCGCGCCCCGGATGTCGTCGTAGGTGTTCGTCTCCCCGATCTCCCGGGCGCAGTCGTAGAGGTACGTGGCCGACAGCCCGGTCAGGATGGGCACCTCCTTCTTCAGGTACCGGCGCAGGAGGTCGGGCGAGAGCGTCTCGAAGCGGACGGCGCCGCCGAGGTCGAGGTACTCGAGGTACGCCTTCGTGGCGAAGTGGAGCTTCGCGTCCTGTTTCACCTCCGCCTGCGCCTCGAGCCTCTCCCGGAGGTCGACGTCGCGGTCCTGGAACCAGGTGGGGTCGAAGATCTGGAGGTTGTAGGTGAGCAGCGTCGCCCGATACCCGCGGCGCAGCGCGTGGAGCGCGAGCAGCACCGCGAGGGTGCCGCCCTCCGCGAGCATCGGGGTCTCGCGTATGACCTGCTGGAGCCCGATCGTCTCGCCGTAGTACCCGTACACGGCCTGCAGGCACGTCGGGCCGCAGGTGACGTCGTCCGGCTGGGGAAGGATGTTCACGTCGAGCAGGCGGCCCATGCGTGTTCGCCCTCAGCTCCGAAGCGTCTCGCCCAGCGACCGCAGGGCCGCCTGGTCGCCGGGCTTCCCCCCGGCCCACGGGAACTCGGCCATGGAGTTCGTCGGCAGCAGATGGATGTGCGCGTGGGGCACCTCGTAGCCGAGCACGGCGACGCAGACGCGCTTGCACGCGAGCTTCTCCTTCAGGCGCCGGGCGACCGTGTGCGCGGCCGTCCAGAGCGCGGCATGGTCGTCGGCGGAGAGGTCGAACAGGTAGTTCACCTCGCGTTTCGGGATCACCAGCGTGTGGCCGCGCACGACGGGTCGGATGTCCAGAAAGGCGAGGTGGCGGTCGTCCTCCCACACCTTCTCGCACGGGATTTCTCCGGCCACGATGCGACTGAAGATGCTGCCCATGGACCCCAGCCTACCGGATTGTTCCGTCGTGAGACAGCGCGCGCGCTTTGGGGTTGGAGCCGCCGGCATGGTGCTTATCCTTGAGAGATCGGGCGGGCCATCATGGGAAAGCACTTTCGTATCGCTCTTGTCTTCGGCGCCCTCGCTTACGCGGCGTACGCGGACCCCAACGATTCCGTGTCCACGGCCGCCGACCGGGACGCCTTGGCGGAAATCGTTCCGGCGTCGGCCAACAAGGACGAAGCCGGCTTGTCGGGGAGCGGCGCCGAACGCTCGGGACTCTCGTCGTCGGCGCGGCAGCTTCTGCTCTACGTTTCGATCTTCGTGATCGGGATCCTGCTCCACCTCTGCCTGATGCGGCCCCCGCCGAAGGCGCGGGCCCGCCACCCCGGCGCGCCCGTCAACCCTCCCGGCCAAGGGCACGGACGGCCTCCCACTCCGGCGGCGTGACCGGCTGCACCGACAGCCGCCCACGCTTGAGGAGGACCATGTCGCGGCACGCCGAGAGGCCCTTGATCTCGTCGAGGGAGACCGGCCTCGGGAAGATCTCGCCGAAGCGGATGTCGACGACGAACCAGCGCGGCTCGTCATCCGTGGCCTTGGCGTCGAAGTAGTTCGACGCACGGTCGAACTGGGTCGGGTCCGGGTAGGCCCCCTTCACCACTTCGGCGGACCCCACGACCTCATTCGAGCGGGAGTGGTAGAAGAGCACGGCGTCGCCCTTCGACGCCTCTTTCAGGAAGTTGCGCGCCTGGTAGTTGCGCACGCCGTCCCAGGTCGTCTTCTTCGCGCTCTTCAGGTCCTCGATGGAGAAGACGTCCGGTTCGCTCTTGTAGAGCCAGTACCGCTTGGCCATGGCGCCAACCTACGCCAGGCCGCGCGCCTACGCCAGCACGGGCAACGCCTCGAAGTCGCCCACCACCGTCTCGGGCGCCACGCCCAGGAAGTCCCGGAGCAGCGCGGCGTAGAGGCGGCGGAAGTCGGTCGTGAACTTGAGGTTGCCGTTGTCCAGGTCGTCGAGGCGCGGCGCGTCCCCGTGGAAACCGGGCCGGATCGCCTTCCCGACAAGGAACACGGGATAGGCCGAGCCGTGGTCGGTGCCTCCGGAGATGTTCTCGGCGGCCCGGCGGCCGAACTCGCTGAAGACGCAGGTGAGCACCCGGTCCGAGAGCCCGGCCCGGTCGAGCTGCTCCTGGAACGCGCGCAGGTTGTTGCCGACCTGGGCGAGCAGCTGGTTGTGCTGGCCGGACTGGTTCGCGTGGGTGTCGAAGCCGCCGAGGCTGCAGCAGATCACCTCGAGGTCGAGGTCGGTCTGCAGCAGGGCGAGCGCCCGGGCGAGGTCGGCGCCCAGCGGCCCGTAGAACGAACCGCGCGCCGGCTGGAGGCCGGCGATGCGCTGGGCCACCTTGAACGCCTCGATGGCGCGCCGCGCCACGGCGCCGCGTTCGCCCGGCAGCTCCGCGAAGGCCTCGTACATGCGGAGCGTGTCCTCCGTCCCCTTGGGAAGCCGGAACTGGCTGAAGTCGACCATGGAAACGACGCCCTGCGCCGCCCCGGCGAGGCTCAGCGGCTTCTCCTTCTCCAGCGCGACGGCCCTCAGCGGTTTCTCCCGCGGGTTCGCCTCGAGGGCGCGGCCGAGCCAGCCGTCCGTGGGCGTCTTGTCGGGCTCCGCGGTGTAGTAGATCTCGGTGGCCCGGAAGTGGCTGTAGTTCGGCTGCGGATAGCCGACGCCGTTGACGATGGCGAGCCGCTCGGCCGTCCACAGCTGCTCGAACCCGGCGAGGGCGGGATGAAGCCCGAGCGCGGGGTCGATCTTGCGGATCTGGCCGTCGTTGATGCCGAGCCCCGGCCGAAGCGCGCGGTAGAGCGGGTCGGCGTGGGGGATGATGGTGTTGAGCCCGTCGTTGCCGCCGTTCAGGTGCAGCATGACGAGGGTGCGCGCGCCCGGCTCCTTGGCCACGCCTTCGGCCCACCCGAAGCGCGGCAACGCGAGCACGGAGCCGAAGGCGAGGCCCCGCTGGAGGAATTCGCGGCGGTTCAACATGGCTTACCGTCTCCTCAGGCGAGCTGGAACTCCGGCGACGCGAGCACAAGGGCGATCCGCTCGCCCCCCGTCGCCTCTTCGATCTGCGCGCGCATGCGCTCCGGCGCGGCGCCGTCCAGGGCAAGGTCCACGACGGCCGCGGCGGCGCCCGGGTGCTCTCCGGCGAGCCGGTGGGCGGCCTTGACTCGTTCGACCACCGACGCGCTCGTGAGCCACGCGGTCCCGTCGAGCCACCCCTTCACGGAGGGCGGCCGGAAAAGGATCTGGCCCATCCGCTCGAGCGACCCGTGGACCCAGAGCGGCGTGGACTCCGCGCCCACGGCGCGCAGCGCCCCGACGAGCATCTCCAGGGGACTCTTCACCAGCGCGCGGTGTCGCGCCTCGGCGAGGAACCCGTCGGACAGGAACATCACGAAGAGCGCCGACCGAATGTCTCCGCGCGTCGCCTCGAGCACCTTCGCGACGTCCGCCACCTCGGCCTCGGTGGGCTCCGGGTGGCTGAAGAACCGCAGCAGCTTGCGGGCGACGAAGGCGCGGCACGCGGGCAG
>ERZ869936.1679-NODE-1679-length-15067-cov-5.263722_pt1 | contig 15067 bp, 11 predicted proteins | sample MGYA00520876_ERZ869936 | MGnify/ENA primary metagenome ERZ869936 (study PRJEB32218, sample SAMN09650985) | biofilter metagenome | isolation source: enrty point of leading RO module | place: Saudi Arabia: Thuwal, RO plant located on Red Sea | collected 2016-02-17 ...
CGTGAATGGTCTGGCCGGCGATGCGGGTGGTCACGCCGCGGACCTCGATGATCGACACGCCATTCATTTGGTGAAAAAACCCACGTCGGGGAACAGGATCGCATACACCGCGTCGAGCAGGATCATCAGCGTGATGGAGGTGACCACGGCACTGGTGATGCCGGCCGACACGCTTTCGGTGTTGGGCTTGACCCGCAGCCCGAACAGGCAGGCGACCAGCGCGATGGTGGCGCCGAAGCTCACGCCCTTGAGCATGGCGATCCACAGATTGGCGTGGTGCACCGCCTTGGGCAGGCTTTCGAAGAAGTACTGCATGCTGATGCCGAGCTGGGCCCAGGCGGCCAGCGCGCCACCGAGCAGCGCCGCCATGATCGCCCACAGCGCCACCAGCGGCATCGCCACCGCCAGCCCCACGACTTTGGGCAGTACCAGGCGAAGGCTCGGCGACAGCCCCATGGTCTGCATTGCGTCGAGCTCTTCGGTCACCCGCATGACGCCGATCTGCGCGGTCATCGCCGAGCCCGAGCGCCCGGCGATCAGAATCGCCGCGAGCAGCGGCCCCAGCTCCCGAATGATGGAAATGCCGAGAATGTCGATGATGTACAGGCCGGCGCCGTAGGCCTGCAGGGTGAGCGCCGACAGGTAGGACACCACCACCCCGATCAGGAAACCGACCAGCGCGGTGACCGGCAGCGCGCGCGCGCCGCCTTTGTACACCGAGGCGGAAATCTCCTTCCAGGGAATGCTGCCGGGGTGGCGCAGCAGGTAGGCGAGGTCGAACAGCAGGTGTCCGATGAGCGCGAGAAACGCCAGCGCATGCTGCGCCAGAACGCCTTCCTGGCGACCGAGGAAGGCGAGCGGTTCCAGCAGATCCCGGCGCGGCCGAAGGTCGGGGCACTCGGGCGTGCGCGCCAGCCGCCGGAAACCCGCCTCGTGCCCGGGCCGTAGTAGGGCGTTGGCGAGGCGTTCGCGTCCCCACGCCTGCCAGATCAGCCACGCGCCGGCGCTGTCGAGCAGATCGATGCCGCGCAGATCCCAGGCAAGCCGCGGATCGCCGGCGTGCAGCACGAGCGTGCGCAGCAACGCCCTTACCACCGGCGAAACGGCGGGCAGCGTCCAGTGACCCTGCAGGGCAAGCCGCGGACTGTCGCCTTCGTCGATGTAGTCGATGCCGGGGCTGACCATTCAGAAGGCCAGATCGCGATGCTGCAAGCCCCGTTGTATGCCGTACCTCTTGCAGTCGCCCGTCGTGAAAGGGCTCGCCCGGCAAGACTCCACGTGATACGGGCTACCGCGAACTCCAAGCAAGCGTTCGCTGCGTGTGTCTCGCCGGTCAGACAGTACGCTCGCGATGCCGCAAGGGGCGATCGGTGTCAACGGGCAGTTTTCCTCGTACACCGTTCCTGTGATGCGTGCGGCATTCGCGCGTTGGCATCGACAGCCGCCGATACGTATTATCCGCCGAACCGACTCCAGACCAGGATGATGCATGGGGCGAAGCATAGCAACCAATCGAAGAACCGAGGAACGATTCATACGCGTACGGACTCCTGAGTTTGGCAAGGCGTGAGCCCAGAGGGCTCTAATTGGAGGCAAGGATGTGCGGCTTATTGGTCCAGTTCAGCCGCCTGTGGCATGGCATTGCGGAAGTTACTGATTAGTCGTACCTTAGAGCAAAATGACGCACTAACAAGGGAGAACAAATGGCCGCTGGCAAAGCAGCTGAATCCGCCCCGTCACAAGAGATGGAGGGCACGCGGATCAAGTGGGACGATTCGCAGATGAAGAGTTCGTACGCAAACGTGTGCAACGTGACCAGCACGCGGGAAGAGGTGGTCATGCTCTTCGGCATTAACCAGGCTTGGAACAGGGGCCAGAAAGAGGTCACGATTCAGCTCACCGACCGCATCATCATCAGCCCTTATGCGGCGAAGCGTCTCAACCTGCTGCTGGACGGCGTGGTAAAGGAATACGAGAAGCGTTTCGGGGCGCTCAACATCGATGCGCCGGCAGCGTCCGGCGGCGCCGGGGTCGCGGGGCCGGGCAAGGGCTGAAACACGGCGGCCCCCGCGCGTTGCGAATGGCGGGCCGAGCAGGCGATTGCGGCCTGCCGGCCGCGCCGTGCCGGGCCTGCCGGCGAGTGAAGCGCGATCACGATGAGTTCCGTTGAACCCGAAATCCACGATTCTGCTGCGCCCGCGCAGGTCGCCGACCTGGCCGCGCGCCGCGGGCGCGAGCAGGCCTGGAAGGACTTCGCCGAAGCGCAGTCGGTCGAGGAGTTCTGCGGCAGTTGGCTCGCGATCCAGTGCCAGGTGATCGGCGGCGTCATCGACGGCGTGGTGGTGCTGCAGAAGCCGGGCGCCAGGGCATTTGTGCCGGTGGCGTTCTATCCCAATGTAAAGCGCGACCGCGGCCATCTCGCCGAGGTGACCGAGCGCGCGCTCAGGGAAGGCCGCGGCGTGATCGAGCAGGGCGAGGCTGCCGCCGAGGCGGGTGCCGAGGCCTCGCGCTGCCAGCTCGCCTACCCGGTGCGGATCGACGGCCAGCTGCGCGGCGTGATCGGGATGGATCTCGAAGCGCGGCCGGAGGCGCAGCTGCGCAGCTGCATGCGCGACCTGCAATGGGGTTCGGGCTGGCTGGAAGTGCTGCTGCGCCGGCATTCCGACCCCCAGGAGGCTGCCCGACTGCGGCTGAAGCTGGCGCTCGACCTGATTTCGTCGCTGATCGAGCATAAGGGGCTGAAAGAAGGCGCCTCGTCGTTTGCCACCGAACTCGCCTCGCGGCTGGGCTGCGACCGGGTGACGCTCGGCCTGGTGAAGCGCAATCGCGTCAAGGTGGTCGCGATGTCCCATTCCGGCCAGTTCGACCGTCGCGCAAACCTGCTGCGCGCCGTCGAGGAGGCCATGGACGAGGCCATCGATCAGCGCGAGGCCGTTGTCTACCCCGCCGAGCGCTCCGACACGCAGGTCGTCACCCTGTCTCACGCCAATCTGGTGCGGGAGGCAGAGTCGGGCAGTGCGCTGACGTTGCCGCTGGAAAGCGCCGGCGAGGTGGTGGGGGCGCTCACGCTGGAGCGTGCGCCGGGATTCCAGTTCGACGAGCTGTCGGTCGAGATCTGCCAGGCGGTGGCGGCGGTCGCGGGACCGATTGTCGAACTCAAGCGCGGCAACGAGCGCGGCCTGCTTGCGCATGCCGGGCATGCCACCGCAGATTTCTGGAAAAAGCTGGTCGGGCCCGGCCATCCGGTCCTGAAGCTGGTGATTTTGCTGGTCGCGGGCGTGTCGGCGTTTCTGGCCACCGCAACCGGGGACTATCGCGTCTCGGCGGATGCCACGGTCGAAGGCGAGGTGCAGCGCGCAATCAGCGCGCCGTTCGAGGGCTATGTGGCGCAGGCCCTGCTGCGTGCGGGCGACACGGTCAGGGAAGGTCAGCTCATCGCCCGCCTCGACGACCGTGATCTCAGGCTCGAGCGCATCCGCCTGATCGGACAGCGCGGCCAGTTCCAGAAGCAGTACCGCGAGGCAATCGCGAATCACGACCGTATCCAGGTCGGCATGGTCAATGCCCAGCTCGAGCAGGTCGGCGCCCAGCTCGACCATATCGACCAGCAGCTTGCGCGCGTCGAGCTGGTGGCGCCGTTCGACGGCGTGATCGTGAGCGGCGATCTGTCGCAGAACCTGGGCACGCCGGTGGAGCGCGGCAAAGTGCTGTTCGAAGTGGCGCCGCTGCAGGATTTTCGCGTCATCCTGCAGGTGGACGAGCGCGATCTTGCCGAGGTCGAGGTGGGGCAAAAGGGCGAACTGACCGTTGCCTCCATGCCCGAGAATCGCATGGGTTTTTCCGTGACCAAGATCACCGCGGTCAACGTCGCCGAGGAAGGGCGCAACGTGTTTCGCATCGAGGCGCGGCTCGACGAACCGCCGTCTCGCATCCGTCCCGGCATGGAAGGCGTGGGCAAGATCTACATCGACGAGCGCCGGCTGGTGTGGATCTGGACGCACAAGCTCACCAATTGGGCTCGCCTGTGGATGTGGTCGTGGCTGCCGTGAATGTCTGACGAACTCTACAGCGCCTCCTGGTATCGCGTCGCGGAGCTGAGGCCGCGGCTGCGCAGCCACGTGCGCATCCACCGCCACCACTACCGCGGCGAGCGCTGGTACGTGCTGGAGGACCGGGTATCGCGGCGCATGCACCGCTTCAATCCGGTGTCGCACTATGTGATCGGCCTGATGGACGGCTACCGTACGGTGCAGGAGATCTGGGACAGCGCGATGAACCGGTTCGGCGACGATGCGCCGACCCAGGACGAGATCCTGCGCCTGCTGGGCCAGTTGCACGCCGCGGACGTACTGCAGTCCGAGGTTACGCCGGACGTTGCCGAGATCCTGCGCCGTGCCCGACGCACCCGCAAGCGCACCTGGATGCAGGTGCTGATGTCGCCGATGGCGGTGAAGATTCCGCTGTTCGACCCGGACAAGGGGCTGGAGCGCTGGCTGCCGTGGTACCGGCCGCTGTTCGGCTGGGGCGCGGCGATCGTGTGGTGTCTGGTGGTTGGCGCGGCGATCTTCCAGGCCGCGGTGCACTGGCCGGAGCTGACCGAGAACCTGTCCGACCGGGTGCTGGCGCCGCAGAACCTGCTGCTTATCGTGCTGACCTTCCCGGTGGTGAAGTTCTTTCACGAGTTCGGTCACGCCTGCGCGACAAAGGCCTGGGGCGGCGAGGTGCATGAAATGGGCGTCATGCTGCTGGTGCTGATGCCGATTCCCTACGTCGACGCCACCGCAGCCTCCGCCTTTCGCGAGACCCATCGCCGCGTGGTGGTCGGCGCCGCCGGCATGCTGGTCGAGGTGTTCATCGCCTCGATCGCGCTGTTCCTGTGGCTGGAGGCCGAGCCGGGCATTTTCCGCGCGGTGCTGTACAACGTGATGCTGATCGCGGGCGTGTCCACCGTGTTGTTCAACGGCAATCCGCTGCTGCGCTTCGACGGCTACTACATCCTGTCCGACCTGCTGCAGATTCCGAACCTTCGCCAGCGCGGACAGCAGTATCTCGGTCAGGTGGTCGAAACCCGGCTGTTCGGGGTGCGCCGCCCGGACATCGAGGCGACCCGCAACGAGCGGCGGTGGTTCATCGGATTCACCATCGCTTCGTTCATCTATCGCAATGTCGTGATCCTGGCGATCGCGCTGTTCGTGGCAAGCCAGTACTTCTTCGTCGGCGTGGTGCTGGCCATCTGGGTGTTGATCGGCGCCATCGTCGTGCCGCTGGCCAAGGGGCTTTATTTCCTGGTCTTCCATCCGCGGCTGCGCCGCCACCGGCTGCGCGCGCTCGCGATCAGCGGCGCGTTGACGGGCGGGCTCGCCGCCTTCTTCTTCGTGGTGCCGGTGCCCCTGTGGACCACGGCGGAGGGCGTGACCTGGGCCCCGGAAGACGCCCAGGTGCGCGCGCGCGCCGATGGCTTTGTCACCCGCGTGGTGGTCAGCCCCGGAACCCATGTGCGCAAGGGCAGCCCTCTGATCGAGACCGAGGATCCACAGCTTGAGCCGCGCATCCGCTACCTGACCGCGCAGCTCGAGTTTCTCGAGGCGCGCCTGCGGGCGGAGCGCATGACCGATCGCGTGCAATGGGAGATCACGCGGGAGGAGATCATCGCGGTGGAGGCCGAGCTGGCGCATGCGCGGCGGCAGGCATCGGAACTCACCATCGTCAGCCCGGCAGACGGCGTGTTCAGCCTGGCCACTGCGCAGGATCTCCCCGACCGCTTCCTGCGCAAGGGGCAAGAAATCGGCTATGTGGTCCCGGTCGAAACTGCCACCGTCCGGGTTCTGGTTTCGCAGGACGACGTGGATATGGTCCGCTCCCGCACCGAGGAGGTGAGGGTCAAACCGGCGAGCCGCCTCTACGACAGCTTCGAGGCGGTGGTCAAGCGCGAGGTGCCGGCCGGCAGCAACCGGGTGCCCAACCTGGCGCTCGCGAGTGCCGGCGGGGGACGGGTGGCCGTGGATCCGCGCGATACGAACGAGCCGAGGGCGCTGGCGAAGTGGTTCGAGTTCGACCTGTCGCTGCCCGGCACGCCGCTGCGCGCCGTGGGCGAGCGTGTATACGTTCGATTCGAGCATGGCGCCGAGCCGGTTGCCTGGCGCATCTATCGCAGCGCGCGGCAACTGTTCATGGAGCGGTTCTCGGTCTGATGCCGGCGCTCTCTCAAGGCGCACTCTCCGGTCCTTACCCCGAGCGCGACGAACCCCGGGAGAACGCTTTCGAGCGCTTCCTGGTGGCTGCACAGTACGTTTCGGGCGCGCGCAAGGCCAGCCGCGGGCGACTGCGGAACATCGTCGACGCGGTACAGCGCTACGCGCAGCAGGCCGACGCGCTGACCCTGGAAGAGATCTCGTCGCGCGTGAGCGTGCTGCGGCCGCGTCTCAGGCGCGAAGGCCTCACCCTGCCGCTGACCGGCGAGGTGTTCGCGCTGGTGCGCGCCGCGGCGGGCAAGACGCTCGGCCTGCGGCACTTCGACGTGCAGCTGCTCGGCGGCTGGGCGCTGCTCAACGGCATGGTGGCGGAGATGGCCACCGGCGAAGGCAAGAGCCTGACCGCCACGCTGGCCGCGGCGACCGCGGCGCTGGGCGGTCGCGCGGTTCACATCATTACCGTCAACGACTACCTCGCGAGCCGGGATGCGGAGGAAATGCTGCCGCTGTACTCGGCGCTGGGGCTGACAGTGGGTTGCGTGATCCATGGCGTGGCGCCCGATCAGCGGCGCGCCGCCTATGCCCAGGACGTTACCTACTGCAGCAACAAGGAGCTGGCCTTCGACTACCTGCGCGACCGCCTGGTGCTGGGCGGCAAGCTGCGCCCGATCGCCAGCAAGATCGACCTGCTTGGCGGCAACGACCTGAACCGCAGGCTGCTGCTGCGCGGACTGCAGTTCGCCATCGTCGACGAGGCGGACAGCGTGCTGATCGACGAGGCCCGCACGCCGCTGATCCTCTCGGCACAGGCGAAGCAGACCGAAGAAGAGCAGATGTACCGTCAGGCGCTGCAGCTGGCGCAGCAGCTCGACGACAGCCATTTCGCGGTGCGCGAATCGCAGATCGAGCTCACCGAGTCCGGCGTGCGTGCGCTCGAGGCGCTGGCCGAAACGCTGTCTGGCGTGTGGACCGGGCCGCGGCGGCGCGAGCAGCTGGTGCGCAAGGCGCTGACCGCGCTGCACCTGTTCGAGCGCGACAAGCACTACCTGGTGCGCGACGGCAAGGTGGTGATCATCGACGAGTTCACCGGGCGGCTGATGCCCGATCGTTCCTGGGAGCAGGGGCTGCACCAGCTGATCGAGATCAAGGAGGACTGCGAGGTGACCGGTCGTCGGGAGACGCTGGCGCGCATCAGCTACCAGCGCTTCTTTCGCCGCTATGTGCACCTGTCGGGCATGACCGGCACCGGCGCCGAGGTGGCGGCCGAGCTGTGGTCGGTGTACCGGCTGCGCGTGGCGAGGATTCCGACCAACCGCCCGGTGCGACGGCTGCGCCTGCCGGACCAGATTTTCGGCAACGCGGACAGCAAATGGCAGGCGGTGGTGGCGGCGACCGAGCGGCTGCATCGCGAGGGCCGGCCGGTGCTGATCGGCACCCGTTCGGTGGCCGCGTCCGAGCACCTCGCCATGCTGCTAGATGCCGCCGGCCTGCCGTACCAGCTGCTCAACGCGCGCCAGGACAAGGACGAGGCCGACATCATCGCGCGCGCCGGCGAGCCCGGGCGCATCACCGTGGCGACCAACATGGCCGGCCGCGGTACCGACATCAAGCTGGCGGCCGGGGTCACGGAGACCGGCGGCCTGCACGTGCTGTCGGCCGAACTGAACGATTCCGGACGCATCGACCGCCAGCTCTACGGCCGCGGCGCGCGGCAGGGCGATCGCGGCAGCTGCCAGGCGATTCTCGCGATGGAGGACGACCTGGTTGCCACCTATCTGCCCTGGGCGTCGACCTGGCTGTCGAGCCGCGGGCGCATTCCCCTGTGGTTCGGGCGGCTGCTGTTCGGGCTGGCGCAGCGCCGGGCCGAGCAGATTCATTCGCGGGCACGGCGCGATCTGCTCGAAATGGACGATCAGCTGGGCGACATGCTGGCATTCGCCGGGCGCCGCGAGTAACGCGCGCCGGCGGAGGCGTCAGATGCGATCCGGAGCGGACCGGGGCGCGGGCGCCTGCGGGCGGCTGCGCGGCGGCGGTTCGGCCTTGACGCCGAGTCGCACCTGGCGCGTCTCGGGGCCGCTGCGGTTGTCGAAGATGACGTAATGGTCTCCCGAGCGTGGAATCACCACGCTGAAACCGAGCTTGGCCTCGACCGTCGCCTCGAACAATGCCCGCGTCGCCGGAAAGCGGCGCAGCTCGTCGTCATCGACCACGACCACCCTGACGAGGCCCGAGGAGGCGATCTGCAGGTCGAACGAGGCCCCCTCGGGCAGGCTTTTCAACCGCACAGACTTCCAGCGGCTGGCCGGGACCTCGAGCGAGATCGTCGCTTCGGCCGCGAACGCGGCGCCGGCAGGAGAGTGCGCAGTCGCGCCGCGAGCAGGCTCCGCCTCCGTCAGAAACGTACCCGGCAGCGGGCGCCGGCCGGAATCGAGCGCGCCCGGTTGGGCAGTTCCAGCCGCACGCCGAACGTGCCGCTGGCGGCGTCGATTACCCGGTCGACCACCTTCACCACGGCGCGATGCTGGCCGCCGACCGGGTTCTCCGGCATCACGGTGGCGCGCTGCCCGACCTTGATCCTGCCGTACATCGCCACCGGAAGAATGACTTCGACGTTGAGCGGATCGATCTCCGCCAGCCGGAGAATCGGTTGCTGGATGTTCGAGGTCGCGAACTCGCCCGGTTTCTGCACCACTTCCACCACCACGCCGTCGAACGGGCTGCGGATGGTGCGCAGATCCAGGATCTGCTCGGTGCGCTTCAGCTCCAGCTCGGCGAGCTTCTGGTTTTCCTGGGCGCGGCGCAGCTCCTCCACCGACAGGCGGTAGTCGGCCTCGGCTTCGTCCAGCGCGTTGACCGATACGAAGTTCTGCTTGTACAGCTCCTCGGCCCGCACCAGCTTCTTGCGCGTGAGCTCCACGCGCGCTTCCGCGGCCTTCAGGTCGCCCTGCATCTGCGCCCGCGAGCGCGCCAGCTCCAGGGACGCGCGTTCGGGGCCGGATTCCAGTGTGGCCACGATCTCGCCCTTGCGCACGACGTCGCCGCGCTGCACGCGGATCGACTCGATCACTGCTTCCACCGGGCTGCGCACCTCGACGTTCTGGCGCGCCTCGATGATGCAGTCGTATTCCAACGCGAGCAGCGGTTGTGACAGCAGCCCGGTGGCTGCGACGGCCAGCAATCGTTTCATTGATCTTCTCCGCGCGGCCCGTCGGCAGGCCCTGCCCCCTTTGGGCATGGATTCTAACTGATGTCGGAGAGCCGTAGATGACTGCTCTGCTGGCTATAATCTCGCCGTGCGCCGGAGCCTGACATGAACGCCAAGCGATCACCTCTCAACCAAATCCGTATGGCGTTGCGCCATGGCATTAATGCCGCCGCGCATCGGCTAAAGACCAGCTTCTATCTGTATCTGGCGGCATTGTTCTCTTTGCTGATCGTCGCCGACGCGCTGACAGCCCGGGCCGTGGTCGATATGCGCCAGCGTACCTACGACCTGATGGTGCGCTATCGCATCGTGCAGCCGGCGCCGGACCCGCAGATCGTGATCGTCGACATCAACGAGGCCAGCCTTGCGGCGATGGCGCGCGACTTCGGGCGCTGGCCGTGGCCGCGCTCGGTGCTGGCCGATTTCACCGAGCGCATCGAGGCGCAGGGCCCGCGCGCGGTGGTGTTCGACATCCTGCTCAGCGACGCCGACGTGTTCAATCCCGACAGCGACGCCTATTTCGGCGAGGTGATCGCGGCCACGGACAACACGTATTTTCCGTGGCTGCGGCTTTCGCCGCAGAGCGACGAGCTGTCCGAGCTCAGGCCGGGCATGATCCCCGGCGCGCAACGCATCGAGGGCGAGGCGCAGACCGATGTCACGGTGGCGGCGGTGCTGCCGTTCATGCGCGCGGTGCTCGAGGGCGGACGCATCGGCACCCACAACATCTACCCTGACGGCGACGGCGTGGCCCGCCGCTACCGCCTGTGGCACGACATCGGCGGCTGGCGGCTGCCGTCGCTGCCGCTGCGAATTGCGCAGGACCTCGGCTGGCAAGTGCCGGAGCAGCGCGACCTGCTGCTCAACTGGCGCGGGCGGCCGTTCACGTACGATTACGTGAGCTTCAGCGACGTGTATCTGGACATGCAGCTGCGCGAGCCCGCGCGTCCCGCCGACGAGTTCGCCGGCAAGATCGTGCTGATCGGCTCCACCGCGCCCAGCCTGTTCGACATCAAGGCCACCTCGATGGCGCGCGAGTTTCCCGGCGTCGAGATCCTCGCCACCGCCATCGACAACATCAAGCACGGCGACTGGCTGCGCACGCCGGAATCGAGCCTGCCCAACGCGCTGATCGCGCTGCTGATCGTATGGGGCACGGCGCTGGCGCTGTACCGCAACCCCGACTCAGAGCGTTTCAACCAGGCCTTCGGCCTGTCGCAGATCGGGCTGCTGGTGATTTCCTACGCGATGATCAACTTCAGCCCGTATTTCCTGAACCTGACCGGGCCGGTGTTCATCGGGCTCATTTACTTTTCGATCGCCCGCGTCTATTCCACCGCCACCGCGCGGGTGCTGGAGAAGACGGCGGTGACCGAGACCCTGCGTGCGCACGGCGGGCGCGGCGCCACGCTGCTGCTGGCGCAGCTGCGGGCCGACGACGGCGATGTGCCCGCCGGTTTTCTGAAGAAGCTGCGCAAGGCGCTGCTCGGCACCGGCACGATGCCCAAGGACGTGGAGATCCTGAAAGGCCGCCAGCGCGGCATCTGGGGCCTGCTCGAAACCACCGTGGCCGTGTCGTGGGCCTATTCGCTGGAGGGCGAGCAGGAGCGCGCCCGGGTGGCGGCGGACGTGGCGCTGGTGCGCGAGCGCCTGCCGGAACTGGTCGCGCGCCTGCGGGTCAACGACGAAGAGCTCGGCGCGTTGTGCGAAAAGGCGATCGTGCTCGGCACGGCCGAGCGCGAGGCGCTGGAGGCGCGCTGGCGGACGCTGTTCGCCGAGGCGCTGGCGGAAATCAACCGACAATCCACCTGACTTAGCGGAACCGCATGCAATGAAAGAAGGCTGCATACCAACACTGCGCGCGCTGCTGGCCGCGCTTCTGCTGCTGCCGGTCGCGGCGGCCGCACAGGACACCGGCGTCGCCCTCAAGGACGATACCCTGCGCGCCGAGCCGTTTGCCGACGCGAAATCTGTCGGCAGCCTGAAGAAAGGCGCCAGCGTCACCATCCTCAAGCGTGCCAGCGGCTGGTACCAGATCAAGGCCGGCAGCACCCAGGGATGGGTGCGCATGCTGTCGGTGCGCCGCGGCGAGGCGGCCCAGGCGGGCGCCGGCGCGCAGGCGGGCGGCGTCGCCGCGCTCGCCACCGGCCGCGCCGGCACCGGCCAGATCGTGTCCACCACCGGCGTGCGCGGCCTGTCGGCCGAGGAGCTGAAGGCGGCGAAATTCGACGCGGCGCAGCTGCGCAAGGCCGAATCCCACGCCGTGTCGCGCGCCGATGCGCAGGCGTATGCGCGCCAGGGCGGGCTGAAGTCGGTGCGCTTCGATTATCTGCCGGTGCCGCCGTCGGGCGGCGGCGGCCAGGCACCGAAGGGGCGCTGATCATGCGACGGTTGATGCTTGTCGCGTTCGCGGCCGCGCTGGCCGCCCCGGTTCAGGCGCAAAGCCCGCTCGATTCGCTGCGCGGCCTGAAAGACCAGCTCAAGCAGGACAGCAAGCCGGCACCGCAGCCCTCGGCCGCGGCGCCGCAGGCCAAGCCGGAGGCGGCGCCCAAGACCGGACCCGCGGCCGATCTGCCGCCGCTTCCCGCCTTCGGGGACGTGCCGGTGCAGGACGAGGTCAAGCACGGCCGGCATATCGCGGGCAGCCTGCTCGGCGCCGCGCCGCTGGTCGACGACCCGGCGCTGCAGCAGTACGTCAACCGCGTGGGCCGCTGGGTGGCGCTGCACAGCGAGCGCCCCGACCTGCCGTGGACTTTCGGCGTCATCGATTCCGCCGACATCAATGCATTCGCGGCGCCCGGTGGATACATCTTCGTCACCCGCGGGCTGTACGCAATGCTGCGCGACGAGGCGGAGCTGGCCGGCGTGCTCGGCCATGAGATCGCCCACGTCACGCGCAAGCACCATCTCAAGGTGATGCAGCAAAGCCAGATGATCGGCGCCGGCAGCGACCTGCTGGCGCGGCGTCTGGCCAAGGGCGACGATCGCGTGCGCGGGCTGATCGGCACCGGGGCGGAGATCATGGCGCGCGGGCTGGACAAGGATGCCGAGTTCGAAGCCGACCGCGACGGCGTGGTGCTCGCCACCCGGGCCGGCTACGACAGTTACGGGCTGCCCTCGGTACTGCAGGAAATCGGCCGGGTGGCGGCTGGCAGCGACAGCGTGTCGCTCCTGTTCCAGACCCATCCGCACCCCGATGACCGGCTGGCGCGGCTGGGCGAGGCGATGGGCGCGCGCTTCGACGGCGTTTCGGGTGCGCGGAACCTGCCCGAGCGGCTCCGCAGGGCCCAGAAATAAGTCGTTGAAACCATTGCAAGCACCCGGTTTCGAAGTTTAGAATCGGGCCGGGAAAGCTTGACGCAATAAGAACTTACAAGCGTACAGGCATATCGGGCGCATGCGCCCCGACGGCGCGGAGGGTGGCCGGGCCGTGTTTGTGCGAGTTGCGTATTGAGAGCCAATCCGTTCGAGCGCTCGCCCTGGATCGACGTTCCGGGCGCTCGCGAGGACACTGAATCGCGCTTTCGGGCGCTGGTTCAGAATTCCTTCGACATCATCACGATTCACGATGCGACCGGCCTGACGGTATACGAGTCGCCGGCGGCCTCGCGCATTCTTGGCTACGCGCCGGGTTCGCTGATTGGCAAGAAGCCGTTCGAGACCGTGCACCCGAAGGATATCGACCGCGCGCGCGAGGCCTACGACCAGCTGGTGCAGGGCGGCAGTCACGCCCGGATCGAACTGCGCTTCCGCCACGCGGCCGGCACGTGGATCTGGCTGGAGACGCTGGGCAACAATCTGCTCGACCATCCCGGCATCCAGGGCGTGGTGCTCACCTCGCGCGATATCACCGAGCGCAAGCGTGCCGAGGAGCGCGCCCAGTATCTCGCCAACTACGACGTGCTGACCGGTCTGCCCAACCGCTTCCTGATGCAGGACCGCGCCACCCAGGCGGTGGCGCAGGCGCATCGCAACCGGCTGCGGGTGGCGCTGATGCACATCGACCTCGACCGCTTCAAGGTGGTGAACGAAACGCTCGGGCATTACTTCGGCGACACGCTGCTCAAGCAGGCGGCCGAACGCATCCGGCGCTGCGCGCGCGAAGGCGATACCGTGGCCCGGGTCGGCGGCGACGAGTTCAGCATCGTGCTGCCCAATGTCCCCGGGCTGCAAAGCCTGTCCAATACCGCCGAGCGAATCCTGATGGATCTGTCGCGTCCGTTCCCGGGCCAGTCGCAGGAGCTGTTCCTGTCGGCCTCGATCGGCATCAGCCTGTACCCGGACGATGCGCGCAATGTCGACGACCTGATCAAGCAGGCCGACGCCGCGATGTTCAGCGCCAAGAATCTCGGCCGCAACAACTACCAGTTCTTCACCAGCGCACTGAACGAGGAGGTGCAGGAACGCATGCTGCTGGAAAGCGGCCTGCGCCTGGCCATCCAGCGCGACGAGCTGTGCCTGGTGTACCAGCCGAAGATCGACCTCACCACGCGCGAGCTGATCGGCACCGAGGCGCTCATCCGCTGGCGACACCCCGGCCTCGGGATGATCGCGCCCTCGCGCTTCATCCCGGTGGCCGAGGAATCCGGCATGGTCGGCCAGATCGGCGAGTGGGTGCTGAGAAGCGCCTGCCGGCAGATCCGTGCCTGGCAGGATGCCGGCATCGCCATGCCGGTGGCGGTCAACGTTTCGGCCCGCCAGTTCCAGCAGTACGATCTCGCCGAGCTGGTGCGCACCGTGCTCACCGAGGCGGCGGTGGCGCCGCGCCTGCTCGAGATCGAGCTTACCGAAAGCGCGGTGATGCAGGATGCCGAGGCTTCGGTCATCACGCTCGAACGGCTGAAGACGCTCGGCGTGCAGATCTCGATCGACGACTTCGGCACCGGCTACTCCAGCCTGTCGTACCTCAAGCGGCTGCCGCTGGACCAGCTCAAGATCGACCAGTCGTTCGTGCGCGACATCTCGAGCGACCCCAACGACGCGGCGATCGTTCGCGCGGTGATCACCCTGGCGCGCAGCCTCGGCATGAAAGTCATCGCCGAGGGCGTCGAGACCGAGGCGCAGCTCGCGTTTCTCAATGCCTACGGCTGCCAGTACGCCCAGGGCTACCTGTTCGGCCAGCCGATGACCGCCGAGGAGGTGCTGCGGCGGGTGCGCGCGCTGGCGGTGTGATCCCGCCGTTTCGCGATTGCGCCCGCATCGGGTAGCGTAGCGTCTGGCGCCGGCGTTTCGCCGGCGCCTTGCGTTGCAGCCTTCACAGAGGACTTTTCCGAATGACGCCCAGAATTCTCGCGTTCGCCGGCAGCCTGCGCGCCGGCTCGTGGAACAAGAAACTGGTGGCGGTCGCCGCGCGCGCGGCCGACCGCGCCGGCGCCGACGTTACCCTGCTCGACCTGCGCGATCTGCCGATGCCGATCTACGATGGCGATATCGAGGCGCAGCAAGGGCTGCCGGCAAACGCGAAGACCTTCAAGCGATTGCTGCTCGAGCACCATGGCGTGCTGATCGCCACGCCGGAATACAACAGCCAGATGCCGGGCGTGCTGAAGAACGCCATCGACTGGGCGTCGCGTCGCGAGACGGGGGACGCGACCCCGCTGGCGGCCTTCAAGGGCACGGTCGCCGGGGTGATGTCGGCCTCGCCCGGGGCGCTCGCCGCGCTGCGCGCCCA
>ERZ869936.1680-NODE-1680-length-15066-cov-17.945307_pt1 | contig 15066 bp, 10 predicted proteins | sample MGYA00520876_ERZ869936 | MGnify/ENA primary metagenome ERZ869936 (study PRJEB32218, sample SAMN09650985) | biofilter metagenome | isolation source: enrty point of leading RO module | place: Saudi Arabia: Thuwal, RO plant located on Red Sea | collected 2016-02-17...
AAGACCGCGAGGTAGAGCGCCTGCTCGATCATGACGCGGTAGAAGTAGCGGGGGCGATAACCGATCGCCTTGAGCGTTGCGAATTCGGGAAGCTGGCCGGCTGCGTCGGAATAGATGATCTGGTAGCAGATGACGACGCCGACGAGAAAGCCGACGGCGGCGCCGACAAAGAAGATGCCCCCGACGGGCACGCGCGTCTTCCAGAACTTCTGCTCCATCCGGTCGAATTCGTCGATCGTATAGACGGCGACGTCATCCGGGAGGAGGGTTTCGAGTTGGGCCTTGACTGCCGGCGCGGTGCTCGGATCGGTCAGCCGGATGACTCCCAGTTCGACGGTCGACAGCGGGTCTCCTCGCGACAGCCCGGCCAGGTAGTGGGCATAATTCCGGTCGCTCATCAGGAGATTGCCGTCGTTGACCAGATCCGTATTGAGCCGAAAGTGACCGACGAGGTTCAAGTCCTGCCGGTTGAGTTCAAAACGGAGCTGCTTGAGCGCCGCCTCGTTTTTTGGAACTCCGTAGAAGTCCCGCGTGGCTGCGTCGACGAGCGCGGTCTGCGGACGGGAGAGTTCGTTGAAATAAGTGGTGAGTTCCGTCAGGTCCAAGGCCGGGTTGTTCAGGTCGGTGGCAAAGACGCGAATCGGAAACCCGCGGCTGCCGGTCACTCGCAGAATGCAGCCCATCTGACGGAGATAGAGCGGCGCTGCGGACTCGACGTGGTCACAGTTCCGGGCTTGCATCAGCCGTTCGCGCGGGAATCCGACTTCTGCAACGAGCGAGTACTTGCCTTTGCTGGCGAGGATGAGTTCGCCGTTCAGAATTCGGATCAGCGCGGTCGGGCTGTCGAGCGAGGCGTTGTAGAATCCGATCTCGATGAACAGCAGCACGACGGCAAAGCCGATCCCGAGACTCGCAATCAGTGTGCGGGTCTTTTCGTGCGAGAGATTCTGCCGGGCGAGAGAGATTCTTCGACCAGTCATTGAGGCTGTCTCAATGGTTGCATTCGATCTTGACAAGAGGGGCGATCCGCGACTTACCGCACGTCAGTTGTCGGGTCTTGAGTGCGACATTGACGGTTGATGTTCACCCGGCGGGCGGTTTTGAGGGGTTAGAACAGATCGGCCGGGTCGGCCTGCCGGACTTTTCGCAAGGCGATCAGGCCGGAAACGAGACACATGGCGAGCGTCAGGCCGACCACGACGAGGACGTTCGTCGTCGTGAGCGAGATTGGAATCCGCGCCTGACGCGCCGTGAGGGTATACAGCAGGAACGCGACGCCGATGCCGGGGATGGTTCCCAGCACGGCCAGGGCGATCGCCTGCTGCAAGACGACGAGGTTGATATAGGAATTCCGGTATCCGATCGCGCGGAGGGTTGCGTATTCGGCCCGATGGTTCGCGACGTCGCTGGAGAGGATCTGGTAGACGATTCCGGTCCCGACAAGAAACGCGATGAAACACCCCAACCGGAAGATGATTCCGTAGGATGTCTGTTCGACCCAGCGGTCGCTTTCCCGCTCCAGGATCTGCTCCTTCGTCAGGACGAGAACGTCTTCGTCATCGAGCAGGGCGTTGATCTGACGCGCCACCCGCGGGGCGTCGGCGTCCGGTTCGAGGCGCAACAGTCCGACACTCATGGAGTCGTCCGAATGTCCCGGAAAGAGGTAGCCGAAGCCGGAATCCGAGGTGAGCACGGCGCCGGCTGCGGCGAAACCGGCGCCCAGGACGAATGTTCCGCGGATGCGAACGGTGCGGATTCCGAGTTCGATTTCGCGGCCGGCGTCAGCCGGCCCGAAGCGGTCGCCCGCGGCCGGGCCCAATTCCGGTCTGGTCTGACTGTCGATCAGGATGTAATGCGGCGCGGTCAACAGCGCGAACTCCTCGGCAGACGCCAGGCTGGCGAAGATCTCGGATGTCGGATCGACGCCGAGCACCATCACCGGGCTGGCTTCTCCATTATGGGGGTTTCGCCATTGATTGATTCCGACGTTGAGGGGCTGCGCTTCCTGTACGCCGGGAACCGAGGCGGCCTCGTAGAGGCGAAACCTCGGCACGCTGCGGGCATCCGCCGCGAAGTGATAGTCTTTCGAGATCAGGCAGACATCGAATTTCAACGGCTTGTAGACGGTGGTCGCGGTGGTTTCGGCCGTCTGCAGAAACCCCAACTGCAGGAACATCAGAGCGACGGCAAACGTCACGCCGGCGGTCGCCACGAGGGTGCGGCGGCCGTTGTGCATCAGATTCTTCAGGCCGAGCGGCGCCGGCATTGGCTGATTCTTTCTCGTGCCCTGTGAGGGCTTTTTTTCGGGTTGGCTGCACCGCGAACCCGCACGAACCGCTCCAGCCGAAAATCTGCAACTGACGAGCGACTACTGCGCATCGTCTCCGGTTTCGCCGTCGTGCGATTCCCTGGGCAGAATGACGACGTCGACCTGGAGATCGATCAGGTTCGAAACGTTCGCGACGCCTTCATCGATGTTGATAAGGACTTCAACGACATGGCGGTTCTGCGGCGCCAGTGGGTCGAGATTCCGCAACTGCGGCGGATCGACCTGGTTGCCGATGCGGACAATCTCCCCGGCGACCTGCCTGCCCTCGAAGGCGTCGCTTTCGATGCGGACGCGTTGTCCCACCGACAGGGAATCGACGGCGGATTTGTGGACTTCCGCGATGCAACTCATCTCGCTCGTGTCGGCCATCTGCAGGATCGGCTCGGGTGTGACGGACTCGCCCGGCCTGGTCGGGATGGCGAGGATCGTTCCGTCGCTGGGGGCTGTGAGGATCGTCTGGTCATGCTGGTATTGCGCCAGCTTGAGTTTCGCCTCGTAGGGCTCAATCCGACGGAGAGTCTTCACCTGATCGAGCCCGGCCAACGCCACCTCGTATTCCGACCGGGCCGTCTGCAACTGAAATTCGTCTGCCTGCTGCAACTGGTCCAGCGCGGTCTCAGCGGCGGTCTTCTCGATGCGGGCCTTCTCGACGAGCAGTTCGAGTTGTTCCTGTTCCTGCACGGCGACCAGGTCCGCGCGGAGTTCCTGCACGCGCTTGAGTTCCGCTTCGGCCTGGGCCAGGTTGAGCGCGGCGAGTTCAACCTGCCTTTTCTGCTGTTCGAGTTGCGGGTTCTTCGCCTGGGCCTGCTCGAGGGCTTTTTCCGACGCGCGGAGACGCGCTTCGGCGGCCTTGATTTCTGCGTCTCTGAGAGCGGTCGCCTGCGCCAACTGTTCTTCGGCCGCCTCGACCTCGAGCTGTCGCAGCGTCTCGCTTTCGAGCGTCGCGAGTTGCGTCCCGGCTTGTACCTGGTCGCCTTCACTGACGTTCAGCGACTTGAGCCGGTCGCCGGGCGTTGCACTGAGGTTGATGATCCCGTGGGTGGGAGTCAGGCGGCCCAGCACGCGCAGCTCACGGCTGCGCTCGTCGGGTTCGGCCGGCGGGGGCGGGGCGTCGTCGGGCGCGGGAGAGATCATTTCCCACACGCTCCAACCCCAGGGTTCCACCAGCAGGTTCCCGAGGAGCACGCAAAAAACAAGCAAGGCGCATTGGAGCACAGTTTTCATAGCCGCGGCACTTCACCTTGACTCTGGTTTCGTTTGCGAGGACGCCCGGCACGCGCTGTCCGTTGTGGGGCGGAGTGAAGTTTTCTTGATCGTGCAGCGGACAGGAATCAACGCTCCGGACGTCGAATGGAATCCGCTGCACGGTCCACATTACACCCGCGTCCGGGCCTGGTCCAACGGAAACGATGTTGCGTGTCTCGTTTGGCCGTCCGGCGGTCTGTTCTCCCAGTGTTTGCGACCTGATCGATGATGCGACGTTGTTCATCAATCGATGCATCCGGGCGGGCGGCGTGATTCCCTTTCTGCTTTGAGCCGGTCAGAATGCCGGTTATGCGATCTGAATCGATTCTAGCGAACCGTCACGTCACGAATTTCCAACCAAGAGGCCGCACGATGTCCGTTCGAACTGCCATTGCGTTTTGCATTCTGTTGCTCGCACTGTCCGCGCCCGCTGCGGCAGAGAAACTGACGGCCGACATCCCGTACGTCGAGAACGGGCACGAACGGCAGGTGCTCGACGTCTACACGCCGGACGAACCGGCGGACGAGCCGCTGCCGGTGATGTTCTGGATCCACGGCGGGGGATGGCAGGTCGGCGACAAGAGCGACGTGGCGCTGAAGCCCAAGATCCTGACGGAGAGGGGATTTGTGTTTGTCTCAACCAACTACCGTTTGCTGCCGGACGTGGAAATGGATGCGCTGATCCGCGACGTCGCCAAGGCGTTCGGCTGGGTGCACGACAACATCTCTGAATACGGCGGCGATCCGAACCGCATCTTCGTCGGCGGGCACTCTGCGGGCGCTCAACTCGCGGCGTTGATCTGCATCGACGACCGCTATCTGAAGGAAGTCGGCGTTTCGTTCGAGGTGCTGCGGGGCTGCATTCCGGTCGACGGCGACACGTACGACATCCCCAAGATCATCATGACGGCCGAACTTCGCCAGATGCTCTACGGGGGGAAGATGTTCACCTTCGGGCACCGGCAGAAGTTCGGGAACGACCCGGAGAAGCACGTTGATTTTTCGGCCGTCACCCACGTGGCGGAAGACAAAGGCATTCCGCCGTTCCTGATTCTCTATTTTCCGGGAAACGCCGACACGAGGGCGCAGGCCGGGCGCCTGGAAGAGGTGCTCGCGGAAGCGGGCATTCCGGTGACGACGTACGGCAAGGGGGACAGCAACCACAGCCGGCTGAACAACGACCTCGGCAAACCGGACGACCCGGCCACCGAGCGTTTCCTTGCGTTCCTGGACAAATACGCCGACGCGGGGTATTCACCGGAGTCCGATTAGATTGCTGCGGAGCGATGGCGCACGGTCAATCCAGGGGCGTACCATCCGGCGAAAGCCATTCGATTCCGTCCCTCGTCGCTCGCAGGCGTCTTGCGCGGATGCTGGAGCCTCCCCCTTCCTCGTAGTAGACGATCAGCACGCTGCCGTCCTCGAGATTGACCATGGACGGATACGCCCCGCCGACGGTGTCGACCAGGACGTTCTCGCTCCAGGTCTCGCATTCATCGGTGCTGTAGTGCAGGCTGGTGGAGGGGACGCGGTGAGCCAGGAGAATGATGTCGTCGGTGGTGCGATGGAAATAGGGGCAGTGGCCGGGGAAGCCGATCGGCCTGGAAACGCTCCAGGTCTCTCCACGGTCTTTGGAGACTGAGTAGGCCATTTGCGGCCTTTGAGCGGCGTAGAGCGTGCCGTCTTTCAACTCAATGACGTCGGTTTCCGCGTCAAGCCGCGTGCCGCCGTTGTCGATGTCGACCGGTTTGCTCCACGTCTCGCCGCCGTCGTCGCTGTAGGCGACGGCCCCGAAGGCGGTGCCGTCCCCTTCGGCGTAGAGGCCGAGGATCAGACGTCCGTCGGACAGTTGGCGGATCGGCGAACTGCAGTAATAGTCGTCTGCAATCTGCCGGGGCTCGCTCCAGGTCCGGCCCAGATCGTTCGAATGGACCTCCCATGTCCCGAGGCCGATCCACGGTTTACCCTGTTCGTTCGTCTTGCGGAGGGAGAAGTAGTTGCAGATCAAGCGGCCGTTTTCGAGTTGGACGATCGACGGATCGCGGTCGTCGTCGGGACCGTCGTACAGAGTTTCCGCTTCGGACCAGGTGAGGCCCTCGTCGTCCGACGTGCAATAACTGATGCGGCCGCCGCTGGGCAACTGGTCGTTGGGCAATGAGACGTGTCCGTAACCGGCGTAGAAGACCGCCATCAACCGTCCGTCCTTGAGCCGGCAGACGTCGGGAAACGCTTCGTAGGCTCCAGCGCCGGCGTCGGCGCAGACGATGAGGTAGGGCTTTTGAGGAATGCGAAACTCATCCTCCGCAGGCGACGCGTCTCCCTCGATGCGGATGTTCTTCACATGCGCAATGCCCTGATTCGCGTAGAACCCGATTCGTCCCGCCTCCGAGATGCCGGCGTCGGTTGCTTCGTAGAGCAGCTTGCCGTTAAGCGAGACCTTGAGGGTGTCCCCTTCGCATTCGATCCGGCCGCGATGCCACTCGCCGGCCGGCTTGTCGAGCCCGCTGACCCGTTTGATCTCCGTCCACGAACTGTCGACGCTCGACTTCACGAGGATCGCCTGCGTCCGGTCGAAGTGCACGTAGTAGTACGTGGCGGAATCCTGAACGCGGACGACGAAACCACAGGCCAGGACGCCGTCTGCCGCCGGCTCGACGAGAAAATCGGCTTCGAGCGCCGCGTTCTGCCATTCCAGGGGAAGGTAGAAGCCGCGCGACATCTCCTTGCGGCCGTCGAAGACCAGCTCCCCGTCTTGCAGCGTTCCGGTCGGTTCGGTGAACTTCCAACTCGCGGCCGCGTCGGCAACAGCGAGGTCGATTTCCGTGACTTCGGCCGCCGCCGCCGTGAGGGTGACTCCGCACCAGAACAGGCAGACGGCAATCGTCGTATGTTGATGCATAATGATGATCTCAATGTGCGAAGTCGCTGCTGGCGAGGTTACATGTTTCGGTTCGGCCGGGACCAGTGAATCCGGGCGACGTAGACGCTTCCGTCGCTTCCGTATTCGTTATCGACCGGGAGGATGTAATTCGGTCCCCAGGTCTGCATCCATTCCGCCACGGTGACCCAGGTCTCGTTCTCGTTGACCTGGGTCACGCCGAAGTTGCCCAGGCGGGCGCCGCGTTCGGGAACGAGGATCTGTTCCGTCTGGCGGATGACGCGCAACTTGTCCGGATCGACCTGGGCCATGAACAGAGGGGCGCGGTGCCGGAACACGTGATCGTTGTCGGCGCCTCGCCGCGTGTAGACGAGGAACAGGCCGTCGCTGTGCGTGACCCAATGCTGCTGTGTGTTGTAGTTGCCGAGTTCCTTGCCGTCGTCGAACCGCCACGGCTGAATCGGTTCGTAATTGAGGCCGTCCTTGCTGCGGGTGACATAGCCCTGCTCGTCGTTGCGAATCGTCAGGAAGAACTGGTCTCCGAATCGCGTGAGCGACGGTTCGTGGAGCCCGCGGGTTTCGTCGTCGACCGCATGTTCGTTGCCTTGCTCTTCAAAATGGAGCGTCTCGCCGTCGAATGTGCATCGAGCCACCGTCACGCGGGAACTGGAATCGGGCGGCTTGAAGTAAAGGGGCAGCAGGATCGTTCCGTCCTGGAGGTCGTATCGCTGCACGCAACCGGCGCCGGAGTTGTGGAATTTCTCTCCGGCCGGCATTTCCAGCTTTCGCCAGGTTGACCAGCGGTCCTCTCCGGCATCGTACGTCGCATACGCGGTGTGGCGCGGCCGGGGGTGCGCGACGCGCCAGTCCGGCGTGTAGACGACGGTGTGTCCGATGCCCAGCAGAGTTTTCGACTGCTGATGCCAACCGGGCCAGAAGTCGCTGGCCGCTACGGGACGCCGCTCGTCGTCGATCGTTTCGTATCGCAGCGCCAGTCCGGGCGCTTCGCGTGGTTCCGTCCAGGTCTGTCCCAGATCGTTCGTATGGAGATCGTACATGCTCTTAAAGACGTCGCTGCCCGAGACGTCGAGCGTGTTCATCGTCATCACGACGCGCGGTGCGCCGGCATCGCCGGCGGCGGGAACAATGCCGGCCCGCGGATGACACCAGCACCGCTGGCCGTCGTACATCCGGGTCGGCACGTCGCGCGACAGCCGATACTCAGGGGTCGCAACGGTTTTCGGATCGTCTGCTGCTGCGAACCGGCTGAAAACCGCGGGCAGGGCGACGGTGGAGACGCTGTGGACAAGGGACGTCTGGAGAAACGTTCGCCGTGTGGATGTTTGCTGTGCAGGCATGTTGTGTGGCCTTACTTCGAGCGAGCGCTCCCCTGTGGGTCGCGGCTAAACGGCCCAATTGTGAGATGCCGCACTCTGCTATTCCTGGAACTGGAACGAAAACAGATCGGCGTCTTGCAGGACGAAACGCAGACGCACGGGCGTGCCGGCGAGAGACGACACGTCCCGGCGATCCTGCCAGGTGACGGTCCGATCGAGTGTGTCGCCGAAGAGTTCGTCGCAGTCGTCGAGCGTGAACTCGGGCAGCGGGGTTCCGTCGGCATCCTGCAGTTCGACGCGCAGGCTCCCGGCCGCCGAGGTTGCGAAGTTGAGCGAGAGAGACTGTCCCGCGAATGTGAAGGGCTTCGTCACCAGTTCACCGCCGTTCATCGGGGCGTTCGCTGAAACGAACCCGTCCAAGCGAAGTGAGTAGCGCCGCAGGGAGGTGCCGCCTTCGCCGGTCCAGTAGTCTTCGGTGGCGTAAAACGAGAGTTCGTTGGGCGCGTCCGGAAGTTGGGAGGGCGTTTCGACCGGATGCCAGGCGACGAACTGCTGCCCGTAGTTCCAGGTTCCGGGGCGTTCGATGCCCGGCCTCAGAAAGGCCTCATTCCAGCGTTTGAACGTCACGCCGTCGCGGCTGGCCATGAACAGGCCTTCGGTGATCGCCGTGCCGTAGCGTTCGCTGGATGCCGCGCGGGCCTTTCGCTTCTCGAAATCAGGCAGCGCGCGGAGGGACGCGGGCCAGTCCAGGGCCTGATCGGACTCGTCGGTGTCCCGCCCCTTGCTCTCGGTCGACGACGGTGTGTTGGATCGATCGATATATCGCACCGGGAAGCCGATCAACAGGTGCGGCGCCCGGTGATAGGGCGCGACCCCGTTCTCGTACAACTGTTCGGGAGGAGAGTCGACGTAAGCGAGGTCGGCTTCGTTCTCCCATGTCACAAGATCCGGGGACGTGGCGGTGCGAATGGCGCGAATGCCTTGGGGGGCCCAGGTCTCACTATTGGTGACGCCCTCCGTAAAGTACCGCCAGTAGGCCCGGTATTCGCCGCGGACCGAATCCCAGAACGCCAGGTTCTGGGAATCGAATGCGCCATTGGTGATCGTCGGACCGTCGGTCATGGGGGAGAAATGAATGCCGTCGGCCGACTGGTAGGGCCACATGCCGAGCGGGCTGCGGGAAATGAGGAACGCCTTGTACCGCGCTTCGGGCGGCGCATGCGGACTGTCGTCGCGAAACACGGCGGGGCCGCCGATTCTCGCCTGTTGCTCGGCGGCCGCTGCGCTGGAGATCACGATGTTGTTCGCGGTGCTGCCCTCGTAGTCGTGCAGTCCCAGTTGCGGTTTTTCCCAGTGGAGGCCGTCGGGACTCTCCGCGTAGCAGAGACTGTTCGCGTTTGTGCGTAGCTGGCCCGATTCGATCGTCAGCCGCCAGGCGCGGTAATACATCCGGTAGCGATCGCCGTCTCGAAAGACACTGTGATATGCTGACGCGCTGCCTTCCCATGGCTCGTCGTGAACGAGCACGACCTCTTGCGGTGTCGGATGGTGCAGCCGCAGTGTTGCATTACCCGCAAGACGATCGACGAGCGCTTCGTCGACGAACAGTTCGCGGCGCGAGCCGATTTCGATGACGTCCTCAGCAGTCGAGAAGCCCGGCCATGCGACCAGCATGACAGCCAGCAGTGTGCGTTTCATTGTCGTTTCTCCATTCGTCCGGTGACAATCCTGCAGGTTGCGCAAGCAGGATGCAAGACAAGCAAACCACAATGCCCACTGAGTGCGAGCGAATGACGCTTCAACAGCGAGTGCTCAATCAGATAGCATAACCGCGCGACGGAGTGCCGCAGTTCCATCGCCCGAAGATTGCTTCATTGACCGTGCCACACAGCGACAAACACATCCGACGAGTCATCAACGGCTCCTCCCGCCGCCAGTGGCTTCATGCGGGAGGGCTGACCGCGGTTGGCGGCATGGGCGTCAGCCTGCCCGGTCTGCTTGCGGCGCGTGAATCGGAACAGGCCGACTCCCCCCGGCTGGATGCCTTCGGGCGGGCGAAGTCGTGCATCATTCTGTTCCTCTTTGGAGCACCGGCCCATCAGGATACGTGGGATCTCAAACCGGAAGCGCCCCGCGAAGTCCGCGGCGAATTCCAGCCGATTGCAACCAGCGTCCCCGGCACTCACGTCGGAGAGCACATCCCCAGGCTGGCGTCGATCGCCGATCGGTATGCGCTGCTGCGCTCTGTCACGCATCCCGACAACACGCACACGGTCGCCATGCACTACATGCTGACCGGCGTGCGGCATCGGAGGCCGAAGACCAATCCGCAGAACGCAGCAGACGACTTTCCCTGCTTCGGCAGCGTGATGAATCACCATCTCCGCGGCGCGGCCCGCGCGCCGGGTGGTCTGCCGCCTGCTGTGAGCCTCAACGCGCCGGCCAATCAGGTCTCCGCCAACAACCACATCTTCCCCGGCTTTTTCGCAGGCTTCCTCGGTAAGGAGCACGATCCCCTCTTCATATCGCAGCATGCAGATGAGGAGGACTTTCATCCCTTTGAGTCGACCGGTTCCCGTCAGCGGCTGGTGGATCGTGGACGACTGCTGGAGGAATTTGAACGCGACGCATCTCGGTTCCGCACGGTCTCGAACGTCAACGACTTCTCAGCTTATCAGTCACAAGCCCTCGACTTGCTGACGTCACCGGCGGCACTGCGGGCTTTTGATGTCTCGAGCGAATCGGACTCGGTCCGGGACCGATTCGGCATAACTCCCTTCGGGCAGGGTTGCCTCCTGGGGCGAAGGTTGATTCAAGCCGGCGTTCCGCTGGTAACGGTCAACTGGGAACGGGACGACGCCTATTGGGACACGCACTCGGACAATTTTAACAAGCACCGCAACTCGCTGCTGCCCAGCCTGGACCACAGCTTCTCAGCGTTGTTGCTCGATCTCGAAGAGCGCGGCCTGCTCGACGAAACGCTCGTTGTCTGCCTCTCGGAATTCGGGCGCACGCCAAAGATCAACGGCAACGCGGGACGCGACCATTGGGCCCCCTGCAACACCGTTGTTCTCGCCGGCGCGGGCATCACGGGGGGACAGGTCTACGGCGCCTCCGACGCCCAGGCGGCCTATCCGGTCGAACGGCCGGTCTCCCCGGAAGACCTCTCCGCAACGATTTATCATCTGCTGGGGATCGACACCGACACCACCCTTCGCACCCAAGAGGGCCAACCAGTGCGCCTCTCCCACGGAAGCCCGCTGTTCGAACTGTGGGCGTAGATGTGCGCCGGATCAAGCCGCGCATCGAGCGAACCTGCTCGCTTTCGTCTCTTCGAATCAGTCGACCATCCGTACCATCCGACTCCACACTTGCGATCGATCTCGCACATGAAAATCACCCGCGTTGACACCTACCTGATCGACGTCCCGCAGAAGCATGCGATCTTTCCGTATCAGTCGCGGTACATCGCCACCTCCTCGACCGGGGCGCTGCTGGTGCGACTGGAGACGAACGGGGGGGTGGTAGGCTGGGGCGAGACGCCGCAGATTCTCTCTTTTTACGGGCAACCGCCGCTGACGGCCGACATCGCGAACTCGCTGCGCCCCAAGTTGCTCGGGAAAGACGCCGGTGCGATCGAAGCGCTCTATGCCGACTGGGATCTGGGGGGAGTCCGCATCCAGAGCGCCGTCGAGATGGCGATGTGGGACATCCTCGGGAAGGCGGCCGGACTGCCGTTGTACCGGTTGCTGGGCGGACCGTACCGGGACCGGATCGAACTCGCCTGCTGTATGGGAATCCAACCCCGCGAGCGGGCCGGCGAGATCGCCCGCGGATTTGTTGAAGACGGCTTCACCACGCTCAAGACCAAAGCCGGCCGTTCTCCCGAAGAGGACCTGGAGATGGTCCGCGGCATCCGCGACGCGGTCGGGGACCAGTTGAAGCTGCGCATCGACCCGAACACCGGCTACTCGCCTGAAGTGTGTGAACAACTGGCGAAGGATCTCGAACCGTACAACCTGGAGTACCTCGAGCAGCCGATGCCGGACGAAAACATTGCCGACTCGGCCCGCATCCGCAAGCTGACGACCACGCCGCTGGCACTCAACGAATCGGTAACGACGCTGGCGCATGTGCGGGAGATCTTGGCGCTGGAGGCGGCCGACTACCTGCTGCCCGACACCTACCAATGCGGCGGTTTGTGGGCGGTCAAGCGGATCGTTGACGTGGCCGCCTCGGCCGGTGTGCCGTGCGTTTTTCACTGCGCGCACGACTTCGGCTTGAAGACCGCCGTCATGCTCCACGTTGCGGCCTCCTCCCCCAACATGCCGCTCGCGAATGACTGCACCTACTTCGGGTTGGAAAGCGACATTCTGAAGGCGCCTCTCCGGATCGAAAACGGCCGAATGGCCGTCCCGCAAGGCCCGGGCCTGGGCGTTGAGGTGGACATGCACCTGGTGGAGAAGTACGCGGCTGGGGAAGCGTGAGTGAGCAACTGATCCAAGTCGAGGTCATCCCGGCGGTCTGTGCAATTTTGTACAACGCAACCGCCTCTGTGCGGTTGCGGCGGACGTGCGCGGCCCAAGATGGTACACTCACAGAGAGGTGATCGGGTGGACGCGTCTTGCTGTGCACGGCTGGCGCTCATTCGTTTGAAGGGCAGTCGTGTTCGCCGTGGTTCAGCTTTGAAACGAGGACAGGCCGATGCTCTCGATTTATGGCGACCGTCGACAGACGTGTGACGGCCGGACGCGGCGTGAGATTCTCCAGGCCGGCGGGGCCGGGCTTCTTGGCTTGTCGCTGCCGAAAGTGCTTGCCGCCGAGGCGGTCGCTGCCGACGCGGTTCCCAAGGCGAAGTCGGTCATCTTTCTGATGCTCTTCGGTGGACCGAGCCAGTTGGAGACTTTTGACCTCAAGCCGGAAGCGCCGGACAACATTCGCGGTCCGTTTGAGCCGATCGCGTCGCGGACTCCCGGCTTGTTGATCGGCGAACATCTTCCAAAGACGGCAAGCGTCTCGGACAAGTTCTGCGTGGTGCGGACGATGTCCCACACGTTCAACGATCACAGTGGAGGAGGCCACTACCTGCAGACCGGCCGCCGTTGGCATATCCCCATCGGAGGCGGGTTTACGCCCACGCCCCAGGACTGGCCCTCGATGGGATCGATCGTCGAGTACGTCGACCAGCAGTCGTACGGCTTGAGCCGTCCGATGCCTTCGTACATGGTTGTGCCCAATTCATTGGGACGCTTGCAGGAGGCGGGCCAGTACCCGCGTCCCGGCGAGTATGCCGGCTGGCTCGGCCAGCGCTACAATCCTGCGACAACGCAGGTCGACAAGCAGTCGCTGACCGACAACCCCTACTGGCGCGACTGCACCGACGAAGAACTGACGTTTCAGCTCGCCGGACTGGCCTCCGGCGAAGGCATGACGCTCGATCGCCTTCAGACGCGCCGGTCGTTGCTGGAGCAGTTCGACCTCGAACGACGACAAGTGTCGGTGGAGGGGGCGCCTGCCGCCGGGTACGACGCCTTTCAGGAGCGGGCTTTCGCCCTTGTGACTTCGGAACGCGCGCGGGAAGCGCTCGACATCCGCCGCGCGCCGGACGCATCGCGGGACCGTTACGGTCGTCATCTTTTTGGGCAATCCTGCCTAATGGCCCGCCGGCTGATCGAGGCGGACGTGCGATTTGTAACGGTGCATTACGATTGCGTTGACGGCTACAGTTGGGATTCCCACCGCAACAGCGACGACGTGAAAAAGCATCTGCTGCCGACGTTCGACCAGGCCTATTCGGCTCTGCTGGAAGATCTCGAACAGCGCGGTCTGCTTGAGGAAACGCTCGTCGTGGCGACCGGCGAAATGGGACGCACTCCCAAGGCGAACGCGCAATGGGGCCGGGGCCACTGGAGCACGCTCTTTCCCGCCGTCCTGGCCGGCGCGGGCGTGACGGGCGGCCGAACTTACGGCGAGTCCGACGCCGACGCCGCATACGCACTTGACGATCCCGTTTCGCCTGAGGATCTCGCGGCAACGATCTACCACGCGCTCGGCATCAGCCATGAGCTGCGCGTGCGAGACGCCCAGGCCCGCCCCACGCCCATCGTGCACGGCGGCGAACCGCTGACTGCGTTGTGGAGTTAGGCAGGCGACGACCATTGTCGTCCCGGCTCAGTTCAATGCACCGGCAACGACGATGCTGCATCGGTCGGCAACGAAGCGATGACGCTGCGCCTCCGTGATGTGCTTGCATTTTCGGTGAAGAGCGCGTTAGGATCTGCTGTCGCTCTTCTCATCTCACATCTCATTCTGCGAGGAGGTCTGCCATGCGCGCTACTCAGCGACGTCGCGGTTTCACGCTCATCGAACTGCTGGTTGTGATTGCAATCATCGCAATTCTGATCGCGCTGCTGCTCCCAGCGGTCCAACAGGCGCGCGAGGCGGCGCGCCGCACGCAGTGCAAGAACAACCTCAAGCAGATCGGGCTGGCGCTGCACAACTATCATGACGTCTTCCACTCGTGGCCAATCAACATCTATGGCGGATACGGGACGATTCCACCCGACATTCTGGGCTGGACGCAGACATCGAAGTCGTGGGGTTGGCCCGTACGGCTCTTACCGTACATTGACGAGACGGCGCTTTGGAATCTCTGTGATCCGGGCAACAACACGATGGCGGCCAGCGGGCAGTTGAATACGGTGGTGGACACGTTCCTCTGTCCGACTGATTCCGCCCCTGCGGTGATTACCGAGAATACGTCCTACACGACAGGCGGTGTGGCTGCCGCCCGTACGAATTACAAGGGTATGATGGGCAGCGATTGGAACTGGGGCGCGTACGTCAACAACGTCGTGACGATTCAAGAGGACGCCTTTGTTCGCAACAACGGACTGCTGTATACGCTGAACTATCGGCGGTATACCAACATCGATGACGTGATCGACGGCACGAGCAATACCACTATCGTCGGAGAATCGGTCACGAACGAGGTGTATGCCAATGGCGGCGGGGGCCCCGGCTGGAGCTGGATGAACGCGGCAGAGAATACGGCCACATCCGCTGTTCCGATCAACACGTATGGCGCCAAATCCCCCACCAGCCTCCCCTGGGACGTGCGCTGGAGCTTCAGCAGCAATCACGAAGGCGGCGCCCAGTTCGTGCTGGCGGACGGTTCGGTGCACTTCTTGTCAGAGAATATTGATCTGCAACTCTACCGGGCCCTGTCGACATACGATGGAGGGGAGATCGTCCAACTCTTCTAACGAGGCAGGGCC
>ERZ869936.1681-NODE-1681-length-15053-cov-6.469263_pt1 | contig 15053 bp, 10 predicted proteins | sample MGYA00520876_ERZ869936 | MGnify/ENA primary metagenome ERZ869936 (study PRJEB32218, sample SAMN09650985) | biofilter metagenome | isolation source: enrty point of leading RO module | place: Saudi Arabia: Thuwal, RO plant located on Red Sea | collected 2016-02-17 ...
CAAAGAACCGCAGACCCCTTGTGCGAAGAACAACAAGACGAAAACGAACAGGTATCTGGTGGGCCGGCTCATGGGGTCTTGTCTTTCTTTTTTGGTTTAAACTCGTAATTTAATTTCAGCACTATTTCCCGGGAAGGTCCGGGAAGGGGCGCATGATATCCGTTATAGGGCTGAATAAATTTAATTCCCGAAGAAGCAAGGTCATGAACCCCAAGCGAAATTCTAAGTGGGAATTTATCAGAAGCTTCGTAATTAATAAAGAAATTAACCAGCATAAGGGGTGCAAATTCTGAAATCACGGAATTTCCTGCGGTGTCGAGCGAGGCATAGCCGTATCCCTTGCCAAAAAAATGAAGGGTGGGATTAATGTTGATGTTTCGGCCGAGTTTAATACAGGCATTCATGCTTGCCCGGTGGTTTGAAAAGGCTACCAGGCTTTGGGTAATATCCGGAACTTCATAATCCTCCACCCGGTCTTTCCCGGCCGCGGAATAGTAAGAGTAATTCGCCGACAGATAGCCCCATTTGTTTTTTATTCTTAATTCCGCTTCAATGCCCAGGGTTCCCATCGACAAATCGGAATTTTTGTAATTGTCGGTAGCCAGTGAATCATCGTAGTAGTAAACAATGGGGTCCCTTGTAGTAATGTCGAAAAAGTTAAGGGTAAATATGGAATTCCGGGAAAGCTGATACCCGGTTTCAAATTCGAGGACGGTAGTATATTCGGGTTTGATACCCTGGGGAGCAAGATTAATATTTTCGATGGAAGGCGCCCGGAATGAATTACTGTAAAGTAATTTAAAATTGAACTTTTCAATTTTCTTGGTTAATCCCAGACGGGGCACGAAGGCACTTCCGAATTCGCTATGTATGTCAACCCGGGCCCCGGCAATGAAATTCACAAGCCTGGTTTTGATCAGGCCCTGAAGAAAGTAGGCCTGATTTAAATAGGATACGGTTTGTTTTTCATTGGCGAAAAAAGACGAATCAACATGATCTTTTGCCTTGTCAGAAAAAATTTCCAGGCCATAGGTGAAATTAATCTTCCGGGTAGGATTCCAGGAGAAAAGAAATTGGCCAAGTGCTCTTTCGGCGGATTTATAATAATCTGTGGTAATGGTATCTACATCAAGTGTTTTCCAAGGGGTTTGGTGTTTATAACTGGCCTTAATGGTTAAGTCTAAGGTTGCCGATAAATGCATAGCATATTTTACCTCTCCGAAAAGTGAATTAAAATCTTCCCGATAGGGTATTTCTTTTGCTACATCGTAGCCATCGCGCACAGAAATTTGATACAGGTCGGCCATAAAACGGAAACTTAGTTTGTTGTTTCCTGCGAACAAATTGGCATTGAAAGGATGAAGATTTGAATTTCCGTTCATGTAATAAGTGTTCCCGTACAAATCGGTGTATTCCCGGTCTGCACGATTTCCCTGCACGGAAAAAACAGAGCCTCCGAAATTACAGTTGCTCCATTTATGTCCCATGCTCAGGGAAAGGTTCCTTCGTCCGTAATCTCTTTCCATTTGTCCATAGGTGGCCGAGGCAGAAATCCCTTCCAAATCTCTGGAGTTCCGGGTAACAATATTTATTACTCCATATTCCGCAAAACCCCCAAAAACCGCAGATCCCGGGCCCCTGACAACCTCCACTTTTTGAATTTGATCCACAGGAAAGTGGTTTCCGAATTGTGTGGTGGCAAACATTATTTCATTCATTTCAAGTCCGTCGAGCAGGACCAGAACTTTTCCTTCATGGCCCCAGTTTCCACGCATGCCTATGCCTACCACCCCTTCCACATCGAGGGCAAACTGAATGCCTGGTACAAGGCGTAAAACATCAATTAAATCCCTTGCGCCTGAATTCAATATTTCCTCCCGGGTGATCAGGGAAACAATGTTTGGAGATTCGCGGGTTGACAAGGGTTTTTTAGATGCTGCAGCAATGAGTTGGTTAATGACTTCTTCCAGTTCACTTGGAACTCCATGGGTTTTCAGGTTCATGAGTTGTTCCAGAGACATGTCGTAAATATCAATACTGTCGCCGGGCAATTTTTCCTGGCTCAGAACCGAAAAAGAAATGAGGAAAAGAAGTAAGGAAAGATACTTTCTGAAATGCCGGGGATTCATGGAATTCAAATATAGAAAATAGAATGAATAAAAACCCTGAGGGGATTAGGGCTAAAAGGCTGATTAATAGGATCTAGAATGCGTTTTTAATGAAATTTTGTTATTTTGTAAGCTTTTTAATCCATGCTGGGTTTGTTTAAAACCGGATTTCCCAAGGTAAATCTTGGACTTAGTATTCTTATCGTGCTTGTGGCAGGGTATGCCGTTTTTTCTGTTTGGGTCATCCAAAAGAACAACCGGGATGTAAACCACCTGGTTCAGGATGTAAGCCCTTTTCTGGAATCTCTTGAAGAATTTAATCTGCTGATTTCCGAATCCAGAATGTATACCACAAACTGGGTTTACCTTCAGGTTGAAGAGTCTGATAAAGCCGCTCTAAAGAACATTCATCAAAAGCGTTTTGGCGATCTGAAGGATCGATTGACCAAACAAGTCAGACGGATCGAGATGCCGGAATGGGAAAGTAAAATTGGGAGTTTACTTAAAGATGCTGAAAAATTGATTTCCATTCAGCAACGAATTATGATAAAGCTCGCTTCCTTCGACGATTATGAAAATGCAGAAAGAAAATTACAGGCCGAAAATATCATCGAAGATGAAGTAATTCCTTTTACCATGTCAATTCAGGAGGGCCTGGGCGATTTTTTGGCTATGGTAAAATCCTATGCTTTGGGGATGAAAAACGGTGTTATTCGTTTCTCCAATACCCTGGCCAATGTAGTGGTGGGTATTTCTTTTGTATTGTTGCTTTTCATGGTTTTGGGAGCCTCCTATATCAGCCGTGCCATAAAAAAGCCTTTGTTGAAAATGAAATCTATTTTTTCCGGAATGGCACAAGGGGAACTGCCCGAAGAAATGCTATCCGTTTCAAATGACGTCGTTGGGGAAATGAGTCATTCGGTAAACAAAATGATAGGAGGATTTGAGCAAACAGCCCAGTTTGCCGCAGAAATTGGTAAGGGAAATTTTTCGGTTTGGTTCGATAAGCTTGGCCCCCGTGATATGTTAGGTGATGCCCTGATTTCCATGCGCGACAGTTTAAAGAAGTATTCAGAAACCATGGAAACCCTGGTGGCAGAAAGGACGAAAGAGGTAATTGAAAAAAACAATAAGCTTGAGCTTGCCTATATTCAAATCCGGGACAGCATTAATTACGCCAAAAAAATTCAGGAAGCGGTGCTGCCCTCTCAATCCTTGATAAAGGAGGCTTTCCCGGATTCTATTATTTTCTATAAGCCCAAGGATATTGTGAGCGGTGATTTTTACTGGTATGCGAAAGTCGGGGGTGTTTATATTATTGCCGCCGTGGATTGCACCGGCCATGGTGTGCCCGGGGCACTTATGACGGTCGTTGGAAGTTCCTTGCTAAACCAGATTGTGAACATTGAAAAAATTACTTCCCCGGCACGCGTATTAAGTCTTCTTGATGAAAAAGTACGTCAAACCCTGAAACAGCATGGCGATAATTCCACTCAGGACGGAATGGATTTGGCCCTGTTTTGCTACGATCCTGCGAAAAATGAAATTACTTATTCAGGGGCAAAAAGATCTTTGTTTTTGTTCCGCGATAAAGCCTTCACCGAAGTAAAAGGAAATAAATACCCTATTGGAAGTACCCAGTATGGTGATGAAAAGTATTTTACGGAAGAAATTGTTAAGGTTGCCAAAGGAGATACCGTGTATATTTTCTCTGACGGCTATCAGGATCAGTTTGGAGGTATTTATGGAAAGAAATACATGCTCCGGAAGTTTAAAGAGCTTTTGCTGGAAATTCATTCCATGAAAATGGAAGATCAACTGCTGACCCTGGAAAAGGAAAACGAAACCTGGACGGGTTTGTCAGAGCAAACGGACGATATTCTTGTTATTGGAGTCAGGTTTTAACTAATCCTTGACAACTTCCCCATCGTGTAGTTTTATAATCCGGTCTGTTTTTCCGGCAAACTCCTGGTCGTGGGTAACCACCAAAATGGTCTGGTTAAATTGTTCTTTCAAGGACTTAAACACATCGAAAACATTTTTTGTGTTTACCGAATCCAGATTCCCTGTAGGTTCATCACCAAATATAATCACAGGGTCATTAATCATGGCCCTGGCAATGGCAACTCTTTGTTGCTGGCCTCCCGATAATTTTCCAGCTTTTTTTTCGGCCTGATCCGGAAGTCCCAGTATTTCGAGTTTCTCAAGTGCTTTTTTCCGAAGCTGACTTTCAGAAAGTAAGCCCAGTTTTAAGCCGGGTAACATTACATTCTCTATAACGGTGAAATCGTGGAGGAGGTAGTGAAACTGAAACACAAATCCAATTTTTTGATTGCGTAACTCAGCCAGACCGTTTTTGCTTTTTTGACTAAGATCCTCTTCCTCGAAAAATAACTTTCCGGTATAATCGGTGTCGAGCGTTGACAGCACATATAAAAGGGTTGACTTACCACTGCCACTGGCGCCGGTTATGGCAGAGAATTCCCCTCGGTAGATTTCAAGATTTATTTTTTTTAAGGCATGAAATTCAACGGGGTCTCTGAATATCTTTCCCAGATTTTGCGTACGGATAATAATTTCCCTGCTCATTTGGCTCTGATTATGTCAATGGCATCAACCCGACTTGCTTTTCGGGCGGGAAAATACCCGGCAAGGGCGGTGGCAACCAAACCAAAAATAAATGCAGATACAAAGAAAATTGGGGAGTTGTTGAATTGCAAATATTTCATGCTGACAAATCCTTTGATGTCCATTTCGATGTTTCCAATGATCTGTTGTAATAAAAATCCCAGAACCAGACCGAAAATTCCCCCTGTGAATCCGATTATCAATGACTCGGTAAGAAAAATTTTCATTATGTCGCGATCCTTATACCCAACCGCTTTTAAAATGGCAATATCAGGGAGTTTCTCGTAAATTATCATCATGAGAATGTTGAATATCCCAAACCCTGAAACCACCAGGATAGAAATAATTATTAAATAGGTAATGAGATTTTGAATTTTGAAAATGCCGAATACATTTACATTAGCCTCCTTCCAGTCGAGGCAGCGATAACCAAATTTTTTCTCCAGTTCACGAGCCAGGATTTCTGCCTTATTAAAATCCTTCAACTTGAGGTTGATATCTGTAATGTAACTTCCATCGGCCAGTAATAACTTTTGGGTGTTCCGGATGCTGAGATAGGCCCGCTGTTTATCAACCTCCGTAAGGCCGGAATGGTTGATCCCTGCCACTTTTACCTCGACGGAAACTCCCATGGGTGAAATAAGCAGAATGTTGTCATTCATTTTTGCGCCTAACAACTCCGCCAGTCCATCCCCGAGTATGATTCCGTTATTCATGGTAGCGAGTTTGGAAATGCTTCCTTCAACCATGTTTTCCTCCACATCAAAAATCAAATTTTCCCGTTCAATGTCAACCCCTGAAACCCTGCCTGAAACTTCAGCCAAACCTAGTTTGAAAATGACCTGACTGCTGAGGAAGGGAGAAACTCCTGTTATTTCCGGATTTTTTTCCAATTCAGCTACAATGGCACTTGCATTTTTTATGCCGGGTAATTCTTCCCTTGGTTTCTGATTCCTGACCACCAGCCATTCCCCGGAGGCGTATACTTCCGTGATTAAAAAGGGTCGCTCCTTTTTCGGTTCATTATATATGCGAATGTTTGCCGTAGTGTTTACCGTTTGGTCAATAAAGGTTTTTTGAAAACCTGTCATTAACCCTCCCTGAAAAATAAAAATAGCAATCCCGAATGTTACTCCCAGCATAGCCACAACCGTCTGACGCTTTTTTGAAAACAAATGCGTCAAAGCTATCCGTAGGATGGGATTCTTTTTTTTCATTTGGGTTTTTGAATTTCAGTTTCGGCATCAATACCGGAAACAATCTCAACCCTTGTGAGGTCTTTTACCCCGGTTTTAACCAAAAGCGTGTCTCCCGATGAAGTAATAACCTTTTCCTTTCCCAAAAGAAAATCCCTGGGAATGGTCAGTACATTTTTTTTCTCCTCGATGATAATGTTTGCTTCCAGCGACATCCCGCTGAATATTTTCATGTCGGAGGGGATTGTTACGGAAGCATAAACTTTAGAAGTTCTTGAGGCCCCCGAAATTCTTGGGAAAATCTCAGTAATTCTCCCTTCCAGCATTTTATCAGGGAAGGCATCAATTTTTAAATAAACCTTTTGCTCAGTGTTCAGGTAAGAAACATCGGTTTCGTCAACATTTATTTCTGCGTAATATTTATTCCGGCTTCCAATTTCCAATACAAGAGCAGAGGGCTGAATGAGTTCGCCGGTTTTTGGAATTAGATCGTACACCATTCCTGATACGGCTGAAACAAGGGTGTATTCGTTGTTGGAACTCTGTTGGGCTTCGTATTGAATCCGGGCATTGCGATATTCTGTTTCCAGCCTTTCGAGGGTGGATTGATAGGTGGATTTGGCTTTTTGATAGGCATTGGAAGAGATTTCAAACTGTGTTTTGGCCTGATCGAGCTGGACTTGTGAAGTTGCCTGCTCTTTGAACAAGGCCTGAAAACGGGAATAATTGGCAGAGTCAAGTTTGTATTTCGATCCAGCAGATTTAACTTCCTGTTGTAAGGATTGGAGCAGGGGAGAGGACTTATCGGCGTTTTTACGGGCCAGCTCCATCAGATTTCTTGCAGCTTCTACATTTAATGAACTTACCTCGCTTTTCAGGGTAACTAAAGGTTGTCCGGTTCTTACCGTGTCGCCCACCGAAACATGATACTTTTCAAGATAGCCGGGAATTTTTGAAAACACCTTATATCCGTTTTCCGGAAATAATTTTCCGGATGCGTACACGGCATGAACCAGATCTTTTTTTTCGGGATAGCAACGGTTGCTTTTTCCTGAACATGAAATGATCAGAAGAAAAACCGGAATTACATAGAGGAAGATTCTCATTTGTTAAAGCTTTTTTTGATCCGGGAAAGTATCATTGGGAAAAAGGGAATGTATCTGAACCCAACCGGGAAACCGTATTCAGGAAGAACCTGCATGGCCGTAGTTTTCTTTTTGAACCAGATTAAATACATTGAGGGCACCAGGAAGAGGGTGAGGAAGGTGGCAAATCCCAATCCGAAAATCATGGTCCATGCCAGGGGTCCCCAGAAAGCAACGCTGTCTCCACCCAGGAAAATTTTTGGGTTTCCTGTCGCCAGTAAAGATTGGAAATCTATGTTCAATCCAATGGCAAGCGGGATTAAGCCAAGAATGGTGGAGGTGGCGGTAAGAACCACGGGCGTCATTCTTGTTTTGGAGGCTTCAACAATAGCTTCTTTTATATCGGCTCCTTTTTCAACGAGCACATCAATAAATTCAACCAGAAGAATTCCGTTTCGTACCACTATTCCTGCAAGAGCCACAATTCCTACCCCTGCCATGATGGTGGAAATGGTCCATCCCGTAATGGCATACCCAATAAAAAATCCAAGTATGCTCAGGAAAATTTCGGTGAGAATAAGCACGGGTTTTCCTACACTGTTAAACTGGGTAACAAGGACAAGGAAAATTAAACCCAGAGAAATCAGAAGGGCATTTCCAAGGAAACTCATGGTTTCAGCCTGTTCTTCCTGCTCGCCGGTCATAACTATTTGTACTCCGGGAGGTGTTTTGAATCGGCCTACTGCCTTTTCAACCTGTGCTACCACCGAAAAGGGATCGGCGTTTTCGAGCACATTGGATGAAAGGGTGATAACTCTTTTTTGGGATTTTCTTTTAATCCCGGCATAGGAATAATCATAGTAAATATCCACAAAGGCCGACATGGGAACATTCCGTATCATACCTCCCATGTTCATATCGCGATAGGTAATGATAATATTCTTCAGTTTTTCAATGTTGTTTCGTTGGTCGTATCTGTAACGAACCTGAATGGGAAATTCTTCATTTCCATCGCGGTATTTGCTGGCTTCTTTTCCAAAAACTGCATTTCTGATTTCCATGCCTACCTGCCCTGTGGAAATTCCTTCACGGTTGGCTCTTTCCCGGTCAATATCGAAAACCAATTCGGGTTTGTTAGCCTGGAAATCACTTTTTAGTTGTTCCACACCCGATACATTCACCGAATCCAAATATCTCTTTAAGGCAGAAGATGCCAGGATGATATCATCAAACCTGTCGCCCCTGACTTCAATATTTATCGGTTTTGATACCGGCGGTCCGGCCTGCTCTTTGGTTACGGTAATTTCGGCTCCTGGAATTCCTTTGAGGGCATTCCTTATTTTACCAAGGTATTCGGTAGTTGAGGCTCCGTTTCTGTCGGCAAATTTTACAAAGGCAACCGCAATCCTGCCTTTGTTCGGATATTTTCCCTGGTCCTCATCCGAGGGGTCGGTAACGCTTACGGTAACATTACTAATAACGGATGTAACAATAGGATTGGATTCGCCCAATACATTTTTTACCCGCTTTTCCATTTCCAGCAATACCTCATTGGTATAGGCCTGATCGGTTCCTACCGGAAGGTTCAGGTAAACATAAATAAAGTTGGGATCGGAATCGGGAAAGAAAACAACCTCTGGTTTTCGCATTATCAGACCTCCAAAGCCCAGAATAAAAAGTATGAATGTAGTAAGCAATGCTTTTCCGGGCCGGTTGATTACCCAGTAAAGAGCTTTTGCATAATTAGCCGTTACCCTTGGCCATATTTCCTTTTGGAATTTTTCTACCGAGCGTATAAGTATAAAGCGGTAGAGGAGGTGGAATCCAAAAATAACAAGGGCCAGATTGCCCATGGCATGTGATCCTGCGACATGAAACAAAAAAGAAAACAAACCAACGACAACTGCAGAAATGGTAAGTCCTTTTGTCCATCCTGATTTTTTTTCATCAGAATCCCGCTTCATAAAATCTACGGCAAACACCGGGTTTATTATATAAGCTACAAACAGCGAGGCGAGCAAAGTTACTATCAGCGTGATGGGGAGGTAAAACATGAATTTCCCGATCATTCCCTTCCAGAATGCAAGGGGAATAAACGGAATGAGGGTAGTTACAGTTCCCGAAAGTACAGGCAGGAAAACTTCCCCGGTGGCATATTTGGCCGATTCGATAATCGAAAGGCGGTTCTGATTGAAAATCCGGTGGGTGTTTTCAATTACCACAATGGCGTCATCAACCACAATTCCCAGGGCAAGCAAAAATGCAAACAGCACTATCATGTTCAGGGTAAAACCAATGGACGGCATTACCATAAAGGCCAGACACATGGAAACCGGAACCGACAAGGCCACGAAAACGGCATTGGTGGCTCCCATAAAAAACATGAGGATGAATACCACCAGAATAAATCCGATAATAATTGTATTAGTGAGATCGTGGAGGGTAACCCGTGTTTGATCAGCCTGATTCCCTGTAATAACAATTTTAAGGTCTTTGGGAACCGAAACTCCCTTTATGGTTTTGGAGAGTTCTTCTATTTTATCAGAAGCATCGATCAGACTTTCACCGGCTCTTTTAATGATGTTAAGGGTGATTACATTCTTTCCATCCAGTCGGGCATAACTTTCCTGTTCTTTAAAACCGTCGGTAACGGTGGCGATATTTTTTAAATAAATGTGTCCGCCGGCCTGTGAATTGATGATAAGATTTTCAATCTGGGTTGTGGAAGTGAATTGTCCTTTTACACTCAGAATTCTTCGCTGGGTTCCCATGGTAACTTCCCCACCGGAAATATTCATGTTTTCGAAATTGATCGCCCTTTCGATATCGCCCAGGGAAATCTGAGCTGCCTGCATGGCATTCATGTCAACATCAACCAAAATTTCTCTTTCCAGAGCACCAATCATGTCCACCCGGGAAATTTCTTTCATGCTTTCAATGCGGTCTTTTACATCGTCGGCAAATTTTTTGAGCTTGTTGAGATTGTAATTTCCGCTGATGTTCACATTCATAATCGGAAACTCAGAGAAATTAAGCTCAAAGATATTGGGCTCCTCAGGCAAATCTTTGGGAAGCTCTCCCCGGGCTTTATCTACGGCGTCTTTAACCTTCGACTTTGCACTCGGGATGTCGTAATCGCTGTCGAATTCCACAACTACCGTACTGAAATCCTGAAAAGCCTGACTCGTCATCTTTTTGATTCCTGATACGGCTTTCAGTTGTTTTTCCAGCGGCTTAACGCATAAGTTCTCCATATTGGCCGGAGAAGTACCGGGATAGATTACGCTGATGTAGAACTTGGGAATGATGATCTCAGGAAAGCTTTCTTTGGGAATACTCTGATAGGTCATTAAACCGGCAAGGGTAATGATGATGGTAAAAAAGTAAATGCTGGTCCGGTTATCTATGGCCCAGGATGAGGCAAAAAATTCTTTCTTAAGTGGTTTCATATTCCGGATCAGGATTTAATGATTTGCACTTTTTCTCCATCTACCACGTCGGAAAAGCCACGGGTAATTATTTTTTCTCCGGCTTGCAGTCCCTGAATTATTTCAACCATACCGTTGTATTTTTTACCAAGGGCCACTTCCTTTTTCCGGGCTGTTCCCGATTCCGCTACCATAACATATTCTTTTCCATCCTCGCCCCGCTGTACATACTTGACAGGAATGGTAATTACGGGCTCTTTCGATTGATAATCGTTTATTTTAAGAACCGTTATCATATTGGGGTGATAAATTTTTTTGTTGGAAAGATTTACCTCAACACTAAATGTACGGTTCAGGGGATCAATAACTCTTCCGGCATGACTCACCGTAGCGCTTACAGAATCATTCATATCGGGAAAGGAAACTTTTGCATCTGCACCGGGTCTGATATAGGGGGCGAATGACTCCGGGACTTCAGCTTTTACTTTCAGGTTGCTGAAATTAACTACGGTGATGGCAGGCATTCCGGGTGCAATAACCTGACCCAGTTTTACATGAACCCCGTCTATGGTTCCGTTAATGGGAGAAGTTACCTGGGTCATTTTCAGCTGCTCGTTAAGTGTGGCAAGCTTTTTTTCCAGGCCCTCCTTTTGATTTTTTGCCTGCAAAAACTGAAGTTCAGTGCCTATTTTTTGATCCCAAAGGTTTTTTTGCTTTTCGTATAGAGTGTTGGCCATGGAAAGTGCGCTTTTCATTTCTTCAATACCCTGGAGAATTACCTTGTTGTCGGTTTCCAGCAACAACTGCCCCTTACTCACTTCCTGACCCGGCTTTACCGTAATGCGCATTATTTGTCCGCCGGTTTCAGATGCAAGGGTCAGGTTCTCATCCGCATCAACTCTTCCCTGCACCTCTACATATGTTTTAAAGGTTTCTTTTTTCAGGTCCATGGTTTCAATCCATTTTCCTTCCATGCCGCTTTCCGCTCCGGAATTTTTGGCAATTTTTTCTTCCAATGCTGCAATGCGGTCATTTAATTCATTGCGTTGTTGCTTTAGATTTTCCAATTCCGACTTGTCGTCGGGAGGGGCACAGGATGAAAATCCTATGGTGAGGAGGGACAGGTACAGCAGATAAGTTCTCATATTCATTTTATTTTAAATTTCCTTTCGATTTTTCAAGATCAATTTTGGCTATGAGCAATTCGTACAAGGCATTGAATAAATTGGTTTCGGCCAGGCGATAATCGGTTTGAGCCATTACAACTTCAAGATTGGATCCTACCCCTTGTTCGTATTTCTTTTTGGTTATTTCGTAAATGCCTAAGGCAAGGTCAGCGTTTTTCTTTTGGATGAAATAATCTGCTACGCTGTTGTTGTATCGGATGGTCTCGCTTTGAATTTCAAGGGTTAAGGCACTTTCCAGTGAGCTCATCTGGTTTTTCAATATTTCCCCTCTGATTTTTTGTTGCTGTAACTTGAAATATTTTTGTCCTCCGGAGCAAATAGGGAGGGTAAGAGTTGCACCTATAATGCCAATGGGAAACCAGTCGTTTTCCGGGGAAAAATTGAAAATGTTAAACTCATTCCGCTGAGCCTGCTGGCTATAGCTTCCATAGGCAACAAGCGAAGGGAGGTGGGATAGCTTTGAGCGGCGTTGCTCCAGAAAGTTTAATTTTTTCTGGCTTTCCAGGAGTTTGTATTCGGGTCTCGATTGGAAAGACTTTCCCGTTCCATCGGACTCCAAAACAGGACTGAAATTGATGTCGAGTTTGTCGCTGAGCTCAATGGGTTTTGAAAGGTCATATCCCATTTGAAATTTTAAAAGGGTTTCTGAGAGACCCGCAAGTTTTTTTACTTTTTCGGTTTCTGAAACCAGGTTATTATAAGCTACTTCAATCCGGTCAACATCAATTTTTTCTACAAAGCCGTTTTCATACAATGCCCGGGTATCACTTTGAAGTTTTTCCAGTCGTTTAACATTGGCCTCCATCAGTTTAATGCGTTCCCGGTTTACCGAAACCATATAATAGGCTTTTGCGATCTGGGCATGAGTTTCGGCACGGGTGCGTTCGGTCATGTAAGCGGAGAGTGAAAGGAACTCTTTGGAGGCCTGGAGGGCCACCACATAATCGCTTGAAAAAATAATCTGACTTACCTGAACTCCTGCCGTAGCATTATATCTGACGCCGAATTTTACAGGTATGAAGGAACCCGGAGGTCCTCCAAAAAATTCGCCCGGAACAAGAGAGGTGGGAATTTCGAAAAAATCCTTCAGATCAAAGCTGGCACTAATCTGGGGGAGTCCGATTCCCGTTACTTCCCTTTTTTGATTCAGGGCTATTTCTTCTTCCAAACGGGCATTTTTCATTTCCGGCTTATTTTCAAGTCCGAATTTTATGGCTTCGGCAAGTGAAAAGGATGATTTTTCCTGAGCCGTTAAAAAGGTGGCCTGCAGCATCAGGAAAAAGAAAAGGGTTTTTGTTTTCATTGGAGGGAAATTATTCTTCTTCGGTTATTTGTTTCAGTTTGTTTATCAGTTTGTGACCCTTAAGGGTGCAAATACCATAAAGGAAATGTTCCATAATGGAAAGTTGTACTTCGAAGGGGGAGAATTGTCCCGGAGGAAACATTTCAGGATTAAAACCCCATTCGATTTGTTCAATCCTCAGACGGGATAAAACCCGGGTATTTATTTCGGATCTTACCAATCCCTGCGATATCCCCTTCTGGAGCGTATCCTCAACCATTTTAAGAATAAAGTTTTCCTTAAATTCCTTGAATAGTTTCCAGGTCTCCGGATGGTATTTTTGAAGGTCGTAAAATACCATGGGATTAATTTTGGAAAACATCCCCGAAAGATGTTTCATATATTGGAAGAATTCCTCGACAATATTGGGCGCACTCGAGGATATTTGTTTAAACGCTTCTTTGTCTTTGGCAATATTTCTTGCCATAATCAGGTTTACCAGCTTCTCTTTATCGGGAAAAAAATTGTAGATGGTTTTCTTGGAAATGCCGAGATGTCGGGCAATATCATCCATGGAAACGGAGCGTATGCCGTATTTGAAGAAGAGTTCTTCCGAACCTGTTAAAATGCGTTCCTCAACCACGGCACAAAACTATGGAAACTATTTTAATTTCCAAAGTTTCCGAAGGATTAATTTGGGTATTTTTTCAGCACAGAAAGGATCTGGCCCTTATAGGAGGATCCGAAAAGGAGGAGATGAACCAAGAGGGGATATAAATTCCAGATTTCCAGGCGTTCTTCCCAGCCCTCATCCATGGGAAATTCATTTTGGTAGGCGGTGTAAAATTCCGTTTGGAAGCCTCCAAAAAGTTTTGACATTGCAAGGTCTGCTTCCCGGTTACCGTAATAAACAGCAGGATCAATCAAAACAGGTTCCTGGGTTTTTGAGCACAGGAAGTTTCCTGCCCATAGGTCACCATGAAGCAATGAGGGTTTTACCGGAGGGCAAATATTTTGAAGGTGGGAACCGAGGGCATTTAATTTTTCAAATTCAGTTTCATTTAGAAGTCCTGACGAAAGTGCTTTTTTTCCAAGGGCCTGTATGCGGTGTTTCATAAAAAACTCAGGCCAGGATTTTTCGGTTTTGTTGGTTTGGGGTAGGGAACCGATGAAATTATCTTCATGAAACCCAAAGGTTTCGTTTTCTTGTTGGTGAAGCCTGGCCAATGCTTTTCCGAGTTTGGAAAAGAAATTCCGGTCCGGATTTCCGGGTTCAATGTATTCCAGAAGCAGAAATGATTTATCGTCCAGACTGCCGGTTCCAAGAACTTCAGGGGTTTTGAAACTTCCGTTTAGCCTGAGGGTTTCAAGTCCGGTTTTTTCCGTTTCAAACATACGGGCGGAATGGGGTCGGGAAGAAAACTTGAGGAAAAAGGATTTATGGGTAGAATAAATCACCAGTGCATTATTAATGGATCCCCCTCCCTGCAAGCGGGATTCAAGCATTTTTTCGTGGCCGAATCCGGCTTGCCTTAGGATTTCGTTGATTTCAGGGGTTGTGAGCAAGTGGTGAGGACTGTATTAGGCAGGGAAAATTAAGAATAAACCCTGTTTTCGGGTGTTGTTTTTTTGTTAATTTTACCCTCCTTTTTGGGGCATTAGCTCAGCTGGCTAGAGCGTTTGCATGGCATGCAAGAGGTCATCGGTTCGACTCCGATATGCTCCACCTTCGCCCTCCGAAGCTCCGCGAACCGAACAGGTGAGCGGAGCGAAGGAGGGCTTCTGCATTTATGAACTTACCACAGAATAAATTCGGAGAGCTTCGGTGGACAAGGTCCACCTTCAAACAAAGCGCCCCGTGAAAACGGGGCGCTTTGTTTGAAAAAGAAATTGGATTGAATTTTTATTTTGGAATCAGCTGGCTAGAGTGTTTCCCGCAATTGCGGGATGCAAGAGGTCATCCCTGCCTGCCGGCAGGCAGGGGTTCGCCCCGATAGCTAAGATCGGAAGAGCGTCGTGTAGGGAAAGAGTGTAGATCTCGGTGGTCGACGAATCATTAAAAAAAAAAAAAAGGTGCTCGAGGCAGACGCCTTGAGGAACATATAAGAGACCACGAACGGTACCATCGACGGAATCGAC
>ERZ869936.1682-NODE-1682-length-15052-cov-4.790691_pt1 | contig 15052 bp, 13 predicted proteins | sample MGYA00520876_ERZ869936 | MGnify/ENA primary metagenome ERZ869936 (study PRJEB32218, sample SAMN09650985) | biofilter metagenome | isolation source: enrty point of leading RO module | place: Saudi Arabia: Thuwal, RO plant located on Red Sea | collected 2016-02-17 ...
GCCCAGACCACGGACCCGACCGCCTGCAACTACTGGCGCTACTGCTCATCCGACGGCTATCTGTGCTCCTGCTGCGGCGGCGGACCTGCCAAGTGCCCGCCGGGCACCGATCCCTCGCCATCCTCCTGGATCGGCAGCTGCCTGAACCCCGACGACGGCAAGACCTATCTCATCGCCTACCGCGACTGCTGCGGCAAGGACGCCTGCGCGATGTGCCCCTGCCTCGGCACCGAAGGCGAATACCCGGTGTATCGCCCGCAGCTCAACAACGACATCGTCTGGTGCTATGGCGCGAGCTCGATGGTCTATCACTGCTCCAGTGCCGCGATCGTCGGTCTCGCGCAGTAACAGCCGCCGGGGTCTACAGCGCGCCGCCGCCGGCATCGGGGCGGCGTTGCTGTTTTCGGCCCCCGCCGCGGCCGGCGAGGCGCGCGTGGTGCCGCCCGATGCGGTGGCCAGAACCGAAGGCACTTCGGTGATCTCGATCCGCGATGCCGCCCAGGACTTCGCGCGCAACTGCGCCGGCTGCCACGGCCACACCGGCGTATCGGTGCCGCAGGTGCCGGCGCTGAAAGACCGGGTCGGTTACTTTCTCCACACGCCGGAAGGCCGGCGCTTCGTCGTGCAGGTGCCGGGCGTTGCGATGAACGTGCTCGACGACGCACGCCTGGCCGCGGTGCTGAACTGGATGCTGCGCACTTACAGCGCGGCCCAGCTGCCGCCCGACTTCCGGCCCTACACCGCGGACGAAGTCGGCGCCCTGCGGCGCACGCCGCTGTCGCAGGTGATTCCCGCGCGCGCCGCGGTGGTCGATGGTCTTCTCAAGGCCAGCGTGATCGAGCGCGAATCCGACCTCGGCTTCTACGCCTTCAGCCAGTTGCCCTGATGTCCCGTCGCTTTCTGCCTGCGCGGCGCCGGTTCCTCGCCGCCGCCGGCGTTGGGGCGTATGCCGCGCGCATGCCGGCCCTGGCCGCCTGCCCCCCGCCGTCGCCGCCGAGCGAGGGCGAAGTACTGCGCGCTCCGATGGAGTTGCCGGTGCGACGTCCCGAGCCGGGGCTGGTCGAGGCAACGCTGCGCGCGGCGCCCCTGTCCACCCGCATCGCCGGGCAGCCGGCCGACCTGCTGAGCTATGGCGGCAGTTACCCGGGCGCGCTGCTGCGCCTGAACAGCGGCGACACGCTGCGCCTGCGCTTCGAGAACCGTCTTGCGCAGCCGAGCAACCTGCACTTTCACGGGCTCGCCGGAGCGCCCTCCTGCAACGCCGACAACATCTGGGTGGTGACGCCGCCCGGCGCCGCATTCGACCACGAGCTGCCGCTGCTGCCGCAGGAAGCCGGCCTGTTCTGGATCCACCCCCATGCGCACGGCCAGACGGCGCGCCCGCTGTTCGCGGGCCTGGCCGCGCCGCTTCTGGTGCAAGGCGCGATCGATCTCGACAGCGAACTCGCCCAGGCCGACGACCGCGTGCTGGTGCTCAAGGACCTGACGCTGGAGAACTGCGCGCCGGCACCGCGTGCGCCGCACGACTGGATCTTCGGCAAGGAAGGCGACTGGCTGCTGGTGAACGGCCAGCGGCGGCCGCAGCTGCAGGCCCTGCGTTCGATGCTGCGGCTGCGGGTGGTGAATGCTTCGAACGCGCGCTACTGGAAGCTCGCGCTCGACTCCGGCGAGCCGCTGCACCTGATTGCGCTCGACGGCCGCTTCCTGGAGCGCCGGGTGGAAGTTTCGGAACTGCTGCTGGTGCCGGCGGCGCGGGCCGAATTCCTGGTCGACCTGTCGACCGGGGGCCCGCGCCGGCTGATGTACCTGCCCTCGCCGCGCCGCGCGCTGCAGCATACGCCCGCCCAGCCGCTGCTCGACATCACCCCTCCGCCGCAGCAGGCGCCGGTACGGCTACCCGGCGCGCTGACGCCGGTCGCGCGGTTTCCGCTCGACGCGGTCGACCGCGAGCGTGAGGTGCGCCTGTCGGCAATGCTGATCAACGGCAAGCCTTTCAGGCACCACCACCAGGGCATGCATGTCGCGCCGCAGTTCGTTGCTGCCGCGGGCAGCCGCGAGATCTGGACGGTGATCAACGACGACGTGATGGACCATCCGTTTCACCTGCACACCTGGCACTTCGAGATTCTGTCGGTCAGCGGCAGGCCGCCGCCGTCTCGCCAGGTGCGCGATATGATCAACCTGCGCCCGGGCGACGTCGCCCGGCTCGGCATCGAATTCGACCGCTATACCGGGCGCACCATGTTTCACTGCCACATCGCCGAGCATGCCGACATGGGGATGATGGCCGTTCTCGAGGTTCGCAACTGAAAGGGAGCACCGCAAGCATGCAAAAGCAAATTGCGATGGCGCTGGCGCTTGCCGCCTGCGCCGCCACCGCGCAGGCGCAGGGCGATGCCGAGCGCGGCAAGGCCAAGACCATCACCTGCGTGCCTTGCCACGGCGCCGACGGCAAGGCGACGCTGTCGATGTATCCGAACCTCGCCGGGCAGAACTACGAATATCTCGTCAACGCGATGAAGGCCTACAAGGTCGGGCAGCGTAAAGGCGGCAGCGCCGGGCTGATGCTGGCGCCGATGGCCACGCTCTCCGAGCAGGATATTCAGGACCTGGCCGCCTGGTACGGCAGTCTCGGCAAGTAGCCGTCAGGCCGCCGCTTCCCGGCGCAGCATGCCCTGGGTTTCGATGAAGCGCACGATATCCGGCAGGCCCTGACCGCTTTTCAGGTTGCTGAACACGAAAGGCCGTTCGCCGCGCATCCTGCGCGCGTCGCGATCAATTACCTCGAGCGACGCGCCGACCATCGGCGCCAGGTCGATCTTGTTGATGATCAGCAGGTCCGATTTCATGATGCCCGGCCCGCCTTTGCGCGGAATCTTGTCGCCGGCGGCGACGTCGATCACGTAAAGCGTCAGGTCGGACAGCTCCGGCGAAAAAGTCGCCGCCAGATTGTCGCCGCCGCTTTCGACGAAGATCACGTCGAGATCGTGAACCGCCGTCGCCAGCCGGTTCACCGCTTCGAGGTTGATCGAGGCGTCCTCGCGGATCGCGGTATGCGGACACCCGCCGGTTTCCACGCCGTTGATGCGTTCCGGGGGCGGGCGAGCCGTGTCCGGCCTCCAGTTGCGTCGCAGCCCAGCTCCAGTCGCGCAGGCCAGCCTGCGGAGACTGCGGCCTCGACCGGCTTCATACCGACAGATAACCGCGAACGCCGTCGGCATCCATGCTGGCGCCGGACCCGCTCTTGACCACCTCGCCGCGCTGGAGCACCACGTAGTGATCGGCGAGTTCCTTGGCGAAGTCGTAGTACTGCTCCACCAGCAGGATGGCAATGTCGCCGCGGTCCGCCAGGCTGCGGATGACCTTTTCGATTTCCTTGATGATCGAAGGCTGTATACCCTCGGTGGGCTCATCGAGAATGAGCAGCTTCGGCTTCAGCGCCAGCGCCCGCCCGATCGCGAGTTGCTGCTGCTGGCCGCCGGACAGATCGCCGCCGCGGCGGTTGAGCATGCTGCGCAGGACCGGAAACATCTCGAAGATCTCACCGGGAATATCCGAGGCGCCGCCGCCCTTTCTGGACGCGAGCCCCATCCGCAGATTTTCCTCCACCGTCAGACGCGGAAAAATCTCGCGTCCCTGCGGCACATACCCCACACCCAGTTTTACCCGTTGATGCGGCGCCCAGCCGGTCATGTCCTGCCCGTCGAAGGTTACCCGCCCGCTTTTCACCGGCACGACGCCCATCAGGCATTTCAGCAGGGTGGTCTTGCCCACGCCATTGCGGCCGAGCAGCGTCGTCACCGCGCCGGTGGGTACCTCGAACGACACCTCGCGCAGCGTGTGCGACGAGCCGTAGAACTGATTGAGTTTTTCGACTTGCAGCATTTCGTTCTGGATTCGGATGCTTCGCTATTTCACCACAGAGACAAGAAACAATCAGATGCGACACACGAAGACACGAAGGCACGTAGCTGTTCGGGGTCTTTCAGGCGAGTTGCCTTTGGCTCTTCTCTGCGCCCCTCTGCTTCAGTGTTAAAAGCCTTCCTCCAAACTATAGCGTTGCGCACCGTTAGGAGCTTGCCCTCACCCGCGGCCTCTTGCACCCAAAAACCTCACCACAGAGACACAGAGAGAACCCGTCAAGGCAGGCACGAAAAACATCGTGCCCTTCGTGTCTCGTGCTTTTCTTTTCTCTGTGTCTCTGTGCCTCTGTGTCTCTGTGGTGAATGGCCAAGCGTCAACGTCCCAGATAAACCTCGATCACGCGTTCGTCGGACTTTATCTCGTTCATCCCGCCTTCGGCCAGCACCGAGCCTTCGTGCAGGACGGTCACCGTCGAGGCGATCTCGTCGATGAACTCCATGTCGTGTTCCACCACCACTATGGAGCAGCTGCCCTCCAGCGTCTTCAGCAGCTGCGCAGTCTTGGCGGTCTCCTCGTCGGTCATGCCGGCCACCGGTTCGTCGAGCAGCAACAGCTGGGGCTCCTGCATCAACAGCATGCCGATCTCCAGCCACTGCTTCTGGCCGTGCGACAGCAGCCCCGCAGCCCGGTCCGCCTGCTCCAGCAGGTCGATGGTGCGCAGCGTCTCCGAGATACGGTCGAGCTGCTCGTCCCCGAGGCGCGCGCGCAGGCTGGCCCACACGCGCTTGTCGGTCTTGATCGCCAGCTCCAGGTTCTCGAACACCGTGTGGTTCTCGAATACCGTCGGTTTCTGGAACTTGCGGCCAATGCCGGCGTGTGCAATTTCGGCTTCGGTCAGCCGGGTGAGATCGATCGACTGGCCAAAGAAGGCGCTGCCGGCGTCCGGCCGCGTCTTGCCGGTAATCACGTCCATCATCGTGGTCTTGCCGGCGCCGTTGGGTCCGATAATGCAGCGCAGCTCGCCCTCGTCCACCGTCAGCGTCAGCTTGTTCAGCGCCTTGAAGCCATCGAAGCTCACCGTGATGTCGTCGAGGTACAGAATCGGGCCGTGCGAGGTGTCGACCGCCTCGGTGACGACGTGCCCGATACTGCTCGCGCCGCTCGGATTGAGCGGTTCGTCGTGCGCGGGTTTCATTGATCCCTCTTCATGATCCGGTTCACCAGCCCGACGATGCCCTTCGGCATGAACAGCGTCACCAGAATGAACAGCAGGCCGAGAAAGAACAGCCAGTACTCGGGGAACGACTGGGTGAAGAAGCTCTTCGCGCCGTTCACCGTGGAGGCGCCGAGCAGCGGCCCGATCAGCGTGCCGCGGCCGCCCACCGCCACCCACACCGCGATCTCGATCGAGTTCGCCGGCGACATCTCGCTGGGATTGATGATGCCGACCTGCGGCACGTACAGCGCCCCGGCAATGCCGCACATCACCGCCGACAGCGTCCAGATGAACAGCTTGTACCACAGCGGGTTGTAGCCCGAGAACATCAGCCGGCTCTCGGAATCGCGAATGGCGCGCAGCACCCGTCCTGTCTTGGAGCGTTCGAGGTAGCGCGTCATCACCACCGCGCCCAGCAGCGCGGCGGCCGACAGCGCAAACAGGGTGGCGCGCATGCCCGGCGAAGTCACGTCGAAGCCGAGGATGCGCTTGAAGTCGGTAAAGCCGTTGTTGCCGCCGAACCCGGTCTCGTTGCGGAAGAACAGCAGCATGAAAGCGAAAGTGAGCGCCTGGGTGATGATGGAGAAGTAGACGCCCTTGATGCGCGAACGGAAGGCGAAAAATCCGAACACGAAGGCGAGCAACCCTGGCACCAGCACCACCAGCATCAGCGCCCACAGAAACGAATCCGTGCCGGCCCAGTGCCAGGGATACTCCTTCCAGTCGAGGAACACCATGAAGTCGGGCAGGTCGCTCTGATACTGGCCGTCGCGGCCGATCTGGCGCATGAGGTACATGCCGAAGGCGTAGCCGCCCAGCGCGAAGAACAGGCCGTGTCCGAGGGAAAGAATCCCGGTGTAGCCCCAGATCAGGTTCATCGCGCAGGCCACGATGCAGTAGCACAGGATCTTTCCGACCAGGGTCACCGTGTAGGCCGAAAGGTGCAGCGGGTGCTCCTGCGGCACGGCAACGTAGAGAATCGGAACGATCACCAGCGCGACCAGCGCCAGCACCGCGACAACGGTCCAGCCCGTCTTCGTAAAGAACGGCTGCTCGACCGGACGGTAGTTCAGCGAGAGCGGCTCGGACTTCACCCGTGCCTCCCCGCAGCCAGCGGCAGCATCTGCCGCACTCGATCTATTCGGGTCATGCCTCGACCGCCCTCCCCTTCAATGCGAACAGCCCCTGCGGACGCTTCTGAATGACGGCGATGATGATCACCAGGATGAGAATCTTGGTGAGCACCGCGCCGATATGCGGCTCGATGAACTTCGACAGCACGCCAAGGCCCAGCGCCGCGTAGACCGTCCCGGCGAGCTGTCCCACGCCGCCGAGCACCACTACCATGAACGAATCGATGATGTAGGCCTGCCCGAGGTCGGGACCGACGTTACCGATCTGCGACAGCGCCACACCGGCCAGCCCGGCGATGCCCGAGCCGAGGCCGAAGGCCATCAGGTCCACCCGCGAGGTCGGCACACCGACGCAGGAGGCCATCGTGCGGTTCTGGGTCACGCTGCGGATGAACAGGCCAAGCCGCGTGCGCGCGAGCATCAGCCACATCAGCAGCAGTACGAAAAACGAGAAGGCGATGATCGCGATGCGGTTGTAGGGCAGCACCACGTTCAACACCTCGACGCCGCCGGACATCCAGGACGGATTGGCTACCTCGACGTTCTGCGCGCCAAAGATCTGCCGGGTGAGCTGGATCAGGAACAGGCTGATGCCCCAGGTGGCGAGCAGCGTTTCAAGCGGGCGCCCGTACAGCCAGCGAATCACCGTGCGCTCCAACGCCATGCCCACCAGTGCGGCAGTGACAAACGCTACCGGGATTGCCGCCAGCACGTACCAGTCGAATGCGCCGGGAAAATGTGTCTTGAATACTTCCTGCGTTACATAGGTGGCGTAGGCGCCGATCATCAGCATCTCGCCGTGCGCCAGATTGATCACGCCGAGCAGGCCGTAGGTAATCGCCAGGCCCAGCGCCACCAGCAGCAGGATGCTGCCCAGCGATAGCCCGCTGAAAAAGCGCGCGAAGTAATCGAGCAGCAGCAGGCGGCGCTCGATCGACTTCACCGCATCTGTCGCCGCCGCGCGCACTTCGGCGTCCGGCTCCGCAAACTCGCCCGAGGGCAGTTTCAGCAGCAAACGCGACACCAGTTCGTGCACGCGCCGCTGGCTGCTGTCGGCGAGCACCTCGACCGCCGCCAGCCGACGGGCGGGATCTTCGCTCTTCAGTTCAAGAATGGCGCGAGTGTGGCTCAGGCTGCGACGGATGTCGGCCTCGGTTTCCCGCTCCAGCGCCTTGTCCAGGATCGGCAGCAGCGAGACGTCCTCGCTGCCTTCGATCGCCCTGGCCGAGGCGCGCCGCACGGCCGCGTCCGGCGACAGCAGGCGCAGCGCCCCGATCGCGGTCGACAGCTTGCCGCGCATGCGATTGTTGAGTATTACGGAATCGACGTCGTCCGGCTGCGGATCGAGCGGCGCGAGCGTGATCGGATCCAGCGCCTCGTCGCGATAGATTACGACCTGCCCGTCTCCGGTCACATAGACCTCGCCGTCCTGCAGTGCCTGCAGCAGTGTCAGCGCCTGTTCGTCGCCGGCCCGGGCAATCGCATCGATCGCCTCGATCCGGGTCATCAGGTCGTTGCTGCCCAGCGGCGCAATCGTTTCGGCGTCCAGCGCGGAAGCCGGCAACGCCGCGCACAACAGCAGCACAAATCCCAGGACGCAATGAATCAGCCGCATCGACTCCATCCGGCAATACCAGTCAGTGATGAAAAAAGGGCCCGTGGAAAGTGGGGAGGCGCGTTGCCACAGGCCCTGCCCTGAAACTCCGGGCGGCGCCGGGCCGAACCGGCCGCGACGCCGCGGTAAGGCAATTAGAGGCCTTGCTTGCCCTCGTTACCCGGGATGAACGGGCTCCAGGGCTGGGCACGGATCGGCTTGTCGGTCTGCCACACCACCTGGAACTGACCGTTGGGCAGGATCTCGCCGATCATCACCGGCTTGTGCAGGTGGTGGTTCGACTTGTCCATGGTCAGCGTGAAGCCGGACGGCGACTTGAAGGTCTGGCCGTACATCGCCTGGCGCACCTTGTCGACATCGGTGGTGCCGGCCTTCTTCACCGCCTGCGCCCACATATGGATGCCGACGTAAGTGGCTTCCATCGGATCGTTGGTGACGACGGTATTCAGGTTGGGGACCTTGTTGGCCTTGGCCCAGTCCTTGTACATCTTGATGAACGCGGTGTTCTGCGGGTTCTTCACCGACATGAAGTAGTTCCATGCGGCCAGGTGCCCCACCAGCGGCTTGGTATCGATGCCGCGCAGTTCTTCCTCGCCGACCGAGAACGCCACCACCGGCACGTCGGTCGCCTTCAGGCCGGCGTTGCCGAGCTCCTTGTAGAACGGCACGTTCGAATCGCCGTTGATAGTGGACACCACCGCGGTCTTGCCACCAGCCGCGAACTTCTTGATGTTGGCGACGATGGTCTGATAGTCGCTGTGGCCGAACGGGGTGTAGATTTCCTCGATGTCGGATTCCTTCACGCCCTTCGACTTCAGGAAGGCGCGCAGAATCTTGTTGGTCGTGCGCGGATAGACGTAGTCGGTGCCGAGCAGGAACCAGCGCTTGGCGCCACCGCCTTCAGGGCTCATCAGGTATTCCACCGCCGGGATGGCCTGCTGGTTGGGCGCGGCGCCGGTGTAGAACACGTTCTTCGACAGCTCTTCGCCCTCGTACTGCACCGGGTAGAAGAGCAGCCCGTTCAGCTCTTCGAACACCGGCAGCACCGACTTGCGCGACACCGAGGTCCAGCAGCCGAACACCACCGCCACTTTGTCCTGGGTGAGCAGCTGGCGCGCCTTTTCGGCAAACAGCGGCCAGTTCGACGCTGGGTCGACCACCACCGGCTCGAGCTTCTTGCCGAGCAACCCGCCCTTGGCATTGATCTCGTCGATCGCCATCAGCGCGGTGTTCTTCAGCGCAGTTTCGGAAATGGCCATCGTGCCCGACAGCGAATGCAGAACCCCTACCTTGATCGTGTCGGCGGCTTTTGCGGGCGCGCCGAACAGCACGCCGGCGCCAAGCGCAACGCCGAACGCGGTTTTCAAGAACTGCTTGCGATTCATTTGTTCCCCTTTGAACGATGAAATGACATGAACGGAGCGCTGACGCCGCGTGGCTCTTGCTGATGCCACAGCAACACGGCAACGGCAGGTCGCCGCGGGGCTTTCCGCACGAAGCGTGCCACTGGTTTTTCGTCCCGATGTTCTCTTTTTGTTTCATGCGCTTGCCACGCGAAGCCGGGATTTTTCGCGCGCTGAGGATGGTTTGAAACGAGGTGGAGATCGAAGTGGATGCACCGGCTTTGTGCGCCGAAATCGGGCTGCGCACAGAAACGGGATGTGCTTCGTGCACAAGAACAATGCAGGCACCGCATTGGCTCACGACGACCCCGATGGCTTGGCAAAACCCGGCGCCTGTATATAATTACAGGCAAGGAGGAGGCCCATGGAAGGGTTGACGCAACGCCAGGCCGAAGTGCTGCAGCTGATCCGGGATTTCGTGCAGACCACCGGTTTTCCGCCCACGCGCGCCGACATCGCCCGGCAGTTCGGCTTTCGTTCTGCGAACGCAGCCGAGGAGCATCTGCGGGCGCTGGCCCGCAAAGGCTACATCGAGATGCTGCCGGGCGCCTCGCGCGGCATCCAGCTCAAGGAAGGCGCCGGCCTGCCGATCGTCGGCCGGGTGGCGGCGGGCAGCCCGATTCTTGCCGAGGCGCACATCCAGGGCCGGGCGGCGCTCGATCCCGCGCTGTTCAGGCCGCATGCCCACTATCTGCTGAAAGTCCGCGGCCTGAGCATGCGCGACGCCGGCATTCTGGAAGGCGACCTGCTCGCGGTGCATCGCACGCATGAAGCGCGTTCCGGCCAGATCGTGGTCGCGCGGGTGAACAACGAGGTTACCGTCAAACGCTTCCGCCGCCAGGGCTCCCAGGTCCAGCTGCTGCCGGAGAACCCGGACTTCGAACCTATATATGTAGACCCGCGCCGAGAGCTGTTCGCCATCGAAGGCCTGGCGGTGGGGTTGATCCGGAACGGAAAGATCAACTGATGAAAGTGCCGCGTTCCGAGTACCGAGTTCCGAGCACGCCGCCTGCCGCGGCAATCAGGCGCTCAACGCAGAGGGCGCAGAGGAAAAGCCAGAAACCGAGCGAACCACCAAATACACCAAGACACCAGGAAAACAATTCGAATCCCTCTTAGTGCCTTCGTGTCTTCGTGTTTCGCTTTTAGGGTTTTCCTCTACGTCCTCCGCGTTGAACGTTTCGCGCCAGCCGGAGGCTGGCTGAACCAGCGTGCATCACGCCGACCCGTCACCCGGACATGAAAACCTTTCCGATTTTTTTGGTGCTCTTGGTGTTCTTGGTGGTTCGCCCGTTTCTTTGTTTTTCCTCCGCGTCCTCCGCGTTGAGCACTTCATGCCAGCCGAAGGCTGGCTAGCCCTCGCGCCTCATACCTCGTGCCTCGCGCCTCGAATCCATGTCCGCCGCCCTCGACACCCTGCTGCAAAATGCCGCCGTCTGGCGCGGCGCCGGTTCGGCGCCAGCTGCGGGCGCGGGGATTGCGTCGGGGTTCTCGGCGCTGGATGAAAAGCTCGGCGGCTGGCCGGCCGGCGCGCTCGTCGAGCTGATTCCGCAGCGCGAGGGCATCGGCGAGCTGTCGCTGCTGCTGCCGGCGCTGGCCGCGCTGTCGCGCGACGAACGCTGGATCGCATTCGTCAATCCGCCTTACATCCCTTATGCGCCGGCGCTGGCCGCCGCCGGCATCGACCTGGCAAAGATCGTCGTGGTGCGCGCCGCCGGCCATGCCGATGCCCTGTGGGCGATGGAACAGGCGCTGCGCTCCGGCGCCTGCGGCGCGGTCCTCGGCTGGCCGGGCTTTGTCACCGAGCCGGCCATTCGCCGGCTGCAGCTCGCCGCCGAAACCGGGCATGCGCCGGGTTTTTATTTCACCGCCTGCGGCGCCTTGCCGCGCACCTCGCCGGTACCCTACCGGCTGCGCATCGACGCGCGGCCATCCGGCCTCCAGGTCGAGATTCTGAAACGGCGCGGCGGCGGCGCGGTCGCGCCACTGATGCTGAACCATGCTCTGGCTGTGCCTGGACTTTCATCGCCTGCCGCTGGAACTGTTTCCGCGGTCCGGCGGATCGCCTGACGCGCTGGTGATCGCCGGCGGCGGCAGCCGCCCGCAGGTAATCGCCTGCGATGCGCAGGCGCAGGCGGCCGGCATCCGGCCCGGCATGGCGCTGTCCGCCGCCTATGCGCTGTCGCCGCAGATCCGGGTACGGGTGCGCGACAGCGTGCTGGAACTGCGCACCCTGGAAGCCAACGCACTGTGGGCGCTGCAGTTCACTTCGCAGGTGGTGGTGGCGCCGCCGGCCTCGCTGCTGCTGGAAGTCGGCGGCAGCCTGCGGCTGTTCGGCGGGCTGGACGCGCTGCGCGCGCGCATCCGCGAGGCAGTGGCGGCGCTCGGTTTCGACGCGGTGATCGCGGTAGCGCCGACGCCGCTCGGCGCGCAATGGCTGGCGCGCGCCGGCCTCGATATCGCGGTCGAGGATGCGGCGATGCTGCACCGGCATCTCGGCCGCCTGCCGGTCGCGCACCTGGACGGGCAGCGCGCAACGCTGGAGTCGTTTCGCCGCATGGGATTGCGTGCACTGGGCGAGCTCGCACGCCTGCCGCGCGACGGCTTCGCCCGCCGCTTCGGCCCGGCGCTGCTCGATCGGCTGGACCGCGCCTTCGGTCATCGCCCCGATCCGCAGCCGGCATTCACGCCACCGGCGCGGTTCCGGGCCGGGCTGACGCTGCCCTCGCCGGTGACCGAGGTCGAGGCGCTGCTGTTCGCCACGCACCGGCTGCTGCTGCAGATGACCGGCTATCTCGCCGCCCGCAACGCCGGCGTCGCGCGGCTGAAGCTGGCGATGACGAGCGAGGACAACCTGACGCTGGATGCCATCGTCGCGCTGTCGGTGCCCAGCCGCGATCCGAAACATCTCGCCAACCTGCTGCGCGAGCGGCTGTCGCAGACGCAGCTGCCGGGACGCATCGAATCGATTGCGCTGGAGGCGCTGGACGTGTCGCAGCTCGCGCCGCGCAACTTCTCTTTGTTGCCGGACCGCGAACAGTCGCGCGAGGAAAAAGCCGCGCTGGTGGAAAAGCTGCGCGCCCGGCTGGGTGACGATGCGGTGCACGGCGTCTCGCTCTATCCCGATGCGCGACCGGAACTCGCCTGGCGCGAGACCGAGCCCGGCACGCGAATGCAGCCCGCCCCGAAGCTGTCGCGCCCGGCCTGGCTGCTCACGCGCCCGCGCCGCATCGACCTGCGCGAGGGCGCGCCCTGGCTGGACGGGCAGCTCACGCTGCTCGACGGGCCGGAGCGCATCGAGTCCGGCTGGTGGGACGGTGAAGACGTGATGCGCGACTACTTCGTCGCGCGCAATCCCGATGGCGCGACCTTCTGGGTCTACCGCGAACGCAGCGCCGAGGGGCGCTGGTTCCTGCACGGCCTGTTTGCCTGAGCGATGCGCGCCGCAATACTCATGCGATGCCGCTCACTTCAGCGTCTGGTGCACGCACAGGATGTTGCCCTCGGTGTCCTTGAACCAGGCCGCCTTGTCCGAGCCGATGACGCATACATGGTCCACCGTCTTCAGTCCGGGCAGGTCGTAGTCCTCGAAGTGCACGCCGCGCTGCTCGAGCTGCTTCACCTCGGCATCGACATCGTCCACCTCGAAGCTGAGCGCGGTGTGCTCGGCCCGGCTGCCCTGCGGCTTCGGGATCAGCGCAATCATCGCGCTGCCGCCGCAGGCAAACAGAAAGTTACCGTCGGCGGCAAAGCCTTTCGGCGTCAGCCCGAGCCGCTTTTCATAAAACTCGCGGGCGCGCGCCATCTCTTTCACCGGAAGAATCGTGGTCACGGTAGCCCGGGTCAGCATGGCGATCTCCTTTCGCTGCGTATGTTCGGCCGCAACAGCCTGAAGGCATGGCCCGTGCGGATACCACCACGGGCCGCCTCTCTGATTTATAGGCGAGGCTCCGACTGCTCACAAGAACGACCGGCTGCGCGCCAGGGCAGGCCCTGTCCGTGACCTACGCCGAGCTGCACTGCCTCAGCAGTTTCACTTTTCTGCGCGGCGCCTCGCGGCCGGAGGAGCTGGCGGCGCGCGCCGCCGAGTTGGACTATGCGGCGCTGGCGATCACCGACGAATGCTCGATGGCCGGCATCGTGCGCGCGCATGTGGCGGCGAAAGATGCCGGCCTGAAGCTGATCGCCGGTTCCGAACTCCGGCTCGAGGACGGCCTGCGCCTGGTGCTGCTGGCGTGCAATCGCGCCGGCTACGGGCGGCTGTGCGCCCTGATCACCCGCGGCCGCCGCGCCGCCGAAAAGGGCTCCTACCGCCTCGGCCGCGCCGACCTGGAAAGCGGTCTCGAAGACTGCCTCGCGCTGTGGCTGCCGGAGCCCGAAGCGGACGAAGCGGCCGCGCGCTGGCTCGCCCGGCGTTTCCCCGGCCGCACCTGGATCGCGGTCGAGCTGCTGGCGCGTGCCGGCGACCGCGACCGCCTGGCGCAGCTGCAGGCGCTGGGCGAGCGGCTGTCGCTGCCCTGCGTCGCCGCCGGCGACGTGCACATGCATGCGCGCAGCCGCCGCATGCTGCAGGACACCCTCACCGCAATCCGCTTCGGCGTGCCGGTGGCGAAAGTCGGTCACGACCTGCATCCCAGCGGCGAGCGTCATCTGCGCAGCCTGCGCACGCTGGCGCGCTGGTACCCGCCGGCGCTGCTCGCGGAAACCGCGCGCATCGCCGCGCTGTGCGAGTTCGACCTCGACAGCCTGCGCTACGAGTACCCGGAAGAGATCGTGCCGCCCGGCATGAAGCCCGCGCAGTATCTGCGCCAGCTGGTCGAGGACGGGTTGCGGTGGCGGTTTCCGACAGAAGAGTTCCGAGTTCCGGGTTCCGAGTTCCGAGTTGAGCGCCAAATGCCAATGGCGGAGGACCGAAGGCAAGAAATGCCGGACCCGGGACTCGGGACTCCGAACTCAGAGGAAATGCGGTGTTCGACACTCGGTGCTCAGTGCACAGAGCGCCGGCCACAGGCCGGCTTCACTCGGAACTCGGAACCCGGAACTCGGAACGGGGAGAGCGGGGCTTCGGCCCGCTCTCCGTCCAAAGTCCGCACCCTCGTCGAGCACGAACTGGCGCTGATCGCCGAGCTGGGCTACGAGCCCTATTTCCTGACCGTTTACGACATCGTGAAGTTCGCGCGCAGCCGCGGCATTCTCTGCCAGGGGCGCGGCAGCGCGGCGAACTCGGCGGTGTGCTACGCGCTCGGCATCACCGAGGTCGACCCCTCCCGCAGCGAGATGCTGTTCGAGCGTTTCATCTCGAAGGAGCGCAACGAGCCACCCGACATCGACGTCGACTTCGAGCATCAGCGCCGCGAGGAAGTCATCCAGTACATCTACCGCAAGTACGGCCGCGCCCGCGCCGCACTGGCGGCCACGGTGATCACCTACCGCGCGAAGAGCGCGTTTCGCGACATCGGCAAGGCGCTCGGCCTCGATCTGGAGCAGGTCGACCGCATTTCGCGCAACTTCGCCTGGTGGGACCGCAAGACCGACCGCGCCGGCCGGCTGCGCGAGGCCGGCTTCGATCCCGACTCGCCGGTCATCCGGCAGCTGATCGCGCTGACCGACGAGCTGATCGGGTTTCCCCGTCACCTGTCGCAGCACGTCGGCGGTTTCGTGATCTCGCGCGGGCCGCTGTCCGAGCTGGTGCCGGTGGAGAACGCCGCCATGCCCGGCGACCCCGCCGATTACGACGACGCGCCGCGCCCGCGCGCAGCCGCCACCGAGCCGCTGCGCACCGTGATCCAGTGGGACAAGGACGATCTCGACGCGCTCGGGC
>ERZ869936.1683-NODE-1683-length-15050-cov-4.924908_pt1 | contig 15050 bp, 15 predicted proteins | sample MGYA00520876_ERZ869936 | MGnify/ENA primary metagenome ERZ869936 (study PRJEB32218, sample SAMN09650985) | biofilter metagenome | isolation source: enrty point of leading RO module | place: Saudi Arabia: Thuwal, RO plant located on Red Sea | collected 2016-02-17 ...
CAAGCGCTTGCATAAAACTGATAGGGGCAATAGTGGCTAGCCCATCGCCCCTATCAGTCGCTGCTCACTTTTTTTCTTCCGGCTCAAACACAAGCTTGACGAACTCAGTCTTAGCTCGTATCTGCGCCGTCTTGACAGTAGACCGGCCGACTGAATACCCCATAGCTGCTAATAGGGCAACGGCCGCACCAACAATTTTCCCTAGGGTCCCCTCCCCAATAGCGCCGCTACTTTGCAATAGGCCAAACGCTACCGCAGCAAGGGATAGCCAGAACTCGGTGGTTTTCCACCCCGGCTTATCAGCCGGTATTTCTGGTAACAACTCGGACCCCGGCTCAAACTTTACCAAAGCACACCTCGCAGGCGACTACTAGCCGTTACGGCGGAACAGCCGCAAAGCCGTAATCAAAATTTGCAACAGTTCTTCAAAATTGCCGAGGTTAATTCCCTCGGCCCGAACAGCTTCAACTTGGCCGGCGTCCATGGCCTCAATGCCGGGCATGGCTTGATCGGCGTTCCACCATCGCTCGGCACGGTCGAGAATCAAATTACGAATGACTGTGTTTGCAAACGCGGCATCAACCGCAGCCGCAAACGAGTCATCGGCGGTGTTCTTGGTAAGGGCTGCGCCGTGCTTCAAACCTTTTAGCACCGCGTCCAACATGCCCTCAATTTCCTTGCGTACTTCCATCTGTGGAGCCTTTTCGTAAATGTTCAACTAGCATTTGTATTGCGGCACGTAATTCAGCAGACTGGCCCGCAACTTGCGCAGCCTCCTTAGCGGCCTCAAGCCGCGACAACCTAGATTCGTGGTCGTCTATCTGGGTGTCGATTCTGACTATTGTTGCCTCTAGCTTTCCTATGGTGGAGGCTAGGTGCAGAACAGTGGTGTCCAAACTATCGGTGGTTGACTTGATCTTCAGGACGGCGACGACTCCACCAATGAGGATGACCAGAGCCTCAAAGATAAGTGCAATCAAAGCAATCCAACTCATGGCATCCATCCCTATAAAACCCCCGTTACGTGAACTCTTTTAGTACCTCCCTAACTTCAAGCCCTGCCATGCAAACTCCCCCGCAGCACTCCAATTCGTTAAACGTGCTGGGGTCAATTGACGCTACACATTTTCCGGGCGTCTTGGTTATGATGTTGTTGTGAAATTTATACCCTATCAACTCTGGCGTGGCTGACTTGCCCCATAGCACAGTCGCCCGCTTGCCCATTGCCCGCAGCGCGTGCTGCGCCGCACCCTCAATGGTTATTATGTGTTCAACCTCTGCTAGGGTTGCTAGGTACTTGTCTACTGTGGGCTGCCTTAAATCCACTAGGCCCTCTACCATAGCATCTAACGTGGTGCCCAACTGACAACATACATAGCCGTGGGCTTCCAGCCCTTCTGCCAACTGCCGCCAATTATCGTCGCCCCACTCCTTGACCTTGTTCGGGTTGCCGCCTTGTCTTGGGACAAACCCCACAAGGCCCCTAGGCGGCCTGTCACATATGGGCAAGTTTCCTAGCTGCATCTCCCATTCATTGCCCCCAATCTTTTCCAGTGCCGTCAACCCATCCCGCCAACAATCGTAGTAGAAGGCCCTCAAGACTAAATCCGCGTCAAGGTCGTCAAGCTCAACGCCTAGGCCCTGGAAGCAATCCCTAAAATAGTGCCTAACCGGGAAGCAAATTTTGGCCTCGGGAAAAGTCTCCCTAACTTTCGGGATTAGGCTTGAGGCCAGTATCACGTCACCTAGGGCCGGGTATGGTACGATCTTAATGACACCCTTTCTAACGGCCTCTGGCCACGTCTGGCCCATCGCCCCGCGTACACGTGACCGAATGGATTCTGGGGCCTCTCCGGGGGCCTCAATTAGGGGAATTGTTCCGCATGGCTGGCAGTCCTCCCAAATCCAATCCCTAGCCGTGACTACTATCGCGTCATAATCCTCAGCCAACTCCCCCGAAATAGGGGACTCTGCACTGGCTACATTGAACCACTTTTGCAAGTCCTCGCAGCCCTTGTATGGGCCTGCAACCAGTACCCTAGGCAAGCGCCCCGTCAATGGGCACTGAGCGTAGTAAGGTGAAACGCCCCCGACTAACGGAACCTTTGCCAACACCATTGACGGTTTAATGGCGGCCATTGAAATAGTGGCGTTGGGATCATCGTTTCTAAGGGATCGGCTGGGCTCAACCCCGGCTAACGCGTAGCCTTTAATATCCCGCAATGTTGGGTAATGTTTTATTACATGCTCGGGCTCCGTAATGCTGAACAGCACTAAGCCCGGAATACCCAGCATGCCCGCAACGTGCGCAAACCCGGAATCGTTGCCAATAAAGTATGAGCAGTGGCTGAGCATATCAACTTGCTCAAGCAATCCCTCCCCCACAATGTCAGCCGCTTTTGTGTGGCCCTCTCCGTGCATCGAAAAATCTGACTGAGTCCCTAGCCATAGACACCGCAACCCCCTACGAACTAATGCGGTGCCAACGGATTCCCAACTAGGTTCCGACCACCTTCTGAGCGGCGTACTAGCTGAGGCGTGGATAGCTACAACCGCTGCCGGGTAGGCTATCCACCTAATAGACTTAAACGTACCTACCACCGGACGCGGCTCTAGTCCTACAGCATCCGAAGCGGCTATAAAATAATCCTTAGCCACAAGTGTCCGAGAGTCTGCGAGCAAAAAATTACTAAGCTCTAGCAAACAGTCATATTTTGAGCGTGCCGCCCGGTCATTAAGGCAGGTTGACCTTACAGCAAGGGTAACCCCCTGTAACTCTTGTGCAAGGTCAACCTGCGAATCTACTACAGCCGCATGAACTACAGCCCCGCTGGCCGATAGTCTTTTGGCCAACGTTCCTACAGATATGAGCATATCACCTATGCCGGCTGAGCAGCGTATAGCTATAGTCTTCCCCGCAACATCGCTGGGAAGATCATAGGAAGGCTGGGCAGTGGGGGCACAGACGTTAAACCCATCCATTACGGCATCACCTGAAAAATAGCCCATAGGCCCCAATGGGACCTATGGGACTTTGAAAAATCAAGCCTGCGAATACTAGGTGTACTCGCTGCCGGACATACTGACGTTCTTGGCCATGATGACCATGTTCGGGTCTTCAACTTGAAAGTCCACGCGGAAGTGAATGGTAACCTCCCACGCGTCATTGCGGGGAACGCGGTCGAACTCGATGGTAATATCGCGCTGGATAAAGTAGATGAGGTTGCTCAACGGCGTCAACCAAATCTCGCTACCATCGGTGCCGGCCGAGCCGAAGGACAAGTCCTCGGGCATCAAGGGCACTTCGAGCATGTTAATGCCCCAAGGGCCGGGGACGGTGCCGGTTCGCAGGGCAGAATCACCGCCAACGGTGGCACGGTCGGACCAGTCGAGCATCCATTTATCAAACGGCCCGCTGGGGACAATCCACACGTACTCAGGCACCGCAACGCGGAACCGTGCCGGGATGGCACGCTTCATATCGTAATAGAGCCGCTTGTTGGGGGCCTTGCCGCCAGCGTCAATTTGCTGAGCGTTGGGGACGTTGTCCAAGAGAAGTTGGCGGAAGCCGTCGTTGACACCGAGCAAGTTGTTTTGATCGGTCTGGGCATCCCCAGTAGCGAGGCTATCATCACCCTCAATGGCGGCCATTTCCGTGTCAATGGCGATGCGCTTGGTGAACATATTGAGGAGCTTGTCCCGCACTGCGGACTTCTCAATATTGTCCTCCAGAAAATCCGTCTTAATGTCAAACGCCGAACGATACTTTTCCATATCGTACGGGATGATAGACTCAGACGGAACGCGGGTAGTGGCCCGCGCGGTGGTGTGCGCACCCTCCGTGACGATGGAGCCCAAGTTGAGCTTGTTGATCTCACCCTTGGGGTGGTTCACCTTCTGCACACGAATGCGCTTGAGGAGAACGCTATAGTCAATGACAAGGTCGATGAACCTGTCGGACTGCTGCCGATTGAGGACCGAGTTTGGCAGCGAGTTTTGGTCGATTGCCGACTTGGAAATCATTTGATCCAACGGCAAAGTTATGTCAGAAGCACCCATGAATATAAACCCTGTGAACTTACTTGTTGTTAGACTGACTCCGGGGAGGGAAAAGTCTTTCAACTATGCAAGCGCTTGCACAAAGTTACGTGGCTACTTGCCTACCGCGCGAACGGCCAAAGGTTATTGAACACGGCGTTCTTGTCCTCGGGCGTTTGCACGCTTTTGGAAACGTCCTCCGGTCGGTCGGTGGCTGCGGGCGCAACCTTCTCAATGCGGCTCAAGCGGTCATTGATGCCTTCCAGCGACTTGGTAAACACCTCAAAGACGCCCTTTAGCACGTCTTGGGGTGCTGAGTCGGCGGGAGCCGTTTCGGCGGGTTTGGCTTCATCGGGCTTGGCGGTAGTATCCGCCGGCTTCGTTCCATCTTGGGTTGCGTCCGGTTTCGGCGCTTCTGCATTTTTTTGTACGGCCGTCTGGATGCTGGCGAGTCCAGCGCTGATGGCCTCCATGGATGGCTTGAGCAATTCGCCAAGAGACGCGGCGACAGCGCCGGCCAAGTTAGCGCTGAACTGCTCCATTTGCTTCTGTCGGTCGTCGTTGGCCTCGTCTGGCTTGGGCGTAGTGGCGGCGGTAGTCATTGTGCCTACATCCTTAAACAACTCACGCACAAACTCGGCCGCACCCGCTTCCAATTTGTGCGCAGAAAATGAGACGGTTTCTAATGGGCCTTGTACAACTTGAACGCCGGGTGCAAGGCGCTCAACTATCAACCCTCGGGCATCCACGCCCGCGAGGGACTCGCGCTGTTTAATGGCCCAACTGTTTTCATTTTCATAGACTCCCCCATCCTGTAGAAGGGGGTGGCTTTTGATAAACGCTTCAACCGCTTCACGGGTTGGAAAATGCGTTTTGTATAGAGTTGCCGCCGTGGCAACGTAGTTGTTACCATCGCCGGGTATAGCCGACTTCCCCACCATAAAAGATGAGTATTGATTGGCGGGGATGTTTACAAGACTAACCTCATAGAGGTCAATATTGCGCAACATTCTCTGGGTTGTGTTGGTCTGCGGGTTTACTACATAGCTAACCCTTGACAACCCCCGCCAGCTTAGGCCATTGACCTCCCGGTCAACAACCATTTTCCAAACTTCGTCCCTAGTGATCTTGGCCACTATGAATAGGCCCGCATCCCCCTCAGACAAATCGGGAACCTTCTCACGCGGGTACGTGTTGCGAATCTCCCCAGTGTCAAGATCGGCCACGCCCCACATAGTTGCATCGTCTACGGCCACCAATTTTGCCGCAAACATTTCAAGGGGGGTGCCGATGCCAACCTCATTCCCATAGGCATCTATAAAATACCTATGGTTGAGCATCATTGTGGGGATGGCCATGAACTGCGCCACGTTAAATTCTTTCGGTGGCACTATGTCGCCGAACCTGTCAGACTTGTGCACGCTGGCAAAGCCTTTTATGGTACGATTAGCTTCATCTACAGTTACGGCCTCAATGGGGGCCGACACCGAGACTAGCTGGCGCTCCGTCTGTGTGTTCCGTTCATGGATACTTACTGACATACCTATCTCCGTGGCAGGTGAGCCCCAATTCTACCCTCACCTGGGGGCAAAGTCAAGCGGCTATGCAAGCGCTTGCATTTAGTAGAGTCTGGCCGCTATGGGTGGGTATAGGGGCTCTTTGACTAATGGGGTTTGGGATACCACTGTCAAGTCGGGCAATATTTTCTTTAGATTTTTGATGGCCGTGGCGTCTGGGTTAGGGTCGGAGCCTGAGGGTCCATCAGGGTCAAGTGTGGCCCTTAGCATTGCCTCAACGTCGCGGTCTTGGCAATACCATGAGTACCCTTCAATGCTGGCCTCTACCCCCATAGTGCGTATTACTATCACGGGTCGAACCCCCGTATAAGGTCCACGACAAAGTCAAATAATTCAGGGTCGCCTTTTGCCAACTTCACGGGGTCGGTTACTAGGTACTCCAGCCCCATAGACACTAACTCAGTGTCCCCGGAATCGTACTGCTTGCCCATGTAGTTATCTATAAACTTGTCCTTCTTGAACACTTCGTCTGACGTGTAGCCCAACTTGGTGTCAAACATTTGCAACCGCTCGTTGGCTGTTCGCCTACGGTAGAACGCCCGTATCTTCTGCTTTATTTTTTCATTGTGATTTTCCAGCCAGTGCCCCATCTCATGCACCATAGTCCGCTTGCCCGATGAAGCGGATAGGACAATTTCACCTGTGCCGGGATGATAGTATGCGCGATTAGTGCCAGACAATCGCACAGTTACTGGGAGCGGGGGTGCCACGTCTTTGACTACTAATTTTTGAAACGCCGAAGAACCGTCCTTAACTGCGCGGGTGCCTTTACCGAACCCTACAATTTCAGCGCTTACTGTACTCTGAACATTTTTGGGCACCTGCAAAATCCTTAGGTTTTTATCCCTAAGCCGTTGCACAGCCGCGTTGACCTCTTTTTTTGCTTGCGTGTAACCCTCTCGAATTTGCGCTACCTTGGCCCTTATTTTGTCAGCCTCCACAAAATCGCCACGCTTAGACGCCTCTATTATTTCCTGTATCCCGTCGCTTAGGTCCCTAGACTTTTTGCCCAATTCAGTGTAAAGGGGGTCCAACTTTTTCCGGCCGTCCTCATCGGCTACTAATAATTTTTCCCTAACGCGCGCCCCACGGTCCAACGCTACAACACGTGGAGCCCTAGGCTCCCGTGGTAATCGCGGCTCCTCTACCGCAAATGTCGGCTGTGCGTCCCCTGGCCACGGCTGCAAAATTATGTTGGGGTCATCCAAGTCAGGGAAAACTGAGCATCTGCAATTAACAGATAACGGCCCATCACCGGGGTGTATCTGCCCGCTGGGGAACGTTTTGCCAATCTCAACCCGTACGCCGTCGTTATCCCTGTGCTCGGGCCTAACGCGCCTATCACCGACAGTAAACCACGTATGCCGCAATACCCCGCTTCTCTTGTGCATCTCATAGCTAGCAGTCTGGAAGCTTTGCTGCATCTCAGTCCTAGCGATCTTTAGCCCACGCCACTCGGGGATACCGGCCGCCTTAGCTATTGTTTTTGCGGTATCGTGTACGTCTTTACCTTTTTGATAGACCTCCTCCCAAACCATACCCCGAGAGTCTTCACTTACCTGCCCGGTTATCCCCGCCCCGAACCTCCCGGCTTGCGTATCCAACGCGTGGCGTAATTCTGAGTCGGTCAATTCAAACGTAAATGCCCCCGCGTCCTTTCGTATAGATGCCCGCCTAGCGTACGCCTCAACAACAGGGGACCTAGCGCGTACGCCCAAATGGCTAAGGGCTGCAATAGCCCCCAAATCAAATGCAAACGCATCATACTCCCTAACGTCCGAAACCAGCCGCTGCATTGGGTCAACTCCCTGCAAGTACCTAGTCAAGGGGTCAACCATGGCAGCGGTGGCCGCGAACGCGGCAGAACGCCGCTCCGGGCCTTGAGCGAGTAACGAATTGGCGTCCCGCACGATTGCAGACAACCAGCCCCGCTGTACCATAAAATCGGATATGAGCCGGAACACTGCTTGAAGGTTAGCCCTGGCACGAACGTGCAAATACCGCTCACCGTCTAAGCGTACGGTGTGATAAGCGTGAAGCAGTGCCAACCTTTGAGAGTCTAGCATTTACTTGGGGACCCAACCCTTGCCGAAAGAGTCTCGACCAGCATCCATTGGCGAGTTTTGAATAGTGCTGAGGCGATCAATTTCTTCCTGTTCCATGCCCACCCTAAATTGAATCTCCTCATCGCTTAGGCCGAGGGCCTTCATGCGTTGGACAATATTTGCCATGGCCAGTATTCCGTGCTTACCGCGAGCGCGGTTATGCCGTATCGTTGCCATCATACGGCTAGACTCATCCTTGGCCTCAAGCGACACAGTGGGCACCATGCCGCCGCTTATGGCTCGAACCTCCCTGTCTTTTAGCCCTAGCGTATATCTGTGGAAGCCATCGACAATCTCACAACCGGCGTCAGTCTCAATTATGACTATGGGCATTGTCCACCCGTCCTCAAGAATTGAGACTTTTAGCAAGTCCATTTCCGGGCCGAACACTTTGTTTGGATTGTACGCGTTGGCCTTTAGCTCTTGTGGGTCCCGCCAAACAACGCAATCAATCGGGTGCGTTTTCCGTGTATGTGTTGCGTCCGGCATCTGCATTTTTCCTATGCTTAAAATCACCGCGAACGGTTAGCATGTATAAAAATTTCCAAGTCAATCCTGTAGGGCTGTCACCATCAATGGGAATCGGAACGTTGGGGTATCGCCTATAATGGTTGCCCATTTCCATTTTTAAGCGGGCCTTTATCAACGCCTGCTCTTTGGGTCCCCACAACTTCAATTTTTCTTGTATCTGCTCTTTGGGGTCCCTATTCGGATCGAAGTCTAGGGCATTGCACGCATATAGTGGGGAATTTGCATACATGGCAGCCGTGTTAGCTCCTGGCACACGTGCTACCATTTTCTCCCATAGCTCTGGGAAGCACTCAGCGTATTGGCCTAGTCCACGTAAGGGTTCGGCCGGGTAGGGTGGGGCCACCCGCTGCGCATGCCGTGGTATGCCGTATGCGCTGAACACGTCATACGTTTTATTGTAGTCCCACCCAAACAACTTGGGGGCGGTCCAAACGTCTTCCGTAGTCCAGTCATATATGGGCTTGCAAATGCTTATATGTGGATTGTTGCTGTCCACGGCTATGTAATTGAGATACCGTTTTGAGGCCACGGCCCTGTACCGTTTAAGGCTCTCGGCTGCGCGTATGCCTACAATCATCCCGTAAGTGTTGCCCTTAGGCAAAACAAAACCGTTTGAATCTTGGACAGTGTGCCTGTTCCAACCCGGAGGAAATTTTGTAATACCCTCAGGTGGTAAGGGCCTGCACCATAGATGCTCGTCTTCTGGTGCCCATGGATACCAGATAGGGTGCTTTCGGGAACACGCATTTAGATGCTTGACCGGAAGGCAATACCAGTCAAGGTGAACCTCCGGGTTATTATACACCCTTCGCACGTACTCAATGGTGGGAGGGTGTATGGCCTCCTCATCCCAAAATATAGCCCGCACAGGCAAACGCCCAAGCTCACGCGCAACGTGTAAGGTGGCGTTTAGGCATACGGTGGAGTCTTTCCCACCGCTAAAGCTGACAACCACTTTATCGAACATGCTGTAAACTTCCCGTATACGCTGAAGTGTCAGCGTCCATACGTCCAAGTCTACTTCACTTTTTGCATATATTTTGGCCATGGTTTTTTCTATGCAAGCGCTTGCACAAAGGGCTATCTGGTGCGTATGGCTTCATACTTTGCGGACTCATTGGCTGGGAGGCCGTCCACAAAAGTGCGATTAACCATGGGGTGTTGCTCATGCTTTGGGCCGAAGTCGCTATCCGGGTGCCATGCGACAACGTCCATAGAATCTGAGTCTGTGTAGAAACAATGGTGCCCGTCTTTGGGTATGCAAAACACTTTCCCTGGCACCAAAGGTATTTCTTCAGTGGGTGTGACGCATCTGCCCTTTCCGCGAATAACACACCCTACCCTATTGCTTGGGTGGGTGTGCATTGTTTGGCGGATATTGGGGGGGAAATGCAAATGGTTTAGGCAAGGGTCCCCGAGCATTATCGGAGAAATTAAGAGGCTATCGGTGCAGCCGTCTATGTAGTTCAAACGGCCAACGGCCTCTATCGGCCCCCCTATCAAATTGAACGCCCGATGCCCGTCTAGGCACACACCAAACCCACGGCCACCGATAAGCTTGAATGGCGGCTCAAGGCAAAAATACATGCCGGCTTTAACCGTCATGCTATCAAAAACGTCTTTCTTAAATATGGTAGTCTGCTCTAGCACGTAGCCAAACACACTACCCGGAAGCTGGCAAGTGACGTTGCCGTCGTTCCACTCAAGCAAATGGGACGGAAACCCGTCGTCCGGCAAGTTGCCGCCTGAGACATACATAAAATTCATGGGGGGTTTTACCTGTATCTATGCAAGCGCTTGCACAAGGCGAGCCTAGGGTGTAGTGTACGCCTCGCAGATAGTGACTAAGCACTCGGCCAACGTGGCCGTTCCGCCTAAGTCAGCGCGGGCCTTAGAAACGGCCGCCAAAACTTTACGATGTTGGGACTCTTTTAGAGGGCAATTAAAATTTACATTGTCCTCTACCACGGGGGTACTTGGGTCGGACGTTGCCGCGTCCTCATCGGGTGCGTCATTTTCAATTGGGGCGTCTGCGCCGTCGTCCAAGAATGACGTATCCGAGTTTACTAAAACCCGGTACTCATTCTCATCCCAGCCCATCGCGGGTATCAACTCCGGGTTTAACTCATACTGCTCTTGCAGCAACTGGGTTAATCGGGAGTCGTCCCAAATGCTAAGCTCTGACGTGCGATTATCGGCAAGGCTTCGCTGTATGGCCTTCAAACGGTCTTCGTCCACAATGACCGCAGCCATGTATTCCCAGCCCAATTTTTGCATAGCAGCCATGGCCCGGCCGTTACCCTTTCGGATAATAAGGCCGTTCTTTTGCACCACTAGCGGTTGATCTTGCCCGAACATTTTGAGGCTATTCGCAATGGCCTCCAAATTTCTGACTGGGTGGGTGTTAGCGTTCTCCGGGTCAAGCGTAAGTTCCCGCAATGGCACGGCCAACGGCCTCAGTGCCTCTTGAATGTGGGACAAATCAGCGCCGGGGGGTACTGCTAGTGGCATTGCCGTTCCTTTGGGGGTTTGCGTTAGCCGCCTTGATACTGTTCTTCATGGTTAGGCGGTCAATCTCATCTTGCATTTCCTGCTTATCGGCGCTGCTGGCCGTTGTAAGCTCGTCAACAAACAATATACCTTGGCCGGAAAGTATGAAGGCCCTATCACCACCCTCTATGGGGTCACCAATGCCAACCATTTCCCGTAGCTGATTTATTGTTAGGCATCCCTTTTCTAGGTAGCCCGTGTGCACTTTCATTTCCGCTTCATAGTCGCGTATGTCTAGCGGATCAAAATTGATAGATAGCATTTTAACGCCTAGGCCCAAACGGAGCAACCTATTGATAGTTCGAGCCCACTTAATTTGAGACGGCGTAACAATGCGATCTTTATAAATCTCCGCTTGACTCAGGCCCTTACCGCTTCCTAGGTTTGCCGCCTCAGCTATGCCCAAGATAGCCGGGGGCGTGCCGTGCGCGACCATGATACCTTGCGCACCATTCTTGCGAGTCTCTTGGAATGATCCCTCTCGGGACTCTGACGACAGACGCTCAAACCGTACCCGCACCTCGCCGCCTATGCTGGGAACCGGGATGATAAGCGTTTTATGGGCGTTGCCCTTGACCTCAGAGCTAAAGTATTTACTAATGGCCTCTTGCACGTCCGGGGACATTTTAGCCCCCTCAATGACAATGGCATACTGAGGCACTGTGTTATGCTCAAAAAACTGTAGCATAAAGTCGCGTATATTCACGTTGGTGAGCAAGTGCCCAAGCGCTGGGAGAACGTCAGTCTTCCCGTAATAGATGGTGTTGGGGTGGGTACGGGGGACCCACAAAAGCTCATTGGCAGACTTCATAAAGTCAGACGTGGGGCTCCCAGTATTTTTGTCGATCATCGCCCAACGAATCTTGTTGTTTGACGGGCTCAAGTCACCGTCTTTTCGCGGGTTGTACGGGTCGCCATCCATGTTTACTACCTTGTTGCCGAATGGCTGATAGTAAACTTTTTTCTGTGGGCCTGTTATTTCTACAAACCCCTTCCAACTCCGCAACACTCTCACGCGTGACGCGGGCACGTGCGCAATGCCACGTATACGCATATCCCTAGACCGTACAACCTCAATGGCCGCCCAACCTATGGATTCATTGTCCATTGCCGCACTTTCCAGCACGCCCTCAAAATGGCAATACTGGTTAGCGTCCTCAATGAACTCCTTAACACGCAATTTCTCAGCGTCTATCTGCTTCTTGACAGCCTCAGTTTGGTCGCTAGGGTCAAGGTCCCCGCCGTCATCTCGGGTAGCGGGCTCAAGTGACCAGCCCCTGCCAACCGCGTCCATAGTCTTGGCACGGCAAGCCCTGAAATGGGTTTCATCCACCTCCAAAAACTTGGCCATTAGCTCGGGCGGATAAGGGGGCGTAACCACCTCAACGGTGGATAGCGTGGATTCCCCAAACTCAAACTGTGATTGTGTGCTGCCCTCTACAAATCCTTTAGATATATTGGCAATGCCCTCTATAGCCGCCTGTGCCTCGGACACTACGAGGGATTGATCAAAGACTGACATACAAGCCTTGAGCATTTTGCTGACAAGCTCATCTTGGCTAACAGACTCGCCGTTGTCCATAATAAATACTTGATCAACTATTACGTTGCCGTCAGCATCCTTGGGGACGGCGGCCTCACGCAATTTTTGCGCAAGCTCACCCTCAGTCAAAACCTGCTCATTTGGGCCAACAACTGTGGTCATGGTATTGCTCGCGTCAATGTACTATGCAAGCGCTTGCATAGTAATTAAAATTAACCCACGTGGATAGTGTCGATAGTGGCGTCCATCATCATTTGGGCCGCTAGAAAATCGTACCCATCGGCGTGCCGTTGGTGGTCCCTGCACTTAGTCCACTCATACCGGGGGTTGCCCTTGGCATCCTTGACCAACTGCCGAACGGGTCCTGTCATCTCCTCCGTGAACTGCCCTTTACAGATTGATGAGTAGTTCTCGGGGAATATTGATTTCTTTCCACGTATTGCCGCGTAGCTACGATCTAACAGCGCCGTTCTGTCAACTAAAACGCGGCGGTTGATGCCATCATAACTTATCTTTTGGTCCCCGCCCTCCTTAACGTGGTAACGACAAGTCCAAACATCGCAAGACGCGGAGAATTGGAAGTCGTGCGCTAAGGTAGTCTCGGGCATAGAGTCTATGACACACTTTTCAACGTGGTATCTGTCTATAAGCTCATGGGCCTCGTCAAGCGACCGCAGCTTTCCTACAAACACCATGCGACGTACGCCACGCGGCTCTAGGTAAGATATGCGAACATCAAAATTTGCGCCTACATCAATGCCCATGGAGCAGGGGCCGGGGTGGCAGTCGTCCTGTATAAAGGCGCGGTCGGGGTGTATGACTAAATTGTAGTCTTTTTCCACGCACCTATCTAATACAGCCGACGTTATTTTGTTGCCCTCAGGTGAAAACGGGAGCCCCAAGTCTGAGTTAAAAAAATGTTGCAAAGACGTGGGATCATTCAGGGCTTCCTTAAACCTGTCCCACATACCCGCTACGGTATTGATTAGCGAGCATAGCATAGAAAAATGGTAGCCCGTTATATTGCTTTCTGGGTTTTCTCGCACCCACTTTCCGTCCTGGCTACTACGATCAAGGTTGCCGTCCCCGCACTTCGGGCACTTACAATATATGTCGCGCCCGCAACCCACCTCCCATTCCTCATCGCTGAGGCGGTAGTTTATTACGTTGCCATGTCGGTCGTGTAGGGCCTTAGCAAGTGTGGGGAACGAGTCCATGGGACTATGTTCCCCGCACTGTGTACAGGGGACATACCACTCACGTTGATCTGACTCTTGAAAATACTTATTGATGCCCTCGCCGGCTATCTTAGGGTTACCCAAGTAGCGGCGAAATTGATAATGGGAGGCCCGCGTACGGTCTACAGCATATTTTATGTTTTCCATGCTGCAATCATCTACTTCCTCAACGTAGATAATATCAGCCGGAAACTCGCGGAAGTCGGCTAGCACATTGCTGCCAACGTACTTTATGACGCCTTTGCCGAACCCCTTCATCGCCATGTTATCAAATGACGCGCTGCCCACTAATTGTTTATAGGTGTCTACTTCCTGTATGCACCTATCAACACGATTCTGCACAAACGTGTTGCGCATCTCAAACTTAGGCAACACAAAGAACACGGCAAGTCCGCAGTACGCCGCCGAGAAGTGGTCTATGATGCCCCACTCAGTCTTGAAACTTTGAACGCTGCCCTGCAAAACAATGACGGGGTCAACCGTGTTGTATAGCTCGCGTATGTGCGGGAACTTGCTAAAGTCCATGGGCTCCCCGTGGGAGTTTACATGGCAATCCTCCGCAAAATACTTTCGAGTCTCCCGCATATCATACAACTTGGCAACCCGACGAACAACGTCGTCAGACTCTTGGGGGTCAAACAAGTCGGCTAATAGCGAGGGTGGCGGCGTGGTCATGTTGTGCAAGCGCTTGCATAAAGACTATGTTGTGGTTCGGCACTTTTCTATAGTGCGGATAAGCTCGGCCTTTAGGTCGTCTATAGTGCGGGACGAATCCCGCTTGCGAACTTCTTCCGCGTCCACCTTAGCTACAGTGCCGTGGAGCCTGTCCCCATCCTTGCGGATAATACCAGTCTCAATTAGCAGGTTCCTACGGGATGCCCCGGCCTTTAATGCCAATGACAAGAATTTTATCTTGTCTGACATTTTTCCCTGAGCCTCCACGTCTACCATAGTGCGTGTTGCGGGGTCATACCGCTTACCCGCAGCCTGTATAGCGTGAGCCTCAGTCAAGGCTATAGACTCTATGGAGTTTATGGCCCCGTACTCGGCCGCAATCAATTCAAACGCGGTGGCCCCTTGCAAATGCTCTACAAATCTTGCACGGTACTTGGTAAGCGCCCGCGTAATGGTTCGCTCACACACTCCGAACAACTTTGCAAGCTGGCTATTCGTGTAGCCGGCCTTGCTCATTTCAAATATTTTTACTAGCCGCTGCTCACCTGTAAGGTTATACAGTTCCTTGACAGCGCCGGCGGGTGGATTCTGGGGGTCCGACGTGGGCAAGTCTTCCTTATCCCGGCCGGTGTCCCACTTGTCGTATATTTTTGCTAGGCTCAATGTATGCCTCCTACAGTCCGCCCATCCCTAAAAATATGGGGCTCTGGGTCCTAGGATCAAACGGGAAGCCGTCTAGGTATAGGACCATATCTGGCAAACTGTCTTCCGTGTCGTTTGACCAATCACTGGT
>ERZ869936.1684-NODE-1684-length-15049-cov-15.114112_pt1 | contig 15049 bp, 15 predicted proteins | sample MGYA00520876_ERZ869936 | MGnify/ENA primary metagenome ERZ869936 (study PRJEB32218, sample SAMN09650985) | biofilter metagenome | isolation source: enrty point of leading RO module | place: Saudi Arabia: Thuwal, RO plant located on Red Sea | collected 2016-02-17...
TGCGTTGCCGTTGCTGCGGGCTGCGCCCACCGTGACCGGGTTGCTGGTGGTCGTCGCCGTGTACGTCCCTGAGCGGGTGACGGTGCTGCCGAGTTGTGTGTAGGTGACGCCGTCGGTGGAGGTGAAGAACGTGGCGACGTTCTCGCTGCTGCCGTTGTCGACGTCGTGAGTCACTCGTACCCACCCGGTCTGCCCTGCAGAGAAGACGGTGTTCGGGGAAACGGTGGATGTCCAGTCGAGAGCGGAGCCGCTGCTGAACCGGGTGAGCCGTAGGTTGCCGCTACCGTCGAACTGGAACAGCCACTCGCCCGTGTCGCCGGTGCCTCGTTTGCTGATGATGCCGCCGAAGGATGCGGGCGAAGACCAGTCGGTCGAGATCTTGGCGCGAATGTCAACGTCGCCTGTGACATTGGCGCTGGCGAACGTGGCCTGTGCGTAGTCTCCGGCACTGCCGGGAAGGGTGAGCTGCGAGGCCGGTGCCCCAGACGGCGAGTCGGTCACGTTGGCCGTCAGCCGGGCGACCTTTCCCAGGAACTCGGCGTTCGTGTACGTCCCGCCTCCCTGCGGCGTGTACTTCGACGACGAGTTGTCGAGCTGTAGCGTCATCGAGCCGCCTGAGTAGGCGAGCGCGTCGCCTTGCTTGCCGTATCGGATCGACGCTCCGAGAACGTCGGTGACCGGGACCGCTGCCGGGTTCGCGCCGCCGTCCTTGTCGGTCGGCTGGAGATCAAGCGCCCAGTTCCACGTCGCCATTACAACTGACCGGTCAGGATCGGTACGACGCCGCCGTGCGAGCGGGCGTACTGTTGCAGGCTGCGCACGACGTCAGCGCCATCGGAGCCGGGTGGCATGTTGACCGTCACGTTGACGGTGCCGCCTCCGAGACCGCCAGCGGGCAGCGCAGAAGAGCCGGGTGTTCGATGCAACGGCACGACGGCTTCGGGTCCTGCCTCGCCGATCAGGGCACGCGTCGGTCGAGTAACGATGCCGCCCTCGGCACCGAACGCACCGAAGTCGATCTGGCCGATCTGGTTCGACAACTGTGCCGTCGTGACACCGTAGGCCTGCGCGAACAGGTTGAGCCGCAAGTCGATCGGCACTTCGAGACCTGACATCTGTTCGAGCGCGCTGATCGCTGCGCCGATCTCGGAGACGGCGACGTCGCCCGCTGTCGCGACTGCACCGATGCTCTCAATGAAGCTTGTGAAAGCTGCGTTGACTTCTGGCCCGTCTAGGTCGCCGCCAGCGTCGACGATCTGGCCGATCGCTGCTGCGGCTTCTCCCGCCATCTCACCGAACTGCACCTTGAGTTCGGGCAACGACTTGTCGCCAACGTTCTCGACGATCTCCTTGAACTCTTCGGCCAGTAACTGCGCTTCGGCTAGTGCGACGCTCTCGGACAGGATCGAGCCCATCAGCTTGCGGAACTCCTCTTCGAGCGACTCGGCAGACTCGGCTGCTTCGTCGAGCGCTTCGGCCAGATCGAGTGTCGGCGACTCGGTCTCGTCGAGTTCGTCTCCTAGATCGCCAGTTACGATCCCGGCGCGGCGCGCTTCGATCGAGTAGCCCTCGGCGCTGCGCGTGATGTCTTGGGTGATGATGTCGATACGGCGAGCCATGTCGGTGTACGACATGCCTCTGCGAGTCCAGTCGGCCAGGATCTTCTCGCCGTCGAGATTCGCGTCGTTGAGCAGCTTGACCGCGTCGGCTCCCTTGATGAACTCTTCGGACGACTTCTCCAGTTCCTTGCGAAAGTCGTCGAACGCATCGGCGCTCTCGTCGACGACGTCGAGCATGTCGTCGAACTGCCCCTCGGTAATGCGACCCGCGAGCCGCGCCTCGACGAGAGCTTCGGCGACCTTCAACTCGGCTTCGGTCAACTCGTCGAAGTTCGCTCGCAGACTTTCGCCCGCGCTCCCAACAGTCGTGAACCGCCGCTGCATGTTCTGGAACTCGTCTGACCCGTTCTCTGCGGCAGCAGCGACGTCGTCCATTGAGATCCCGAGTTCATCGAACAGCGGCAGTACGTCTCTGTCCATCGCCATACCGAGCGCAAGGTTCGACCCGACGAACTCCCCGATCGGACGCGTCGCATCATCGGCTTCGTCGCCGACGTCTTCGATCGACGCAGCGAGTTCGGTCATGCGGTCGATCATGGTCGCAGCGGGATCGTTCGCGGCCTTGAACTCTTCGGTCAGAGCTTCCTGGCGGTCCTTCGCTCTGCGGGACTCTTCGCCTAGCTTGCCGAAGGCGTAGAGCAGACCGCCTACTGCGAGTGCGATCTGACCGATCGGGCCGGACGCTACGACGAGCGCTGCGAGCGCCGCTGCTGCGAGTTTGATCGGCCGCGGTAGCGCCTTGAACGCTGCGACCATCGAGCGCGCGCCTTCCATCATCGTCATGACGATCGGTAGAGCCTTCAGACCGATCGACACGAGCGCTTCCTGCGCCTCCGCTAATCTCTGCCGGAACTTGAATCCCGCCGTCTCGGACACGACGCTGAACGCCGTGTCGAGCGTGCCAGTCGTATCGGTCATGCTTGCGAAGATCGCTTCGGTCGTTGCGACGTTCGCGCCCATAAGGTCCATGACGCCGGACAGCGCTCGAACGTTGCCGAAGACAGAAGCAGAGGCGGCGGCGTTGCCGTCGAACTCTTCAGCGAGAGTCTGGAGCGTTGCGAGTAGGCCTTCGTCCTTGATCTGTTGGCGCAGCCCTTCAGACGACAGGCCCATGCCGGTGAGAGCTTCCTCGGCTTGCTTCGTAGGTCGAAGCAGAGACGACAGGATGCCGCGAACCTGTGTCGCTGCCTCGGCGGCGTTCGTACCGGTACGAGAGAGAGCGGCGAACGCTGCGCCGACTTCGTCGAACCGGACACCCATCGCCGAAGCGATCGGGAGCACGCGACCCATCGATCCTGCGAGTTCAGACGCTTCGAGCTTGCCTTCTCGAACGGCGGCGGTCAGCACGTCGGTCGCCTGGACGGCCGAGATGTTTTGCTCGCCGTAAGCGTTCAATGCCGACGTGGCAAGGTCAGCGATCTGCTCGACGTCGCCGAGACCGACAGCGGCCGCCTTCGCTGACGCTTCGAGAGTCTCCATCGCAGTCGCGCCTCGCAGACCAGCCGACTGGATGAAGAACATCGCGTCGGCGAGCTTCGCGGGTGCCTGCGCGGTCGAGCCTGCGAGCGCCTTGACCGAGTCTTTCATTGCGTCGACTTCGTCCCCGGCGATGCCGACCAGCGACTCGATCTTCGTCATCGAGTCGTCGAAGTCCGTCGCAGCTTTGATCGCTGCGCCGCCGACGGCGATCATGCCGAGCGCGAGAGGGCCCGACGCTGCTCGTGCAGCAGTAAGCGCTGCCTTGGCAAACTGCTTCGATTGAAGCTGCGCCTTCGCCATCCCGAGCGTGTACTGCTTCGTGTTAGCAGTGACGATCGTGTTGATGCGAGCGACTGTCGTGCCTGCGCTCATTACTTCCTAGCCTTCGCTCGTTGGGCGGCTTGCTCTCGCTCTGAGTGCTCGATCCTGTAGAGGGCGATCCACTCGGTCAGTTCCTCGGACGACATGCGGGCGAGTAGCTCGCCGACAGTCATCCCCAGATCTCGGGCGAGGCGGAAGTAGAACCGGCGCTCGGGGTTACCGCCCGAGAAGCCTAAGAGTCTTTTCCCGCCTCGTTGACCCGATCCTCGGTCATGCCCGACTGCTCGAAGCACAATGTCCAAAGTCGCTCGATCACGGTCGCGCTCTTGTCCATCAGCGCTTCCATGTCGTCCTGCTCGAAGATCGGCTCGCCGGTTTCGGGGTCGACGATGCAACCCTGGAGCGTGCGCGCCCACATGCCGAGCACCTTGACGGCGTCGATCCCCTCGCCTTGCTGAGCGAGTTCCATCACTGCTGCGCGTGACTTCGCCGACATCGACTTGATGCCAACCGTCACGCCCCACTCCGGCACCTCGATCGTCTCGATCGGGGTATCGGCTGCGGAGAGAATCGCTGCTCGAAGATCGGTCATTGTGTGCTCCTGTCGTAGTTCCACCCGGCACGCTACTGGAGGGGAGAGCGTGCCGGGTGGAGGTCACGACTAGACGGTGCCTCGGGTGACTGCGCCGGTGACTTGAAAGTCAGCGGTGTAGGTCACGACGTCGCCGACGGGCGACGACAGCGAGTAATTCGTCAGGATGCAAGAGCCGGTGTACTTCGACTCGGAGGACACGCCGGTCGGCTGGTACTCGAAGTTGCGGCTGGCCGGTTCGGCTCCGCCCTTGAACGCGGCGTCGACGTCCTTGTCGTACATGCCGGAGATCGAGATCGTGGCGGACTCCAGCGAGACGATGTACGAGCGGGACGAGGCCCCGAACGCTGTCACCTCTGCGGTGTCGGTCGTCTCGGGGAAGTCGACGCTGTTGAGCGTGTCGCTGATGTCGGTAAGGACGTCCGCGTGGCTGTCGATCTTGAAGACCGCAGATTTGCCGGTGCTGAATGATGGCATGTTGTGCTCCTCCTAGAAGCGTGCGAACGACACCATGAAGGTGATCGCTCCGGACGAGCCTGCGGTGCTGGCCGTGACCCGCAGGTATCGGTTGACAGTGCCGGTCACGGCCGACAGTTGAGAAGTGATGGTCGACGCGCCGACGGCGGTGAACGAGATCAGGTCAGCCCATGACGAGTTGTTTGCTGAGTGCTGGACCTTAATCGTCGTCGCGCCACCGCCGACGGTGTTCGTCGGAACGTGAAGCACAGCGGCCCCGCCGTTGGCGCTCGACGCGCCGTTGTCGACCGACGACAGGGCACCGAGCGAACCGTGCGCGATCGACGCGCCGGTCGTCAGTTGCACGGCCGACGCGACGCCGAACTCGACATTGTTCGCCGGGTCGGCGGAGCACTGAAAGTCGGCGGTGAGCGAGTTCACGTCAGCGACCGGTGTCGCCATCGTGTAGCTCGTCTCGTTCGCTCGGGCGATGACCGCCCGGTTGCCGATCGTGCCGCCTTCGATCGCGACGGTCAGGACCGGGTGGGTCGCCGAGCCGAGGATCGCCTCGAACTCTTTGTCGGAAGTGCCCGCGGTGTTCGTGGCGTCGATGAGGCCGCCGAACGAGAGCGTGCCGGACGCCTGCGAAGCGATGAACGATCGACTCGACGCGCCGTAGACGGTTGTCTCTGCGGTGTCCTGCGTGTGGGTCACGTCGGTCGAGTTCAGGTAGGCGCTCATATCGAACTCGTCGAGATAGACCTTTGAGCCCTTGCCGTGCTGGAACGTCGGCATCTGCTACTCCTCCTCGTCGACCGGAGCGGCCGCGGTCTTGCCTGCCGGGGCGAGATACCCGTCGTCAACGAGCCACTTGGCATCCTTGGCTGGCATGTCGATCGAGTCGCCTGGCTCGAAGCGCTTGTCGCCGACTTCGATCCCGGCGTCGCCGCTAGGGCCTCCGGTGACTTCGTAGCGTGGCATCTGGTCTCCCTGAGCATGGGTGTCCCCCATCAGGGAGGCCACCGGGGCACGAGGCGACTGAGCGCACTATCGGGGAGTGTACGAGACGAGCGCGTGCCGGTCTATGGAGAGCGCCGCTTTGTCGACAAACCGTCTAGCGGCGTTCTAAGCGCCTCTAACGCTGTCGCAAAACGCAGAAGCCTCGTAGCCGCTCGAAGCGACTACGAGGCTGACTACGGGCTTCGAGAGCCGTCTAGCGGCTCGTCAGACCTCGACGCTGCTGACGATGCTCGCCTTGGTCGGGCGAGAGAACGTGCCGAACGACTCGTCGTCGCTCCACTCGGCGGCGTCGACTCGTGCGACGAACTCGACGACGTCGCCCTTGTCGGGGACCGGAATGTCGCTGGGGACGCTGCCCCAGAGCTTGAACGAGCCAGCGTCGCTGTCGACGCGGAGCATCATCTTCCACGTCGAGCCGAACTGGCTCTCCTTGAGCTTCGAGCCGAGCACGGTGGCGACGATCTTGTGGCGACCGTCGAGCAGTTCGGCGGGAACGGCGATCCACTCGATGTCGGCTTCGATCTCGGCCTCGACCTTGCGAGCGGCTTCGTCTCGATGGATCTTCACGACGAGAGCGTGCTGGCGCTCGCTCGGGTAGCCCTTCCACTCCAGGCACCTGCGAACGATGTCTTTGACGATGTAGTGGTCGGCGCAGGCTTCGACCGCTGCGGCGAAGTCCTCGTTGGCGTCGAGGTACTCGTCGAAGTCCTTGCGGTTCTGGGCGCGGCGCATCTCGTTCTCGCGGGTCTGCGCTGCGATGCGAGCCTTCTTGGCGCGGTTCTTCGCGCCCTTGTCTTCCCACTGCAGGTAGTGGCTTGCGCAGATGTGGCCGATGGCGACGTGCTCGCCCGACTCGTGCTTCCAGATCGAGCCGTGGTTCCAGCCTGCGCCGCAGAGGACGCAGGCACCGCGCTCGTTGCCCTTCTTGGTCGTGCGGCTCCAGCGAACCTCGGTACCCCACTCGCCGCCGAAGTAGGCGTCGAGTGCTTGGTGGTCGGCGCTGTACGCCTCCTGCATATCTTCGTTGTGCCCGATGTAGCAGACCCCGACGAACGTGTAGTCGTTCGGGTCGAGATCGTCCGAGAGGCTGTGGTGGTGGTGAATGGCTTGGTTCTGCATGTTCGCAGTCTACGCCGCTCTCGCGACTGTTATCAACACTTGTCGGGGATATTCACTTTGCGACAGCGCGGGCACATGACTCGAAACGGCGCATTGACGAGTTCTGCGAGCAGCTTCCCGCAGTCGACGCAACGAAGTTCGTCAGGCCATCTCGACTCGACGTCGTCGCCGTAAGGGTCAGGAGACCTCACGGCTGATCAGGAAGTTGACGACGTGGAGCATCCTGTCTTGATCGTCGCGGTCGAGCGCGAACGGCGACTGCACCGGATCGGCGAGCAGGTAGCGCGTCGAGTTGATCGACTCGTTGTCGATCAGGCAGAGCGCAACCCATACGTCGGTGCAGAGCGCTTCGGACGTCGAGTACGCAGCGGCGCGTGCGACGACCTGTAGGCCGCGAGTCTCGACAGGCGGCGCGGAGTTCGTTCCGAATACGAGTTCGGGCGCGGTGCCTCCGGTCTCGTACAGCGCGACGCAAGTGTCGGGCGTGTCGGGGCGGCGACCGAGGAACAGGTTGGTGCCGAGCGTGAGATTCTGCGCAGGGATCGTCGCCGCTGCGAGATGCGTGCCGATGTCGTCGAGGAAAGCCATCAGCGGATGCCCTTCGCTGCTCGTATCGACTGGGCGATGATCTTCTCGGCTCGCTTGCCGACTTGGTTCGACGGATATTCGAGATACTTCGGTCCGCGGCCCTGGCCGGGTGCGACCGGACTGCCGCCCATCGACTTCGGCGGGTGCGACAGGTTCAGATCTTCGTGCTGGACGAGAGCGTAGGGAGCGGCGGGCCCGCCGTAGGCGATCTCGCCCTCGACGTCACCGTCGCCCGTGTTCTTGACGGACGTGCGCTGCGAGCGTGACAGAGCGCCCGTATCGAACGGGACTAGCTCGTCTGCTCGTGCGCCGATCTCCAGCAGGATCTGACCGACGCCGAGTCGAACGCCGTTGGCGACCGCGCGTTGCTGCGCGGCTGCGACCTTCTGGAAGTTCGACGTCACGAGACTCATCGGTCAACTCTCCCGACGAATACGACCTGCCCTACCTGCCCGTGCGGGTCGCTGACGGTCTCGACAGCGATGATCGGGCGAGTGCCGGACACCGGAGCAGGCAGCGTGATCTGGTCGCCCGTGTCGATCGTCAGCGTGCGATCTGGAATGAAGACCTTGTACTCAACTCGAACGTCGGCGTTGACCCCGGCTGGCTGGTCGAGCGTTCGTTCGATGTAGCAGTCATAGGTCGTAGCGTCGCCCGTGAACGTCGCTTCGCCGTAGTTGTTGAGCGTCGACGTCGTGCGCGTCTGAACAGTCTGCGGAGTCATGTTGACTCGCAGGGCCGTGGAAAACACGTCGGACGAAGCTGCGCCGGTCACAGTTCGAGGTCGTTGTCGTCACCAGCGTCGGCTCGTGCTTTGCCAGCGCCGTAGTCGGCCGTGTTCGCAAACTGCGCAGACGTGAAGAACGGGTCGACGCGGTCGGCGTTGTCGCGGTCGATCTGCTTGTCTGAGATCGAGATACCACCCGCATACGGAACCGGCACGAGATTCTCGCGCCCAGCGAGCACTCGAAGCTGCTCGGCCTGCGTGCGAGCGTTGTCGGCCTTCTGCGACATATTGACCTTCATGTCGCCGATGGCCTGGTCAGCGAGTCGGCTGAACTTCGAGGCGATCGCAAGCATCACGCGGTAGGCGACGGTGTAGAGGTCCGTCGTCGCTGTATCGGAGCCGGTGACCTGTGAGTTCGTCCACGCGATCTCTTCGTCGCTGACGAGTTGGTCGTTGGTGTCGGTATCGCCGACGAGGAACCGGATCGAGTCGCGTGCGTTCGTTGCCGGGTCGCCTGAGTAGGTCCACGTCATGTCGACATCCTATGCCACGACGTCGAGTACGTCAGCAGAGACACGCAACAGCCCGCCCGGTAAGGAGTGAACCGAGCGGGCTGTTGGTGTTGGGTGTGGGATCTACCCGAGGCGTCAGGCGACGCAGTTCGAGAAGAAGTACCCGAGGGCGCTGGAGACGACCTTGAAGTCCCAGGCGCTCTGGATCTCCAGGCGGTCAGCGCGGAGGTGGTCCATGCGGAACCGGCTGACGCTCGTCGAGGTGCCGATGCCGCCAGAGTTGGCGAGACCGGTCCACGAGAAGTTGTAGCCAGCGGACGGCTGCATGAGACCGGCGTTGGCCGGGACGTAGGCGAGCAGCATGTCCTTGTCGCCGATCTGGCTGTAGGACGCGGTCGCGCCCTCGTCAGCGGTGTTCACGATCGAACCCATGACGTACAGCTCGTCAAGGCCGAGGACCCGAGCGATCAGGTCGGTGGTCATCGACTCGCTGGTCGTGTACTTGTACCGCTCGACGATGTCGGCGTGGTTCTTCAGGATGCTGAAGACCGCGTAGGAGCAGACGCCGACGTTCGGACGGTAGCCCGTGTTGGTGAGCACGGTGTTGATACCGGTCTGCACGTCGCCGATCGGGTCCGAGCCGGACGCTGCCGACCAGAGGGTCGACGGGGTGGTGTCGGTGCCCCAGATCGAGGTGCCGAAGTAGTTGGTCGCCCAGTCGCGCTCCTGACGGATCAGCATCTGCTGGGCCAGGAAGCGAGTCGCGTCCTGATCCATGTTGAGCGGAGCGTCAGCGTTCGCGCGGGTCTGGTCGCCAATGTCCTTGTGCAGCGCCCAGACGTTGGCCGAATAGCTGTCGGTCGACAAGCCGTAGCCCGACCCGGCCGACTCGGTGCCGTCGGCGCGGTACTGGACCTCGTCGCGGAAGAAGTCGTCCTGGGTGTAGGTGAAGAACTTGTCGGACTGCTTGCTCACCGGGACCGAGGGGAACACCTTGCCAGCGACGAAGTGATCCGCCTCTTGCATGTAGGCGACCGAGATGCCGGTGAGGATGGCGTCGACGTGGACGTCGGATTGAGTTGGCTGAGGCATCAGGCGGCCCTCCCGTTACTGATGTTGATGAGTGCGGTCTGGAGCGTGCCAGCAGCGCCAGCGGTGACGGCTTGACCGGCGTTGTAGACGGTGGTCTCGGTGCCCTGAACGACCGGCTGCGCCTGGCCATCGGCGGAGGTGCCGATGATGTCGCCAGCGGCGAGGGTCGCGTCGGCGGACACCTTCGAGAGACCGAAGACGCACACGGTGGCGCTCTCGCCCGAGGCCGGAGCGTTCTGGAGAACGCCGATCGGGACGTCGGTGACAGCGGAGCAGACGTTGACGGTCGACTCGCTGGCGAGCTTCACGAAGTAGTACTGCTTGCTGGACAGGTCAGCGGCAGCGGTAAGCGTGCCGATGCAGATTTGCGGGGACTCGTATGCCATGAGCCTCAGCCCTTTCCGCCGACGTATTCGGCGTAGAGGTCGGGACGATCGGCAGCAACAGCAGCGATCGCCGAGTGGATGTTCTTCGCCTTGCCCTCAGCGACGAGGCCCTTGGCGAGGGTTTCAATGGTGGACAGGGCGTCGCCGTCGCCGGGGGCGTCGGTGCCGAGTTCCTTGGTGACGTCCGCTTCGGCGAACGCGATCTGGCAAGCGTCGAAGACGGCGGCCACGGCGGCGTGCTGCTCGTCGTCGAGCGAGCGCAGCACCGGGACGAAGTCGTCGGTCATGCCGGGAACCTGATCCCACTCGGCAACCTTGGCGGCGGCCTTCTCGATCTCGGCGGTTTCGGCGAGCGCGTCACGCTCGGCAGCAGCCTTCTCGAAGTGGGCGGTCATGTCAGTGAGGGCCTTGCGCAGATCGCCGAGTTCCTTCGCCAACGCTTCGTCAGCGACCGGAACTTCGTCGACCGGCTCGGCCACGTGGGTGTCTTCCACGGGGTCCATCTCCTGGTCGGTGATTAGGTCGGCGAACGCGTCGGAGATCGGGTCGTCGGCTTTCATGACGAGCCAGCCCTCGACGAGCGACGCGGGGTGGTCGACACCGCTGACTTCGTCGAGTTCGAGATCTACGAGTTGATGCGCTTGCACGCCGCCGATTGTATGCAGCAATCTCGACGCTGTCAGTAGAGGAACTATTCCGCGGCTGCGTTCGTTGTCTCGGCGAGTGTCGGGCCGCGACGGTAGACGAGCGATCCTGTCTGCTCAGGCAATACGCGATCGTGGTGCATCTGTCCTGATGCAATGACTAACGGTATGCGATCAGGAAAGGCTGCGCAGCGCGCGGCTGGTCGCAGATGAACGCATGTCAGACAGTTACTCATCGACGACCACCTTGATTGCTTCGTCGCGGAATACAACCATCTCGGGTACTTGTCCGTTGTCGAGTCGAAGCACCTGCGCGTCGAAACCTTGGTCGAGCATGACTTCTCGCTGCATCAAGTTCGTGCGGTACTGCGGGTTGGCTTCGCGCCAGATCTTGCGAAGTCTCTCGACTAGTTCATCGTCGATCGGACCTATCTGTTCTGCAAACGTGCCGCCTTGAGAGATGGCTACGCCATCGAGCGACGCACCGGCAGGCTTCGTCGCTGCGAGGAACCGTTCGACTCCGTCTTCGCCGAACTCTTCGAGAGTCTCGATGTAGGCCGAATACAAGTTTGCGCGCGTCACGGCAGCGTCGGTTGCGTCGGCGACCTTTGCGACGTCGAGCACAACTTCGAGTCGCTCGCCTTGGCTGATGTATGCGTACCCCTCGTCAGCGAAATAGTGGCCCGCCCCCATCAGACCACCGTTGCCTGTATTCGATCCGAGTTCTGCAAGTTTGAAGCCGTCATCTCGAATCGCCTGCGCGTTGCGAGACGTCGTACCGTGGAACATCGGACGGTCCCACGCAGATCGGCTCAGGATCGTCTCAGCTTGCGATCGAGTAACTGTCGGGCCACTTGATCGGCGAGGAAGTGACGCGGGTCGAGTGCGAGGTCGAGGTGCGCGTGACGTCGTCGGATTGATTGGCGCGATCCAGCCGTCGGCGAACTCGTAGCGGAACGGATCTTCGATCGTTCCGGCCCCGCCGCGGACTGGTGCTTTGTCGATCGTCGGCACGACACGAGTCTTGCATCGACAGTTCGGATGAGCGGGAGGGTTACCGGAGCCACCCTGCCACGAGAAGTCCAACGAGAGTGGCACGCGAGTACCGCCGAGCGGCACGCAGATGTCGCAGACGTCGAACGGACCAGTCACCCACTCCTTCTGCGAGTCGGGAGCGACGACGCCCGAGTCGAGCAGCAGTTGGTTCTGGTATTGGATGCCTGCGTTCTGCGCGTAGGCGATCTCGGTGCGAGCGATCGCTCGGGCGCGTGACCGGCGCAGCTTGTCGGCGTAGCGCTCCATTGCGCGATCTGCGAGCCGCATCGCGTTGCGGGGACTCTGACCTGCGGCGATCTGCTCGAACGCGACAGCGTTGCCGTGGTTGATCACGGCGGTCGTGTAGCGGTTCGTGAGCCCGCGCGTGTGGCCGACGTAACGCGCGGCGAGATCTGCACCCGTCGGTCGTGTCGGCGAGATCTCGTTGAGGATGGCGTAGATCGTCTGCGAGGTCTGCTGCGACGTCAAACCGGTGACGGTGCGACCAGTCGTGAACGATTGCGACACGGTGAACGAATCAGCGACGGCGGTCTCGATCGACGTGCGTACGGTCGTCGTGAGATCTGCCAGGATCGACTCGGATCGGAAGCGTGCGTAGACGCGGCCTGCGGCGTTCGGGTCGGCGCGGTCAAACGATTCCAGTGTTGGTCCCCACACCACGACGGGGTCGGTGTTCTTGCGCAACTCGGCGGCGGACCGTAGCCGAACCGGCGACCGCAGTTTGGCGAGGCGCTCGTTAACGTCTCGACGCTGCTGCTCGGCTGCGTCCTCCGTGCCGGACTGGAAGGCCGAGAAGATCGGACGCTGGAGCACGTCGGGGTCGTCGTCGACCAGAGCGGCGATCCTGGCCGTCAGGATCTCGATCGTGACTCGGTCGTAGATGTAGTCGACGACCAGATCGGTCGGAATCGCCTCGGCGATCTTGCCGACGATCGTTGCGAGCGTTCGTTCGGCTCCGTACAGCTTGTCGGAATCGACAGGCCGGAACTCGGGGCGGTGGTTCTTGTAGATCTCGCCAGAGTCACGGTCGCCGAGGTCGACTCGGATCGGAGCCATCAGTCGACTTCGGCTTCGTCCTCGTTCGGCAAGCCGCCGATCTCGCGCAGGTAATCGTCGAGTCCTTCGTCGGGGATTAGCGCGCCCGACGTGGCGAGACGGCTGACGTAGTTCGAGATCGTGTCGAGATCTGGTGCGCGTGGAGCGGTGTAGGCGATCGTCGGTGCGAGCGCGGGGTCGACGCCGTTGATGCGCATGAGGCGAGGCACGGCATACGAGTTGAGCACGTCGGCGATGTTTGCGAGGTAGGCCGTGATTGAGTCTTGGAACAGTTCAATCTTCGAGACGCTTAGAGCCTGCGCGCCGATCCGGTCGTGGCCGACGAGCAGGAAGTCGGCGAGCATCGTCATTGCGATGCGCGTGTCGTACCGGCCGATGATCTGGTTCGTGTCGAACTGACGGCGACCGCCTGTCGACATGAGTTTGATGTCGTAGGCAAGGTTGCCGGTCTCGTGGTCGTAGGCGAGCGGGAAGACGAGACCCTCTTGCTCGTCTCGACGAATGTTGCGAACGATCTCTTTGATCGCCGTCAGCGCTTGGGTCTCTGCGGACGTCGCCGAGTCAGAGAGAAGCTGCGGCGGGACGAACGCAACCGGCATGCCTGCCAGGTCCCGCTCGACGCCGATGGCTTCGATCTCGGTGATGCGCTTCTGGTAGTACCACGAGACGTAGGCGGAGCGCAGGATCGACCGGCCCTGAGGGTTGTTGAGTCGAGTCGTGGTTCGGAACAGCAGCGACTTCTCGATCGGGATGAACACGTTGGTGCCAGCGTTCGGGTCCTGCTGGATCGCGCCCTCGATGCCGCCGTGGTTGTCGAGTCGCCATTCGGTGATCGTGTCCTGCGCTCGCACGGGGAGCTTGCGCCAACCGATTCGGCCGTCGTCGAACTTCGACGAGGTGCCGTCGTCCTGTAGTCCGTTGCGGCGCTTGTAGACGATCTCGTGAAGCGAGTAGCCGTACACGAGGAACCCGAGAACGGACGAGACGAAGTCCTCCCACGAGGTGCTCATGTCGGACATGCACGAGGCGACGAACTCGGCTTCGTCGATCGCGGCCTGGTCGTCAGCGTCGGCGGGCTGGACGGTCCACTCGACAGATCGGAACAGCATCTCGATCGAAGCGAGCGTCGCGCCGATGACAGGATGGTTCTCGGCCATCTCGCGGTAGATCGCCATGCCGCCGCGACCCTGTAACTGTCGCAGGAAGTCTTCGGTGATCTGTCCGGCGTTCACGGAAAGGCCAGCGGAGCCGACCTCTGCGAAGTCGGTCGACGTCGCCTTCTGCTTCTTGACCGGCGTGGTCCGGTTCGCCGTCTTGTTCTGCGCCACGGTCGGCAGCCTACTCGCTGGCCGGGGTCAGGGATAGATCTGCCTCGACTCGACGAGCTTTGCCGCCGATCGAGTAGCCGCGGAGCTGTCCCGCCTTGACGAGATCCCAGGCCCACGATTCCCACACAACTCCCATGAACGGGGTCTCGGCTGGGAACTCGACCTTGCGGATCTCTTCGCCGGGGAGCGAGAGCGACGTCTGGATCGGCATCGGCCAGGTCAGAATCTCGACCATCTCGCCCGCGGCCTTCTCGGAGTGCTGGAGGAAGATCGTCCGGTCGCCGGAGCGCACCCAGTCCCAGATCGCCTTCTGGAGCGTGTCGGAGTCGATGAACTCGCCGTGGCCATCGAGTCGTCCTGGGACGTAGACCGGGCCGAGCGTGTAGCGCTCTTCTGCTTTGGCGAAGGGGACGACGGCGTGGAGCGCTGCGAGCTTCTCGGTCGTGTCGCCGGTCGTGTACGGCGGAGCGAAGCCGAGCGCTTCGAGTCGGTCTTCGATGACGCTGCGAGCCAGGTCGACCATGTCGTCGGTCGACTTGTTCGTGAGTTGGTGCGCGGCGATCAACTGCTCGGGCGTCAGCCCGTCGAGCGAGCGTGCGAACGACTCGATCTGGGCGAGACGTTCTTCGGCGTCGGCCTCCGTGTCGTAGCAGCCGAACCGTCGACCGCGGCCCTCGGAGTAGACACAGAACCGGCCGCCCTCTTCGACGATCTCTTTGCGCAACTCGTAGCCGTAGCCCTTCTCTTCGTCGTCGTAGCCGTAGCCCGACTCGATCTCGACATCGACTTCGGCGAGCAGCGGCTTCCACGCGTTGCAGACGTATCCGGCTCGGACCGCGGCACCGAACTTGAGGCACGCGCCGATCTTGTAATACTTGCAGTTGTCGCAGCGACGCTGACCCTCGGCTGGTCGATACGCCTCGGGGAGCGCGTGCGGGATCGGCTCGCCATCGGGGTAGCTGATGTGGGCCTTCTCGGTTTGCATGTTCTTCCTCGTCGAGAGCGGATGGGCTTCGGGGAGCAGGTCGGTGTCGAACTTGCCACCGGGGAAGCG
>ERZ869936.1685-NODE-1685-length-15044-cov-5.436120_pt1 | contig 15044 bp, 10 predicted proteins | sample MGYA00520876_ERZ869936 | MGnify/ENA primary metagenome ERZ869936 (study PRJEB32218, sample SAMN09650985) | biofilter metagenome | isolation source: enrty point of leading RO module | place: Saudi Arabia: Thuwal, RO plant located on Red Sea | collected 2016-02-17 ...
TGCTCCCGGCAGCGCCCGATGAGGGCCTTGAACTCCTCGATCCGCCGCTCCGGATCATCGGCGTAGTCGGGGCAGACATCGAAATAGTCGCGGATCGCATAGGGACTGCCGGCGATCCCCTTGAGAATGTCGGCCGGATCCGCGGGACGCCCCGGATAGCTGGTTCCGCTCGCCTGCTCGATCACCCCGGTCAGCCACAGGTGCGTCACGCCGAACGCCCTGAGTTCCTTCAGCGAGCGGTCGTTGAAGTCCGAGAACTTTCCGCAGCCGTTCTCCGCCAGCGTCCCGTTGTGTTTCCGCGTCCCGTCGGTGTTTCCGAAGAGACGCGGCAAGACCTGATAGATCACCGGCCGCTCGGCCACGGCCGTTGCCGAAATCGCGCTCACTCCCATCGCCATGCAAACTCCACGCCAACTCATGGTCTCAAGCCGTTTCGGTCAATCCCGATTCCGATTCCTTCCCCACCAGCAGGGTCGCCGCCGCGGCGACCGCGAAGCACACGCCGCCCGCCAGCACCGCCGTCATCGCCTCGCCGCCGAGCAGCTTGTCCACCAGCAGTCCCAGTCCCACCGAGGCGAGGATCTGCGGCAGCACGATGAAGAAATTGAAGACCCCCATGTAGAAGCCCATCTTGCTGCCGGGGATCACGTTCGCGAGCATCGCGTAGGGCATCGAAAGGATCGACGCCCAGGCGATCCCCACGCCGGTCATCGACAGCAGCAGCATCGACGGCGCGCTCACGAAGGCGGCGGAGACCAGCCCCGCCGCCCCGCAGACGAGGCAGCCGAGGTGGATCCACTTCGCCGAAAACACCCGCGCCAGCCCGAGCAGGCCGAAGGAGAACAGGAAGGCGACGAGGTTGTACATCGAGAAGCAGACACCGCCCCACGCGGCCCCCTCCTGGTAGCGGCGGGCCGACGCCAACCGCTCGTGAATCCTTGCGGCGGCCTCGTCGTTCGTCACCCCCGGCTCCTCCAGGATCGCGGCGAAGGTCCGGAGCATCGGATTCTCATGATCGATCGCCGCCTCATCCACCTGGACGATGGCCAGACCGGCGACCATTTCGCTCAAGCGGGCAATCTCGATCCTCTCGCCGGGATCCGGATCGGCGGGGCGCAGGCCGAACATCTGCAGCATCTTCTCCCCGAGTCCTTTCGGATCCGCCTTCATCTCGCCGGCGATGGCTTCCTTCTCGATGCCGTAGCGCTCGGCCAGCGCCGCCGCTCGTCGCATCGGGACCTCCGTCTTCTCCTTCTCCCCGAGGGGCTGTCCTCCGTACACCTTCTTGCCCACCGCCGGGACGAAGAAGATCCACATGCAGAACAATCCCAGCCACGTGAAGAACTGAACGCCCGCCAGTTGCTTCATCGCCGTCGGCATCGATCCGATGCCCTGGAAAATCTCGCGGAAGGCGTGCCCCAGCCCGCTCTGCTCGCGCTTCATCTTCTCGAAGGCCTCCATGTCCTCCGGGGGGTATTCGCGGGTCGTCAGCACCGTGACCATCACCGCGGCGAAGAACACCCCCGCCCCGATGAAGAACGCAAGCTTGACCGCCGGGGGAATCGGGCTGTCCGGAGTGGCCTCCTTGTCGACCCCGAAGCCATTGGTCAGGATGAACGGAAGTGCGGACGAAAGCACGGCACCAAGCCCGATGAGCAGGCTCTGCATCGCGAAGCCGCTCTTGCGCTGCGCGGGCGGCAGCATGTCGCCGACGAAGGCCCGGAAAGGCTCCATGCTCACGTTCACCGAGGCGTCGAGGATCCACAGCAGGCCCGCCGCCATCCACAGCGTCGAGGACATCGGCATGAAGATCAGCGCGATCGACGCCAGGATCGCGCCCACCAGGAAGAACGGTCGCCGCCGGCCCAGACGGGGATGCCAGGTGCGGTCGCTGAAATAGCCGATGATTGGCTGCACGATCAGTCCGGTCAGCGGCGCCGCCAGCCACAGGATCGGGATGTCCGACTCGTCCGCGCCGAGGAATTGATAGATGGCCGACATGTTCGCCATCTGGAGCCCCCAGCCGAACTGGATCCCCAGAAAGCCGAACGACATGTTCCAGATCTGCCAGAACGACAGCCGCGGTTTCTCACTCATGGGTTTGCAAGGAATTCGGTGATCAGCCTGCGTCCACCGAATGGCCTCGTCCAGCCGTGGGTTTACCTTGGAGTGCGGTGGCTTGCCACCGCTTTCGAGCAACCGTCACGCCCTCTCCATGCCCGCGGCCACAAGTGGGGTCGGGCTGCCACCACCCCGCCGGCGGCGGTCCGACATGGCCGCCGGGCACGCCAAAAGCGGAGGCAAGCCTCCGCACTCCAAAATCCTTGCCAAACCCCGCGCCGCTGGCCTAAACCCTCGGCCCCGTCCGACGGATTCACGCGCGATTAGCTCAGTGGTAGAGCACATCGTTCACACCGATGGGGTCAGTGGTTCGAACCCACTATCGCGCACCATTTGAAAATCGGGCAAATTCCGGCGATTTCAGGACCAGAATGACCCCTAAGCTGACCCCTAGCGATTTCCCAGGCGGACTGAACCAAGTCGGTCCTGAAAAACGCGATGTCGGGCTGCGGCGATGTCGATGCCAAGTGACGGGCGGCGATTGCGGGGGGCGGATTGCGGCGAGTAGGAGCCCGAAAATCCGACGCCAAAGCTGCCCCGCATGCTTGAGCAGCTTGCGGGAATTCATTCCGGCGGCGCTCATCGGCGCGTTGACCATGTCGCTCCATGCGCGCCAAATAGGCGATTGCGATCCATGCGGTGTTCGTCCTTGAGATGGCCGATGCCCGGTTCGACCGCCGCCCTTCGTTTCATCCGCTTCCACAGGCTGCGTGCCGTGCGTCCCCCGCCTCTTCTTGTCGATATGCACCTCGGTGGGTCCTGCGCAGCCGTGGCCGCGGTAGCCCTGGTCGACGAACGCGTGTTCGGGATCCTTGCCGAGGATCCGTCCAATCTGTTGGAGGGCTCCATCGAGCATGTGCCCGTCGTAAGGATTGCCCGGGAAGCTCATCGCCCCCACATGCCAGCCGCCCCGGCTGGTGGTCGCCACGCTGACCTTCACGCCAAACTCGTAGCGCTTGTGCGCCTTGCCCTTGCTGATGCACCCCCCCCTTCGGGGCGCGCACGCTGTAGGCTGGAGAGCTTCTTCTTGTCGTGACACTGCCGGGCGTGGATGCGCTTGGCCCGCTCCGACAACTCGGCGAGTTCCAGGCCGACCTGGCCACCGCGCTTGCGTTCGATGTCGCGGATGACCCGACCGAGGATCGTGCGCAGCTTGCGCCGGCAGCACGTCGCCCGCTTGAACTGCTTGACCTGCGCGTAACGGCTCTGTTGCTTGAGCAGGATCTTGCCGACACGCGCGTAGCTCTGGCGCAACTCGATGGCCCTCGGTGCGCGCCGCCTTGACCAGGCGCTCGCGCGCCCGGTCGTAGAGCCGGCTGTCGGTCGGAAAACACACGTTCTTCTCCTGCACGGTGGTGTCCACGTTGACCCGCTTGAGTTGGCTGGGCTTGACCGTCTTGATTTCCAATCCGGCTCGAATGGTCTGCTGCAGCGGCTTTTCGGCTCCCGCCTGGCCTGCACGCCCCCGCCAGCGGCTCATGCTTGAGGGATCCAGCGGCACTTCATGCCGGAAGTAGCGGGTCCCGCTCAAATACTGCCAGTAGCGGTTCTGCAGCCATCCTTCCACCACGCCGCCGTCGCGTCGCGGGATTTGGCGCTGGTCGAAACGCCGCCTTCGACGCGGCTTAGATCGCGGAGCCATCCGTCGGTCGTCGCGGCTCGCTCGGCCAGCACACAGACGGCCAGTTCATGGCACTTGGCGGGTTGCGGCGACCGCAGCTCCCGTTCGCCGCTGCGGACGAATCCTCGCCCGATCAGGCTGGCTCCGAAAGTATGGTTCAGCAGCGGGTCGGGGAAACTCCCCTTCAACTTCTCCAGATGCTGGACTTCGAGGCAGAAATCGTAAACCGAACGCGTATTGCGATGATACCACGCCACGCGCGTCTTCTCGTCCGGCACCACCACATCCGGCAGCACGGTCGGCTTGAACGACGACCCCGCCAAGCCGCCGCCCGAGTGACCATCGTCGTCGCCCCCGAACGGCCGTTCCTGCAGCCGCCAAGGCTCAACCGCCGCCCGACAGGCGACCGGCTGGGCCGCCTCGGAGACGATCCGCACGACCGGTTGATCCGCATCCACCCAAACCCGCTGGGTATTGGCCGAGGCCCCCGTGTCGGCAGCGATCTCGATCGCTGCCTTCGCGGAGCTTCAGTTCCTGCCGAAATCGTTCGCCGATCGGCAGCGGCGGATCGAAGCCCACCCGGGCGCGTCCGATCTTGCACAGCCTGCCGTTCTCGTCCCACGCGTCGGTCTTCGACACGTAGAAGACGAGGTCACCGCCCGGCTCGACCCAGGCATTGATGCCGACATCGCCATTCCCCAGCGGCATCGACCCGTGGGAGTTTTCGCTCGGGGAATCCCAGATCACGTTGCAGCCCGCGAGCCGCTCGGCGGGGATGGAGTCGGGTGCCTTCGCCCGCGCGCCGTGCGTGGAGGCGACGATCATCAAGCCGATAACAAAAACTTCTTTTCACCGCCGAGGCGTGCTCCTTTTGCTTGGGAACTGTTTCCGGGGAGCCGGATCTCGCCGAATCCCCCGGAAGTAATCCATCACTCCGTATTCTCCATCGACTTCCTCAGGGCGGCTTCCTTCTTGGCGGACCAGTAGCTGCAATCCAGCTCGATGAAGACGGAGGTATAGGGCAGCGTGAGCTTTGTCTTGAGGATGAGAACGTTGAAGAGTTCGGAGAAGACATCGAGCTTCTTGATGATCTCCATATGCGGAACTCTCGTGGGCTTCGCATCGGCCAAAGCCTTCGCAAGACCCTTGCGATATGCTCCAATGCCAGGCGCCGCCTCCTCCGTGACTTGTTCCAACTCGCGATCCAGATAGATGATGGGACTGACGTGGTTGGACTTGGCGATCTCCTCCAGAACGGCACTGACAACCTCGAACTGGTTCTCGCCGGTGGCGATCGTCTTGATGCCGGGGGCGCTCTGGAGCGGATAGGCAGCGTCGGCGATCACGATGAAATTCCGATGTCCCATCCGCGGCAATTCGGTCTTCAGCGTGCTCCGCCAGTCGGAGGGCGCGGTCTCCGCGGTCAGGCGCTGCCCGCCCAGCATGGCGATGGCGAGCCCGAGGGCCGCGAGAGTCTTCAGGTTGGCGGTCATGATGCTGGCACGGGTGAAGTTGCGGACACCGCGGGTCATATTTTCCACGGGGCGCGCATCTCCTTGTGGATGAGCTTGCTCGCCTCCGGGTCTCCGATGATCACCTGCTTTTTCGCATCCCACTTCAGGGTGCGGCCGGTGACGGCGGCGATGTGTCCCAGATGGCCGGGCGTCTGCGAGCGGTGGGCGATTTCCGCCGGGGTGAGCGTGCGCCTGCGCGATCGGATCGAATCGAGGAACTCCCGAGTGTGGCCCGGGCTCTTGTAAAGCTGGATCTTGGGCCCGCCTTCCTTCTCAAGCTTCTGAATTTCGCGGATCCAGTCTAGGTTCGACGCCCGCAACACGCCCCGATCGACGAGCACCCAACCTTCCGGACCGATCCACTTGGCCCCGCCCTCGATGCCTTCGTGCCCCCCCGCGATGACCATCTCGACATCGTTCGGATACTGGCATTCGACGCGGTAGCGGGTGGCGGTGTTCCAGACCGCATCCTTATCCGGGAAGTCCGCGGTCGCACTGACTTCAAGCGGTCCGATCTCGTCGTCCGGTCCGCAGCCGAATTCCGGATTGGCAAGACCCCAGTGCGCGATGTCGCAGTGGTGGCCGATCCAGTCCATGAGATTACCACCGCCGGTGTTGTAGTTCCAGCGCCAGTTCTTGTGAATCCGGCACGGATTGTACGGTACCATCTTCGACGGGCCGATCCACATGTCGTAGTCCAGCGACTCCGGCGGCGTGCCATCGGGCGCGCTGTTGCCGGTGCCGCCGAAATCGATGTGCCCCGGCGGCAGGCCTACCTCCACCCGCGTGACCTTTCCCACGTATCCGTTCTGGATCAGTTGGACCGCCCAGCGGAAAGTGGCTTGCGAACGCTGCCACGAGCCGGTTTGCCAGATGATCTTGTTCCTGTGGGCGGCATCGACCATGGCGATGCCCTCGCCCAGCGTGTGTGACAACGGCTTCTCGCAGAAAATGTCCTTGCCGGCGTTCGCCGCGGTGATTGCCGGGATCGAATGCCAATGGTCGGGGGTGGAAATGCAGACGGCATCGATATCGTCGCGGGCGATCAACTCGCGGAAATCCCGATAGCCCTTGCAGTCCTGATTTTGGTAGTGCGCGTTGACTTTGTCGATTGCGCCCTTGAGGTGGTTGGCGTCGACGTCGCAGACCGCGACAACCCGGCAGTCGTTCTGGGTCAGGAACGAATTCATGTTGCCCATGCCCTGCCAGCCGAGGCCAATGCATCCGACCGTGATTTTTTCGGATGCGGTCGGCTCGCCCCAGGCCGGCCCCCGAAGCACGAGTGGAGCGGTCGCGGACCCGGCAATGAGCTTGAGCATGTTCCGCCGGCTGGTGATGTTTGGTTTTGTCATGATTCGTTGTAGGATTGTCGCCCACGTCTGAAGTCCCGTCGCCGCACCAATGACAGGAAGGCCGCCATCTCCGGAAGGGATGTCGACCCGCTTTCGGGCAGACCGAGGATGACCGAAGACCATGGCGCTGGAAGCGGTTTCAACTTGTCAGCCGAACGAACAGGTCGCGACCCGGGCCGCCCCCTTTCATTGGCTGCGCTGATGCGGGGCGGTGGAACGGCCTTCGACTCTCTGCATCGGGATCATCCGCGCTTCGTCGAAGGGTGCCCCGTCCTGGGCGATGCGGAGCACCAGCTCGACGGTGGTGCGGCACAGCTTGTCGCGGTTGAGACGGTAGTGAGTCAGGGGTGGGTAGATGTGCTCCAGGATCGGGTCGTCGAGCATGTGGATGATCGAGATGTCCTCGGGGATCCGCAAACCATGGTGTCCCAGCCACGTCATCAGCGGCAGCAGATTGCGCACGCCCAGGGTTAGAAAGGCGGTCGGTGGACGAGATGAACCAAGCAAGCGCTCCAGCATGGGGTACCAGTTCGCGGCATGATCTTTCCAGCGAGGAGCGTGGAAGGATTCCTTCCATTCGAGGCCGTGGGCTTCGAGAACCTCGCGGAACGGTTCGACCATCTGCACGCCGTAGGCATTGTGAATCGGATAAACGATTCTCTCGTGTCCCAAATCCAGCAGCGACCGGGTCGCCTCGCGGATCGCCAAATCACCATCGCCGCCGATGCGCGGCAGATGATGATGGAACGAACCACCAAGGCAAACGCAGGGCACCTGCTTGGTCGCCAGCCACTCCTCGATCCCGGGTGTTGGATCGGCCACCACCCAGACGTCGCATGCCGCGTCCTCGAACTCCTTGGCCAGAGAACGGCCCGGAGAGTTCCCCCGATAGGCGGAGGAAACCTGGAACCCGGTCGCAATGCCGTGACTCGCCAGGCGTTCCCGCATCTGATAGATCGCCGATTGCTTCTCCGCCGAGGACTCGTGCAGCGGCGCGGGCAGCAGAAACCGCACCGACACGCCGGCCTTGTTTTTTCCGAACCATTCCCTCGCCACCACTCGCGGCTTGCCCTGCGACGCCGGTCCCACCACCCCTTCCCTTTCCAGAAGTTCCAAGGCCGCGCGCACCGTCGGACGCGAAACGTCCAGCATCCTCGACAGCTCGTTTTCGCCCGGCAGAACCGGTCCCAGGGCGGCGGACTCGATTCGCTTGCGGATCAAGTCGGCCGATTGGCCGGCCAAGGACCAGACTCGGGCCATTTTTTCGCGTTTCATGGGATTGAATTGTTCGCACGCGACGGGTCCCGCCGCCAAGGGGAAGATCAAGAGAGGATTTTCATGAGCCAACCCGGGGGCGTGCCTTTCGGCACCTGAGATCGAGTTTCTGCGAACCCTCGATGGGTATCGTTTCGCCCCCAAACTCAAGAATTCCACGCAGCCGCTCCGGCAAGACAATGGCCACCTCCCATCGGTCCACGAAGCAATTCATCTTGAACTCGATCGTCCCATTCGGATGCGGGGTGCGGCAGCGCAGATGCTGGAGTCCTCCCGGTTGCGGCGCGATGCGGACCGTTTCGAATCCCGACGCGTCCGGCCGTATACCGCACAGGCTGGCGTGCATGTGAAATAGAGGATGCGAGCCCCATGCGTGACAGTCGCTTCGCGATGGTTCGGGCTGCTCGACGGGCGCCTTGAAGCCCTTCCCAACCAGGCCCTTCCAAAAGTCCATTTTCTCCACGATCAGATCGCCCCGGCCATGCCGATAATACGCCTCAAGTTGATAGAAAGCGAAATAGATGCTGGCCCTCGCGAAATCGTTGGGACCGATCAAGGTCCGGAAGCAGGGATCCTTGATCTCGCCTTCATAAGCATCGCTCAGCAGTGCCAGGCATTGGGCGTGTTCGCTGAAATGGCGATGCTCCGGGTCATCGGCGAACGCTTCCCGCTCGTCGTCCCAAAAGACCTCGCGGATCGACGCCGCCATCTTCTCCGCCCATTCGTTGCAACTCGCGGCAAAGTGCGGTTCGCCGTAGGCTTCCTCGACCTCGCGGGCGCTTTGCAATGCCAGAAGAAACTGAAGATTGCAGATCCCGCAGGTCCCGAACTCGCTCGCGGGCGCGCAGGCGAATCGCCAGCCCTCCGATGAAACCCAGTCGATGAACGACCAACCCGGAAGCGCGGTGAACAGCATCTGATCGTCGGCAAGCGCCCGGAATTGCTCAAGCAAAGCGCGCATGCCCGGCAGAAGGGTCCGGATGAAATCCGGATTGCGCCGCCACCATGCCAGATCGCGGATCATTTGAATCCACACCATCGAAAAGGTCGCGCTCAACTGCCGGGGATCGCTCGGATGCCGCATCAGCACGAAGTCCGACACATGTCGCGACCAGTCGAGCAGCTCCATCGAGCGCTGGCTCAGACGGCTGTCGGAGGCGATCACGCACGAGGTCAGAAGCTGCAGTCGGGCGTCGCCGACATACATCATCTGCTCGTAATACGGGCAATCCATATACGTCTCGTGAGCGCACATCTGGATGCCTCGCAGGGCGATCGGCGCGATCGAGTTCAGGTCCTCGTCGTCCGAAGTGAATTCGCCCTCGTTTTCCAACGGATACCGCGATTCCTCGATCTTCAGCGCCGCAATTCGGAGGTCTTCCTCGGCTACCCTCACGGTGATACGCAGATAACGTCCCGACCGCCACCAGAACGGGCGAAACCCATCGCGATCACCGCCGCGGGAAATGAAGATGTCGCCATAGCCTTGAAAGAGCTTCCCTTCGATGCAATCGCGATTCCCCTTCTCCTCGAACTGCCCGTCCTCGTAACACGACTCCGCCCACTCGATCCGAATCGAAGCGCCCCTCCCTCCCCGCGTGACGGCGACGGGATACCCGCAATGATATTCCTCCAAGTCCCACAGAACGGTCTGGGTCGTTCCCGCTTTTAGGCACAACTCCTTGCCGCCGGAAACCAGCGCCTGCCAGGCCGCCGTTTCCGACTCAGCCGACTCCCGCATGCGGTCGATGGCTCCGCTCCCCACCATTCGGATGCGGCCGAACTTGTCGAGCGGTCGCCGCAACTGTTCTGACAGGCGGCTCGGGTGGAGCCGCCAGCCATCGCGGATGAATCCGACCCTGCCGCCCTGAACGTTCGTCTCGGGCACCAGCACCGGGTCCACTGGCGCGCCGGGGGCGAAATAGGCCTCACCGTCAATGGTGAACTCCGGACCCACGACCTGGTACCACTTGTCAGAAAACCCCGGCTTCCCGCAACTCACGCCGGATCTTGCCCTCACCTTCCACTCCGCCGTTCCGGTATCCAGATTCACCGGCGCGCCTTCCCCAGCCACGATGCAGGCCGGCCGGAGGCTCACCTGCGCGTGCGGCCGATGCATCACAAGATAATGCACCTCGACGAGCAGCCGGTGCGGGCCTTTATCGAGGGACAACTCATAGCTGTGAAAACTCCAGTTCCGCAGGTCGCTGCGGTCCGGACCCATCCCGATGTAATCCCCGTCACAACCAAGTTCGAACCGCTGGTCCCCACTGACGTGGAGGATGAAGGTGGCGTCCGCCGCCAACTCGAAGTCGAGTTCGAACTGGTGGAACTGGTCCGTCGCCGTATCGGCCCCCGGGTGGCTGATCCACCGAGCCTCCTGGATGCGGTACTGCCGCAGGACGTTCGCATTGGCGACGGGCCTGGCGGGCGGAACCTCGATGCGTCTCGACTTCATTGAAACAAACTCATGCGGCTTAGTCGGTCTTCAAGCCCATCTCCTTGAGCTTGGCCTGGATCTCCTCGTATCTCATCTTCGTCAGCGGGTAGCGCAGCATGATCAGCACCCCGAACAAGGTCAGTACTGCGGGCACGTAGCCCATGGCTAGCTTCAATCCGAACGCGGCCAGATCGGTTTGCTCGGTCCGGGTCGGAATGAATCCGAATACCGCGCCGGCCATCAGCAGCGCGACACCTTGACCGACGCCCAGCACGCTCTTGAAGGCGAAGGTGTAGCTCGAATAGTAGGTCCCCGTCTCGTCGGTCTTCGTCTCGATCATGTCGGAATTGGCGATGTCTCCCAGGATCGCCGGCGGCATGACCTGGAACACCACCTGGCAGAAATTCAGCGCGCAGAGGGTCGCCAGGTACTCCCAGAAGACGATGGGCCGGTTCCACACCAGCTCCTGCCCCGTCGCCGGCTCCATGAGCGCCAAAGCGATGAACAGCGGAATCGTGATCGAGAGACCGGTCATGAAAGCCACATGCTTGCCGAAGCGCTCGGAAAACCAGATCCAGAACGGCACGCCCACCAGCGAGCAGACGTAGGCGAAAAGGTAGATCGTGGCGATGTCCTTGACCGCCAGATACACCGACAGGTGCAGGTAGGCCAAACCGATCTGAAGTCCGCAGGACAGCCCGAGGAGGAGAAACGATCCGCTGAAGACCCGCATGGCTTTGTTGGCCAGCATCAGCTTCAGCATACGCCTGATGTCCTTCTTTTCGGGGTGGCTGATGTGCGCGCCGTCCGGGCAGACCTTGAGGGCGATCAGGAGGCCCAGCGGCATCGCGATGGCAAGCATCCAGAAGGTCACATGCATCGACAGCGGCGTGTAATCCAGGGTGGTCTCGGATTTCGGAACACCGAGAACCTTCGTCTGGTAAAAGGCGATCAAAAGCGGCAGCGCGAGATAGACCAGCGATCCCACGTAGCCGACGGCCGACTTGTAACTGAAGATCCTTGTTCGGTCGTTGTAATTCAGCGCGATTTCGGTTCCCCACGCGAGATAGGGAATTTCCGAAACCGTCCATGCGAGGAAGCTGACGAGCATCCAGAAGCAGAAGAATCCCGGCGTCAGGTCCTTCGACTCGATGAGAATGAAATACATCGCAACCAGCGATAGCGCCATTCCGGCGGTCAGCCACGAGCGCCGTCCCCAGAACCGACTCCGGGTCTTGTCCGATGCGATCCCCACGATGGGATCGGTGACCGCGTCGAAGAGACGCGCCACGATCATCACAACGCCGATGGCCCACAGGTCGAGATTGTATTCCTTGGCCAGGAACCCGTTGAGGATTCCCAGTGCCGGACCAACCATCAGCGCCAGGCCGTAATTCGGCAGGGCGTAGGCCATGCCGGTTTTCCAAGTGATGCCTGGCGCTCGATTCGTCATGGATTTCTGGTTTTGGAGCGATGGTCGGGCGGAAGTGCGATCGACTGGCTGACGCCGTCGGTTTGCCCGCCACCAATGCGGATGGTGAATTCCCCGTCGGAAAAAAACGGAGTCCCTTCGTCGTCGTAGGCCGCGAACTGCCGGCGTTGAAGCTCGAAAGACACCGATTTCTTCTGTCCGGCGCGCAGGTGGATGCGGCGGAATCCCGCCAGTTGGCGGATCGGAACCGGGACGTCCGTGGGCGGGAAACTCAGATACAACTGCACCACCTCGTCACCGTCACGCCGCCCGGAATTCGTCACATCGACGCTGACCCCGAGACCCCGGACGCGAAGATTGGCATAGTCGAAGGTGGTGTAGCTCAGGCCGTACCCGAACGGATAGAGCACCTCCTTCTCCATGAAGCGATAAGTGCGTCCGCGCATGCGGTAGTCAATGAATTCCGGAATATCGTCCAGCGACCTGATGAAGGTCACCGGCAGCCGCCCGGCGGGATTGCAGTCGCCGAAGAGCACGTCGGCCACCGCACGACCACCGGCTTCACCGGGATACCACGCCATCAGAATGGCGGGAACGTGTCGCTTGGCCCACCCCAGCCCGACCGGACCGCCGCCGGTGACGACGAGCACGACCGGCTTACCGCTCGCCTTGAGCGTCTCCAGCAGGTCCAGCTGACGGTCGGGAAGGTCGATCCGCTGGCGGTCGCCGCCCTCGCCGTCCTGCACGCCCACGTCGCCGGGCTCCTCGCCCTCCATTTGTGGCGTGAAGCCGAGACAGGCGATGACCACATCGGCGTCGCGGAGAAACCACTCGGTCTCCACCGCGGACTTGCCGTTGCAATAAGTGACCTTGCTGCCTGCGGAAACCGCGCCCGTAATACCCTCCAACAGGGTCGTGAGCTGCGGCGAGAGTCCGTTGTAGTTGCCGAGCAACACGTCGATGTCGCAGGCATTGGAGCCCACCACGAGGATCGAGTGGGTTTCCTTGCTCAGCGGCAGCAGCCCGCCCTCGTTTTTGAGCAGCACGATCGACTCCCGCGCCGCCCGGTGGGCGAGTTTCCGGTGCTTGGCGCAATGGACGGTTTCCGGCCCGAGCTTCGACCACGGAATCATTTCCTCAGGATCGAACATGCCGAGCTTGAAGCGGGCGGTGAAGAGTCGCCGCACCGAGGTGTCGATTTCCCGCTCGCCGACCAGCCCCTGGGAGACCGCCTCGAGCAGGCGCGGATAGATGTCGCCGCAGTTCAGATCGCAGCCCGTCCGGACCGCGAGCGCGACCGATTGCTCGGGGGTCTGCGTGACCTCGTGCGTGGTGTGGAAATCCTTGATCGCCCAGCAATCGCTGACGTAGTAGCCGCGAAAGCCCCACTCTTGGCGCAGAATCCTACGGATCAGCGTGTCGCTGCCGCAGCACGGCTCGCCATTGGTGCGGTTGTAGGCGCCCATCACCGACCATGCCCCGCCCTCGCGCACACAGGCCTCGAAGGCCGGCAGATAGGTTTCGCGCAGGTCGCGCTGACCGACCTCGGCATTGAAGCTGTGGCGCAAATGTTCCGGTCCGCTGTGAACCGCGTAATGCTTGGGCGTGGCCACCAGCTTGAGATACCTCGGATCGTCGCCCTGAAGTCCCTTTACAAATGCGACGCCAAGGCGGGACGTGAGGAAGGGACATTCGCCATAGGTTTCCTGTCCCCTGCCCCAGCGCGGATCGCGGAAGATGTTGATATTCGGCGACCAGAATGTCAGGCCGACATACATGCCCCGGTGATCCTGCCGCAGCGCCTGGTGATGCTTCGCCCGCGCCTCATCGGAAATCGCCTCCGCAATTTTTCCGACCAGCGGTTCGTTGAAGGTCGCGGCCATGCCGATGGCCTGGGGAAACACCGTCGCCCGGCCGGCGCGGGCGACGCCGTGCAGGCATTCGTTCCACCAATTGTAGGCGGGCACCCCGAGCCGCGGGATCGGCGGCGCGGCATGCAGCATCTGCGCGATCTTCTCGCGCAGCGTCATCTGGGCGACGAGGAGTTCCGCGCGGCGCTCGGGCTCCAGCCCGGGATCCCGATAGCGGTAGTCGATGTCCGCGCGATTGGTCATGGAGCGGGAGGAGCCTGGGCCGCCGAGGCGCGCCTCGCGGCGGTTCGCATGTCGAGTTGTCGGCGAATTTCGTGGCATCTGGCCCGACTGAGCGGGTAGAAGAGTACCGCGACGATTCCGACGAAAAAGCCGAAGGGTTGGGTGACCACCAACGCGAGGAGCCAGAAGCGGATGGTTTCCGGCGTCTGATGATCGAGCTTCGCGTCGAAGCCGGAATAGGCGAGCAGCAGACCCTGCAAGCCCAGCGCCACGCCGAGCGCGATTTTGTCGGTGGTGGTGAACACCGCGCCGTAGAACGCCTCGCGGCGCCGGCCGGAGCGCAGCTCGTCCAGGTCGCACACGTCGGCCAGCATCGAGTTGTTGATCATCGGCATCGTATTCGTGAACACCCCGATCATCGCGGCGGTGATCAGGCTCGCCCAGTGCATGCTGACGCTCCCGAACCACGGCAAATCGAACCGAACGTAGGCCTCGGGAGAGTCCGAAAACGTAAACCACAGCGACACGTAGGCGACAGCACTCATCAAAAGCATCAGGATCAGCGCCGCCTTCTTGCCGATCCGCTCGGTGAGCAGCGCGACCGGAGCCATGGCGAGGAAGCAGGCGAGGTTGATCGCATTGAAAAAGACGGCGAGATACCCCGCCCCCGCCTTCTGGTCGCCCGCCCCGAGGTAATGCAGAAAGATGAAGACGAAAAAAATGCCGGTGATCGCCATGCAGAACTTGGCGATGAAATTGCTCACCACCAGCAGCCAGAACGGCTTGTTGCCGAGCGTCAATTTCGCGGCGGAAAGGAAGGACACCTTGTCCTCCACGCTCTCCACCTGATACTTTTCCCTGCAGAAGAACACCGAGGGCAAACCCGTCAGAAGAATGACCGCCGCCGCGATGATGCTTACCGCGATCACCCCCTCCGATCCCTTGGCCACCTCGCTGCGCGGACCCTCGAACCACATGCAAAGCGGCAGGAACCATGGCGTCAGAAATCCGGCCGCCGCATACGAGAACTGCCGCCACTTGAACAGGTGCGTGCGCTCGTTGTAGTCGGTGCTCAACTCGTAGCCCATCGCGACGTGCGGAACATTGAAAAAGGTGTAACCGACCGCGTAGATCAGCGACATCATCACCGCCAGATAGGTGAACAGACCCCAGTGCCATCCGGACTCGTCGGCGAC
>ERZ869936.1686-NODE-1686-length-15039-cov-5.211225_pt1 | contig 15039 bp, 6 predicted proteins | sample MGYA00520876_ERZ869936 | MGnify/ENA primary metagenome ERZ869936 (study PRJEB32218, sample SAMN09650985) | biofilter metagenome | isolation source: enrty point of leading RO module | place: Saudi Arabia: Thuwal, RO plant located on Red Sea | collected 2016-02-17 ...
AATACACGGTGGCTGAGTTGGCAGATTGCCTTGGATTCATCAAATAGCCTACCGTTGCCCGGACATTGACCGTCCGGGTTTTCTTGTTGTTTCTGGTCGTGCACACTGACGGCCTCGCTCAGTCGATGTGACCGATGCACCCTCCCGAGTTGACAGTTCGCAACTCCGGATAGTTCGTCCACTGCGCGATCCGAGGTCCGATGATCGTCCCCGAAAGAGCGCGTCCTCGCACCAGCCGTTTGACAAGAAGGATCTTCTAGTCTCGGCATCACGAACTGAGGCAGGTCGACCAATCAACTCTCAAAGAGGAACAATCTTAGCCGTTCCTACGTTCCCGTAGCGCTCAGGTACACACGTGAGAATGACGATCTGACATTCCTTGGCCGCTTTGGCCAAGACAACGCCCATCAACCGAAGCCGTTCAGGGTCTGTGTAGCCAAGTGCATCGTCCATAATGAGAGGCATACCACCCTGTTCCGCGACAATTATGGAACATGCCAAACGGAATATCAGCGACAACTGTTCCTTCGTTCCGCCACTCAAAGAACCGAACGGAACTGTGATGCCTCCAGTACTTCGTGAGAGGATCTGCAGATCGTCGTCGATCTCAACCTGAAAGGTATCGTCGAAGACGAGTCGGCCCAGTCGTTCAATTCGTTCTTTGAGTGGCGCAACGTAAGCCCGTCTGGCCAGATCTCGCTCTTGGCTCATGACCTCATACAAGAGTTTCGCAGCAGACGCTCTTCGGAACAGCGACCGGTTGGTGGAAGCAATCTGTTCGAGATGTGTTTTCGCTGCATGGAGTTTCTCGTGCAGCCCTTCCTCGCCGTGAATTCTCAGACGTGTTCGGACTTCTATGAGTTCGTTGTGTGCCGCGTTTCGCCGGGACTTCGCCGTCTTCAAACTGCTCTCTGCAGTTTCTGCCAAAGCCTTGATCTTCTCCGGATTCTTGGCAGTCAGCTCCGCGTCTGCTGCTTCAACATTCTTCTTCGCCTTGCCACACTCCGTCTCTGCTGTTAGCGCTCTGCTGTGCAACTGGTCATCGGAAGTGCTTGCCCTTGCGTTTTCCAAGCGAGTCCGGTGCTGGCCCAGATTTTTCTGCAAGCTACTCAGTTCGATCCGCACAGACTCATTGGACCTCCCCAGTTCATCACGGACTGTTCTTGCAGCAACGACGGTGTCTCTGGCTGACTCCCAGTCGGTATTGGCCATTCGTCGCCGCTCCTCAGCCGTTTCCCAAGCTGTTTCGGCAGCTTCCAGATCCACAGCGATTTCTGGCTCTTCGACGCGACTGTTTAGGTACGCAGGAACCGTCTGTTCCAACCGCAGCAGCTTTTCGGCAAGCTCCTCGTACGATAAGTCTCGGAGGTTTTCTCTTTCGATTCGCTCTTTCTCCTCGATGCTGCGTACGGCTTCACAGCGTTGATTGAACTCATTCCGAGCAGACTGTGCATCAACAACTCCTGCAAGTCGGCAGAGTTGGCTGAGATTCCGCTTTGCGTCTTCAACTCGCTGTGTCAGTTCATCAGTGCTGGCACCAGCAGCAACCTCAACCTGCAACTGGTCGGGAATACGAATCCGTAATCGATCGGCAATTGTTAGCTGCCGCGACTCGTCTTTCTCAATTCGCGCCTGTTGATCGTCGATCTCAAAATCACACGACGCCAATCCAAGCAGTCTGACATTCGGTGCGGCAGTCTCCAGTTTCGCCTCTGCGGTCAACAAGTCACGTTCTGCCGATTCGATCCCTGCAAGAGCGTCATCATCTACTTTCGAATCTTCGAGCAACGCTTCCGCATGGGCGGCCGCTTTACGTGCCGCATCGATTCTCTCCTTGCGTTCACCGAGTTGCTCTAGAAATAGCGTATTCTTGTAATGGTCGACGTCGGCTCGACACACATCCGCAACGCTGTCCACTTCTTGTCTCTTCCGCTCTGCTTCAGTTAAAGCGACTTCTGCATCGACAGCCTGCTTCTCGGCACGTTCGAAATTCGCAATGACGTCGGCACTTGACTCTCTCAATTCTTTCAGTCGTCGCTCATCATCCTTCACTTCGGCAACTGCATCCGTTCGCTCCTTTTGATCGCGGACGGCGAGTTCAACGGTCTTGGCTGCGGACTCTAATTTGAGTTTTGCCTCGTTCACACGAGCTTCAAGCGACTCAATCTCGCGGAGCACTCCCGCATGCTCGGCAAGATCCTCCTTGAGCTGTGCTTCCCGTTCCTCCAGATTGGGCAATTCCGACTGTAATCGGGCCGAACTAGCGATGTCTTGTTCGAGCAAGTCGATCTTCTTTTCGATCTCGGATACTTCCAACTCGGCCCGCTCAGCGTCTTCGGTTGCTTCCTTGAGAGCCTTCCCTTCTTTCCCGGTCTTTGCCGAGTAGAACTTGATGTACTCTTCCGTCACCCTCTCAAAAACGTCTTCCTCTGTCTGCTCCGTTGGGACGCTTCCAGCGGCCTTGTCCAACGCTGCCGACAAAGATTGCTGACTTGCCAAATCGGGTTGTGCAATCGCGTCGCCTTGCTGGATCGTCAGTGCCTTCCACAAGTCGATGTCCAGCGTCTCATTCAAGATCTCTCGCGCCCGGTCGTGTGCCTCACGTCCTGTGTGATTCTCCGGAGACGGGGCTGTGATCGTGAGCTTCGTAGCGGGTTTCTTGTGGAAACGCTTGAAGTACGTGAAGCGGTATGGGCCACTCTCCGCCTCCAACTCGATCTCCGGACCTGCATCCTGATGAACTGGACGAATGGCTTTGACGTGCTTGTTCGATGCATTGTCGGGGTGTTCGAACAGAACAGTGATCGCTTCCCCCAAACTCGTTTTCCCGACCTCATTCGGCCCCTGCACAAGTGTCACCCCGAGAGATTCAAATTCGATCTCAGCTGCGTCGACGCCGCGATAATTCGCAATTCGTAAGCGTTTGTATTTCACGCCGCTCCTCCCGACAAACGCATCAGAAGCATCAACGCATCGCGAGCTTGATCGGTATCGCTACCGCCAGCCTCGATCTTCTCCCGAAGTCGCGAGACTGTCTTGTCAGCGAATCCTGAAAAGCCAAGATCGGAGAAGTCGGCATCATCCGGCATTACGACGACATCATCGTCGCGGACGTCGAAGCCAGCGAACAGATCCGCTGCAGACTGTAGGATGGTGTCAAGGTGAACTCTCAGGCCGAGGGTCAGGCCGCCAAACAACCGAACTCGCAGGACTGTCCGCTCTTTGTTTGCAATTCCGTCAAAAGTACGCGCGAGGTTGTTCAAGTCGTCAGAGTCGTTCACATCCACATGGTCGAACTCGGTGAAATCCCAATCACCGACGACGAATTCGTGGACGTTGACATTCCCACCATCGACTTCGACAACCAAAGCCCGACCAGAGTTGTCCTCACGAAAGTCTGTCGAAACAGGCGTGCCCGAATACCAGATCCGGTCACCTGCCCCCAACTTTGTTGCGGAGTGACGGTCACCCAACGCTATAAAGCTCGCTTTGCCTTCGTGTATTGCATGCTCAAGCTGATCCACCGAGAGAACTGCTGGCGCGTCCTTGTCCGGAGTAAACGCATCAACCATGCCATGTCCAGCCACAATACGGACCGTCTCTCCACAGGTTGGCAGTACATCAAGCAACTCATGGAGGGGATTGGTCGCAGGTTTTTTTGACCTCCACGGGGCGCCTACGAGCTCCACACCCGGAGCAATCTCCAGCACAGCGGTATCCTCAATCACCTTTACGTGAACGGGCTTCTGTTCCGTGAATGTGCTGGATTGGAAGACGGATGCTGCGTTCAGGGGATCGTGGTTGGCAGGCAGAATGAAAACCGGGACGGAAATCTCCTTGAGCGCCTCGCATGCTCGCGCTACCGTGCGTCGATCAACTTGATTCGATTCGAACGCGTCTCCGCAGACGAGCACGAAACTGCAGTCTTCATCTTTGGCGAGTAGACCCAGCTTGCGGATCGCGTCAAACCGTGCCTGTGAATATCGTTCCTGCACGCCTTCAGAGAAAAAGTGGCGTGTCATGCCCAACTGCCAGTCGGCTGTGTGCAGAAACCGGACTTGTGACATTTCATCTACCTCGCGTTAGCCGAGAATATTCCCTCAAAAATAGAAATGAACTCGGGCTCGTGAACTTGTTCGCCGTTCCGTGTGACGTCCTGTGTCCCGCAACAGTTGAGGACAGCATCACGCGTGTTAACTGCATCGCAGAAGCTCTGCGCGCGGGATGGTTTGTCGGGACCGGTGACGGTCGATGGATAGTAGGATTCTATGGCGCCTCGCTCCAACACATACACATCCTGTCTTCTCAACTCTTCCAAGAGATCCCATTTCAGGCGGAGTAAATCACTGTCATCACACTCCATTAGCACTGACAACCGATCGGGCTTCCGTTGCCAACCCACAAACTCTTCCATCGCCGCGTCGAGATCCTCTTGAGTGCACTGACCTTCGCTAAACGCGGCAGTTCGAGCCTTTACTTGTTTCCACAATCCCCGCAACTCGCCCGAGGCGTGCGCCTTCTTCGCTTCTCTGCTTCTAACTTCCGCATCGTCACCTTCCGGTTCAACGAGTCGATCTACCGCTTCAATCAGTTGCTCCCGCAGATCTCGCACAGATTCGGGATTGGGAACGTGCTGAAACCCATCAAGAAGGATGTCCAAATCTGCGATTACTGCGACTCGCACGTCGAATCGCCGAAAGAACTCCCGATATCGCCGGATGTTGCCCTTGCCTGAGATCCTAGCAAAGTGGATTGGCAATCTTGCGACGTCCCAGGACGGATTCAGAGTCCGGGCGATGTGTGGAAACAACAGATAGTCACTGTCCCCCTCGACCAACACCACACTGTCCGCAAAGAAGGCCGCATTGTTATTCTCGAAGCAGATGATCCGAAACTGGTCCATGGCTGTCACTTCCGACAAGTCAACCGGTAGTGCCTGAGTGAATGGCTTTGCCGTAATTGCTGGGTCCATAGACTTGTTGAGCTTCACGAACGTCTCCGTCGCGCTTGCCCCAAAGAACATCGGAGAGTGAGTCGTGACCAACACGTCATGGTCGTTCGCAAAGATCCGCAGTGCATCGAAAAGAATGTTCTGTGCCTTCGGGTGAAGGAAAAGCTCCGGCTCCTCAAACAGCAGGAGGTAAGATGTCGCGGCTTGCTCTCGACCGCCTGAATCAGTGCCGTCCGATTGGATGAGTGTCTCATTCAAATGTACGTAGGAGCGTAGAATCGCAAAGACGACCGCTCGCCGCAGTCCGTCGCCTTTCGTGTCGAGCAATCCGTCTACACCGTCATCCACTGATAGCCTTGCAGAGGAGAAAATGGTCTTGAGTTCTGGCGGTGGAATTTCAATTCGGAGCGAGACGTCCGCGAAACTATCTCGTACAAACGTCTCGACGGTCGCTTCGATCTCCTTCACTTCATCCAGACGATCGTCCGTGAAAGTGCCATCATCGTTTTTCACAATGTTGAGTTGCGAATTCAGTTCCTCAAACATTTGCTGAGCGTCGGGCAGCTTGGACTCAACAACCCTTAACAGAATTGCCAGTATCTTTCCGAAGGGCGTGCTCTCTGTAGTCTTGATGTCATCCGCCAAGTCCTTAACCGCCGGAATGTAGATCGGAGCAGGAAGCATCGGAACAATGCTCTTGTCGATCCCTGTCGGTAGCGGCAAATCGACCGCTTCCTTTTGATCGTCGGGCATTGCGTCAGCAACCTCCTGGATCTTCGCCCTCATCGCGTCTTGGTTCATTCCAGCGTCAACGACACCGTCAAGTTCCGGGAAGACTTCAGCCACTTTGGCAGCGAATGGTCTCCCGGCTCTCCCACCTTTCAAGAGCGACGTAATGTTGTTCGGCGAGAATCGCTCTTCTGCAGGCATCAGCGTCCGGTACTTCAGCACACTCTTTCCTTCGGTGTCGTATAGCCGAACGAGTGCCAGTCGCCCGTCGTTGATGATGCCACTGACACGCACACGATGATCGTCCACAAGTCGCGCGAGATCTGCCTCACCAACGTCCTCGAAAACAATCTCGATTCGGATCGGCTGCGAGGCGTCAAAAAAGTTCATGCTTGATAGCTTTGATCCAGAGAAGAAAAGCGACAGGACCTGGCGGACTGAGAAATTACCAGTATTGTTCTCGCCCATCAAGCCGCCGAAATGAGACAAGGGAATTGTCACATTCCGCAAAGCGCGATAGTTCGTGATTGTCACACTTGTCATTCGCATCGGGGAGCATCCGCTTCAAGGGTTTACACCGAGCAGTTAGCCATTGTACGTCAAAGCATTTCACTTCGATGCTGACCTGCCGAAACGCACGGTATCCCAGTGATGTCAGGCCTCATTGTGTTGGGAACGTTTCAAAAGCCGGGTCTTATTGAACAGTGGTAAGGAAGTTGGATGACGGTCCGTTCGTGAGGAGACATGTGTCCTAGTCGAACGGAGGCTTCGGCTTGGCTGGCAACTGTGCTCGTGACTGGACGCTTGAGAGTGAGCGAGAGAGACGTAGCCAGCCGATTCGGCTCGCTGGGAATGACGTACGGAGTGTAATTCTCGAAGCAAGGCAATGAATGCAACTCGTGCCGGACCAACCATCCGGCATGATGTCTGCGAGCGTCTCGTGTTGAGACTACAGCTTCCTGATGAATTTGCCGATGTCGGCCAGTCATCTTGTCGCGTTGCTTTGCGTGTCGCTCGGACGTGCTCAACGGTTCCTCACATCCGTACGCTTGATATGCGTGTCCATTTGACAAGGTGAATCCTTCGATTCCGGCGTCACCGCGATCGTTGTCAGGGACTCGCTGGTATTCAGTCGGACCGTAGTGGCAGGTCAAGAGCTTGTTCGCCCAGTCCTGCCATTCTTCTCCGGAAAGTCGCGGTATGTGGGCACTCATTCTTCGCGGTCAATCAATGTGTCGCCGAGTGTGAGACTGTCAAATAAGCTGGCCCTGCCGATCCTCTTGTGGGGTTACTGCCTCCATGAGGGTCTTCGGCCGGCGGGCGGAGAATTCGAATTGGTTGACGCGTGCATATCTCCATGACTGTTCCGTCTGATCGGAGATGCGCTGACACCAGTCGTCCATTGCGGCGTCCTTGATCGTCGTGTCTTCCCAGACACGGCCTTTGGTTTCGATGATCCAGTTCACTTCCCCGTCATCAGACTCCTGGATGACAACCCAGTCAGGATGGTAGAAGCCGATTGCACCGCTCGGTTTTAGATAATCGACGCGGAATCGCGAGTTCGAATCTCCCTGTTCAGTGGTGCCGAGAGCGGCGAAACGGATCACGTCGGATGCCACGTCGAGGAATTCGGCAAAGCTGCGCTCAAAGTCGTTGTACGTCGCCACGTAGTTGAAGACGGTGCGTTTGGCCTCGTATGGCGGAAGATTGCGACGCCAACTGAACGGCTTGGTTTCTGACAGTTTGAAGCTGGAATTCTCGAACTCAAGTGGCCCCTGCTCGATGGTCAATTCGGAAACCTTGCGGGCGAGATACGCAGCGACGGCTTCCCGGATTTCAAGACGCTGGAGATGTTGGCGAATCTTGAGATCTTCGATGTCGACAATCTGGCCGAAGCATCGGGATCGCACGTAGGTACGGACGATTGGGTAGAGTTGCGCGAACACGTCGGTTTGCCGGGCTCGTTGAATCACCATGTTCGTGATCGACGAGAGCAGGGTTTGGGCAATGGGAACGATGCCAACGTCAAGTTCATCCTGGTGAATCTCTGTCTCGGTCGTTGCAAATTCCATTTTCAAACTGACACGAAAACGTTCGTCCAAATCGGACTGGTCGAGGATTGAGTCAAAGCTGGCAGGATTGAGCAGGCTGAGCTTGCGTGTGTTGTGGGTAAGGCGGGGCTTGGTGATTGGGATAGCGATGTCATAGTCGAGGCGCGACACAATCGGCTCAATGATGACCGGCTTCGGCGGATCAGTTCGTGTGGATGCAACGCCAACACCGTCGGCTTCAAGCTGCTCGCGGAGAACTTTGAGTAGATTCCTCGTCCCCAGAACTTCCAGAGTTTGTGTGCGGTCCGCTCCGATACCAACCATCAATCGCAACCCGCGGCCGATCACCTGTTCGGGGAGAATCTCGGCCCTCGCGGTGAACGGACGGAGCCCGAGAACGACTGAAACGTTGCGAACATCCCAGCCCTCCCGGAGCATCATGACGCTGACAATGGCCTTAATCCTGTTTCCGGGTTTATCAATGTCGCGCGCAACTTCTCGGGCCTTGTCGAGGTCTTTCTTGGTGATCTCACCTTTTGTGTTGGTATGGATCACCAAGACTTCTGATTCCTTGAATCCAAACTCCTTCGTCTGGCACAGATACTCAGCGAGGGCGTCGGCGTACGACGTCTTCTCCGCCATGATGAAGAGCACAGGCTTCGTTCCGAGTTGCTTGTACGTCTCGTGATGCTCCTTCCAGCGTTTGATCGCCGCGTGAATCCAGTAGCCGAATTTCTCTGCAACGTTCTCTTTTGTTACACCGTCAGGGTCCTGCGTCGGCTGCTGAGGGTCGTCTTCCTTTGTAACTATGATCGGCGCCTTCACGATCCGATCCTCGACCGCCTGAGCGAGTGGGTAGTCACATAGCGTCCAGGCGAAGTACATCCCCCGCTGATCTTTGGGAGTCGCGGAAAAATCGAGCCATAGCGAAAGTCCCGAAGGCAGATAACGGTGGATTCCCAACAGCGACTGGCTCCACGCTAAGTCCTCGTCATGCACGTGGTGTGCTTCATCGTTGAGGACGACCAGGTCCTTCAGTTCCTTCACGCGCTCCAGCATCGATGGTTCATGTGCCGACAGGTCGGCCACAGGCTCTGGGCCCAGCAATGCGTCGATGGCATTCTGAGGCGTCCAGATCTGGTCGCCCCTCTCGTAGAGTTGCTGGATGTTTGTGAGAAACAGATTCCCGGACGGATCAGGCAGCGTGGTTTCACCCCGCAGAATGACTTTCTGGGCCCAGGAACCGCGCCACTCGGGTGGAATCAACGGAATCTCGTTGAAGATGCGATTGCTGCCGAAATCCTTTTCCAGACGCTGGTAGACTATCACGTTCGGGGCGACGATGAGAAAGTTCGTCGAGAGGTCCGAGTCCGGCACCCGTTTTTTGTGGAAGTGCGACCAGACGATGGCCATCGCCATCACCCAGGTTTTTCCGGAACCGGTCGCCATCTTGAAGGCATAGCGGCGCAGATCCTCCGGCGGCAGATCCTGAATTCCCTCGGCATCAAGTTCGGGGACATAACGACGGACCTGGCGACGACCATCCATCGTGGTCTGGAATTCGACCGAATTTGAAAGCAGAGCTCGCCGCTCGATCGCGGAGTAGTCCTGCAAAAGAGCTTGTGCATCCTGATTACCCACGATTTCTACGACATATGCCAATGTTTCCATCGCTTCGCGCTGACAGAAGTGGTAGCGAAACGGTGCCGGAAAACCAGCGACCTCGTGGTCTTCCTCGAACCAATACTCAAAAAGCCGCAATGTGACGTCGGAAGAACCCGGATAACCCCGCTGCCGCCATTCGTCTACGGCGGCCCGCAGCTTGGGAACAAGCAACAATTGACTCGGACGCCGTCCCGATTCGTCAACCTTCCATCCACTCGGGTCTGAATTGTCCTTAACCAGAAAGCGACTCGGCGGCTGCCAGGGGCAGCGTCCAGGAATTTCGGGAAGGTTCTTGTCGTAGGTGATGACGCTCTTGGCCATGCTCAGTGCACCTCCACATCAAACGCCTGTGACGTATCATTTCCGAAGATGTCGATCACCTTCACAAGAACCTGATAATTCCCGCTCGTCTCGTAGGTGTGAGGATCGGACTCCAAGACCAGCGATCGATCCCGTCGTGTGCGGTACGCTACCCACCCTTGCTTAAATGTGTCATTCTGAAAATCCCAGTCCACCGCCCAGTAGTCGATATAGTCAGACCACTTCTTGACCTTCGACCGAACATCGTCGGGAATCAGTTCGGTGTTCGGTATGACGAAGTCCTTGAGCGTTACCGTCGCGGTGAGCGGCTTCGGCGTCTCAGTCTCGACTTCCAAGAAAGCGAGCTCAAAAAACTGGATATCACCTTTGTCCACGGCCTGCTGCTCCATCACTTCGCGCGGAATCTGCAGAAGCAACAGCTTGACGCCTCGCTGCTTGGCATCTGCGACCATCAGGTCGTAGAGGCCCATCTCCCATTCCCAGCCAAGCACGTGCAGTTCCGATTGCTTGAGTTGGACACATTCGGCTAGCGACGCATTGATCTCGTCGATCGTTACAGGAGCGTCCACTGCCCCAATGTGAATCATCGCTTTACCCTTCTTGCCATGGAGATTCGAGAGTCCGGGTACGGGCTGGGCACCATAGAGGCGAAGCACGAACGCCAAGTACTCGAACAGGGCGCGTTCACTAAGTGGCTTCTCAGTTCGGTCGCCGAATGTGACGCCTTGCCAGTACTGACGCTCGTAGCGTCCCAGATTGAGGACTTCCACTGGCCTGCACCCGTCAATTTCCAAAAGCCGCTTTCGGGTTACATGGACAGCGAACCGGCCAAGATCCGCCCCGATCCATCGTCGCCTGAGCTTTTCAGCAACTGCGAGCGTCGTACCGGAACCGCAGAAAAAGTCGCCGATTAGATCTCCCTCCGCTGATGAAGCCAGTATTATTCGCTGCAGCAGCGCTTCGGGCTTCTGCGTCGCGTAATCAATCCTCTCGGTAGCTTGAGATGCAACTGGTGAAATGTCGGTCCAAATGTCCTGCAACTCAACGCCTTCCATCTCATCCTCATACTGAATGAATGAGGGAACTCCACCTTCTTTCTTCGGCCAGGCCACTCGACCCATCTTGTCCAACTCGGTCAGTGCAAGCTGAATGTCATCTGTCTGGGGGTCGCTCAGCTTTGGTCGGATGAATTTCGGTATTGCCCAATGTCGTCCTTTCGATGTGGGGTTATATCCTCGCCAAGGTTGACCAGATGCGCCGCGGCGAACTCCGGGAGCAGTGAGGATCGTCAACCGGTACCTTCGTCCATCAGAATCCTTGAAGCGAAAGAAGTCGTCCAGATACTTGTCTGAATAAGGCGTGTGTTGCACATTCCAGGTGTAGTCATCAGTTTTGGTATAGAAAAGAATTGTGTCGCTGATCGTGTTGTAGAACTCAGAGCCGCTTCGAGCGCCGGTTCGTTTCCAAGTGATTTGGTTGCGCAGCCGGTCAGGAGAGAACAACTCATCGAGAATGAGTCGTAGATGGCTATCTACACGAGAATCGCAATGGACGTAGAGGCTTCCTCCGTCGGCGAGCAGATCATGGATTAGTGCCAGCCGCGGGTACATTGTCGACAAATACGACGGTGTGCCGCTTCCCCAAGTGTCCCGATACGCCTTTTCCTCAATCGCCGATTGTTCCTTCACTACTTCGGCGGTTCCGTCGCCGATCGCAGCGGTAAATGAGAAGTCCGCCCCGGTTGCAAAGGGAGGATCGATGTAGATCAGCTTGAAGCGTCCCGCAAATTTCGCTAGTAGCGACCCCATTACGAGAAGATTGTCTCCCCAGATGAGCTTATTCTTCCAGCCGTCCTCGAACGTATCCCCCTCTTCGGCTTCCCAGATGTCGAAGAGAGTCGGCTGCCGTTCCTTCTTGGCTTCGCGCGTGGCCCTGCTTTCGTTGATCGTCTCGATGACCTGGAATGGTAGGCAAACGCGCGGCACCTCTTTTTGGCTGCCGTCATCGTACTTGCCTGGCCAGACCAGCTCGGTGCGGCTCACGCGGATCATGCCGGGCGGGGGAGCGGGAAGGCGGATCGGTCGGGGCTCGGAATCGGGCGACGCGTTCTCCGAGAGTGTTGGTTGTTGGTCCATGTTCTCAGTCCTTCGTGGACGCGTATGGGACGAGCGCCTTGCACCAGCCGGTTCTGCTTTGGATGCGTTTTTTGCTCGCGTGTCTCGCTGAAGAAGCCGTCGAATCAACATTTTGCGACGGCCGGTCGTCGATGCGCCGACCATCTCACAGACGTCTTTGACCTGCTGTTCGAAGAGATACTCCAGAAGCACTGCCGGCGTCGCCCGATGCGCGCGCGATAGTGTAGCCGACCTGTCGTCGCGGCTGCGTCGATCTGTCCCGTCGAGCTCCAGATCATCCACTACCGATTTGAGCGTATCGCGGTCCATGACGCTGAGGATGGCGTGCTTCAGCTTCATTCGTTCTTGACCTCCTCAGAGCTGGCGTTGGCATGTTCTGCCGTGTCAATGTCCGCGACGTTGATCCAGCCGTGGTCAAAGCAAAAAGTACGGGCTTTGCCTGCCGGGTCCTGAATGCGAACAATCCGTGACTTCTTTGGGTCAGCGGCGTGCTCGACAACATAGAGCCAGAAACGCCCGCGATGCTCGCGAGCGCACTCGAATTGTGCGCGCGATAACCCGACCGGTCGAGATTGAAGATCGCTGGTCATGGCTTTCACTTCGACGCGTCGGATGGGTTCGTCATTCGCATCTGGCTCGCAGAGATCGTAGCCGGGGTTGTTGGTCGGTGTCCGTTTCAACTGTGGCTCTCTTTGCAAGATGAGGTCAATCGCCTTCTCCTCAAGTGCCATTCGGGCCTGATGCTGCAGGCCGTCGGGATCGGGCTCTTCCTCGTTCGGACGCGTTGCAACATACGAAATGAATGGCTTACCGCTGTCCCCCGTAGTTGCGGCACCCTGTTTCCCGCTACCGCCGGTGCCCTGCGGCTTTCCACCGGTTCCGCCTCGTTTGCGACCATCGTTGCGGCGTCCCGCACTCCCGGAATCGTCTTGGCCTGGGCTTCGGCGGCCCCCAGAGCCGGAACCGGTGCGTCCCTTAGTCGGTTCCGGGCCGCTCGGATCAGGGGCCGGTGGCGTGGGCTCCGTATCGTCGCCGAGCAGATCCTTGATCGCGTCATCGACGTCCCCGTCTTCATCGCTGATGTGGTCTTTGCCTGTATCTGTTTTCTCGTCTCTCTCGTCCGCCTCTGTCTCAGACGAATCGTCTACCCCGAGCCTGGACCGCAGTTCTGCCTCGCTCGTCAAACCAAGTTTCTTCAAGAGGTTGAGAATGCCCGGTTCGAGTCCAGCCTCTTTCGCGAGGGCGTCAATCACGGGAGGCTTGAACCGGATCTTCGACTGAAGAAATGGATTCGGCTTCCAACCAAGGGGCTCGAACAGGAGAAATCCCGGGCGCTGCAATTCATCGTCAGAATCTCGAATCCAGGAGGCTTCGTTCAGTTTTCGGACGAACTCGGCATCGAATTCGGTGCGATAACGGCCATAGTGCGTCCATGTGTATTGCCCAGTGAAGAGCGACTTGCCACGCCGCTCCTCCAAATGAATCAATTCGTCCCAGAGAAGTCTTGCTTTGTCCTCCTGTTCGTCCGCCGACGCGTCCGACATGGTTTCGAGCAGTTCCTGCAATCCCAATAGCTTCCAATCTGTGATTCGATCATTCTGACCCGATGTATCCGCGTGCCCCGCCTGCTCCCGCAACCGTCCGCATTCCTCCCACGAAATTGAGAAATCTGCAACCGGTCGCAGGTAGCGAACGGCACCACATGCCTCAAGCAGGTCCCGGACATCCTCACCTCGTAAGCAGGAATAGTCGTCGTCAACGAGCAGGACATCCGGAACCCCGGCGAACAGCTTCTTGAGCCGGTCCGTTGCGAGATACACTTCGTCGGGTCTTGATAGATATTTGTTGCCATCTCCAGCATCGACCGACATGACGAATGCGGTGCTGCGTAGCGCTGCCAGAAGTCTCTCACGTTGTCCTTTCGAATCGGTTGCGAACGCGTCAAGAATGCGTGCGATGTCGGCTTTGTAGTCTGCACCGCTGACATCGACTTCGTCGAGGCGGTATTTGGGTAATAGGTTTCGTATGACGTCATCAACCGGATCGGGGGGTTTCAATCCAAGTTGACGCAGAAACTCCAGCGCTTCTCCCTTGCAGACCGTCTTCTTGACCGTGGGAAAGTCTGTGTGCGCACCGCCTGGCAAATAGGCGTTGGGAACACCGTCTGAGTCGAAAGGCTGAACATGAGTGCCATTTCGCAGACGTATGATCCGCTTCGATGAGAACCATGAACGATTCTGGATTGCGCGTTGACTCAATAGAAAGGAATAGAAGCTCGCCATCCAGTCGTCTGTTTGCTTGCGCAAAAACGTATCAGATACGGAACGGACAACATCCTCGCCGTCAAGTTCTCTGACACCCACCGACTCGATGAGAAAACTTCGTAGTGCGGGTGTTCGATCACGAGTGATTCCACCTGCGACCCATCCAGATTCGGCACCGGTGATGTCCGTCAACTGCTTTCGCGAGATGAGTTCGCGCAAGTTCTCTGCCCGCGCAATGCAGGCGATGTCGCCTCGTAGATGGCCACCGCGAAATCCGGGAATCAGTCTTTCGGTTGTGAGCGTTTCGACCACTGCATCAGCGATGGGACGAAACATGGCAGCTTGCGATCCCGGCTCATACTTCAAGAGATCGACCACGAGCGCGTGCAGCGCGCCAACGCTCATGAGCTTGAGGCTGCGGAGTTGCGTCAACGACCAAACCACCACCTCTGCAATCTGCGAGACAAGCTGCTTGTTCCAAGCATCGTCTCTTGGGACGTTGTCTCGGCTCGGTGTCGTTCGAAATGGTCCCTGAATCAGGAAGCCAAAATGGGTCTCCTTTTCTGTTGGGAAATAGACGACCAGCGGTGATTCAGAAACCGCGGAAATCGTATCATTGCCTTGCTTTTCGTCTTTGGTGATGAGGAAGGCTACCTCAGCGAAGCCCGCAGGTTGGTCGTCGTGCATCACCGGCTTGCGAAACACAAGCCACTGTTCTTCAGTCTCAGCGCCAGAGCCGTCCTGCCCGAGCAGCATGACGCGGTCGACTCCATCGCAAACGGGCTTGGCGTCACGCAAATACTGTCCGTTCGTTCCTGAGTCCAATTGCCATGAGACCGACTCGATGTTGCGAAGGAAAAGAAGCGTCCTAAGTGGTCCATTCCGTAATTTCTGCACGGGTTTCATGCGGCCAGGTGGGGAGT
>ERZ869936.1687-NODE-1687-length-15038-cov-4.446640_pt1 | contig 15038 bp, 12 predicted proteins | sample MGYA00520876_ERZ869936 | MGnify/ENA primary metagenome ERZ869936 (study PRJEB32218, sample SAMN09650985) | biofilter metagenome | isolation source: enrty point of leading RO module | place: Saudi Arabia: Thuwal, RO plant located on Red Sea | collected 2016-02-17 ...
GGATACGGCCCGGACCCGGGAAGCCCTGGGCATTGCCGAATACCATGGGCCACGCCGCCAGATGATGCGCTGCACAGACCATCCGACCATGGTCAAGGACGGCTCGGGCTGGGGGGCTCTTGCGGGCCTGAGTGCCGCTTACCTGGCCGCGGACGGCTGCACCGGTGCACCGGCGCTGACTGTCGAGGCGCCGTAAGTGGCTGACACCGGCGGCGATCTCGGCGCGCGCTGGCGGATCCTGGAACAATACTTCAAACCCTACCCGGTGTGCCGCTGGGCTCAGCCGGCAGTCGAAGCCGCGGTCGCCTTGCAGCGCAGGCTTGGCTTAACCGCTCATGCCATAGACAAGGTCGAGGTCGTCACCTTTCATCAAGGCGCGCGGCTCGCCGTGCGGCTGCCGAAGACGACTGAAGAGGCACAATATAGCCTGCCGTTTCCGGTCGCTGCCGCACTGGTGCGCGGCACCGTTGGCGCCGAGGAGATCGGCGAATCCGGTCTAAGCGACCCGGCGATTCTTGCGCTCAGCCAATCGATGATCTTGAGCGAAAACGAAAGCTATAACGCACGCTTCCCGGCCGAGCGTTGGGCCCATGTCGTGTTTCATCTGGCCGATGGGACGAAACAGCAATCCGACCCGGCGATTGCGCGCGGCAACCCCGAGAACCCGCTCGACGATCGTGAGTTGACCGCCAAGTATAGGGCCCTGACCCTTCCGGTCATCGGTCCGCGGCGCAGCGCGCTCATAGAAGCCGAAATAGCCGGCCTCTGTGAGAGTCAGCAACCCGCTGACGAGCTTTTGACCGACCTCTTCTTACCACTAGATATCGCGGCAAGACGCAACGAGACCTTGCCAGGTGCCGCCTAGTTTATCGCGGGGTAGTTAAGGCCTGTCAGACCAAAGCTCTGACAGGCCGTGGATCGGGAAGGTGAGGTTCCCGAGCTCTTCGCCACGAAACGCCGGGGCCGCGAGGCGGCGCGCGCGTGTCTCGTGCGGGCGATGAAGCGCTATGGCCAAATTCAGAGAGAACCGCCCTGCCGCCCTGGCTGAGAGGCGCAAACTGGCGGCGTGAAGAACGCCTGCCCCTGGACTATCCGAGACCCGCGCGCATTGGACGGACAGCACCCTGGCGCATTCCGGGCGTTCGCAACAGTCAAAGTGTCAATACCGGCCTTCGATTGATGCCAGTCGAGGAAGCGACCGGTCGGGCATTTCTGGCGATTGACGTGGCCGGCAGAATGATACAGGATGGGACTGATTAGTCCAATATTGGACTGATATCTGATGCTTGGCGGTCTCTGCACCCAGCTTAAATATCTGAAGATCAACAATAATCCCTAGGGAGGATTACCATGAAACCAATCGCCAAATCTGCCCTTCGAAGGGCGAAGATATTGCCGGTCATCGGCGCAGCCACGATGGCGCTGGCGGCATTCGCCAGTCCCTCATCCGCGGCGGACGATGTGAAAGTCGGCATCTTGCTGCCGCTTTCCGGCGCCGTTGCACCCATCGGCCAGAATAATCGGCGCGGCCACGAACTCGCGATCGAGGAAATCAACGCCTCGGGTGGAATCAAATCCCTGGGCGGGGCCAAACTCGTCTTGGTCGACGGCGACACGCAGGGCAATCCGAATGTCGGCATCCAAGAAACCGAAAAGCTCGCGCGCCAAGGCGTGGTCGCCATCATGGGCGCCTATCAGTCCGGCGTGACTTTCCCGACAACGCAGATCGCGGAGAAGCTCCAGGTTCCCTATATCGATCCGGTGGCGATCGCCGATAGCATCACGGAGGGTCGCAATTTCAAATACACCTTCAAGGTGTCGCCCAAAGCTTCCTGGTACGCGCGCGACCAGTTCGCGTTCATCCAGTGGCTCGGCGAGAAAACAGACAAACCGGTGAAAACCGCAGTCCTGATGTTCGAGGACACGCTGTTCGGAAAGTCGACATCCGCGGGCCAAGAGAAGTCCGCGGCCGAGTACGGTATCGAGATCATCGACAAGATTTCCTATCCGGCCTCGACACCCGACATGACTGCGACGATCTCGCGCATTAAAAGCCTTAATCCCGATGCGCTCGTCCTCGTTTCTTACATCTCCGATGCGGTACTGATCACCAAGACCATGAAGGAACTCGGTGTGAACATTCCGATCCTGGGGACCAGCGCGGTACACATCGATCCGGCCTATATCGCCCATCTGGGCGAGCTTGCCGAGTATTCCTTCACGGTCTGCGAATGGAGTCCCGATCTCAAGAAGGCCGGTGCAGCGGACGTGAACAAGCGGTTCCAGGAAAAGTTCGGCATTCCGATGAACGGCCATGCTGCGGAAACCTACATGTCGACGATGGTCCTGCGAGACGCGCTGGAGCGGGCTGGTTCGACCGATCGAAAGAAACTACGCGATGCGCTGGCTGAAACGAATATTTGCGGCGATGCAAACCTGCTTCCCTACGACTGCATCAAGTTCGATGAATCCGGCCAGAGCCCTCAGGGCCGTCTGACGATCCTGCAGGTACAGAACGGCGAGTTCGTCTCGGTCTGGCCGGATGGCATCGCTGCGGCTCAGGTCAACTGGCCGGTTCCGGACTGGGAAAAACGCTGATTAAATAACAGCGGATGGCGGGACCGCCGGCCTGACCGGCGGTCCCGGCCACGACAGTCAATTGGGGAACACACGTGGAAACTGCTATTGCCCAGGCAATTGTCAGCGGGTTGCTGATCGGCGGGGTCTTCGCGCTCGTCGCACTCGGTCTGACGCTCATCTTCGGCGTCATGAAAATCATCAACTTCGCCCATGGCGATTTCCTGATGCTGGGGATGTATTTCGCCTTCCTGATGTCGGTACTTGGCGGCATCGATCCCTACATTTCCGCGCTTCTTTGCCTGCCGTTTTTCTTCGCCCTGGGGTGGGGCGTGCAGTCCTGGCTTATACGACCGGTCCTGAAGGCGCCCGAGAATATTCAGATCCTCGTGACGGTCGGCATCTCGCTTGTTCTGCAGAATACGGCACTGTTCCTGTTCTCGCCCGATTTTCAGAGCCTCAAGTTGCCCTACGGTGCCTCAACATTCGCCATTGGCGGCGTCTCCGTCAGTTATGTCCGGCTTATCGCCTGCGCGATCTCGCTCTCCGCGGCGGCGGGGGTTTATCTGCTCCTGACTCGCTCGGATATCGGCAAGGCGCTCAGGGCCTGCGCAGAAGAGCAAACAGGGTCGCTGGCCGTCGGCATCGACGTCGCCCGCATGTACAGGATCGCCTTTGGGCTCGGCACCGCATGCGTGGCGCTCGCCGGCACGCTGATGACCCCGTTCTTCTACATATCGCCGCAGGTTGGATTGCCGTTCACGCTGATCGCGTTCGTGACGGTGGTGCTCGGCGGATTGGGTAGTGTGCCGGGTGCGCTTATCGGCGGCCTCATCATCGGTGTTGTGGAAAGCTTGGGCGAGGTCCTCCTGCCCGCACCGTCGATGAAGCAGATGGCGACTTTTTCCGTATTTCTCTTGATCCTGCTCATCAGGCCGCAAGGCTTGCTGGGCAGGCGTATCGCCTAGGGGCAGGGCCATGAAAACCAAGATCGCCCTCACGGCACTTCTGGTGGGCCTGCTCGTTCTGCCGCTGTATTCGGAATCGGCATTGATCGCGGCCGTCATGCCGGAAGGTTTGACGGGCTCGGCGCTCCTCAATGTCTTTCTCCTGATCTTCCTGTTCGGATATTGGGGCCAGTGTTGGAACATCCTCGGCGGCTATGCCGGCCAGCTCTCGCTCGGCCATGCCGCCTACGTCGGCGTCGGCGCCTATACCTCGACGCTGCTTTACATGAACTTCGGCGTGTCGCCCTGGGTCGGCATGATCGCTGGTGCGGGGCTTTCCGCATTCTTCGGCCTGGTGATCGGCTTTCTAAGCTTTCATTACCGCCTGAGCGGGCCCTATTTCGCGCTCGCAACCATCGCCTTCGCCGAACTCGTCAGGCTCACGACGCTCCATGTCGAATTCACCGGCGGCTCTCTGGGCCTTCTCATCCCGCTTACCGAGGATAGCTTCTGGAATTTTCAGTTCACCGATAAGGCGCCTTACTATTACGTGTCGCTGGCGATGATGGTGGCCATCACGGGGTTTGTCTTTTGGATGTCCCGTTCACGGCTCGGTTACTATCTCCATGCCATCCGCCAGGACGAGCAGGCCGCCGCCGCCATCGGCATCGACACAACCCGATACAAACTCATTGCCACCGCGTTGAGCGCGGGCCTGACCGGCGCGGGCGGGACATTCTATGCGCAGTACACTCAGTACATCGTTCCGGACGATCTGATCACGATCGCGCTTTCGGTCGAGATCATCCTGCGCACGATCTTTGGCGGCTCGGCCACGGTACTCGGTCCGATCGTAGGATCCTTCGTGCTCACGCCGGTCGCGGAAGCGACGCGCATCCTGTTCTCGGGCGGTGCATCGGGTTCGACCGTTGTGCAGACCTTCGCATCCGACGCTCCCTTTGCCGACAAGGCGACAATCTATTGGAACTTTCTTTCCAGTGGCGGTGGCGGCGGCGGCGCTCTGTTCGTCTACGGGGTGATTCTGATTGTCGTCTGTATCGGAACGCCGCATGGCATCCTGCCATGGTTCCTCAGGCGGGCGGGTGGCCGGGCATGAGTCTCCTCGTCGCCAGCGGCGTCACCAAGCGGTTCGGCGGGCTTGTCGCCGTCAACAATGCCAGCATGACCGTCGAACAAGGCGAGATCGTGGGCCTCATCGGGCCCAACGGCGCGGGGAAGACCACGCTGTTCAATCTCATATCGGGCTTCCTGGTCCCGGATGAGGGCGATGTCCGCTTCGACCGGAAAAGCGTGGTTGGAATGCCGCCGCACCAAATCTGTCACCTCGGCATGAGCCGCACCTTTCAGATCGTCAAGCCGTTTCCCGAGATGACGGTGCTCGATAATGTCATGATGGGCGCCTTCAAGACCTCCCGCCGTGCCGGACGGGCGAGAGAGAAAGCGCGCGAAGTCCTCGATTTGTTGGAGTTTTCCGATTGGGCCGACCGTCGGGCTGGCGATTTGCCGATCGCCGGCCGCAAGCGGCTCGAAATCGCCAAGGTTCTGGCGACCGAACCCAGGCTGATCCTGCTCGACGAAGTGATGGCGGGGCTAACCCCGACAGAGCACAAACGCATGATCGAGGTCGTTCGGCTGATCCGCGATAGCGGCGTCACGGTCGTGATCATCGAGCACGTGATGCCGGTGATCATGAGTCTGAGCGACCGTGTCTATGTTCTCCACCATGGCGAGATGATCGCGAGCGGGGCGCCCGATGACGTGGCCCGGAACCCGATGGTGGTAGAGGCTTATCTCGGCGAGGACATGGCGCTGTGAGTGAAATCCTGACAGTCGAGGGTCTCGAGGCCGGCTATGGCGATGTCCGCGTCCTGAAGGGACTGTCTTTTGCGGTCGAAGATGGCGCGATCGCGACCATCGTCGGGGCCAATGGGGCCGGCAAGACGACAACGATGCGGGCCTTGTCGGGTATCCTGCGGCCCGGCGCAGGCAGTGAGATCCGCTTCCAAGGCCGGCGGATCGACTCTCTGCCGCCGCATGAAATCGTCCGAAGCGGCCTCGTCATGGTTCCCGAAGGGCGGTGCCTGTTTCCGTCGCTGACGGTGATTGAGAACCTCGAGTTGGGTTCGTTCCAGCCGCATGCCAAGGCGCAACGCAAACAATCGCTCGAGCGGGTTTTCTCAATCTTTCCGAAGCTTAGCGAACGCGCAAAGCAGAAAGCAGGCACCCTCTCGGGTGGCGAACAGCAGATGGTGGCCATCGCGCGCGCCTTGATGAGCCTGCCGCGGCTGCTGATGCTCGATGAACCGTCGCTTGGGTTGGCCCCGGTAATCGTCCGGACGATGTTCGAGGTGGTGTCCGAAATCAATGGTCTGGGAACGACTGTGCTCCTTGTAGAGCAGAACGTACAGCATGCGCTTGCCGTGTCGTCGCAGGCCTGGGTGATCGAGAATGGAGAGATCGTGCTCTCCGGTACAGGCGAGAGCGTGCTCAACAATGACCACACGCGAAGAGCGTATCTCGGCCTTTGATTCGGCCGAGTCCTCTTGAGCGCACAAGGACAATAACGGCATGCGTGATGCACCACACGAATCATTGCCAACGACGGTGCATCGCATTCCACCTTCTGGTGACCGGGATGCCCCGCTAGGGCTGCAGGAAATCGCGCCAGCGGAAGGTCGCCCCGCAAAGACACCGGTGTTACTCTTGCACGGCGCGACCTTTGGCTCGGCAATGTTCGACATCCCGGTTTCAGGGTATTCATTCCAGCGCTTTCTGGCGTCCCGCGGCTGGAGAAATTTCGCTCTCGACGTGCGGGGGTATGGACGCTCGGTGCCGGCGGTGCCCCTCGGCGAAGCGCCCGACAAGAATCATCCGTATGCTCGACTTGACGATGCGGTGAACGATCTTGCCGCGGGAATCGGGTTCGTTTTGGCGCAAGCGGGGGTGCAGTCTGCCCACATCATCGCGTTCTCGTGGGGCACCGTCGTCGCTTGCGCGCTTGCGAGCCGTCAATCAGATCTTGTCGAAAACCTGGTGCTCTACGCACCGCTCTATGGCGAGGTCAACGAGGCTTGGGTTGACCGGATCGCTGATCCCGCCGACCGATCAAAAGTAAATCCGCGCCTGGGTGCGTACCGGTGGATCGGAAAGGATGAAATCGTCTCGCGCTGGAACGCCGATATTCCAAAGGGCGCAGCTGTCGCAGACTACCGAGAGGATGCCGTGCTCGACGCGATCATAGACTGCCTTACAGCCAATGATCCCGACGCTTCAGAACGGGCGACAAGTTCGTTTCGGGCGCCAACCGGCGCCCTGGTCGACCTGTTCGAGATTTTCAATGGCCGACCGCTTTACGATCCATCTCTCTTGACGGCGCCAACTTTGATCATTCGCGGGCAGGATGATACGACATCGTCTCAAAGCGATGCGCTGCGGTTATTTGACAAGCTGAGCACCAAAAGAAAACGATATGTCGCTATTGCGCCAGGGTCGCATTTTCTGTGCGCTGAAAAGAATGCGCGCGAGCTATTCGAGCAAATCGATTTATTCCTACGCACATAACAGTACGAATGGGATGACTATGGAAAAGAGGCAACAGCCGAGACGATCCGATGCTGATGAGGCGATACCGCGTGCGCTTGTCTTCAACACCAGGGCGGCTGTCTTGGCATCGATCCTCGAGCACAACCCAATTATCGATGCTTATCTTCTCAACTACTTAGCCAACTTCTACGTGGGTCCGCTCCTCAAGGTGGTGGAAGCCCGGCAAGGCCTGACACGGCCGGAATGGATCGTGATTTTTTGCTTGAGCCAGCGCGAGGGCTTGAACGCGCAGCAGATCGGCGAGGTGACCGGGCGCGCGAAAAGCAGTATCAGTCACGCGGTGAAACTTTTGCAGAAGAAAGCCTTGCTGGTGCGTTGTCCCGACCCGGCGGACGGGCGTCGTCAGGTACTCATGCTGACCGATCGCGGAAGGGCGGCATATCTCGATCTCGTATCGTTTTTCGTCGAACGGGAAAAAGGAATGCTCTCTTGTCTTACGCAAAGCGAGCGCAGCACGCTGCGCAAGCTCATGATCAAGCTTACCGACAATATGGAAAGCTGGGCGAAGAGTTACTGAAGGTGCCTCCGCGTGAGTGGAAACAGCTCTAAGACGATCGATATCCCGACCGAAAGCTCTCTCCGCCACAGCCATCTGCACTCTTCTCAAAAGCTCGTCAGTAGTTTCATCGTGCCCGCGGGAGGCCGGGAAACGTCGATTGAACCTATGCGACCTGCGGGACGGGACTTCTGAGTTGAGACAAGCCCTGTTTTCGCATATCGATTCCCTGTTCTATTCGCAGGGAATTTTGAGGAAATATCGGAAAAATCAGGCCGTTAACGGGAGCGAGGGAACGAATCCGGGCCACGGTTCACGAAATTTCCCTGTAAATTCCCTGTATAACAGGGGATTCTGCCAGAGGCGGGTTCCCTGCAGACGCTTGGACCACCAGAAAGCGCGAGAACACCTCTTCCGTGAGCGAAGCTTTCGAATACCGCATTGTCCCGCTGACGCTCGCCCACTGGGCCAGCTTCGAGCGCCTGTTCGGCCCCAACGGCGCCTGCGGCGGGTGCTGGTGCATGTGGTGGCGACTGACCCGGAAGGACTTTCAGGCCGGGCATGGCGAGGCTAACCGGCACGCGTACAAGACCATCGTGCGCCAGGGGCCGGCGCCTGGGCTTCTGGCCTACAAGAGGCAGGAGGCCGTCGGCTGGTGCCAGGTGTGCCCGCGCGCCGACCTGCCGGTGCTCGACCGCTCGCCGCTGCTCAAGCCGGTCGACATGCAGCCGGTGTGGAGCCTATCGTGCTTCTATATCAGGCCGGATTTCCGCCATGTAGGCCTGATGGGCGCGCTTATCGAGGCCGCCAAGGAGCACGCGCGCGAACGGGGTGCTGCCATCCTCGAGGCTTACCCTTGGGACGTGCGGCAGCAGAAGTCGCCGAGCACGATCTTCACCGGCACGGCTTCCACCTTCGTCCGCCATGGCTTCAAGACCGCCGCGCGCCGGGTGGCACGCCGCCCGGTCATGCGTTGCGCCCTCTAACCGCCCCGAGCCATCAGGCCCGTACCCACCCTCTGGTACGGACGTTGGCAGTTTACCTGTGCCCGGCGGCATGCGATGCTCCCGCGCAAGGAAGGCCAATCTGGGCGCAAGTCCCGGTGGTCGGATGGCGGCAAGGCCTGCTGCGTCCGAACCGCATCAAGAATTGGCCGATTGACAAGGTATGGCGATCAGGGCGAGCGGCGGTGATCTTCACCTCAGTGCAAAAGTATTGCCGGTTGAGGCCGGCGAGCATGCCGTTCTTGTGCCCGATGTCAAACTGCTGCTCGAAGGCAACTATGCGCGGAGCGGTGACGATCTACTGATCCGCGATAGCGCGGGTGACGGCATTTTCGTCGAAGGTTATTTCGCGTTGGCCGCGCCGCCACCGCTGATTTCGCCCAACGGCGCGCTCTTGCGCCCGGAACTCGTTTCCACGCTCGCTGGGCCGCGCGCGGCCGGCGAGTATGCCCAGGCCGGGCCGACTCCCGAAGCGCCACCGATCGGCCAGGTCGAGACCGTGTCCGGCACGGCGCTCGTTGTCCGTCTCGGTGTGCCGCTGGATCTCGCGCCCGGCGATCCGGTCTATCAGAACGATATCGTCGAGACCGGGCTCGCATCCGATCTGGTCATCGGCTTCGCCGACGGCACGATTTTCTCGCTCTCGGCCAACGCCCGCAGCGTTCTGAATTCCATGGTCTCCGATCCGGCGGGATCGTCGAACGACCTCTCGATGTCGGTGCTGCAAGGCGTATTTTCCTTCGTCACCGGCCAGGTCGCGCCAAGCGGCGGGATGCGCGTCGAAACGCCCGTAGCGACGCTGGGTATCCGCGGAACCACGGTGCACGGCGTCCTGCAAAGCATTGCCGGGCCCCTGACGGTATTTCTGGGATCGAGCCAGCAGGGCAGCACGGCGCAGGCCTTTCTCCTGGACCCGCTGACCGGCGCCCAGATCGCGGTTCTGTCCAGTCTTACCGCGGCCTACACGCTCAGCGGGGTCGGCGGGTCGGTGTTCGAGCGCCCGCAATCGGCTTCGGAACAACAGTTCCTGCTGCAAAGATCCGGCACCATTCACGGTGTGCAATCGAGCTTCGAGTTCCGCTATGGCACGGGAGAGCCGATCGATCAGCCAGGCGAAGTCCTACGCACGCAGGCCGGTCCGAACCTGCCCTCGGGCGGAATCGGTTTCGACCAGGACGGCGGCGCGGGCGGCCTGATCGACGGCCTGCTTCCCGGGCTTGCGGCGTCTCCGACGCTTCTGGGCCAGGACGGGCTGGCCGCGCTGCGGGCCGCGGATTTCGACAACCCGGACTTGAGCAACCCCATCACAGCGCTCGGCAGCGTCCAGGTCGCGCCGATTTCCGGCGCGACCGTTCCCACCGGGCCGCAGCTCGCCGGTGTCTCAAGCGGCGACACCCAGCTTGGCATCCCCGACAGCCTGCCGGTCGGAACTCCGACACCGGTTCCGTTGTCCGCGTCGTTGGAGGACTTGTTCGGTGATGCGGTTCCGGCACCGCTCAACCTGGCGCGCAACAGCTTCGGGTTTCGTTTCGGCGTCGACGGCCCGGGAAGCATTGCGCTCGATGCGGTTGTAGACGGCGCGCAGAGCGGCCTGTTCGATTCTCTGACGGGAGCCCCGATCCTTCTGTTCAACGGCGAAAACGGGACCGTGGTCGGACGGGTCGGCTCGGCGCAAGGCGAGGTCGCGTTCGTCGCCTATCTGGAGCAATCGGGGCCGGTGTCAGGCCTTGAAAACCTGGCCAATGGCGATCTCTGGTTCGTCCAGTTTCGCGCCATTGCGCACGACAATCCTTCCGACCCGCATGAAACCACGCCGAGCGGCGGCGGCGAAGTCCCGGAGCAGATCGTTCTCGATTTCGAAGCCTTAGTGGCCGGCACGCGGGTCACACAGGTCTTCGGCGCCGGCGATCCGCGCCCGGTCGAGATTTTGGGAATCAATCCGGAACTGCCCGGGCGGAACGCGGCTGTGATCTTCGATTCGGCCTCTCCGGCCAACAGCGACCTGGATCTCGGCACGCCAAACGAAACTTTCGATGGCCCTGGCGTGGGCGCGGGCGGGGTGGCGGGCGGCGCCAATCCGAACGACACGGCACTCGGCAATATTCTGATCGTCGACGACGATCTCCAGGGTGTGCCGGACGATGCGGCTCGGGTGGGCACAACCCTCGTATTCGACTTCTCGGCCTTCGGTTCCGTGACGCTCGACTCACTGACCTTGATCGATATTGAATCGATCTCTCCGAGCGCGCGCATCGCGATCTATGATGCGCAGAACCGACTTCTCCACGCTTCGGAAGTCGCGCCAACGGGGGATAACGGCGTCGAGACCTTGGCTTTCGAGAACATCTCCGGCGCGACGCGCCTTGAAATCGTCCTCAATGGCAGCGGCGGCATCGACAACATCGCCTTCACGCCGGACAGCTTTCAGGACGAGATCCTGCCACTCAGCTTCACCATCGCCGACGCCAACGGCGATCAGGTGCAGCAGGTCGCCACGATCACGATTGGCGACGACGGCCCCACGGCGTTCGCCGACATATTGCCGTCGGTGCTTGCGGGCGGCGTTGCAGTCGGCACGGACGCCGGTGCGGCGAACCTTCTTGCCAACGACATGGCCGGTGGCGATGGACAACTCGCCATTACCCGTTTTCACTACGATTCTGACGGTGATGGCGCGGTCGATACGCTGGGTCTGGTCGGCAAACCCGTCGCAACCGGCCTCGGTGGTCAGCTGACTGTCTACGAAGACGGGGCCTGGACTTACCTGCCGCCGGCCGTCGCGAGTGTGCCCATTTTCGAGGTATTCGATTACACGGTGCGCGACGGCGATGGGGACACCTCAACCGCAACGAATCAGATTCTGGTGACCGACGTCCTGAACCTTGGGCAAAACTTGTTTGCCGTTGAAGCGCCTGCCGGCGCCGACCTTATGTTCGGCGATGCTGCAAACAGCAATCTTCTGGATGACGATTCTCTTCTGACCGAGGACGATGTGCTGACCTATGCCGAAGTTATCGACGCCGACAGTGCGGCGATCGAGGTGGTGGACAGCCAAGCGGGTACCATCGAGACACACACTCTCGACAGCAGCGCGAACCTGGCCGGTCTGGACGTGGATGGAATTATTGGTACGCTCGACGATCCGCTGAACCACAGCGCGATCCTCTGACGTCGGCGCCTGGTGTGGTTCTACTTGGTATCGGCCCTGGCGGTCGCGTCCCAGTCCGGGCCGGGCGGCGCGACGCGGAAGCCTGCGATCCGCGCCGCCATCAGGTCGTAGTATCCGTCGAGCCCGAGGCTCTGGCCTGACGCTTCGTTTCGGCATGCATTCAAGTGCTCGGTTGCGGCGTTCCAGTCTTGCGCCCGGTATGCGCGAAGCATCTGGCTGTGACGCGCCGCAAGCGCCTGAAAGGCACCGTCGGCGGCCAGGGACGCATCGCCGAGCAAAGCGTGTACCCGCTCCGGTTCGTCCTTGCCTTTGACCCTGAGCCGGTCGAGTTCGAGCAGCGCGACGCGACCCTGGACCGCTCGTGCCGTCGCGTCGCCGACCAGTATGTCGAACCCGTAGACTCGCGATTGCCCTTCCAGCCGGGACGCCACGTTGACCGGGTCGCCAAGCACCGAATAATCGAACCGAAGGTCGGAACCGAAGTTTCCGACCACGCACTCGCCGCTGTTGACGCCGATGCCGACGCGCAAGAATTGGTGCGTTTCGCCGCGCTCGCTGGCTTCGTCACGCAGTTCGGCATTTAGGTGTACCATGGCCGCGCCCATGGCGAGCGCGGCTTCGCAGGCATGAAGCTGATGGTCCGGATCGTCGAGCGGCGCGTTCCAGAAGGCCATGATCGCGTCGCCGATGTATTTGTCGATGGTTCCTTGCCGCTCGACGATCTTGTGCGTCAAAGGCGTCAGCAGCCGGTTCATCAGGCGCGTCAGGCTTTGCGGGTCTTTTTTGTGGCGCTCTGCGATGGCGGTAAAACCGTGGGCGTCGCAAAACAGAATCGTCATCGGCCGCGTCTGGCCGCCCAGCACGAGCTGATCCGGGTTCGCCGCCAAGCGCTCGACCAGTTCCGGAGAAAGATATTGACTGAAGGCGCCGCGCACCTGCCGGCGCTTCGTCTCTTCACGAAAGTAATTGGCGAATACCATGAATACATAGATCGCCAGGCTGCCGAGCAACGGATAGGCGACGTCGAGGAGGATCCGGTGCTCGACGAAGAGATACCAGGAGAATCCGCTGAGTACCGTCGCCACACCGGCGCCGAGCAGTAATGTGAAGACGGCGCCCAACACCGGTATGATCGCGACCACGAGCAGCCCCACGATGGCGGTCATGATCAATTCGGCACCGAGAGCATAGTTGGGCCGCAGTAGGTAGCTGCCGGCCAGGATCGTCTCAAGCAGCTGGGCATGGACCTCGACGCCGGGCATGACGGGATTCAGCGGTGTCGCCTTGATATCGAACAGACCGGTCGCCGAGGTGCCGATCAGGACTAGCTTGTTGGCCAGACGATCCATAGGCACGGTACCGGCGAGCACTTCATGCGCGGAGACGTAGCGCTTGGGATCGTGCGCGCCGTAGTAGACCCAGATGCGCCCGTCGCGCTCGCTCGGCAGCTCGACGCCGCCAACCACGTAAGACTCGATTCCGGCTTCGCCCATCTTTATGGCGATGGCGCTGTTCCCCGTCGCGACGCGCAGCGTTTCCAGCACCAGGCTCGGCAGGATCGTATCGCGCACGACGATGGCGCCGTTGACACGGCGCACGATGTTGTCCGTATCGGGCAGCAGAGTTACCGCCCCATGGCCGGGGGCGGCCTCCTCCAGAATCTCGACGTTGCGCACCAGTCCAGCGAATTGCGGCAGGTAGCGCTTGGGGTCGCCGCCGATGCTCGCAAATGGCGGGGATTTTATCGGCCGGTTGAAGTCGCCAATCTCGCGGTGATGGCCGGACTGACCAAGGATGACACGGGTCTCCTTGAGCGTGCGCGCGAATATTTCGTCGTTGGACGGCAGGCGCAGGAGCTGCTCCCGCGTGGCATCGTCCAGCAGGATCAATGACTTGGCGATCGGGCCTGGCGACATGCGGTCGGCTTCGACAAATATAATGTCGAAGCCGACCGCAATCGCTGATGCGTTGCGCAGACGCGCCACCAGCGCGGAGACCAGCGTGCGCGGCCAGGGCCATTGACCCAGGGCGGCCAGGCTTTCCTCGTCGATGTCGACAATCACGACCGGGAAATCGACCGGGCTCCGCGGATGCAGGGTCTGATAGAGATCGAAGGTGCGCAGGCGCAGCGTCTCGACCGGTGTCGGGTCCCATATTCTTGCGGCGACGACCCCGCCCAAGAGCAGGAACCCGAAGGCCCGCCCCAGTCCAAGCTCCTGCAGGACGGCCTTGAGGTGTCGACTTGCGTTACCGGCCATTTCCCGCTCGATTGCCCGCTGTGGGCCACCAAGTTGGGCCAAGCTGGACTATGTGCTTGCCGGTCGCGGGCTGCGAACGCCACGGAGTCTCAATAGCTTGGCAGGTCCGCGCGCAGGGGATCGGATGGTTCACTCGGCGGCCAACCGCCGCCAGTCTCGCACGACCGCGGGGCCGTCTATGCGTTTTCGCAGCCGCTCGCGCACGTCGCGCCAGCGAAAGCGGATAGAATTCCTAACGATCTGCTCGTCCAGGGCCTTGAATTCCTCGATGACTGGCGCAAGGCGAATGATCGCGTCCACACTGCCGGCAAAAGCGGCTTCCCCGACTGCGGCGTTGGGCCAGATCGTCGCGGCGACCCGTTCATCGAAGTGCTGCCAAGCGTCCTGGGGCACAGAGCCCCAATCCTCCTCGCCGATGCCCTCGGACATCGCATCCTTGAAGCAGTGCCGGGCGAGCGCGGCGCAGTCCTCGGCGCCGATGTCGCTGTCCCGCGCCACGGTCGCGACCGCGAATATGGTCAAATCGGACAGGCAGGCGACAAATAGCCGAACCGCCGATGTCCGGATGACCCTTGAAAAAGCCTCGTCTTCGAAATGCCTGCGGAAGCTCGTCCCCATGCGCGTCTTGAGGTATCCGTAAAGCGAAGTCTGGGCAATATAAGCGGACCGAGTGCGGACGAATCGGGCAATGGAGGCCACATTGTCAAGGGAGTTCTGGTCGAATCGCTCTTTGAAGACTGACGCGACTAAGCGCCAGTAGCGGCTCAATTTCATACCCTCCCGGGCACCCTTGGTGGCAATTAGTGGCAAGTCATTTCCCTATTTGGAATTTCTCCCGAATACTGTATTCTTTCAGCTACCGGTCAACGGTATTTGTCAAGCAGACGGCTCCGCGACGCGGTGGCCGCGACCATAAGGGGGGGCAAAGTTGTCTCAAGATTCATTGCGACGCCGGCAGGTTCA
>ERZ869936.1688-NODE-1688-length-15037-cov-3.365505_pt1 | contig 15037 bp, 12 predicted proteins | sample MGYA00520876_ERZ869936 | MGnify/ENA primary metagenome ERZ869936 (study PRJEB32218, sample SAMN09650985) | biofilter metagenome | isolation source: enrty point of leading RO module | place: Saudi Arabia: Thuwal, RO plant located on Red Sea | collected 2016-02-17 ...
GGATGTGGCCCGCTGTTAGCGGAAATCATCACCGTGGTGTGACGTCTTCAGTTAGCGGATTTTTCCCGGATTATAGGACCTGGGTGTCGGCAGCCCGAGGAGTTGCGTGACTGCCAATGACTGGGCCTCGCGCGGGAGGTCGGACGGCCAGATTAGGAAGTCTTCTGGCGGTTGCCCCGCTGCGAATGCAGCCCGGTGAATCGTGGACTCCCACCGCTGTGGCGAATCGGTCCCGATCGTTCGTTCGAGGATCAGTTGCTGGGTCTCCTCGTCCGGGTTGCGACCGGGTGTCTCTAACCGCACGTGGATGGCATCTCCTTCGAGCCCCACACCGGCAAACTCGATCCACGCTTGTTCTACGGGAAGCGACTGAAACCAGGTCCAAATCGGCCGAGCGAAGGCGGGCGGTTGCTTCTCGTAGTTGATCCAGCCCTGTTGTTCCATCATGGAAAACAACCATGGTTGCTGCCACGGGTTGGGGACGTGGTACCAGGCGGAAGCCGTCGAGATTGCCAGCAGGCTGCAGGCGGTCACGCGAAACCAGAATTTCGTCGCGTGGCGATTCCAGACCGGGAGGATGGCCAGGACCCAGAACGGAACCAGCCACAGCAGCCAGCGGAGCCAGACGCTGACCCCACCGTAGTTGTAGTTGCCTGTCCGTGTGAGATAAAAGCCGAAGACGACGATCGTCAGAACGCATCCCAGTCGATGCACAACACGCAGCGGAGCGTCAGTCGAGCGGAACCCGACAATCCAGCCCCAAATGGTCAGCAGAAAAACGGGCGTCAGGGACAAAACGCCGTGATGTCCCACCAGACAGTGGAACGCGTACACGAGCGGCGGATCGAGATTGCGGTCGACACCCTGCGGGTCAAGCCAGTAGCTGGGGATTCCCTCGTGAACATACAGGTACGGCTCTTTACCGTAATACATGTAGAGCGGCTTCCAACCTCCAGTGACGAGGTAGTTGGTGACGAAAAAGGCGATCAACGGAATCAGTGCTGCCGGTACGAAGGCGAGCCACGTCCTTCGGGCATCACTGCGAAGCAGCAGCCCGAAACAGGCGACGCCGAACAGCGCAGCCGGGAGTTCGTTGGTGCAAGTCCACGCCGCCCAGAAGCCAGTGGCGGCGAAGGTCATCGCTGTCGGAGACTCGTTCCGAAGAATTCGAATCAGCGGGACCAGCGCGAAGACCAGCCCGCAGGCGGCCGTCGTATGATTGTTGAGGACCAGCGAATAGATCGGGAGAAAGCTGCCAGCCGCGAAGACAGCCAACAGAAACAGGGGGGCTCGGTGGTCGCTGCTGTACTGTTCTGCCAGACGAGCGAGAAGACCGCCGGCAAGAATAAGCGGGAGGGCATTGACCAGCATGAGTACGATCTGCGTCGTCTGCTGTGGATTGCTGGCGAATGTTCGGCCGGTGGCACGCTCGGCACACCAGGTAACTCCTGCAATCAGTGTGGGGAGCAGCGGCGGCTTCGTGGAATAAAAGTGGTCCTGGAAGCGGACTTTGTCGATCGTGTCCCAGTGGCGATCCTGGATCACGTCGTCAATAACATAGCTGCCCGATTCCAGCAGTGAACGAACCGTGGCCCACCGCGATCGATCGTTCGCGCTTTGCAATGGTTCGGCGCGCAGCTGTGCGGCCACCATGGCGGCTGCAAACAGAACCAGCAACAGCCAGCGGGCGAACCGATTCCGCCTGTCAGCGGTTGAAGTGGCCTCCGTCGCGGTGGACTGCGTGCCGGGTGTGGGGGGCGAATCGTGCATGAATGGTCTCAGCCGCGATCCCTGACGGCGGTCAATTTGCAATCATCTCGCGCAGATGCAGGTGGTGTTTGCCCAGCTTTCCGCCGTAATTGCCCGCAGTCACCTGAAGCAGGCCGGGGAGTGTCACGGCTGCTTGGAGGCCGGCTTTCATGGCCGCGTGAACGTCCGATTCGGTGAGACCGTCAATCACCAGTTCGTAAACGGCGTTGGCTCCGGCGGGAAGAGCCGATTCGGTGATTCCCCGCAGTGTCGGACAATACGCATCGTTGGTGCTGGCTTTCACCTGTTTATACCGAGAACCGACCTTACTGCCGCTCCGGACAATCCCACCGGGGAAGGGGAGAATGACGTTGGGAAGCTGCCGAATTGCGGCGACGGCCGCCTCGGCGGCCTGTAGTGTCTGACTTTGTGTTTCCCCGCAGAGAATCAGGTTTCCGCCAGCGACACCTTTGACCGTACCAAACTTATCTTCGCAGGTGAATTCTCCATCCATGGTGGGGATTCGCCATAGACGTTGTCGGCCAATTTTTTTCGCAAACTGGAATCCGTCACCGAAGAATCGCAGTTGTGCACCGACCGGAACGCGATCGTCGCGGTCAACATCTGGGAGACCGTCATAACAGGCGGTGGTGGGACAGGTCAGAATACATTGGCCGACGCGGCGGGTGAGCGCCTCGCCCAACGACTTGCGATCGAATGCGAATGCGAGCAGGCTGACGCCCGGACGTCCGTCGGGAGTTTCTTCCGCGGCGAGGACCCGTTCGACGGCTGTTTCGAGATCACAGGCAATGACGCTGGTCGCAAAACCGCAGAACTCGGTCGCGGCGGTGTTCGCCCAGGCTGCAGAGGCGGCCGTCACGATCAGTCGCGCAGCCCGCACAGAAAAGGCTTCTGCGAATGTGTCGACGACGGGGACATCGCCACACTGCAGCATCTCGGTTTGGTCGATCACCAATCACTCCTCAAGGCCAATGGCAAGGCGGTTGGGATTCCATCAGGAAGCAGCCAGTATAGGCGGCCATCACCATGCCCGGAAGAGTGCAAGGGAGAGGTGGTCGTCTGCCGGGCCACGCGAGCCATTTGTCGCAGTTGCCGGCTGGTTGGTGCGGATCACTTGGACCGCAGTTCGGGGATGCGGAGTGACATGTGAATCAGGTGGGCCACAGATCTGGCGTTCATTTTTTTCATGATCTTGGCGCGGTGGGCCTCGACTGTCTTGAAACTGACCTTCAGTTCCTGGGCCACTTCTTTGCTGGACAGCCCCTGGACGACCAGACGAATGACTTCCCGCTCGCGTTTGGTCAGGGTGGCGAACCGCTCGGCAATCTCTCCGACGGCAGAATTGGCCTCCCGTTGTTGGAGATCGGCCCGCAGGGCACGGTTGATCTGATCGAGAAGGACCTGATCGCTGACTGGCTTTTCGAGGAAGTCGATTGCGCCGTTCTTCATCGCGCGGACGGCGATGGGAATATCGCCAACTGCGGAGACCATGATCACAGGAATTTGACATCCTGCGGCCCGCAGGTGGTCGTGTAGATCCAGACCACTCATGCCGGGCATGCGGACGTCCAAAACGATGCAGCCCGAACGGTTCAAGTCGAACTTGGCAAGAAAGCTCTTGGCCGAGTCGAAGCACTCGACGTTCAGTCCAACCGATTCAATCAGCCAATGAAGCGAACGAAGGACCGCCGAGTCATCATCGATGACAAATACCGTGGTGTCATTATCCATCTGAGCCTCTCCGCCGTGCCGTGTCGCGAAGTCAGTTGCCATGACTTGATTCCTCGTTTGCGGTCGAAGTTCGTGATCGATGTCGAGGCAGTAAGATCGTGAGCGTCGCTCCATCGTCGTGTTGACTCGCTTGTAACTGTCCGCTGTGAGCTTCAATGATCGAGCGGCTAATTGCCAATCCCATGCCCAGGCCATTGCGTTTTGTCGAAAAGAAGGCTTCGAAGATTCTATCGAGCGACGCATTCGGCAGGCCGGTTCCGAAGTCGCGGACACTGATCAGGATGGCGTCGGATTCGGTTGTCCGCGATCGCAAGATGAGCTTGCGTCGCTCGGGTTCGACGTCGTGCATCGCTTCCATGCCATTGAGCACCAGGTTGAGCAGAACCTGCTGCAGTTGAATCTCGTCGCCGCTAATGTGTGGGAGTCCGGATTCCAGTTCTTGTTGTACTTCAATTCCGTGATTGGCCGCTTCGGAGGCAGTCAATGCAACGACTTCTCGAATCATTCGATTCGCATCGACCGAGCGAAACTGGACTTCATGCTTCTTCAAAAAGTTCCACAAGCGGCGGATTGTTTCGCTGGCTCGGTGAGACTCCTTGCGAAGGACGTTCGTCGCGTCACGAAGCAAATTCAGATCGGGAGTGTCACTCTCTAACCAGTGGACGCAGGCGCCCGCAGTCGCCGAAATCGAATGCAGCGGTTGGGCGATTTCGTGCGTGATTGTGGACGTGAGTTCCCCCATCGAGGTCAATCGCGAGACGTGGGCCAATTCGTTGCGGCGCTGATGCAACTCCTGTTCGGTGATTCGTTCGCGGGTGATGTCCCGAGCGATGACCATTGCTTCGACGACTGCTCCATTTCGGCGAATCGGGCCGACACGGCAGGAGTACCGAGCCCAAGAATGGCCGGGTCCGAGCCCTTCAGATTCGAACGAGACCGTCTCGGCCGTGGAGAGAACGTGCTCCAGATTCTGCGCCACCAACTGGGAGTGGGCAGCCGGAACGAAGTCGAGAATGCTCCGCCCGAGTACATCTTTGTGAGTCAGGGGGGGGACAGGGTGATTGATGAACGTGACTCGCCCCTGACGGTTGACTTTAATGATCAGGTCCGGTGCATTCGCAACGAGGTCGCGCCAGGCATTTTCACTTTCTTCCAAGGCCTGTAGAGTCCGGTGCCGCTCGGAGGCTTCTTGCCGCAAGCGGTCGTTGACATGAGTTAATTCAGCCGTCCTGTCAGCGATCCGGCGTTCCAACACCTCATTGAGTTCGAGCGTGGCCTGCTCGGCCCGCTTTTGCTCGGTAATGTCTTCGGCCGTAATCAGCAGGCAGGGAGTCTCGTCGGTATCAATCTCAATCACCGAGATCAGGGCGATCAGCTCGTCACCGGCAGGAGTGATGTAGCGGGCTTCCTCGCCAGAAATTGGCAGTCCGGCGGCGATCAACGCGCGCCAGCGGTGCGTCTCCGAAGGGGACAGGGTCGCTTCAAGCTGCACCAAACCCCCTTCCCGAAGTTCCTCCAGCGATCGGTTGCACATTCCGAGGAATCGTTCGTTGGCGTCCATCGGATACGCGTCGCTGCACCTGATAATCAGCATCCCGACTGGACTGGAGTGGAAAACGTGCCGGAACCGCTCGTCGGCCGCGTACCGCGCCTTCTCCGCCTGATGCCGTTGCGTCACGTCTGTCGAGACACCAATCACACCTTTGATCTCCTCGTTCTCATCCCGAAGCGGGGCATAGACCGTATCAAACCACCGCTGACCGACATTGACAGTCGACCACAACTTACGGCCATCCAAGGCGTCGGCGACCGAACTGGTGATCTTGGGAACGTCGCGATACAAATCGAAAAGAGACTTTCCGACGACTTCGCCCGGTTTCAACCCCAGGCCGACCAGACCCCTCCCCTCCGAAATTGTGAAAACGCCATCGCGATCAACCGCCCACAGGATGACCGGTGCGTGTTCGATGACCATTCGCAGTTGGCTAAAGTACTCGAATGACTCGTTGCTGGAGCCATCGCGTGATTGATTGCTGTCAGAGTCCTGCGAGTGGGGGCTGTTCATGGAGACTCAATAAACATTGGCCAACAGGTCCGACAATTGGCGCAATCGCGGACAAATACTGCACGTTCTTGGCGAGTACACTCGCAGCAAGTCGACTCGTGGTATCCCTGAGCCGTCCGTGTGCCGCAACCACCATAAGTAGAACCACCAAAACGACCAAAACCCTATCAGAAAAGTTACCATTTTTTCGCTTTTTTCGTACTTGTCCGATGTGGCTTCCTGTGGCAACGGACTCTGTGGAGAGTGGGTTGTCGGATGCAATTCAGGTCGGCTATAACCAGCTGCGTGAAATTGTCGGGGTAGCGTCGGCCCATCGTAGGGGCGGACTGCGCCGAGAAACTCAAGAAGGTATGTGCAAAACTATGGTCCGCGTGCAATTGCCCGACGGCTCGATTCACGAGTACGACGACGCGTTTTCGGCTCTGAATGTGGCAGAATCGATCGGCGAACGACTGGCTCAGGCGGTGATCGCTGCCGACATTGATGGGCAAATTGTCGATGCGACTCGCCCATTGGCCGAGGTCAGTCAAGCCGACCCCATTCCCGTAAAGCTACTGACAAGTCGCGATCCGGCCGCGTTGGGTGTGCTGCGACACAGCTGTGCGCACGTCATGGCGCGTGCGGTCATGCGGTTGTATCCGGATGTTCAATTGGCGTTTGGCCCGACGACCGGTCATGGTTTCTACTATGATTTTGCGCTGTCGAAGCCAATTTCAGAAGACGACTTTCCACGGATCGAAGAGGAGATGCGGAAGATCATCTCCGATTCCGAGCCATTCGAGCGGTTTTCTCTGGATCGCGACGAGGCGGTCAAATTCTGCGACGAAATGCAGCAGTCGCTGAAGGTCGAGCACATTCGTGGCGGCCTGGCCGACCACGATCAGCTCGGGTTCTATCGCCAAGGCGAGTTCGTCGACCTGTGTCGCGGTCCCCACATTCCGGATGCCGGGCGAATTAAGGCCTTCAAACTGTTGTCCGTGGCCGGTGCCTACTGGAAGGGGGACGCCGACAACCTGCAGTTGCAGCGACTCTACGGGACTGCCTGGTTCAGCAAGCAGGACATGGAGCAGTATCTCCTGCAGATCGAGGAAGCCAAGCGGCGCGATCACCGTGTCCTTGGGAAACAGCTGGGACTGTTCCAGATCAGCAACGAGGTCGGGCAGGGGCTCTGTCTCTGGCTTCCCAAGGGGGCCATCGTCCGGTCGTTGCTCGAAGACTTCATCAAAGCGGAATTGATCCGGCGCGGCTATCAGCCGGTCTACTCGCCTCACATCGGACGGGTGGAACTGTACGAGACCAGCGGCCACTTCCCCTATTATCGCGATTCGGAGTTCGCCCCGCTGTATGGTCACGATGGCGGGCAACTAGTTGACCACTGGATACGTCGCGGCGGGAGTGGCGGGGGGGCGGGGCGCGCGGGCACGGGGGGGGGGGGGTGAGGGCGGTGAACTGCCCCCACCACGTTCAAATCTACAAAGCACAACCGCGCAGCTATCGAGATCTGCCTGTCCGTCTGGCCGAATTTGGGACAGTTTACCGGCACGAGCAGACCGGCGAGTTAAACGGCATGTTGCGCGTCCGGGGGCTGACCCAGGACGATGCCCACCTCTTCTGCACCGCAGACCAGGTCGAGCAGGAATTCAGCGAAACTCTCGATCTGGTCCGCTTCGTGTTGCAGAGTGTCGGCTTGGATGACTACCGCGTCCAGTTGTCGTTGCGCGATCCCAAGAGTGACAAATACGTCGGCAGCGAAGAGAACTGGCAGCGGGCCGAAGCAGCCCTCCGAAACGTGCTGACCGAATCGGGATTAAATTTCGCAGCAGCCGAGGGTGAAGCGGCCTTTTATGGCCCCAAGGCCGATTTCATGGTCCGGGACTGCCTCGGACGCGAATGGCAGTTGGGAACCGTCCAGTTGGACTACAATCTGCCAGAGCGGTTTCAGTTGGAGTACATCGGAGCCGACAATCAGCCGCACCGTCCGGTGATGATCCACCGCGCACCGTTCGGTTCGCTGGAACGATTTGTCGGGATGTTGATCGAGCATTTTGCCGGAGCCTTCCCGTTGTGGCTGGCACCCGAGCAGGTTCGTGTCTTGCCTCTGTCGGATAAGTCGCTCGACTATGCTCGGCAGGTTGAACGGCAGTTCCGCGAGGCGGGCTTCCGAGTGTCGGTTGACGCCAAGAGTGGCAAGCTGCAATCGAAGATTCGCGACGCCCAGCTCGAACTGATCCCCTACATGCTGGTCGTGGGACCACGCGAAGCCGAGCAGGGACAGGTCGCCGTCCGCGACCGGCTCGATGGAGAGAAGGGCGTGATGTCCATCACGGAGGCGATCACTCTCCTGCAGGCCGAAGTGACCGAACGTCGCATCCGCCGGGTCATCAAGTCGGAGTTTTCCAGCTTCGAAACAACCGACGAAGACGAAACATCCCACGAGTATTGAGAGCCGTTTCAGGCTGGCCGTTACCGGATGTGGTCGCGACTCACGCTTCCAACTTCAGGCCCGTGTCGGTCACTTCGAAGGGGACGATCGAGTCGTCGCAAGCGCTGCCACGGTGTTTGGCCACGTGCAGGGCACGCCGCATCTTCAGGCCGTCACGCACCTTGCCCATCAGAATGATCGTGTTGGCGTTGGAGAGCACGTCGCCGCTTTCGATCGGCCGCGACAGCAGTTCGTCCAGGAGCACTTCGTGCGAAGTGTAGAGCAGCAGACAAGCCAGTTGCTGGTGGTCGTACATCCGCTCAGCAACGCGGTCGGCATTCTCGCGGAATTGGGCTCGAAACAGATCGCGTGCCACCCAATCCGCTTCCTTGTGCAGAATCTGGTGGTAGATGTATTCGAACATCTCAAACTGGAACGAGTCGCTTGCGCGATCGGTCGGTTCGACGCCGTCAATCACACATCGGCGAACACCGTTGACGAAATTGCCATAAAAGAATGAGATCGCCCAGTCGAGCTTGCGCATCAACTCGACTTTCCATTCCTGCCAGTCGTCGTGGCTGAGGTCGCTGACAGTCACGCGGCGGCCGCTGCGGCGAAAGATGTGCAGATAGTCTCGGCGTGCGAGGTCGCGGTCCCACACATCAGACGGATGGGGACGTTCGGAAATCTGTCTTTCGCTGAGAGGCCAATCGAACAGCCGGGCGGCGTAGTCCGCATGGTTCTGCGAGTCTCCTCGGCTGGTCATGTCGAAGAGAATGCCGTGCTCGCCTTCCTGCTGCCGACCGGCATTCGCGAAGTGCAGTCCCAACTGTGTCTTGCCGATGCCCGTGGCCCCCATGACGACGGTCAACATTCCCGGGAGAAGGCCGCCCCCTAACATCTGATCGAACGCAGGAAGTCCAGTGGAAATTCGTGATGCTGCCATGGTGGTGCACTGAAGTCGGGTCGGATAAGAAAAATGCGGTGGCCACCCGCCGGGCGCGTGTCCGATCGGGCCGCCTTAGATTGTCAGGCTGCGATCTCTGGCGATGACGTTCCAGCAGCCGACAATTTCACCGTCCGCGACAACGGTGACCGACTTCTGCAATGCCGACGTTGGGCAAACATGTCTCGGGACGGCCCAGAGGACTGTGCCCACAGCGATATCCGATGGCTCGGGCATTTGGAGCACAAGGTGCTCTTCGTTCTGCAGCACAAGCTTCGCGTTCGGCAGATCGGGGAAGAAGACTCGCTTGTCCATCGGCGGATCGGACGCAACCGCCTTGTAGCCCAGATCGCAAGTGATGCGGTCCGGTGTCGGGCGGCTGACGACGCGAGTGCACAATAAGGCGGCCGGTCGGAATTTCAGGTCCGGGAATTGTTCGCCGTAGCTGACGTCCTGAAAGACACACGTCCCTGGGCTCAGTTCCAGTCCGGGCACGTCCTTGGCTGCGTAGACCGGAAACGATCCCGTCCCGCCGGCAACAATTCGTTCGACCGACAGGCCATCTTCGAGTAGTCGACTTCGCAGCGTCATCACTTTTTCCCATTCGGGATTGATGGCTGCTTCGCGTTCGGCCATGGTCAGCTGGTGCTGATGCCCGTCGTAGACATGGAATCCGGCGGGTCGGACTCCGCGCGTTGACGCAATCAGCCGGTACAGCTCGACCGCCTTGTCATCCGGGAGAACGCCGGTGCGGTGCTGACCAGTGTCGACGTCGAGCAACACCGGCAGTTCGACACCGGCCGCTGTCATCGCTTCGCCCAGGGTGCGAATGATGCCCGCATCATCAACTGTCGCGATGAACGTGACGTCTGGGTATGTCTTCAGGAAGGTGGCCGCGCGGCCGATATTGGGCCCAACCGGCTGATAGGCATACAGGATGTCCTTCACACCGGTGTCGGCGAGCATTTCTGCTTCGGCGAACGTGGCAGCCTTGTGTTTTACGATCCCCTTGTCCAACTCCCGCTGGACGACCTCCGCCATCTTGTGGGTCTTACAATGCGGGCGGAGTCGGCTGGCGTCGCCGGCAATGTGAATCATCTCTGCAAGGTTCGCATCCAGAATGTCCTGGAACAGAACCATCCCGGGAGACAGGATTGCATCGACGTTGGTAACGGTGTATTCGGAGCCGGGCATGAACGAGCCTTCAAAGTTGCAATTCGGTGAAATCCAACCGGCGGAAGAGACTTGCCGAGCGGCCTGTTCAGGCAGTCCGCTTGTAGAAGTACTTTCGCACGATTTCTTCCGGCGGCGCCGGCGTGATCAGCGTCACAACATATCCAGCCACAAACGAGACAGCCAGTCCTACGATGATTGGGTCGAAATCGAACAGCTGGTACGGCTGGAAGAAACTGCCATTGGTAAAAATGCCGGCCACGTACATTCCGAGGTGGGCTGTAAAGCCTCCCAGCATTCCGGCGATTGTTCCTTCCGTATTCGAACGTGGCCAATACAAGGCATAGACCATCGGTCCCAGGAAGCAGGCCGCCAAACCACTACCGACGTACACGATAATGTCCTGCAGGAACTCGGGTGCATTGACGGCTCCGATGATCGCACCCACGCCGATCAGCAGCGTGCAGAAGTAACTCAGCCGTTTGACCGTCTTATCAGAGGCTTCTGGATTGATGTTTCGCTGATAGATATCCCGGACGATGGCTGAGGAAATCATCAACAGATAACTGTCGACGGTCGACATGACGGCCGCGAATGGGGCCGCAACCAGCAGCCCCGCCAGCCAGGGGACACCAGCGTCGGTTGACAGCCGCAACGCCATAGCCGGCATGATCCGGTCGGATTCGACCTCCATACCCGGCAGGATGATGCGAGCACAGCAGAAGATCATCACCAGCGGGAAGTAAATCATCGTGTAGTAGATGGCCACCATCATGATGGCCCGTGTCAGCGTCTTGGAATCTTTGAAGGCCATTAGTCGAACCATGTGGCCCGGTTGGCCCGTGCCGGAAATGGCCCACATGAAGAAGAACGAGATCGCCAGACTGAGTGGCAGGAAACCGACTTGGCTACTGAGGCTTGGACCGGGGCCCGTGACATAAACTCCTTGCGGATTGTCCACGTCGCCACCGTAGGCATAATCATCGAAGGTCGCTTCCACCACGCTCAGGTCATCGTCGGCCAGAAGTTCTGACTGTCGCTGCAAAACACGCTCGATATCGCCCCACGTCACGATCTCCAGAACCTTCGCGGGGAGTGTCGATTCACCAGCCGCAAAGAAACCCGCTTCACGGACTCGCATGACTCGTGGCTGATCCCGTCCCTCTTCCGACACAAGCAACCATCGTCCGACCTGCAAGCGACGTTCCTCGTTAAGAGGTCCGGATCGTTCGATGACGGCTGTTCCATAACGGGGAGGAACCATTTTGGCCATCTCTTTTGTGGCTGATTCCAATCCTCCGACCTGGCCGATCGTGAGCGGCAGCATGATGACCACGCCCAGGACCATCACCACTCCCTGCATGACGTCGGTCCAGACAACGGCGTGAAAACCGCCATAGGTCGTGTACATTACGACGGCCCGCCCCAACACGACCAGACAGATCAGGTACTCGCCGGAAACTCCATCCAGAAACGAGTAGCCACTGATCGACTGGGCGACGAACTTTGCTCCGAATTCGTAGGCATCTACGCCATCGAGGAGCGTTCCCAGAATCAGGCTACCCGCCTTGAACTGGGCAATCATGTTGATCGACATGAAAAAGACGATCAGAACCACGGCCATCAAACCCAACGTGCGGCTGTGGAAGCGGTCACGAATGACGTCCGGAACGGTGATCGATCCCGAGAGGCGGGCCACCTGATTCAGTCGTTTGCCCAGCAGGCCCATCGTGCAGATGGGAACGACCATGTAGCTTCCAATCCACAACGCCAGGACCCACCCGTGCGTGTAAATCTTGGATGGAAAACCGGTGAAACTTCCGCCCGAGGCACTGGTGGCAGCGTAGGTCAAGGCGAACGCCCACACGCCCAGGCTACGGCTACCCAGAAAGTATTCGCTCATGAAACTCTTGGAACTGAGCAGTCTGTTGGCGGCCACAGCGATCATCATCACGAACACCATGTAGATGGCGAACGTCACCAACGCCGCAGTGCCTTGTGCTTCAGCCAGAATCGGAAGAAAGTGGAAACCGTTGGAGGTCATAAGTTTGTGCTATGCCTTCGCTGCAGATCGGCTGGGAGGCCAGACTCGGTTTGTGGACAATTTGGCCGGCTTCGAAGATTGCCGGGGTTGGCTGAGTCCGTCAACGAACGAGACGAATTGCCCACGGCGGGAGACTGGGGCAGCCAGGTTTGTCAAACAATCGGTTTGATGAATCCTGGACGTCTGGAGGCAGAATCAGCCAGGTTGCTGTGGCGGCTTCTGGTCTTTGGCATGCATCTAGGCAATCTCTTCTGACAAGTATTCCCCTTCGTGCGCGGCGCCCAAGTCGTCTTCGACAATGAAACGCGTACAGAGGTAGATCGTGACGATGTCTGCGGCCAGCCAGGGAAATCCGACTCCCCAGAAGATCCAGGATGGGATGCCAAACACCGTGGGAAGGTTGTCGGCAGAGACATTCGAACTCCCCAGGTAGCCGTTGAAGTAGCAGTAAGGAACAGTCCAGGCAAAGGCCGCGGCCCATACCGCCAGAATGACCCACGCCTCCCGTCGACAGTGGAGATAGATGGGGTCGAACTCAGGTTTGGCGGACGACGATGTCGGAGAATTCATTTACGGGCTCCCACGCGGCGGTGGAGTGGGGGAAGGCAACACGGCGAGAAACGATTCGTGTCAATCTGGAATTTAGTGTGACGCAACAACGGCGGTTACGGCAACAATAGATGTCGCCTTGGCCGAGTATCGAAGAGGCGATTCTAGCCCGGGGCATTCCCCGATGCCACCAGATATTTCGCAGGATAGGGCGGATTCGGTAGATTGCCGTCAGAGTCGGGCGGGCAGGGGTTCTGCGTGCCGCTGGATGTCTGCTTTCAACGTTTGTTTGCAATTTTCCCCTTGCAGGCTTTGCGCAATCGATGCAGAATGTAAAATCCAACCCGGCGGCGCGGTCGACTGACGTGGGCCTCGCTGGTGGGTGGTTGTCTTCGAATGTCGTTGGGCAGCTCGTTCAGCCGGTTGGCCGGCTTACTTCGGTAATTGCGACATTGGATCGTTCTGCGATGACTGGCTCGTCACGCATATCACGTGCAATTCTGCTGGCGGTGTACGGACTGACGTCCACCGTAGGGGCGGCATTGCACCTGCACGAGCACGTCCATCAACACACGCATCACGCTGCGGCCCATGCGGCCTGTCATTCGCACGTCGCGTCCGAATTCACGCACCAGCACACGCATTCGGGCCATACCCACACGCATCGGCACAACACCGGCCAAGCCGACGCGGCCGGGACACTGACCGGCGAGGATTGTCCGGCAGATCTCCCGCTGGTTCCCATTCAGGAACACGATCACGACTGCGTTGTCTGCCATTTGCTGGCAGCCAAGGTGATGGCCCCGGTCATCGGCATCTCTCTCGATTCGAATGCCACCCTGCGGGCTGGCGTCGTGGAATTGGACTCCCGTCCGATCCGACGTGCCCCTCTTCTGCCGGTTTCGCGCGGTCCACCCACCGCTGCGGACTTCTCTGCTGCCTGACCAGCTGACGTTTCGGTCAACTCTTGCGCATGCGCGGCTGTGGTTGGCGTTGTCGAATCTCACCGGACATGTGCTGGTGCCCATTCGAAACGCTGCACTTGGTCGCATGCCGCAGTCCGATCGCGAACGGGCGAGTCACGGCGATGTGTCTGTTGGTGTTTTTCGAATGCCTTCGGGCGGCTTGGGCTGAAACACTGCTTCGCCTGAACTTCGCTGCGCATCGCCCAAAACTCAATTTGGACAACGCTTCAGGCAACAGCCGTTGCGCGAATATCGATTCATCATCTTCCTTACGTTGTTCTTTTTATCGCAATAGCTCGCAGAGAACACGCGCCTGCCGCGTGTCGATAGGCGTGCTCCCATTCAGAAAGTGACTTTCATGACTTTTCGACGCATATTGAACCGTCGCGGTTTTACACTGATTGAACTCCTGGTCGTCATCGCGATCATCGCCATCCTGATCGCGCTTCTGCTGCCGGCTGTCCAGCAGGCGCGCGAAGCGGCCCGGCGTTCGCAGTGCAAGAACAACCTCAAGCAAATCGGCCTCGCGCTTCATAATTACCACGATACGCATCGAGTCTTTCCGTCCGGTTGGATCGCCGTCGATGCGGGGGCTCACTCCGCCCACGAAGGCGTCAGCGGCGTGGGTTGGGGAGGTATGATTCTGCCATACCTCGACCAGGCGCCGCTTTACAATCTGTTCAATGCGAATGCTGCCATCAATGCGGCATCCAATGATGCCTGGCGGGAAACGCCGCTGGCTGTCTTCCGGTGCCCGTCCGACCCGCAGCCCGAATTCTGGAACATTGGCGAAGAAGGAAATGCAACCAACATTTTGGCGAAACTGCCGTCGGCCAACTATGTCGGAGTATTTGGAACCGAAGAGTTGGACGGCTGTGAGAATACGGCAGGGACGGCCCCCGTGTTGGCGAACGGCCAATGCAAAGGGGACGGCATGCTCTACCACAACAGCAAGGTGGCGATTCGTGACATTACCGACGGGACAAGCAATACCATCTTTGTGGGTGAGCGGAAGACCGATGCCACACAAGGCTGGCATTCGACGTGGCCCGGCATGGTTCCCGAAGGAGAGGAAGCGTTTCAGCGCGTTCTCGGTTCGGCCGACCACACACCGAACCATCCGTCGGCTCACTTCGATGACTTCAGCAGCTTTCACGAAGGGGGAGCGCACTTCGTAATGGCAGACGGTTCGGTCCGGTTTGTCGGTGAGAACATCAGCAATCAGATTTACAACCATATAGCGACAATCACGGGAGGCGAAGTCGTCGGCGAGTATTAGCAGCCGATTTCGCACGGAAGTCTCGATGCCGGGGGTCGGCCTGAGGTCGGCCCCCGCCGTCGCGATTTGGCGTTTGTCGTGCCCCCGTCCAAG
>ERZ869936.1689-NODE-1689-length-15036-cov-13.765303_pt1 | contig 15036 bp, 12 predicted proteins | sample MGYA00520876_ERZ869936 | MGnify/ENA primary metagenome ERZ869936 (study PRJEB32218, sample SAMN09650985) | biofilter metagenome | isolation source: enrty point of leading RO module | place: Saudi Arabia: Thuwal, RO plant located on Red Sea | collected 2016-02-17...
GCAGCTAGAAGAAGAGCAAGATATAGTAGATAGTGCCTAATTTAATAAGTAATATCCCGCATTTCAAATGCTGGGTAAGAAGAGAATTTACCCATAATCACGAAAAATATCATGATGAGTATATACATGCTTTAGCTATAGCTGTTAATACCATTCCTGACAGATCTTTAAGTTTCCAAGTGGTTTTTACAGGTGAAGAGTCTAACTGCGAAGATAATGATGAACCTAACATACACGGTGGTGCTATGTGGGCTCGTATGCCTATACAAGGTATGGTCGCAGATATACCTATGGATGATTTCCCTGATCCTATGGAAGATCATTTAGCACAACCTTGGGACTGTGAATCAAGAGATCATAGTGTCGTAGTTATGGACAGAGTTAGCTCCTCACCTTGGTTAGCTAAGATAGGTGGTGATTTTTACCAAGCTAAGTATTTATTTACCGTAGACTACACAAATAACTCTATTGCAGATGACCCTGCACAACATAAGCAATCTCATGTATTATATATAACAGAAGATTGTAATTGGAAAGGTAATCTAGTTGCTTTACCTAACAATAGAGTAAGAGCTACAAGCCCTGCTTTATGGGTGACTGGCGAGGGTGCCCCAGACTTTAAACCGTCTCAATGGGCACATTCAGCAGAAGGTCATGAAAGTTACCTAGATCCCTCAATTACATTTAATAATTTATATGAGGACTAAAAATGGCAACATCAGGAAGTACAAACTTCGAACCAGACATAACAGAGTTTGTTGAAGAAGCATATGAAAGATGTGGCTTAGAACTCAGAACTGGATACGATCTTAAAACTGCAATCAGATCTGCAAACTTAATGTTAGCTGAATGGGCTAATAGAGGTTTGAACCAATGGACTATCGAAACAGGCACACAAACCGTTACTGAAGGCACGAATAGTTATACTTTAGGCACAAATGTAATTGATGTGTTGGATGTTACTATCAGGAGAACGGTTAGTGGGACTACAACAGATGTTAGGCTAGATAAACTTTCTAGATCAGAGTTTTTCAATATTCCTAATAAAGCTACCAAGTCTAAACCGTCACAATATTTCTTGGATAAACAAAATAATCCAACTTTATTTATTTACCCAACACCTGAAAACTCAACCGATATAATACGCTTTAATAAGCTAACAAGGATGGATGATGTAGATGATGCTAAAAATACTATGGATATGCCATTCAGGTTGTTTCCTTGTTTTGTGGCAGGACTAGCTTATTACATAAGTATAAAAAAGAATCCACAACTAACTGCACAACTTAAGAGTATCTACGAAGAAGAATTTAGAAGAGCTGCTGACCAAGACGAAGATAGAGCTTCATTTAGAGTTAGACCAAGTATAAGGAATTATTGATGGCTACTGGTAAACACGCATACGGTATTTGTGACATTTCAGGTTTCAGATACAAGCTTAAAGACATGAAAAAAACTTGGAACGGACTTAAGGTTGGGCCAGACCAGTTTGATCCAAAACATCCACAATTAGAACCATCTACACATGTATCAGATTCAGAGGCTTTACACGATCCTAGACCTGATACTGACGTTGAAGCAGGAGACGGTAGAGTATTTACTAGTACAGCTATAGTTGGTCGCAGTTTCCAAGGGTTTACAATTACATCTGCTTTAGGAACAGTTACAATTACATAATGCAGTTATCAGAACTTAAAACATTAATTAAAAATTATTTACAAAATACTGAAACTACTTTTGTTTCGACTCTAGATGACATCATAAAAAATACAGAGGATAAAATATTTCAAGAGATAGAGTTTGATAATTTTAGAAAGACAGCTACTTTAACTTTTACAGCAGGGACTAAGACACTAGCTACACCATCCGATTATGTTTTATCTTTTAGCTTTGCTGTTATAGATTCGAGCTCTGACTATCATTATTTAGATAAAAAACACCCATCATTTATACAAGAATATGACGTAGATCCAGCAGATTCTACTAAAAGAGGTTTACCTAAATATTATGCCGTTAAAGAAAAAGGTTTAAGTTCATCTACATTGGTTGTAGCACCTGTACCTGATGCTAACTACAGCGCAGAGCTAAACTATTTGTTCAAACCTAATTCACTAGTGACAGATACAACTGGCACTTGGTTATCAAATAATGCTAGGAATTTACTTTTATACGGTTGTCTTTTAGAGGGCTATACCTTTATGAAAGGCGATCCTGACATGTTTCAAGTATATGAAGCGAGATATCAACAAGAACTTGCAAGGCTTAAAAATAGAGCTGAGGGTAGAAGTAGGAGAGATGAATACCGTTATGACTCTCTTAGAAAGCCTGTAACTTAATGAATGACATAACACAGCTAGAGGGTAAGCATATTGCAATCGTAGCCTTAGGTAAGAGCTGGCACGATTACAACATAGCAAAAAGCCACGGTACAAAATTTGATGAAGTTTGGGCTATAAATGCTGTTGCTTCTGTAATTTTTCATGATCGAGTTTTTATGTTAGATCCAGCTTCAAGGTTTTTAGACTCAGATGACGCTGGTGGTCAAACTGAATCTATGCGCAAAGTTCTTACAAATCATACTGGTCCTATCTATACTTGTGAGTTAGATAAAAGATGTCCTGGCTTAGTTGAGTATCCTATTGATAAAGTTATGCAAGCAGGTAAATCATCTTATTTAAATAATACTGTAGCTTATGCGGTTGCTTTTGCTTACATGTGCAAAGTAGCAAAGATATCTCTATTTGGTGTTGATTATAGTTATAAAGGCAATTTGCATTTTGCTGAACAAGGTCGTGGTTGTGTGGAATATTGGTTAGGTAAACATATGGAAAGAGGTGGTAAGGTTGTTATTGGTAGCACGTCTAGCTTGCTAGATAGTAATGAATGTGCCGAAGATAAACTTTATGGTTATCACAGGTTAGATGATCCTTTAGTAGTTTTACAAAATGCAGAGGGTGAATTGATTTCTATGAAAGCAAGTGAATACAAACAAAGACTTACACCACAACCTAAAGCACAAAAATTCATCTCAGGCAGACAAGACCCACCTGAACCGAAAAAATGGTAAGATAAGTTATGGCTATCACATCAACACTTTGCACTTCGTTCAAACAAGAGCTCTTACAAGGAGTGCATAATTTTAACAAGGCAAGTTCACCAGATACTTTCAAATTAGCTTTATACTCTAGTACGGCTTCTCTAGACGCTAGCACAACAGCATTTACCACAAGTGGCGAAGTGACAGGTACAAACTATACATCAGGTGGCGCAACTCTAACACTTAAAACAGGCACACCTACAACAGATGGCACTACAGCAGTTGTAGACTTTGATCCCCTTACTTTTTCGAATGTCACTTTAACAGCTGCTGGAGCCTTAATTTATAATTCATCAGATAGTAATAAAGCAGTTTGTGTGATTAGTTTTGGTAAAGATGTTAGTGCTTCAGCAAGTGATTTTACAATCACATTCCCCTCAACAGGTGCTTCCAATTCTATAATTAGGTTGGCATAATACGAATATGGCTAGTTTTAATAACAATTTAAGAATTAAAGAAATAAATACTGGTGCTGAATCTGGTACTTGGGGGACTTCAACTAACACAAATTTAAGTTTGATAAGCGATGCTTTGGGTTATTCATCAGTTGCAACTTTTGATACAGACGCAGATAAAAGTGTAACTGTAGGTGATGCTCTTTCTAGCCCCTATAGAAGTATGTACGTTAAAGTTACTTCATCTGTTTCATTATCTACGCCTAGAACTTTAACTATTGGTCCTAACACTATTAAAAGAGTTATGTTTATAGAAAATGCAACTTCAGGCAATCAGTATATAAATATATCACAAGGAAGTGGTGCTAATGCATCAATACCTAATGGTGCAGTTATGTGTGTTTTTCTTGATGGAGGAGGAGGTTCGGCAGCTGTAGCCTCAGTATTCAATAACTTTGTTGCTACTGATTTTATACAGATTAAAGGTAATAACCCATCTTTAATTGTTGGTGAGGGTGAAGCAGAAGACACAAGAATTCTCTTTAATGGTAATGCTGTTAATTCTTATATTGGATTAGATGATAGTGCAGATGAACTATTAATAGGTACTGGATCCTCAGTAGGTTCAGGAAAAAGAATAGGCATAACCTCAACACAAGTCGATATTGAAGATGGTTCAGGTAACGAAGTGTTACTAAAGCCTGGTGATAATAATGGAGTTGCTATAAGAGGTGATGATCCAATACAGCTCCTTGTGGAAACTACAAGCGGGGTATCAGGAACTGCTGTAATTGGTTTTTCTACAGATGAAATATCAAAAACTGCAAAAATAGAAGCCAGTTTGTCACATGGTATCCGTTTTTACACAAACAATACAGCAAGATTCAAAGTAAAACATGATGGTGATCTTGACGTAACTAACGATCTTAGATTCGAAACAAATGGTAAGGGTGTAATTCTAACGTCACCAAATGGAACAAAATATCGTATTTCAGTAGATAATTCAGGAAACTTATCAACAGCATCCGTTTGATGTATAATCTAGTTCAATAGGAGAAGAACTATGGACGAAAAACAATTTTTAATAACAGCGTTACAATTAATTGATGTCTCACTCGCTAGAGGAGCTATCAGGGGTGAAGAAGTAAAAATAGTATCTCAATTAAGAGATTACATCGGTACTTCTTTGCAGAAGTATCAAGAGCAGATTGCGGAGCCAGTAGAAACTCTGGCGCAAGAAGCTGAAGTCGAAGAGGTTGAAGAGGAGACTGAAGACTAATGGAATATATTATAGTCCTAGTCATGTTGGGTATTATAGGATACTTATGGGTATCTAAAAACAAACCTGAATGGCTAGAAAAATTTAAAAAATAAGTGGCAAGAAAAACAGCAGCAGATGTCCATCTCGAACTATCTGTTCACCAAAAAGAGAGCGAAGAGAGATGGAAAACTGTTTTTAATAAATTTGTTGATATAGAGCTCGAGCTGAAAGAGCTTCAACAAAAAGTCTCAGGGGGTTTGACTACACTCATAGTTTTATTAGTAGGTTTAATATGTAGTGTAGTCGCCTTACTTTTAGAGGGTATTATCATATGACAACAGAAACACTAGAACAAAAGGTTAGTCACCTGCTAAGATTACATGAAGGGTTTGTCTCACATGCTTATGAAGACTCAACACCTGAAAAATATCTCACAATTGGATACGGCAGACTAATAGATGAAAGATTAGGAGGCGGTATTTCGCAAGAAGAAGCTGAATATTTGCTGAATAACGATATACAAAACTGTATTAAGATTTTGTCTGCACAAATACCAACTTTTGGTGAGTTATCAGAAACAAGAAAAATAGTTTTAATTAATATGTATTTCAATCTAGGTAATAGGTTATTTAAATTTAGTAACATGTTATCTGCTATACACGAACAAGATTACGAAGAAGCAGCCAAACAGATGCTCGATAGTAAGTGGGCCAAACAAGTAAAAGGTCGTGCTAACGAGCTAGCAAGCATGATGAAATCAGATATCTTGCACATATAATCTTACATCTAGCTTAAATACATACAACGAGATAGAATATCTTTAAGTATGGCTATACAAAAATTAAGCTTTGCCCCAGGTATAGATAGAGAGGGAACCGCATATGACTCTGAGGGCGGTTGGTTCGATTGTAATTTAGTAAGATTTAGATTCGGCAGACCCGAAAAATTTGGTGGGTGGCAAAAAATTACAACTAACACATATCTAGGGACTCCTAGAGCATTACACAATTGGATCAGCAATACAGGTGAAAAATATCTAGGTATAGGCACACACCTAAAATATTATTTAGAATTTGGTGGTACTTTTGCTGATATTACACCTGTAAGACTTACAACTTCAGCTGGTGATGCTACTTTTTCTGCTAAAGCTAACACTTTATCTTCTAGTATTACCGAAGAGGATATTGTAATACCTTTAACCAGCACCACAGGATTTCCGTCAGCTGGTGTTATACAAATAGATAGTGAAACTATTAGTTATAGTGCAATTTCAGGCAATAACTTAATAGGAGCTACAAGAGGGGCAGAAAGCACCACTGCAGCTACACACAGTTCTTCAGCAGCAGTTTTATGTGCTACTTTAACAGTTACAGAGAACTCACATGGCGCAGTAGCTAATGATTTTGTTACTTTTAGTGGTGGAGCATCATTAGGTGGGAATATTGTAGCTAATGTCATCAATCAAGAATATCAAATACAAACTATAGAAAGCTCAAACACTTATACAGTAAACGCAAAAAATGCTACTACAGGAGCGACAGTTTTTGCTAATTCTAGTGATTCTAGTAATGGTGGTAGTTCAATAGTTGCTGTATATCAAATAAATGTTGGCTTAGATAATTTTGTTTCAGGAACTGGTTGGGGTGTGAATGGGTGGAATACAGGCACTTGGGGTTCTACCAACTCTTTAACATCTATCAATCAATTACGTTTATGGTCACACGATAACTTTGGTGAAGATCTTGTTATCAACGCTAGAGGTGGTTCTATCTACAGGTGGGTAGAGGCTAATGGCACAAATACGGCAGCAGTTCAACTATCAACTGTAGGTGGTGCTAGTAAAGTACCAACAGTAGGTTTACAAGTCATGACCTCAGAAACAGACAGACATCTTATTGTTTTAGGAGCAGATCCTATTTCAGGTGGTAATAGGACTGGAGCTGTAGATCCTATGTTGGTAGCCTTCAGCGATCAAGAAAACCCTATAGAGTTTAATCCAACTACTACAAATACTGCTGGTTCTGTCAGGTTATCTTCAGGTTCACAAATTATAGGTGGGGTAAAATCTAGACAAGAAATAGTGATATTTACAGATACTTCGGTATACAGCATGCAGTTTGTAGGCCCACCTTTTACTTTTGCCATAAACTTAATAGATAACTCAACAGGTTTGATTGGTCCAAAAGCAGCGATAACAGCACCAGGTGGTGTTTATTTCATGTCTTACGACAGTTTTTATGTCTATAGTGGATCAGTTGTTAAGTTGCCTTGTTCAGTAAAAAATTATGTATTTTCAGATTTTAACAGATCACAAGCTTTTAAAGTGTTTGGTTTTAGTAACAAAGAGCATAACGAAGTAGGTTGGTTCTATCCATCAGAAAGCTCAGAAGAGATAGATCGTTATGTAATTTATAATTATGTAGATAATATTTGGTATTACGGACAGTTGGTGAGGACTGCTTGGTTGGACTCAGGAGTTGAATCATTCCCACAAGCCGTCAAAGCTCCAAATCTATTTCAGCACGAAATAGGCTTTGATGACGATGGATCAGAAATGACTGGTGTATTTATAGAATCAGCAGATTTAGATTTAGAAGACGGTAACAATTTTGCTTTTATAAGCAAAATTATACCTGATCTAAAATTTTTAAATACTGGTGGTGGTAACGTAAAATTGATTACGAAATCTAGAAACTTTCCAGGTGATCCTCTAACTTCAACATCAAGTTCAGTAATAGATGAAGACACACAACAATCCTTTATAAGATCGAGAGGAAGACAGTTTGTTTTAAGAGTTGAGTCAAATGATGGCGACGCAGGAAATGCTGGAACAGGATGGAGGTTAGGTGCAACAAGATTAGATCTTAGAAGCGACGGGAGAAGATAGTGGCTAAACTCCTACAAACCAATCTGCCATTTGCTCAAGGAGAAAATGTTTCCTCAGCGACCTTTAATCAGCTTGTACGTGTCTTAGAAATAAATTTGGGGTCCGTAGACCCTGATAACACTTTACAGCTTACTACGGCTGAAAGAGACACCCTGAACTTTAATATAGGTCAAATAATCTATAACACATCCACTACCACGTTACAGTATTGGGACGGTTCTACTTTTCAAAACATATCATCAACAGGGGCCGTTACTTTAAATATTACAGATGGCTCTAGTAATATTGCGATAGATCTATTTAGTGAAACCTTATCTTTACTGGGCGGAACTGGTATTACTTCTACTGCTTCAGGTAATGGTGTTACTTTTGCTATAGATAGTACAGTAGCAACTTTAGTAGGATCACAAACTCTAACAAACAAAACTATAGATGTTGATAACAACACGTTATCAAATATAGAGGTAGATAACTTCAAAGCCTCTGCTATCGTGACAGAATCAGAAGGTATCGCATCTAATGATAATGATACTAGTTTACCTACCTCGGCTGCTGTTAAAGATTTTGTTGATACACAAATAACCGCCGAGGATTTAGATGTTACAGACGGTTCTAGTAATATTTCTATAGATTTAGATAGTGAAGTATTAGGTATATTAGGGGGTACAGGTCTAACCTCTAGTGCATCAGGCAACAACGTCACTCTATCTGTAGATGCCTCTCAAGCGCAAATAACAACTGTAGGTACGTTAGATTCTGGTGCAATTAGTTCTGGTTTTGGTGCAATAGATATTGGGTCATCGGCTTTAACTGCAGGTACAGGCACATTTTCAAATAACGTAACTATCTCAGGAGATCTAACGGTTTCAGGTACAACAACCACTATAAACACAACTAATTTAGAGGTAAAAGACAAGAATATTACACTAAATTTTGGTGCAGGCGATACCTCTTCTAACGCTGATGGTGCTGGTATCACGATCCAAGATGCCGTCAATAGCTCAACAGATGCCACAATTTTATGGAATGCAAGTGCTGATAGGTTCGATCTTAGTCATGGTCTAAGAATAAATGCAGACGATCAAGTTTTTACAGTTGGAGCTGGTGGTGATTTTTCTCTTACACATAATGGTACAGATACCTTTATGGCTAACAATACAGGTCATTTTTACATAACCACTACCTCAGATGATAAGGACATAATCTTTAGAACAGATGATGGGAGTGGTGGAGTAACTTCATACTTTAGGGTAGATGGCACTACAGAAAATGTCATATATCAAAAAAACCTCAAACTGCAAGATAATGTACAAGCTCAGTTTGGTACAGGCGAAGATTTAAAAATCTATCACGATGGTAGTAATAGTTACATAAAAGATAGTGGTACAGGAAATCTTTTAGTTTTAGCAAATGATTTTAGAATTAGAAACGCAGCAGGAAACGAGGATATGTTGCAAGTTAATCAAGATGGTGAGGTCAAGCTGTCTTTTGATGGTACAACTAAACTAGCCACCACCTCAACAGGGATAAATGTTACAGGTACAGCAGTTGTAGATGGACTTACTTCCTCAGGCAATATCGTTGGTACCGCTAATCTTCAAATAGATAGTGACACTTTTGTTGTAGTCGCTTCTAACAACTCTGTAGGTATAGGAACAGACTCTCCTACTTCTGGCAGTTTTGAAGTTAGTTTACCTGCTATATATAAAGATACTGCTACCTTCGAAGGTAATACAGTATTTAATGAAGCTAGCTCTGCTAACGCAGATTTTAGAGTTGAATCTGATTCTAACACTCATGCACTTTTTGTTGATTCAAGCACAAACCGAGTAGGTATATTAAATAGCACACCTTCTAGTGAATTAGATGTAACAGGAGGCATAAAAGGAACAAGTTTAAACACAACTGGAAAACTAGAAGTTATACAGTCTACAACAGGTTCTGCCTCTGGTGGTATTAGATTTTTAGTAGGTGGTATTGCTGATAGTGATGGTAATAATTTTAAATTAGAAGCGCCTACTCAAGCTCTCGATATGGGTTTGCAAAGTGCAAGTGGCGTAGAAATAAATGTTGGAGCTACTGATACAGGAGGAGGGGGCGATTTAAGTTTAGCTAAATACAATTTTGCCTGGTCTGATACTTCTACACAACTTACCCTTACAGGTAGAACCAGGAATGATGCAAACGTATCTGTAAACCGTACCGCATATAATTTGTTTGTTGATGGTGATGATACTGGTTTTATCAATCACACATTTTTTGATTCAGTAAGTATTAAAAGTGGTATATCAGGTACTGCTTTAGGGACACTTAGACTTTTCGAAGCATCTAATAATGGCACGAACTACGTGGCTTTGAGATCTCCTACAAGTTTATCAAGTAATGTGACTTTTACTTTACCTTCAGCAGATGGATCTGCTAATCAAATTTTAAAAACAGATGGTGCAGGTAATCTAAGTTTTGTAACAGAATCTGCTGCAACAACAATCAACAATAACGCTGCAAACCGAGTTATAACAGGGAGCGGTTCAGCTAATACTTTAAATGCTCAAGCTCTACTAACATTTGGGAATTCAACAGGTAGTACTTCAGACAGCTCTTTGGAAATATCAGGTGGCTCTTCTCAACCGCCTGTTTTATCGCTACTTAACACTACAGGCAGCTCAACTACAGATTTTGCAACTATTTCACATGACGGAGCTGATGCGGTTATTACAGCTAGAGATGGATCTTCTAGAGGTGGTATTAAGTTTAAAGGTACAACAGGAGTTATACCTACCTTATATGGTGGCTTCGATTCATCGGGTAACTTCGAAATAGGATCTACTGATGTAATTGATGCTAGTAGAAACCTGACAAATATCGGTACTATTAGTAGTGGTGCTATTACCAGTACAGGTGCATTATCGGTAAATTCAGGCACAACAGACACAGCAGCAGTTTTCACAAGTTCAGATACAGCAGTAGCAGTAAACTTTGTAGCTTCTGATAATTCTATGCAGATAGCTACTTCAGGCACAGATGGCATTATAAAAAACAATGGTGGTGGTAGCTTTAGATTATTTAACAATGGAAGTGAAAGAGCCAGAATTGATAGTTCAGGAAATCTCGGTTTGGGAACTACATCACCTTCTACTGGGTTAGAAATAAGTTTTGCAAACCCAAAAATTAGAATTAGAGAATCAGATCAAACTAATCGTTTTGCCGACATAATATGTAACAGCACAAGACTAAGAATTAGGTCAAGAAATGATTCTAATAATGGTGTTATAGCTTTTGAAGGTCAAGCAGGTTCAACTGTTACTGAATATGCAAGGTTTACTTCTAGTGGTGCTTTCAATATGGGTTCCACTAGTGGTACTGTTAATGTTATAACGGCTGATAGAAATTTAGTTAATATCGGCACTATTAGTAGCACAGGGGCAGTCAGTATCAAAAATGCTGCTAATAATGATAGTAATGTTTTATTAGTAGAAGCAGCAGGCTCAACTACTTATGGTGTTTATTTAAAGTCTGCATTCTCAGAACAAATGGGTAGAGTAGGTGCTTTATCACAATCAGATGGCGATAAAGACGGAGCTAGTATTGCTTTTGAAGCATTTGGTAGAGACTTAGCTTTCCGAACTAATGAAGGTTCAAATAATAGTGAAAAAGCTAGGCTTTTGGCTAACGGAAATTTTGGTATAAATACGAATGCACCAGCAGAAAAACTACATATAAACGGAAGCAGTAGTGAAGTTGCTTTAAGAATTGATACCACAAATGCCGACCCTAAAATCAGACTGACAACATTAGGACAACAAGATTGGTCTATTGGGGTAGATTATTCAGATAGTGGTAAGTTTAAAATAAATGAAAGTGGGAATGTTGGTACGCTTACTGCTTTAACTATTGATGCTAATAGAAATGTTGGAATTGGAACTGTCTCGCCAAACTTTTTGCTTGATGTTGAGGGGACAGGAAGCACTTTAGCTAGACTTAATTCAACTTCAGGTTCAGCACTTTTCCAAATAAGCGTGCCAGATACAACCAGTATTTGTGATATAAATTTTGGAGATACAGGACATACACAAAGAGGACAAATTAGATACAGGCATAATGGAGATTCTCTAGCATTTTCAACAGCACAAACTGAAGCATTAAGGATTGATAGCTCACAAAGAGTAGGAATAGGCACTAGCTCACCATCTACAAATTTACATATATCTTCTTCAACTCCAAAAGTTAGATTGACAGATTCAGATACAAATGCTGATTCAGATATATCAGCAAGTTCCTCAAATGGTTCTTTATTTTTATCTGCTGATACTAATGATGAAGTTGCGAATACAGTATTAGGTTTTCAGGTAGATGGTTCTACAAAATTTTATGTTGGAACAGATGGTTTCTATGCAATTGGTACAAAGATCATAGATGCCTCAACAAGAAATCTTTTAAATATTGGTTCTATCTCTAATAGTGGGAACATTACCTCTACTGGTTCAGCACACACATTTTATTCAGGTGGTAATACAGGACAGATAGCAGTTGGTAGAAGTTCAAACCAAGCAATTGATTTGTTTGTTGATGATACAAATAATAAAATAATTGCTAGCCAAGATTCAGACAGCAACGGAACTCATAGATTCATACTTGACAGAACCTTTGCTGGAACTGGTGCGAATACTTTTCATATCAGAAAAGATGGTGCAGATCAACTATTAATAGACAGTTCAGGGCGAGTAGGAATTGGAACTTCGTCACCATCAAGACCGCTTCATGTAAAAAATAGTGATAATGTAACTGCTTTTTTTGAAAGTACAGATACTAATTCTTTTATACATATAAAAGATACTGTTTCAGGTTTATCTATTGGTTCAGATTCATCAGGTCATGGTGTGTTTTCTGCTGATATAGATTCAGTAGGTTCTAAAAATATATTATTCAAAAACGCAGGTGCTACCAAAGCCACACTTAACACAGGTGGTAGTCTTGACACATTAGCAGGATATTCTATTGGTACAACACAAGTAATAGATTCTTCAAGAAATATAGTTAATATCGGTACTATCTCAAGTGGTGCTATCACAGCAAATACAGGGGCTTCTTCTGCAATACCACTTTCCATAGGTGGTAGTACAAGTACAAATTACACCTTACAGAGATGGATAACTTCTGCACATTCAGGATCATCTGCCTACATACTTGCTTATGGGGCAAGTCATTCTTCACAAGCAAAGAACTTTGCTATGAAGAATATTGCAACTGGTGGTGAAATATTTTTTGAACTTGCAAATAGTGTTGAACCTCTCAGAATGACAAGCACAGGTGCCACCTTTGCAAGTAATATAACTTTAGGTGCTAGTGGAGCTATAGATACCGCCTCAGGTAATATAATTTTTAAGAGTGCAGGTTCTACTGTGGCCCAGTTTATTTCTAGCCCGCAGACTGCGTTTTCTATGCAAGGAGCTTTTGTTGCGACTGGTTTTTACAACACCACGCTTGGTGGTTATCAGATAAATGGCACAACAGTTATAGATAATTCTAGGAACCTGACAAATATCGGAACAATCTCTATTGGTGGTGTAACTGTTACATCTACAGCAGCAGAAATAAATAAACTTGACGGTTTTACAGGTACAGTAGCAGATCTAAATTATGCCAAGGATCTTAGAGCTACAGGAGTAACCGCTACTGAGTTTGATTTCTTAGATGGTGTTACCTCAAATATACAAACACAAATAGATGCAGTATCAACCGTCACTATCAACAATAATGCAGATAACAGAATTATTACAGGAAGTGGTACAGCTCAAACTTTAAATGCTGAAAGTACAGCTACATTTGTATCAGGAAGATTGACAATTTCAACTTCTTCAGGTGGTAGTTCAACGAATCAACCGTCAATAATATTAACTGATACTGATTCTACTTTACAACAAACTAGGTTAAAACAAATAGATGGTGTTACAACCTTAACTTCTCAAAATGGTTCAGGGGCAAGTGGAGCTATTAGGTTTGTTGGGGTTTCTGGTGTTGGTAGCCAAACCAACACACAATATGGTGGCTTTGATGCTTCGGGTAACTTTGAGATAGGGACAACTGATGTGATAGATAGCTCTCGTAACCTAACCAATATCGGCACTATCTCTAGTGGTGCTTTAAGTGTAACAAGTGATACCAGTAGTTTTATTAGAAACTCAACTGATAATGACCTTAAATTTACCTTTGTTACAAATAATTCTTCAGACTTTGCACAACTTATTATGGATGGCAAAGATGGTGGTTCTGAAAAGTTCTTAATAGCTTATGGTTCTACTCATTCTTCAACACCAAATATGTTGGCCCTAAAGTCTAATGACAGCTCAGCAGGGGCTATTGGATTTTTCACAAACTCAGCAGAAAGAGCTAGGTTTGATACTGTAGGTAAATTACTTATCGGTAAAACTGCGGGAGATGCTACACATATAGTAGGACACGAACTTAAACCTAATGGTATTGCTGTACATACTTCAGATGGTACAGGCACTTTGTTTCTCAATAGAAAAACATCTCATGGCAAAATTATAGAGCTTAGAAAAGATAACTCTGCTGTTGGTGTAATTGGTACACAAAATTGGGGTATTGGGACTAGTTCTCCCTCTGAGGCACTTCATGTCGTAGGTAATATTTTAACAAGTGGTGGTGTTAAGGTTGGCGATTCTAGTGCAGATGCTTTACATTTCCAAGGTATTCTAAAACAAGGTTCAGGTTCAGGCACTACTGTCATAGATAGCTCTCGTAACCTGACAAATATCGGTAATATCACAAGTAGTGGCATATTTAGCTGTGGTGGCTCTAGTGCTGATCCTTTTTCTGTTGCTTTTGATGTAGGTAATAGCGTAACCATAAGTAACGATGGTTCTTTTGGTACATCAGGTACTGGTAGATATGTAGCTTTAGGTTTTGGTGGTAGTGCAAATGGCTCAAATAGAATCTTTGCACACAATACAGGGGGTGATGGTCTATATTTAGCTGCTGCTACAAGTAAAAATATAGTTTTTAGAACAAATGGTGGAAGTGCTAATACTTTCAAAATGACACATGATGGCGCTTTGCAAATAGGTAGCTCTAACACAACCATAATAGACAGCTCAAGAAACCTAACAAATATCGGTACTATCAGTAGTGGGGCTATCACAACTTCAAATATTCTTACTGTAGATTACACAGCACCGATTATTAGATTGAAACCTGATAATGGTGCATTTTTCCAGTTAAGAGCTAATGAAAGCCCAGCTAGATTAGAAGTCGGACATTCAAATAACAAAAATTTACATCTATCTAATACTGGTAATGCAACTTTTAATTATGAGCTAAATGTAGTGAGCAATTTTAAGATAAATGGCACAACTGTAATTGATAGCTCTCGTAACCT
>ERZ869936.1690-NODE-1690-length-15035-cov-33.502870_pt1 | contig 15035 bp, 10 predicted proteins | sample MGYA00520876_ERZ869936 | MGnify/ENA primary metagenome ERZ869936 (study PRJEB32218, sample SAMN09650985) | biofilter metagenome | isolation source: enrty point of leading RO module | place: Saudi Arabia: Thuwal, RO plant located on Red Sea | collected 2016-02-17...
TACACGTCGACGCGCGAAACGAAGATGCTGTAGACGCTCTTGAACTTGTCGAGCGAGCCGCGTCGCTGTGCCCCGCGCCAGAGAGCCTCGCGGGCCAGTTGGTACTGGCGCGAGGTGAAGATCAGCGTCACGTTGATCGTCACGTCGGCGGCACAAAGCTCTTCGAGCGCGTCGAGACCGGCCGGCGTGGCGGGTACCTTGATCATGCGGTTGCGGTGACCGCCCGCCCACTTCTTGCCGAGCGCGATGTACTGGGCCACGCGCTCTTCATGGGCCGGGCCGAGCTCGGGGTCTTCCAGCAGCGGATCGACTTCGAAGCTGACATAGCCGTCGTTGCCAGCGGTCTCCTCCCACACCGGCAAGAACACGTCCTGGGCGCCGCGAACCAGCGAATCGGTCAACTGCCAGGCGATCTCGTCGTCCGAGAGACCATCGCGAATGAGCGACTCAAGCTGCTCGTCGAAGCGCCCCGACTTGATCAGACCGCTGACGATCACCGGGTTCGAAGTCGCCCCGGTCGCCCCCAGGGCGCGATTGGTGCGCACCAGGTCGGGATCGACCGAGTCGAGCCAGAGGCGGGTTCCACTGGCGATGAGAGATTCCAAAGGGGTGCCAGGCGACGAATTGCTCATCGACGATCGATCTCCTTGATGGGGTTAACCGTCCGCGTGCTTGTAGCGCCAGCGGTTGGGAAAGTCAGGCTTCGCTGGGCCAGCAACCGCAGAGACCGCGGCGGTGGTGAAGCCCAGACGCAATCGCCTTGCGACGAAGTGCAAGTAGGATAATCTGCGCTGACTCGGCAATGCAAGCGAGACTCGACGAGCGGTTTCTCCCAAGCGGGGCGGTTTACAGAGGATGCGCATGCACCGGCATATTTTCCAATTCTGGAAAGTATTCCTGTTGTGACGACTGCGCATCGCCGATTAACGGTTCTGATAACACATCTTGAGGGTCGCCCCAGCTACCGTGCCGGTGCGGCCAGACACAGATCACAAAGGGGGGCCTTATGTGATTCGGAGGACAACTTGGTGCGACGCATTGCTGGGCCACTGCCTGCATGGTTCACCGCTCTGGTCGGTTTCGCGGCGCTCGCTGCGCCGGGCGCCTTTGCGCAAACGCCGACCGAAGATGTGGAGAGCGTCGTGTACGAGCCGTTTCCCGAGGTGGAAACGGCCGCCTACCAAGATGACTCCCCGCTCGACGGCGAATCGATCGACGGCGAATCGATCGAAGGCCAGACTTTCAACGGCGAGACTCTCGACGGGGACATCCTTCCCGACCCCGAAAGCGGTGCTGGCAACGCTGTCGAAGTGATCGAGCCGGGCATGATCAACGGGGTCGAGATCTTCGATCCCGGCGCCGAGTATCTCGATGAGGGCACGTACGGCGAAATGGCGACCGTACTCAGCTCGGCCGACGACTTCGGCGTCTGCAATTGGTATGTCCGAGCCGATCTCGTTCTCTGGGTCCGCTCGACGCCCAAGGACCGCCTCTTGGCCGTCGACACCAGCGACGTCGACGACGCACTCGAACTGATTCAGCTGCCGAATCCGCTGTCGGCCCAGGCGACCAGCTTCCGCATCGAACCGGGCGCCCGGCTCACGCTCGTCCGCAACCTCGGTCGTGACTTCCAGAATCGCGATCACAACGTCGAGTTCGTCTACTTAGGCGGCTTCGACTACTCCGATTCGGTCGGCGTCAGTTCACGCGACCCGCGGATGCTCGATACGCCCCAGGCTCCCGAGAATGTAGGCGGCTTCAATCGCTCCGATCGGCAGGAGTTTACCCTGACGAGCGACTTCGACTCGGCCCAAATCAGCGTCCGCCTGCAGCGTCGCCCGAGTTCCGACAAGATGGTCCTCTCGCCCGATGGACGCTGGACCCGGCAGATGCAGCCGACTTTCCTTTCTTCGATCATGGGCGGCATGCGTTGGGTGCGGACGTCCGAGGAATTTCGTTGGGACAGCCGCCGGAACGGAGTCTCCGAAGCGGACTTCCGCGGCGACTACGATATCAACACGGAGAACAACTTGTTCGGCCTCCACATCGGAACCGATACGGCCTGGCAAACGTCGTCGTTCCGTTTCGAGATGCGGACGCAGTTCGGAGCCCTGGTCAACTTTGCCGAGCAGGCGAACACGGTCGTGATTGTCGACAGCGACCCGGCCACCACCGTCACCGGGACGTTCGTTCGCGGCGAAGAGGACGAGGCGCTCGCCTTCATCGCGGAGATGGGGTGGTCGGCCACCTACCACATCACGGAGTGTTTCTCGTTTCGCACGAGCTACGACTTCATGTGGATTCAAGGGATCGCCGAGGCTCCCCGCCAAATCGACTTCGACTTTCCGGCACCCTCGGAAATCAACGTCGGGGCGAACGCCTTCTACCAGGGCCTCTCGGCCGGCTTCGAGTTTTTCTGGTAAGCGCAGGCCACGTGTCTTGCTAGCAGCGCCCAACTTGCCTCGACAGGCGGGGCAATCCTCGCTACCTTAAGCATCTTCAGCCCTTGGCGGACGAGTCGCTTACACGAGAGTCTGCGTGACCCCGAGACTCGTTGGGCCGGGGGAGCCCTCCCTTTACGAGCCCTGCCGCGTGCCGCCAGCGTACCCGGTGGCAGCAGCCGTGCCCGTGCTTGCCGAAGACCTGCCGGCGGGCCGCCGAGCCCGCCGCAGCCCCGCCTCTATCCGCGAATTAACTCGACGATCGATCGCCCGGCGGCGACTGAGCATGAAGACCACTTACTACGCTCGCTTCGCGTTCGTCATCCTGCTGGTAGCCGTGTTCGTGCTGCCCATCGTCGCGCGGGGTGCCCGCCAGGCGGTCGAGAACACGACCAACGACGTCAAAAAGTGGCTGCCCGAGGGCTTCGAGGAGACGCGGGTTCTCGATTGGTTTCGGGAGCACTTTTTGGGCGAGCAGTTCGTCCTGGTGAGCTGGAAGGGGTGCACGCTCGACGACCCGCGATTGGAGACCTTGGCCAAGAAGCTGGTGCCGGCCGAGGGTTCGCGACGTCGCGAAGACGAGCCGCAGTACTTCAAGTCGGTCATTACCGGACGCCGCGTGCTCGATGAAATGACCGACCCGGACGGCAGTCTGGGGCTCAGTCGCAAAGAAGCCATTCGTCGGCTCAGCGGCTCGCTGATTGGTCCTGACGGCGAGACGACCTGTCTGGTGGCGACCCTCACTCAAGAGGGCCAAGACAATCTCCGCCTGGCCTTGGGCAATACCTGGCCGCTGACCCGAATCCTGTTTGGCCGCACCGATGGTGTGATCTTCCAACTCGCCGAGCAGTCGGCCATCGACAAGGAAGACCTGATGATGGGCGGTCCGCCCGTCGACAACGTCGCCATCGACGACGAAGGCGAAATCACCCTGATGCGTCTGGCGGGACTTTCGGGGCTGGTCGGATTGATCACCTCGTGGTTCTGCTTCCGCAGCCGCAGGGTCACGGCCTTCGTGTTCTGTTCGGGCATCTACAGCGCCATGATCAGTATGGCGATCGTCTGGTACAGCGGCGGCGCCGTCGACGCGGTGATGATGTCGATGCCGTCGGTCGTCTATGTGCTGGGACTCTCCGGTGCGATTCACCTGGTGAACTACTACAAGGACGCCGTCCGTGAGAGCGGACTGGCCACGGCCCCCGGCACTGCCGTGCGTCACGGTTGGGTTCCCTGCACGCTGGCCGCCGTGACGACCGCACTCGGTCTCGGTTCACTGGTGATGAGCGAGATCATGCCGATCCGCAACTTCGGCGGCTACTCGGCCGCGGGCGTCTTGGCCACGCTGTTGCTACTTCTGGCACTGCTGCCGGCGCTGCTGCAGATTTGGCCGCCCCGTCAGCAGAAGGAGCCCGAGAAGGTCGACGATCGGCTCTACCGCACGGGCAACCCCCAGCCGACCAGCGTCTGGCATCAACGAATGATGGCGGTCGGCAATTGGATCATCCACCACCACGGGCGCGTTAGCGTCGCCTGTACCGTGCTGATGGTGACGCTGGCCATTGGACTATACAAAGTGCAAACGTCGGTGCAGCTTCTCAAGCTGTTCGACTCCGGTGCGGACATCATTCAAGACTACACCTGGCTGGAACACAACATCGGCAACCTCGTGCCGATGGAGGTGGTCGTCCGCGTCGATCCGCGACGCCAGCGGGAACTGTCCGACCCTGAGCTGTTTCAGGACGGCTTCTACCGGCTCACGTTTCTCGAGCGACTGGAGCTCGTCGAACGCGTGCAGAAACGCATCGAGGCCATGCCCGAGGTCGGCCGCGCACTGGCGGCCACAACGTTTGCCAAGCTGCCCGGTACGGGAGCCACGCTCGGCATGCGAAGCGCCTACAACTCGGCGCTCGAGCAGCACGTCGACGAGTATCTCGACGGCGACTACATGCGCAAGACCGACGAGGGCGAAGAACTGTACCGCATTAGCGCCCGCGTCGCGGCCTTGCCTGACGAATCGGTCGGCGACGTCGATTACGGCGAGTTCGTTCACGACATTCGTGCGGCGATCGAACCGATCGTCAACGCCTATCACCAGCGCGATCGAATCCTGGCCGCATTGACGGCCGACGGTCGCCCCCATCCGGGGCGACGCGTGGTGCTCGTCGGATTGCCGCGCGGGCAGCCACCGGCCGTTGTCGACGATCCCGAAACCGAAGTCGACGAGACGTTCGTCCCTCGGCCGCTGCCCCAGGACGTTCAGGCGAAGCTCGACATGGGTGAAACCCTGGTCGAGTTGCTGGAGTCGAACAACGTCAAGGTAAACTGGCTTCACGACGCCGTGCCGGCCGAAAAGGCCGCCAGGTTCGTGCGGGTGGCGGACAAGGTCGATCTGGTCGTCAACCTGGCCGACCATCCCGCCATCGATCCGGCCGCCCTGACGGCGGCAGCCCCCAATCTACTCGACCTGCGCGACCTCGATCCGGTGACGCCGGTCGAGAGCGAAGCCAAGCTGGCGGCCGTCTACACGGGCGTCGTGCCGCTGGTCTACAAGGCTCAACGTACGCTGCTGACCGGATTGATCAATAGCATCGGCCTGGCGTTCGTGTTGATCTGCGTCGTGATGATCGCGATTCTCCGCTCGCCCACCGCGGGTCTCTTGTCGATGATTCCCAACGTCTTTCCGGTGGTGGTCATCTTCGGAGCCATGGGCTGGCTGGGCGTGCTGATCGATATCGGCACGATGATGACGGCCAGCGTGGCGATGGGCGTGGCGGTCGACGATACGCTCCACTTCCTCACCTGGTTTCGCCGCGGCATGCTGAGCGGCCTCGATCGCCGCGCGGCCATTTCGCTGGCCTACGAACGCTGCGCCTCGGCGATGCTGCAAACGACCATCATCGGCGGACTCGGCCTGGGCGTGTTCGTATTCAGCACCTTCACGCCGACCCAACGGTTCGGCTACCTGATGACGACGCTGCTGGCGGCGGCCATCCTGGGCGACCTCGTGTTCTTGCCGGCGCTGCTGTCGGGTCCCTTGGGGAAGTTCTTTGCCCGCGGTCTGCAAGCGAGCAAACCGAAACGCAATCACGACCTCACGCTCGACGAGCAGGTCGAACAGGTCCGCAAACATCATGCGAGCCCGCCGGCTCCGCACTTCGGACAGGCCCCGGGCGTGTCGACCCGTCACGATCCGCCCCAGGAAACCTGGCAGCGCTGACCGCGCTCGAGTCAGTCACGGACGATCGCCAGCGACGCCGCCTGGCCCGTCGAGGCCTGGTTCAAGGCCAAAGCCGTCGGCTTCGCATCGGGCAGCGGCCGATCGTGAATCACGTTCACCGGGCACTGGGGGTCGGGCTCATCGTAGTTGAGCGTGACCGGCACGCGACCGTGCTCCAGGGCGAGCACGCTGGCGACCAGTTCGACCGCACCGCCGCCGGCTCCGAGATAGCCGAAGTAACTCTTGGGTGCGGTCACCGGCACGTCGCCCAGCACCTCGCGAATCGCGGCAGCTTCGATCGGGTCGCGTTCCACGGTGCTGATGCCGTGGGCATTCACGTGGCCGATGTCCGACGGGTCGAGTCCTGCCTCGCCGAGGGCCTGGCGAAGCGAGCGAACGATGGCTCCCGCGGTGTCGGTATCCGCGCCGCGCTGCGGGGCAAAGGCATTGCCGTGTCCGACGACACGAGCCAGAATCTTGGCGCCCCGGGCTTCGGCGTGCGAGCGCAACTCGAGCACGAGGGCCCCGGCACCCTCGCCGAGCACGACGCCGCCGCGACCGGCGTCGAAAGGCCGACAGGCCCCGGCCGGATCGCCCGCGTAGTGCGAAAGATGGGCGTCGCCGCGCGAGATCAGATTCATCGGGTGCAGCGGCGTGCTGGTGCCGCCGGCGACCATCAAGTCGGCCTGACCGCGCTCGATGACCCGCGTCGCTTCGGCGATGGCCAGCAAGCCGGAAACCTCGCCCAGCGTGATCGAGTTGTTCGGACCGTGGGCATCGAGTGCGATGGCGATGTGGCAGGCCGGCATATTGGGTAGATACTTGAGCATCCAGAGCGGATACATCTGGCTAAGCGCCTGCGATCCCCACAGCGAAAAATCGAACTCGCCTTCGGGCATGCAGCTGTTATAGGCGTCCGACAAATCGTCCAGTTCGCAGTACATCATGTCGGCGCCGAAGACGACGCCCATGCGATCGTGGTCGATCGCACCTTCGCTCAGCTCGGCATCGCGAAATGCCAGGTCGGCGGCGGCAAAGCCGAACTGGATTTCCCGGGACATGACCTTGAGGCTCTTGCGCGGGCGGACGTACGCCTTGGGGTCGAACTCGGCGACCTCGCCCCCGAACTTCACCCGCAGCGAGTCGATGTCGAGCCGGGTCAGCGGTCGGACTCCGCTTTGCCCCTCGATCAGGCTATTCCAGAAGTCGGCGCGACCGATGCCGATCGGCGTGACCATGCCGACTCCGGTAATGACCACCTCGCGCGCGGAGTCGGCGGAGTCATCGGTTCCGTAAATTTGCAGGTCCGGCATCGTGAGCGCGACGCATGAGGGGTCGGGAGTAACGCGGCAGGGGGGAGGCTACGCCGCTCGGTCGGCGCCCGGTACTCGCGAGAGTCCGCTCATCCTAGCGGCAACTCCAACTGCCATCAAGGAATAGCCCCCGTGTGACGAAGCCGCACAGGGCACAGTCCGGAGTTGTTTTTATTGGCCTGACAGCAACGCTAAAATAAGGACTCATTCTCATAATCGGCAGCAGGCCATCCGATACTGATTTCATTCGGCCGTGCCGTCGCCATCGTTTCTTTGGCGGAATCGATTTCTCCACATCTCGAAGACGCGCGCCGCTCGGCGCCGCTACGGCAATGAAACAGAACTCCACGCAACAGCGGATCGAGACCTTTTCGCTGGCCGAGGCCCGCGGACTCGTCAAAGATCTGTTCAAACCCAACCCGACCACTTACTGGGCCGATTTCCTGATCACGATGGCGATCGGCTTGATCGCCTTTCGGCTCGCCACCCATGCCCCGGGCTCGTTCGCCTGGCGGGTGCTAGCGTTCGTCGTCTGCGCGCTGGCCTACTACCGCGCCTCGATCTTCACCCACGAGCTGGTCCACTTGCCCAGCAAGAGCTGGAAGGCCTTTCGCATCGTCTGGAATTTGCTCTGCGGCATTCCCTTTCTGATGCCCTCGTTCACCTACTACTGTCACGTCGACCACCATCGCCGCAAGCACTACGGCACCTTTCAAGACGGCGAATACATGTCGCTGGGTGCCAAGCCGGCCTATCACATCTTCCTCTACCTCCTGCAGCCGTTCTTCGTCGGACCGCTGGCGGTGTTTCGCTATGCAGTGCTGGCTCCGCTGTCGTGGATCTGCCCTCCGCTGCGGCGTTTCCTGATTCAACACGCTTCGTCGCTGGTGATGGATCCGACCTACATCCGGCCGCTGCCGCCGAAGCGAACGCTGCTGATCTGGCGACTCCAGGAAGCCCTTTGCTGCGCTTGGGTGTGGGGCATCGCCTGGGTGGTCTGGCGCGGGGTCGTTCCCATCAGCGGGATGCCGGTGCCGGGCGACTTCCTTCCCAAGATCTATCTCCTCTCCGTGGCCATCTTGATGCTCAATGGGATTCGCACGATGGCGGCCCATCGCTTTGTCTGGTCGCGCGAAGAGGAGCTCTCCTTTGCCGAGCAGATGGTCGACTCGATCAACCATCCCGACAGCCGGGTGTTCGGTCCGCTGTGGGCCCCGGTCGGCCAGCGGTATCACGCCCTGCATCACCTGTTCCCGTCGCTGCCCTATCACAACCTGGCCACGGCCCATCAACGCCTGATGGAGGGCCTGCCGGGCGACTCCGCCTATCGGCTTACCGTCAGCCCCAGTCTGGTGACGACCCTGCGCGAGCTGTGGTCGAATGCCCGGCGGGTGTCGGCGCAGGCGAAGCGAGCGGCGAGCGAAGCGGCTGCGGGCGTGACCGGCGGATTGACCCAGTCCGGTCCCCCCAAACAGCACCACGCCGCGCTGCGCCATGGGACGCGCGTCTAGACCGCGTTCCCAGCGACCGCGCACGGATCTCGTCCGAGCCGCCGCTGGCTGCCGGGTGCTCTACGTCTTCCGCTCGCTCTCGAGCGATTCTCATTTCCCTGTCGCGACTCGGCGGGCGACATCGATCTGAAAAGCGCGCTAGCGGCCTTCGAAGTCGTAGAGCCGGTACGTCTTGCTGAGCAGGGCCCCGCCTTTCTCCAGCCCACGCCGCGAGAGCTTGTTCGACTCGAGCACCCAGGAGAACTCGCACGACGTCAAACCCCAGGCGACGCCCTTCGGTTCCAGGCCTTGCAGCACGACCAGGCCGACGCCCCAGGTTTGATACTCCGGCACCACCGTCGTGGCGATCGCGCGGGCCCGCTTGATCGCCTTGCGATTCCAGAGCAGCCGCATGAAGCCGAAGGGAAACAGCTTGCCGTCGATGGCCTTGATGCGCGGGTTGTAATCGAGCAGGCACATCACCGCGCCCACGACCTTGCCGTCGATCTCCGCGACGCAGGTCAGCTCGGGCACCAACAGCATCCGCAAGGCCGCGGCCATGTGCTGCATCTCGGCCGGCGAGAGCGGCACAAACCCCCAGGTTCCCCCGAGGGCCCGATTGTAGAGTTCGACATAGCGGTCGACCTCTTCGCGGAATCGCGACTTGTCCATCGAGCGAACCTCGATGTTGAAGCGCTTCTTGGCCTCGTCACCGATGAAGGCCAGCTTCTCGTCGAGCTGTCCGAGCATTTCCAGGTGTCCGTCGTAGGCGAACAGATCCTGGCATTTCTGAAAACCCGCACCCTCGATCAAGCGGCCGTAGAAGGGCGGATTGTAGGTCATCATGAAGCAGGGCGATTCGTCGAAGCCGTCGATCAACAATCCACACTCGTAGTTCAACGAAGGATTGACCGGCCCGCGAACCGTCTCCATACCGCGCTCGCGAAGCCAGGTGCGGGCCGCGGCGAACAGTCCGTCCGCGACCGCCTGATCGTCGATCGACTCGAAGAAGCCGAAGAAGCCTCGCTGCTCCTGGTGGCGCTCGTTGTGTCCGTGGTTGACGATCGCGGCCACGCGACCCACCGTCTCGCAGCCGCGGACGGCGAGGAACGCCTGGACTTCGTTACGCTCGTAGAAGGGATGCTTCTTGAAGCCCACCAGCTCCTTCTGGTTCGTCCGCAACGGCGGAATCCAGAGGGGGTCGTCGCGGTAGAGCTGCCACGGCAGGTCGAGAAACTGCTTTTGCTGAGCCCGGGTGGAAACAGGCTGAATCTCGACTTCGGCCATCCGGTTCTGCTGCGGAGAAGGGGTCGGGCGATGGGGGCGTGTCAACGATCGAGCCAGTCTAGCGATGGCGGCGCCGGGCGGTCAACCTGCCGGCCGTACAGCCCGGCGTGGATATGGTCTGCCGCCTTGGCTCGATCTATAGTGGAAAACAGTGCCTACAACCCACATCGAGTCCGCTGTGTGCGGACCGCGGTTAGCCGTTTTGATCCTGTCATGTCGAGAGTTGTCGTTACCGGGGCCACTGGCTTCATCGGGCAACACCTGGTCGAACACCTGCTCGAGCGCGGCGACCAGGTGACCTGCCTGGTGCGAAGATCTTCGCCGTGGGATCGGCGTCGATCCCCGCAGCTGCGCGTTTGTCACGGCGATCTCGCCGACCGCGATTCGCTGCGGGCCGCCGTCGCCGACGCCGAGATCGTCTATCACCTGGCGGCGCTCGTCCGGGCTCTCGATTACGAAACCATGCTCGACACGAATGCCGGCGGGACGCGCAACCTGGCCAGCGTCTGTGCCGAGATGTCGCGTCCGCCAACGCTGTTGCTCGTCTCCTCGCTGGCTGCGGCGGGTCCCACGACCAATGGACGCGCGGTCGACGAGCAGGATCCCGCCCGTCCGGTCTCCAACTATGGGCGCAGCAAGCGGGCCGCCGAACTCGCCGCCGCCGCGTTTGCCGATCGACTGCCCGTCACGATTGTTCGACCGCCGATCGTATTCGGACCCGGCGACCGCGATCTGTGGCAGATGTTTCGTTCGATAAGTCGCACTCACGTGCACCCCGTCGCCGGCTATCGGCGGTCACGCTTCTCGCTAATCGACGTCCGCGATTTGGTCGCCGCCCTGGTCGTCGCCGCGGAGCGCGGCACGCGTGTCGGCCCGGACGACGATCTCCGGGACGCCTTCGCGAGCGGCTGCTACTACTTCGCCCAACAGGAACGGCCGACCTATGAGGAGCTGGGACGACGCGTGGCGGCCGCCATGGACTGTCGCGTCCTGCCAATTGTCGTTCCGGCGGCGCTGGCCTGGAGTTTGGCGAGCGCGAGCGATCTGGCGGGACGATTGCGCGGCCAGGCGAGCCTGGTCAATTTCGACAAACTACGCGAGGCAACCGCCGGCGGCTGGACCTGTTCGACGGCACGAGCCGAGCGTGAGCTCGGTTTCGAACCGCCAAACGGACTCGATCAGCGCTTGCGCGAGACGGCGCAGTGGTATCGTCAGGCTGGCTGGCTCTGAGACTTGCTGCCGTGTGTGCGAACTCGCCCGTTCGCCGTCGCGGCGGAATGTGCGTATATTGTCGGGGCTCGCCCGTCGCGCCCCGCACACGCACCCCCACGGAAGGCTCCCTTCATGCTCACACTCGTTACCGGTGCCACGGGGCTGGTGGGCAACAACGTCGTGCGGCGGCTGCTCGATCAGGGTCAAGCCGTTCGTGTGCTGGTGCGTGCCAGCGCGGCGGAGCGGCCCCTGGAGGGACTGGCGGTCGAGCGAGTGATCGGGGACATCTGCGACCCGGCGAGCGTCTGCGCGGCGATGGCCGACGTCGAGCGGGTCGTCCATTCCGCGGGGGACGTGCGCATCGGTTGGACCGGTCTCGAGCGGATGCGTCGCGTGAACGTCGACGGCACGCGTCACGTGGCCCGCGCCGCGCGAGAGGCGGGGGCCCGACTGGTCCATGTCTCGACGGCCGACGCGGCGGGCATCGGTTCCTACGACATGCCGGCCGACGAGGAGACGTCGCGCCGCGGCGACGTGCTGACGCCTTATGTCGTGACCAAACGCGAGGCGGAACAGGCGATTCACGAGGAGATCGACCGGGGTCTGTGGGCGGCGATCGTCAATCCGGCCTTTATGCTCGGTCCGTGGGATTGGAAACCATCGTCCGGCCAGATGCTCGTCGAGGTCGGTCGGGGCCGCGGCACCTTTGCCCCGCGGGGCGACTTCAGCGTCGTTGACGTCCGCGACGTCGCCGCGGCAATCCTCGCGGCCTTCGACCGCGGCGAGTCGGGTCGTCGCTATTTGCTCTCGGGCGAGAACATGTCGTATCTGGACGCCTGGCGGCAGTTCGCCGAAGTGGCCGGGGCGCGACGTCCGCTGACGGCTATCGGACCCGTGATTTCCTGGCTCGCCGGACGCGGAGGCGATTTGGCGGCGCGGATCACGGGGAGCGAGTCGAACGTGAACTCCGGCGCGCTGGCCATGGCGGCCCTGCCCAAGATCTACAGCTGTGCCCGGGCCGAGCAGGAACTCGGCTTCCGCCGTCGCCCGCTCGACGAGACGATTCGCGACGCGTGGAACTGGTTCCGCGAGTATGGCTACGTCAAAGGGGCCGCGAGCGGCAACTGATCGCCGCTTGTCGCGCGACGCCCAGTCGCTCCCAACACCCAGTCGCCCCCAACACCCAGTCGCCCCCAACGCGACTTCACTTCGCCGCCATCCGCAGCGCCCCGTCGAGCCGCAGCACGCAGCCGTTGAGCATGCGGTTCTCGAAGATGTGCGCCACCAGGGCGGCGAATTCCTCGGGCTGTCCCAACCGAGGCGGGAAGGGAACCTGGGCCTCGAGCGACGTGCGATAGTCGTCCGGAAGCTCGCCCATCATCGGCGTGGCAAACACGCCGGGGGCAATCGCCGCCACGCGAACGCCGAGTTTTCCCAACTCGCGGGCCGCGGGCAGGGCCATGCTGGCGACGCCCCCTTTCGAAGCGGCGTAGGCGGCCTGGCCGAGTTGCCCATCGAAGGCCGCCACGCTGCTGGTCATCACCACGACACCCCGCTCGCCGTCGGCGGCACTCGCTTCGCCGCGGGCCATGGCCGCCGCCGCCAGTCGAAGCGCGTTGAAGGTGCCAACCAGATTTACTTCGACGACACGGCGATAGAGTTTCAGATCGTGCGGACCGTCGCGCCCGACAATCCGCGCGGCACCCAAGATGCCTGCGCAGAGGGCCGCCCCGTCGAGCCCGCCGTGTTGCGCGACGGCCACGTCGACGGCCGCCTTCAGGCTGGCCTCGTCGGTGACGTCGGTGTGCTGGAACAGTGCGCGACCGGGGCCGTCACCGGACAGTTCGGCGACCAGCTCGGCACCGGCCGCCTCGTTCACGTCGGCCACCAGGACGGAACCCCCCTCGGCGACCAGGCGCCGGGTGGTGGCAGCTCCGAGGCCCGAGGCCCCTCCGGTCACGAGAAAACTCTTGCCGGAAATCTCCATACTGCACCTCGGCTGCTGCGGCCCTGGTCGTGAGGGTGGCCTGTCGTGAACACGTCGGCCTGTCGTGAACACCTCGCCTCAATCGTACCAGTTAGGCCGCCTCGCCGCAGGCACGCTTTGCAGCGCCGGCGGCCAGAGGTTATCGTGCCACCAGCGAATGCTCCACTCGCGAGCGCGTGCTCCGGTGGAGCCACGCCCGCGATACCCTCACCTTCGAGACCCCTTCCGATGCTCCGATCGAAACTATTGTGCCTGGCCCGTCCGCGTAACGGGGTCCTGCTGTTGGTGCTCACCGTGGCCACGATTGCCGTCGGAGTCACGGCCGTGGCACAGCTCGAGTATCAAAGCGGCATCGACTGGCCGATGCCGAAGGTCGTCGAGCCGGGCGAGGGAACCGCCCCGCCGGCCGATGCCATCGTGCTGTTCGACGGGACCGACATGTCGGCCTGGGAAGGGGGCGACTGGCCGGTCGAAGACGGCTACTTCACGCCGCGCTCGGGACATCTCTCCACGTGTCGCGGCTTCGGCAGTTGTCAGCTGCACCTGGAATGGGCCACCCCCGCGAAGGTCAACGGCCAGGGCCAGCGTCGCGGCAATAGCGGGGTGAAGCTGATGAGTCGCTACGAGGTGCAGATTCTCGACTCGTACGAAAACGAAACCTATCCCGACGGCCAGGCCGGGGCGATCTACAAGCAGCGGCCCCCGCTGGTCAATGTCTGTCGACCGCCCGGCGCGTGGCAGTCGTACGACATCATCTTCCACGCCCCCGAGTTTGACGCGGCGGGCAAGCTCACCAAGCCGGCCACGCTCACAGTGCTGCATAATGGCGTCGTGATTCAAGATCACTTCGAGTTGCAGGGCGAGACCGCCTGGCTGCACGCCCCCGCCTACACGGCCCACGGCGAGAAGGAGCCGCTGCTGTTGCAGAACCACGGCAACGCAGTCCGCTTTCGCAACATTTGGATCCGAGAGCTGTAGAGGGTCGCGTCAGACTTCTTGCAGCAGCGGAAAGAACTGCCCGCCCAGCTTGTCGCCGGCCGCGATCACCGGCACGCCCTCGAGGAGCGGCTCGTCGGTCGCCGACCGCACCCCATCGCGGAACATGTTCACGACGGTCGCGCGGCGCCGCCGTTCGGTCACGTTCTCCTGCGAGCCGTGAATCATCAGCGGATGATGAAAGGTCGCGTAGCCTTGCTGCAGCTCGATATCGACGGGGGCCTCGAAGGCCGCGACCTGCTCCTCGGTCAGCACTTCGCAAATCGCGTCCATGTCGCCGGCCAAACCCGTGATCGGCAGCAAGTCCCAGCGATGCGAGCCGGGCAGGTACCGCACACAGCCGTTCGATCGGTCGGCGTCGTCCAATCCCACCCAACAGGTCAGGTGGGCCAGCGGTTCGGTGCGGGTCCAGTAAGAGTAATCCTGATGCCAGGCCACCACGCCGCCGTGCCGGGCCGGCTTGCAGAATAGCTGGTCGTGCCAGAAACGGACCGACCCGCCGAGCAACTGACTCGCCGGCACGGTGATCGCCGGGTGAAAGATCAAATCGTGAAAGCCGGGCGTGACCCGCCAGGCCCCCAGGGCGTGAAACAACACCCGCGACGGGTCGACCGACTCGTTGCTGTGATACTCGTGAAACAGGTGGTGGCCCGGATGTTCCGGATCGATCAGTCCCGCGAGTTCCTCGCGCAGCAGTTCGATCTGTTCGTCCGTAAGGACGCGAATTCCGGCCACGTAGCCGTACTCTTCGTAATGGGCGACCTGGTCGTCGGTCAGGCGAAACGATTCCAATTCCTCGCCGCTCGGCGCGGTGAAGAGAGCTCCCAGGGGCTCGTGCACGGTCGACAAATCGCGTACGTCCGTCATGGTGGCGATTCTCCAAGATGTCCGATGTGGAGAATGTGTTGTTGGTCTGGTGCCGCTAGCAAAACGTGGGTGGGCCACGGGGCCGCTGGCGGCCGTTCGACCCGCGCCCGCTCCTCGTTTATACTGCTGGGTCCTGCCGCCGTCGACCGTGGCAAGGGTCGACCTTCGGAACTGCCGACTCACTCCGCGAGGAACCTCGATGAAGATTCGCCGTCCACTCCGTGC
>ERZ869936.1692-NODE-1692-length-15019-cov-6.599973_pt1 | contig 15019 bp, 13 predicted proteins | sample MGYA00520876_ERZ869936 | MGnify/ENA primary metagenome ERZ869936 (study PRJEB32218, sample SAMN09650985) | biofilter metagenome | isolation source: enrty point of leading RO module | place: Saudi Arabia: Thuwal, RO plant located on Red Sea | collected 2016-02-17 ...
GGAGGCGGAGGTGGGAATCGAACCCACGAATGGAGGTTTTGCAAACCTCTGCCTTACCACTTGGCTACTCCGCCATGACGCCCTCGGCGCGGGGGGGATTTGTTACGTGCGGTCCCCGAACCTGTCAATGCCGGGCTTGAAGCCCGCGATGCCGGAATCGGATTGGCAGCGGGCGGATTGGTGATTTGCTCGGCGCATGGCCGATGCGGTCCGTGAACTCTACTCCCGGCGGCGCTATCCGGCGCTGTCCCATCCCGAGACCCATCCGGGCGTGATCGCCGCGGCGGCGCGCTGCAGCGGGGTGACCGCGCCGGCGCTGCCGGATTCCTGCGGGCTGCTCGAAATCGGCTGCGCTTCCGGCCACAACCTGCTGCCGCTCGCGGCCAGCTTTCCGGAGAGTTCCTTCGTCGGCATCGATTTCTCGGATACGGCGATCCTAAGGGCGCGACGTCATGCCGAGGCGCTCGGACTCGACAACGTCACGTTCGAGCACGCGGACCTCAAGGAGTGGCGGCCGGAGGCGGAGGACTTCGATTATCTCGTCGCCCATGGCATGCTTTCGTGGATCGACGACCGGATGAAGGCCGCGCTCCTCGATCTCGTCCGCGGCGCGCTGGCGCCGGACGGCATCGCCTGCATCGGCTACAACACGTTGCCCGGTTGGGCACTGCGAAAGGAGGCCGCGGCGATGGTCAAGGCACTGCCGGGTCTCGGCTGGCATGCCGACGCGGTGTTCTAAGCCCTGTCGCAGGCGGCCGAGGGCGGGGGGGCTCCCTACGCCGGGCACCTCGCGGCGATCTACCGCGACATGCTTCGCAAAGGCCCGGAGGTGATCGCCTTCGACGACCTCGGGCCGGTGTGCGATCCGCTCCATTTCGGGCAGGTGGTGGAATGGGCCGGACAGAACGGGCTGCGTTACCTCGGCGAATCGACCTTGGCCGGCAACCTGCCCCCGGGCATCGATCCCGATGCCTTGATCCGCCTCAAGCCGCTTGCCGGCGATCCGGTCCGGTTCCAGCAGACGCTTGACCTGCTTTCCGGTCGCACCCACCGCAGTAGTCTGTTTTGTCGATCGGGGCTCGGCCTCGACACCGCCACGAGTTCCGCGGTGACCCTGCATTTCGCCGCCCGGCTTCTGGTGCGTCCGCTTCCGGCGAAGGCGATCCACGGGGAGATCGTCGAGCAGTTCCACGCCGCCCTGAACGCCGCCTGGCCGTCTGCGAAACCGGTCGCCTTCCTGATGGAGCAGTGTGCCCACCGGCTCGGCTCCCGCTGGGATCCGCTGCGCGGCGCGAAGGCGGTGGCCGACTGGCTCTATCAAGCCGCGCGGCTCGGCTGGGTCGAGCTCCGCGCCGACGAGGTCGACGCCGAGCCCCGGCCTCCGGCCCGGCCTGCCTTGTCCCCGCTGAACCGGCGCTTCGCCGCGAACCGCGAATCACTCGTCGATGCCTTCCACCGGAGCTGCGGGTTTCCCGAGTCCCACTGGCCGGTGGTCGAGGCGCTCGATGGATCCCGCTCCATCGAGGAGATCCAAACCCTGGCCCGCGATGCGGCTCCGGATCTCGATGTCGAGCCGTGGCTGAATCACCTGGCTTCCCGCGGACTCTTGCTCCAGGGATGAGGGGATGCCGGTATCGACTGCCGGATCCTGCAAGGAACTTGCCTGCCCCCGTGACTTAGCGTGAGATAGGACCATGTCACAAAGCAGCGAAACGGAGCCGCCTCCGACTCCCTTGTGGAAAACGATCAGCCGGAAGTTGCTGCGTCGATTGATCCTTGCCGGGGTTCTGCTGGTCATCCTTACCGTCATCCTGGTCGGCCTGGCGGTCTTCTACGGGTGGTCGCAGTTCGCGCGATCCCTGCCCGGGCTCGACCCATGGCACCGCGATCACCCCGCCTCGGAATTCACCGCGGCGGATGAGTCGGAGGACTTCGACTTCGAGGACTACCTCGCCCGCGAAGAGCAGGTCTTCGCCGAACTCGATGCCTTCATCGAAGGTCCCTGGAAGGGCTCGGAAGCGGGCGGGTTCTGTCGCTTCAATCCGGACTCGATCTGCCATCCGAAGCATCACGGATCCCGCAACTGGAACCGCAGTCTGATCCGCGAGGCACCCCAACCCAAGGGCGGCGTCCTGATGATCCACGGGTTGAGCGATTCACCCTATGCCTTCCGCGGCCTGGGCGAGCGGCTGCATCGCGAGGGCTACACCGTCATGCTGCTGCGCGTGCCCGGACACGGAACCTGCCCGGGTGCGCTGGCACAGGTCGAGTGGCAGGACTGGGCGGCGGCGGTGCGCGTGGCGGCACGCGACCTGAAGCGGCGCCTGCCCGGCGGGGTGCCGATGGTGGTGGCAGGCTTCTCAAACGGTGGCGCGCTCACGGTGAACTATGCGGTGAACGCGATCGAGGAAGAGTCGCTCCCGGTGCCGGACCGGCTGGTGCTGGTCTCGCCGATGATCGGTATCACGCCGCTGGCTGAAATCGCGCGCTACCACGACTGGATCGCCGGGGTTTCGGGTGACGAGCGGGCGCACTGGTCGGCGGTGAATGCCGCGATCGACCCCTACAAGTACGCCTCGTGGCCGATGAATGCGAGCGTCCAGGCGTTCCGGATGACCCGTGAGGTGGAGTCCGGGCTGGCGCGGCTGCAGAAGGACGGACGCATGGGGGAGTTTCCGCCGGTGCTGACCTGCGTTTCGGCGATCGATGCGACGGTGAAACTGGCTGATCTCGTCAACGGGCTCTATGGAAGGATCGACCGTCCCGGGAGTGAACTGCTCGTCTTCGACGTGAACCGGCATGCGGAAATGCAGGGCCTGATCCGCGACGACTACGAACAGGCGTTCCTTCCCGTTTTTGAATCGGCGGGAGAGCCATATGATCTGACCTTGGTCAGCAACCGGCGGGCCGGCACCAATGTCTTGTGGGAATACCGGCGTGACGGGAACGGCGAGCGGGAACGCGAGCTGGATCTCGCGTGGCCCCGGCACGTCTTCTCGCTGGCGCATGCCGCGCTGCCCTATCCCGACGACGACCCGCTCTACGGTCCGAACGAGGACGGCGACCTGCCGCTGCCGCTCGGTGACCTCAGGTTGCAGGGCGAGGCCGGGGTGTTGCGGATCTCCGACGGCCAGATCCTCCGCCTCCGGCACAATCCCTTCTATCCGTACATGGAGGAGAAAATCATCGACTGGCTGGCGGCTCCCTGAAAGACCGGCGCGTCCGTCTCGGGATTTCCATGATGGACCAATATCGGCGCGGCCGTAGGGTGGTTCATGCTTTCACGCCTTTGCCTGGCTTTTGCTTCCCTCCTTTCGCTGCTTTCCGCCGCCGAGCGCCCGAACATCATCCTCGTGATGACCGACGACCAGGGCTACGGACCGGTCGGGCGTCATGGGCATCCATGGATCCGGACGCCGAATCTCGACCGCCTTCACGACGAGAGCACCCGCTTCAAGCGCTTCCTCGTCAGCCCGACCTGCTCGCCGACGCGGGCCGCGATCATGACCGGGCGTCACCCGATGAAGAACGGCATCACCCACACGATCAACGAGCGGGACCGCATGACGCTCGACGCCACGATCCTGCCGCAGGTGCTCAAGTCGGCGGGATACACCACCGGAATCTTCGGCAAGTGGCACCTCGGGGACGAGGATCCCTACCAGCCGAACCAGCGGGGATTCGACGAGGCCTTCATCCACGGGGCGGGGGGCATCGGCCAGGCCTACGCCTGCTCGAACGCGGACGCGCCGGACAACAAGTACTTCGACCCCGTGATCCGTCACAACGGGAAGTTCGTGAAGACCAAGGGCTTCTGCACCGACGTGTTCTTCACGGCGGCGCTCGGCTGGATCCGGGAGCGGAAGGACCAGCCCTTCTTCGCCTACATCTCCACCAACGCGCCGCACGGGCCGTTCATCGCCCCTCCTGAGAACGCGAAGCATTTCACCGACAAGGGCTTCAACAAGACCCACGCCGGATTCTACGGCATGGTGGAGAACTTCGACGAGAACATGGGCCGCCTGATGACCAAGCTCGACGAGTGGGGCCTCGCGGAGGACACCATCCTGATCTTCATGTCCGACAACGGGATGACCCATCACGGCGCCGGCCAACCCGGCAAGGAAATCGCTCCGGGATACGAATGCTACAACGCGGGCATGCGCGGCACCAAGAACAGCCCTCACGAGGGCGGCGTGCGGGTGCCGTTCTTCGTCCGCTGGAAGGGCGAGGTGCCCGCCGGCCGGGACATCGACAACATCGCCGCCCACATCGACATCCTCCCGACGCTCGCCGCCGTCGCCGGTGCCGGCGTTCCGGCCGGCCAGGTCGAGGGAAGGAATCTCTGGCCACTGGTCAAGGGCGCGAAGATCGCCTGGCCCGACCGGTACCTCTTCACCCACATCGGGCGCTGGCCGGTCGGCGCCGATCCGGACAAGTTCCAGTGGAAGGATTTCGCGGTGCGCAACCAGCGCTTCCGTCTCGTCGGCCGTGACCAACTCTTCGACATGGAGAAGGACCCGGGCGAGACGACCAACGTCCTCGCCGATCATCCCGAGGTGGCCGAAGGGATGCTCGCCGCCTACGAGCGCTTCTGGGAGGAGGCGCGACCGCTGATGATCAACGAGGAGGTGCCGATGTCGAAGACACGGCCCTACCACGTCGCCTATCGCAAGCAGGAGGAGGAAGGAGGGATTCCCGAGTGGACTCCCCCGACCGGACTCTGACCCGGCTCACCATTCGTAGGCCCAGACGTAGGTCGTGTAGCGTGTGGGAGGCGGCGTGAGGTAGCCCTTGGTGCCGCCGGTCTCGCCGTGCTCGGTCTCGCCGCAGCGGCAGGTCAGCCGGAGTCCGTCCCGGAAGAAGATCGGGTCGTCGTCGTGGAAGCGGTAGGCAGAGAAGCGGCCCGCCTTGGCATCGATGTGGGTCAGCCCCGCGATGTCGGCGTGGAAGCGGCCGGTGTCGAAATAGTAGGTTCCGAGGAAGTAGTCCTCGAGTCCGGAGGAAAGCATGAGCGGTTCGGTATTCCCGCCGAGGTAGGCGCGCATGCAGGCTTCGAGGTAGGTGAGCTTGCCGCTCTCGGCGGCGATCGTCACCTGATAGAGCGCTCCCTTGCCGGTCATCCGGCACAGGTCGAATTCCTCAAGCGGCTTGGCTTCGTAGTCCTCGAGCCGGTGAAGCTTCAGCCGCGCGCTCTCCGGCAGCTCGACGCCGCCGAGCGCCACCCGTCCGTTCGCGATCCCGCGGATGATCCACCAGACCTGCGGGTTGCCCTCGGCGTCCGCGGATTTCTGCGCCGTCACCCGGATGCTGCGACCGAAGGGGATGCGGTAGTTGTTGTAGATGCCGTTGCGCTTGCCGATCTTGCCGACGTGTTTCGTCGCCCACGGTGCGTGGTTGTCGTGAAACCCGATCCCGTGGCCGAGGAACAGGTTCATGTCGATCGAGGGAGTTTCCTCGCCGTCCACGTAGTAGCGGATGCGCGTGTCCTCCACGCCCTTGAAGTTGCCGCCGAACCAGAAGTGGCTGAGGCAGCCCTTGCCCTCGTGCTCGAAGAGCACCGCCTCCTTGCCGCCGCCGAGAATCCTCTCGCCCTTGCCCATCGTCCCGATGGGTTCGAGGTCCGCTGAGTCATCGGCCTGCAGTGGGAGCAGAATCAGGAGGAACGTGAGGGCAGTGAGTGACTGGGGACTCATGGCGACCAATGTTCGGCCGTTATCAGATCCACCGCCAGAGAAATGGCCAGCTAGCCCCGGCTGTGATCTCTTGGGTGGCGTCGAGTGGATGGATCTGGCAGCAAATGGGGACAGGAAGCGATGCTCTCTGTCCCCGAAACGTGACAATCGATCCGGTTCGTTATGGAAGGCGGTCACTCGGGGACCTCGAGGCCCTGCAGTCGCCCGAAGAGCTTGCCCCCGGCTGCTTCTCCGACATTGATGCTTGCGGTGACGTCTTTGAGATCACCGCCACCGGGCGAAACCGTGAAAGTTACCCCGTTGGTCGGCCCGTCGTTGCTGTCGGGGACCTCGGCCCCAGTCCATGCGTCGTTGACGCCCAGGTCGCTGCTGTGCTCGACCTTGAGCACCACGTCGCCGCGGTCGGCCACCGGCAGGCAACTGAAGGTCAGTTCAAGCGCTCCACTGTTCTCGCCGACCGTGGGAAGCAGGCTGGTGGCGTCGGCGATCGGATTGGCCGCACCGAGCAGGAACGGTCGAGTGCAGAACGTTACAAAGTCAGTGCAAATCATTTGAGCATTAGCGGCCAACCCGGGTGAGCTTGAGATGATCGATGTCGAGGTAGCCCGGGCCGGGCGGGATGGGGGCGAGGGGTGCAATCTGCACTTCGATCGTGTCTCCGGGTGTCACTCCTTCGGGAAGGGAGGCGGAGTCGCATGAAAGACCAACGTCGGTCACGGTTCCGGGCGGCCCAGGCGGGCTGTCGCCGGTAAGCCGAGCCAACACGGTGCCACCGGAGATGATGCGGATGTCATAGCCGAGGAAGTGGTCGCGCCCGGAACCGCCACGGTTCCCGATGCCGAGACTGACCGTGTAGCGGTGGCCTAATGCAATGGTGCCCACTTTCCGGCGGATGGGGTGCCTATGGTGCGCCCCCGAAAGGCTGAGCAGCGAGGGCCCCTTCATCGCGCCGGGCTCACCTCGGGCGGGCTCATTGTCCGCAAACTCATCTCCCCGGTAGGATTCTCCGGTGCCCGAGGGATTGTGAAACACTACCGGCAGCGGCGACTGCCATGCGGCTGGGTAGCCGATGGCCTTCGCTCCATCCGGCAGATCCATCGGCGGGGCGACGAAGAGGTCCGATTCATGGATCGAGGTTCGCTGGCTTCCAATCACGATCTCGGACGGATTTCCGCCGCCCACGGTGCGAACGATGACCCTTCCGGTTCCGAACCGGACCGGCTGGTTGAAGTGCAGCACGAGCTGGCCCAATGACCCGGAGCTGCTGCTATTGAGCGGCGGGTTCAGGGATACTATCGCTAGAGCGCTCTTATCCGGCGTCGGCTCAGCCCGATCGGGGACCAGGTGGGGAGGATCGCCAATTGCGACTGGCGGCGGGGCTGCGAAAGTGACCTCGCCGAGGAACATCCACTGCGTTGGATGGCTGAACTTGAGACGCCAGAATCTCGCCGGTGACCAGGTGGAGACGTCGAGGCGCAAGGTCGTGGGGTTGCCCTGGGTCTGCTCCCAGTCGATTTGGACGGGTACGGAGAAGACTTCGCCGTCCATGCTTGCCGACACGGCGACGGCGTGTGGCAGATTCTCATAAACTGAGCACGAGATTTCGTCGATAGGGCGGGCTTCGCCCAGGTCGAATGTAATCTGTGGATCGGAAATGTCTCCGTTGTCCCCAAACCCCACGTAGCTGCCGGACTTCCAGCCCGAGGAAGCGCCCGGGTTTCCATCGGTGAGTTTGGAATTCAGGGGGTCAAGAAACAGTCCGGCCGGGGAGCCGCTGGGCTGATGGGCCGAGGGTTGGTCGCTTGGCGGATGGCCACCATCGTAGGCGTAGGAAACCACCTCGATCGACGCCGGGGTTGGAAGGGCGGTCGAGAATTTCCAAGGGTTTTTCTCTGGAATCCCTGCGAAGCGGTTGCCATCGAGGTCGCGGACTGCGTTGCGATCGATGATCACCGAATAATCACGGTTTGCGAGCAAGCCCGACTCGAAGTCCTCGACAAATACGGTTTCCACTTTGGGCGGAAGACTGCGGGCGAACTCGACCGGTGAATCCACGATCTCGTTGTCAACCGACGCGCCCAGAAGGCCTACGGATCGCGGAGCATTCAATGTCGGGCCGGGTTGCCCGTCGAGCGCATCGATCCGGACGCTGCCTTCGACGATATAAAGGTAGGCGTGGCCGGTGCTGTTGGATACCTCCACTCCGAAGGCGGTGCCGAGGTCGACGATGCGTTGGTCCGGGGTTTCGACGGTGAAACCATGGCCCTCGGCGGAGGCGACTTCGAAGAAGCCCCGACCGCGGCCGAGTTGGACGGTTCGCTCGTCCACGAGGGTCATCGTCGTGGGGGCCTCGAGGACGGCTCGAACGCGATGGGGGAGATCGAATTCCGCCACGCCGTGGTCGAGCCTGACCGTGGAACCGGGGTGGATCAGAGTTCCGGTGGATGACTTCGCGCCGTCGGCGTGAGTGAGCGTGAACACCGAGCCGGGCGTGGTTTTTACGGAAGCGAAGACGGAGGGAGTCTCCGGCGTCATCGTCATCCACAGGGCGAGGCCGGTGAGCACGATGGCGGCGGCCGAGGCGAGGAGGGAGATCCGGGCGACCCGTCGGCGCTGGAGCGCCATCACCCGGTCGATGGGGACCACGGGTCCACTGTGAATGGCGGCATCGATCTCGCCACGGCGCACGAGTCCGCTATGGAGCCCGGTGAAGAGCCGGTAGGTCTCGCGCGCCTCGGCGCTGCGGGCGAGCTCGTCGTCGAGCGCGGAGAATTCCTCGGCGGAGATTTCTCCGTCGATCAGCTTCTGGATCAGGGATTGGAGTTCCGAAGGCTTCATGCGGATTCCTCGGCGACGGTTTGTTCGATGCACCGCTTCAGCGAGTCACGGATGCGGAAGAGGGCGATGCGCAGGCTTCCTGGAGTGCGGCCCAGCGATTCGGCATGCTTCTCCAGCGAATTCCCCGGCGTGTAGCGGGCGTTGATGAGGGAACGCTGCGGGTCCGATAGTTTACCGAGGCATGTTTCGAGGGCTCTCAGCAGGCGGTCGTGGGAGCCGTCCTGCGGAGTGTCGTCGGCGATCCTTTCGATGGTGCTTTCGGAGAAGACCAGGTTGCCGTCACGCTTGTCCCGGTCGAACTGGTGCATCACCTGATAGCGGGCGATCTTGAAGGCCCAGGCGGTGAAGTTGGTGTCGGCGGCGAACCGTGCACGCTTCTGCCAGAGGACCGCGTTGGTGTTCTGGAGGACGTCGGCGACATGGGGGCTACCGGGCATCAGGGAATAGATGAAGGCCCGGAGCTTGTCCTGATGGGCGATCATCTGCTGGACGTAGGCCTGCAGTTCGTCGGGTTGGCGTTTGCGGAAGGGCACGGCGCTGCAACGCGTATCATGGTCGGCCCCGGAACGTTACGGGGAATGTGAAACAACGGTGCTTGAAGGCTCCAGGCTCTTCGGACATGCGATGACATCCCTTCTACCGCGGCGGTAGGTCGGCTTCGAGGGGGCCCGGGACGGGCGAGTGGGCGATCTCGTTTCCATCGGCCAGAATTCTCAGGCCCTTGCCCTTGCCGTAGCGTTCGCCGGTCCTGTCGTAGAGGATCGTGAGCAGGCGACCGTGGTAGGGCACCCGGTCGAGACAGAAAAAGTCCCAGGTGTCGGCGGGGACGAGAGGATCGACCATCACGGAGTCGTCTGCTCGAGGTCGGAGCCCGACCAGGCCGGTGATGATGAGGTCGCAGTAGGCGGAGTGGTTGTAGTCCTTGCCGCGTTCGACACCGCCCTTGCCCGGATCCCAGGTGCCGTCCTTCCATGACTTCAGTCGCGTGCGCGCGATCCAGTCCCCGGTGAAGGGATTGAGGTTCTCGTCGATCCACGGGACGACGGTGCCATCGTCACGTTTCAGCCGGTGCGACTTCGTGTAGGTGTTGAGAAGTTCGAAGTAGTCCCGTCGCGTGATCGCCTGCTGCGGGTAACTCTGAAGGACGTTGGCCATCGCGACGAGCGTCACGGTGGTGGCGAAGGGCCAGCTCGGTCCGTTCCACTGGCACTCGTGGCCTTCGTAGGAAACGGTGAAACCGGGATGGCGTTGCTCCGTGGTGGTCGGTCCGAAGGGCGCCTTGAAGCCCCTGGAATCGGCGAGCTGCTTCCAGGCGACTTCGTAGCCCCCGCCCTTCGGTGGCAGCTCGAAATACCACGGGGTGTAGCCGTGGAGTTCGCGGACATCGACGAGTTCGGCGTCCTCGCCGCGGGGCAGCACCTTGAAGAACTTCGCCTCGTCGTCCCACAGTCTGTCGAGGACTAGTCTCCTCAGCTTGTCGGCCTTCTGCCGGTATTCTGCGGCGAGTTCCGGCTTCCCGGCTCGCTCGGCGATGACGGCGATGGCCTGCGCGTCGCCATACATGTAGGAGTTGATCGTCGGCCGCTTGCCCTGACCCCGGTGGCCTTGACCGCCGACCGAGACCTCCATGCCGTCACGGTCGTCGATCTGCCAGAACAGGCCGTCCGGCTCGAGGCGCGATTCCTCCCAGGCCGCGTAGTTATTGACCAGATCCGGCAGCAGATCGATCGCCTGGGTGAAATCCCCGAGCGCCAGGGCCCGCTGATAGACCGAGTCGGCCACCCAGAAGCTGTAGCGGCGTGGCGCACCGCCCTTGCGGAACCAGAACACGGCGTAGTCGTCGAGATACTCCGGGTCGCGAATCCAGCGGCCTTCACGGAAATGGTGGCCGGCGGGGCAGGAGATGGTGTTGTGCTTCCCGCTCCAGTTCACCTTCGGCAGGAACTCGGTGATCACGAAGCCGTCCGGCGTTTCCTTGAGGTGCTTGCGGTAGGTCCACCAGCGGAAGTGATGGATCCGCTGCATCTCGCGATCCGGACAGTCGAAGCGCGGCACGTTCGCCGACATCCAGTCGGCGGCTTGTTCGTTCGAGATGGCTTGTCCGAAATGGGTGTGATCGGTGGCGTTGAATGATGCGACATCGGCGCGCAGCACGTCGTCGTCGAGGATCGCGCCAACCACCGGGCAGGCAGCGGCGAGGAACCCGAACACGGCTGCTTCTCGGCGAAACTTTTCGGCAACACCGGACTTTCGCCAGCGTATCCGCTTTACCATGTTGCCAACTCTCATGAACCGACTCGCTTTCTCCGTCTTTCTGATGATGGCGTCCGCCCGTGCGGATGTCCACCTGTTCATCCTCTCCGGCCAGTCGAACATGGCCGGGCTCGATCCCAACATTTCGTTCACGCCCGCCGTCGAGGCGGCGTTCGGCAAGGACAACGTGGTGGTGGTGAAGTCGGCCCAGGGCGGACAGCCGATCCGTCGCTGGCACAAGGACTGGAAGCCCTCTGGCGGGCCGCAGCCGCAGAACAACGGCGACCTTTACAAGAAACTGATGGAGGCCGTCCTTCCGGTGATCAAGGATCGGGAGATTGGCAGCGTGACCTTCGTCTGGATGCAGGGAGAGCGTGATGCGAGGGAGGGGCACGGCGATGTCTATGCGAAAAGCCTGACTGGCCTGATCAAGCAGGTCGCGGACGACCTCGACCGCGACGACCTGAATTTCGTCATCGGTCGCCTCAGCGACTTCGACATGGAGAACAAGCGCTACCCGGACTGGACCAAGGTTCGCGACGTGCAGGTGGCGGTGGCGGAGGCCTCACCCCGTGGCGCCTGGGTGGACACCGATGACCTGAACGACAAGCCTGCGAAGGGAGGGGAAGGCACCCGCGACGACCTGCACTACACCAAGGAAGGTTACCGCATCCTCGGCGAGCGCTTCGCCGAGGCGGCGATCGGACTGATTGAAAAGGGGAAGGAATAGCCGTCGAAACCTCATGGGGTGAAGTCGAAGATCACGGCAGACGATCTTCTCCGGCGGTTCGCGACAGGTCGGCTTCAGCCGATCTCCAGAGGATTCCAGACTTGCGCGAAGCCCAGGCCTTGGAAGTCCTTTGGATTCGTCGTCGCAAATCCGGTCACGCCGTGATCGATGAGGCTGAGGGCTGTTCGCACATCGTAGAGCCGCCGGTAGACGAAGCCGCTTTTCGAGGCGATGCGCCACATCCGGTCGTGAAGCTCCCGGCTGGTTTGGGGAAATCCGACCAGCATCCACCGGGGATGACTGCGGTAGGAGTCGATCAAGGCCGCCGCCGCCCGGGCTTCAAGTGGTCCAGAGCGGGCCGTGACCGGGTTCCTCACGAGCCGGTACAATTCCGCCAGCACGAACTCGGAAATGGCGACTTGCTCGGATCCGCCCTCCGATGCCAGCCATTCGTATGCGCGGCCGTGAAGCGGCGAGTCGATGTTGAACGCGTGGAAGAGAATGTTGGTGTCGATGGAGATCATCTCTCGACCGCGTCCCGTTCGGCGCTGCCTTCCTGAGCCACGCGCTTGAGCTCCTCCTCGGACAATCCCGCCCAGCCCAGGGCCTGCGGCTGCGGCGGGGCCCAGGGCGTGGCCCTGTCCTTCGAGTTCAGAACGGTCACCATGTGCTCCAAGCCCCGACGGGCGAGTTCGGCCATCGATACCTCCCGTGCCTCGCAGAGCCTCTTCGCTTCAAGGTAGAGATCCTCGGGAAGTTGGATTTGAGTGCGAATCATGACAACAGATTGCCATCATTAGAGATGATGTCAAGATGATGGCAGGTCCGGTTCTTGCAGGGCGATCAAGCCAGGGATGGAATCATGCGAGGCGCTGGGAATCTGGGAGCTTGATGGACAGGATGAATGGATCCCTCTCCCGGTTTTCGGCCTCTCGCATGTGAATCCACGCGCCGCCGCAGCGAGAGATTTCGAATCTCATCGTGTCCATCCCTTGAACCTCAAGCAATCTGCCGGAGAGCCGATTTTAGTGGGCATGCTTCCGCTAATCCTTCGCGAGATTGGATCACGCACGCCTCCAATGTCGGTCACACCCTTGGGGGGGAGAGCAGCCGGGAGCGAGCCGACTGTTGTGCCCGAGCTCAAGCGACCCGATGGCGCCTCAGCAGGCCGAGCGAGCCGAGGAGCAGGAGCGCGAGGCTGCCGGCTCCGGGAATTCGTGGCAGGTCGCGCAATGGACCCGTGCGAGGCGTTCGCCTTCACTCGGTTCGGCATGCGCAACCAGCGGCAGGAGCATCAGCGCGAGCGCCACATGACCGGGAGGTCCGGGTCCTGGGAGGACCCGAACGGGTTTCATCCTGGAGAGAAGGCACACCATAGAGTCCGAGATGACCGCACCCTGTCAGCGGAATGTCCGGAGACAAGCCCCGAGGCGACCTCGCCGACCAAGGTGCTCGGCCAATTCACGGCGACCGCCGGAGACGTTCGAGGCTCCGGGCGGCTCTGTCACGAGGTCACTCCACCGGGGTGACCTCGACTTGGAAGAACCGGGCCTTCTTGTTGTTGTCGAGAAAGAAGGGGTAGGGGACTTCGACAACCTGGTAGTCGCCGACGGTGGTGACGGTCGGGGCCACGTACCATCCCGGGGTATCGGCGCTGGATTCCCAATCGGTGAGGTCCGAGCTGAAGCGCCAGGCGTAGTCGGCGCTGCCCGAGGTGCCGTGATCGGCTCGGCGGATGAATGTGGCGGTGAAGTCCACGCCGCTGCCGGAGAAGCCGTGCTCCACAATCGGAGTGCCAGGCGTCAGGGTCGAGCCGTCCCAAGCCAGCGACGAGTTGTTTGACACGGTCGGGTCGGTGCCGAAGGCGAACTCGAGGAGGTTCACGAGGTTGTCACCGTCCGGGTTGTCGTTCGGATCGGTGTCGGTGAAGGGTGGATTGGCAAACGTCCCTCCGGCCCACGTGTCGTAGATGGAGCCGGGGACGGAAGAGGTCACCGTCAGCTGCTCGGAGAGGGCGTAGAGCGGAAGTTTGAAATTGCTCGAGAGGTTAGTCGAACCGCGTTGCACCCAGAAATGGTCCTCGGCGCTGTGGAGTCCGAACAAGACGTTGCCACTCCCGTCGCCACCAAGAGGATCGCTGTTCTTGGTTCCGTTGGAACTGGTCCCCGTGTACACGGCCCCATGGCTGGTATAAAGGCCGGGGGCGTCCGGGTTGTCGGTAGCTCGCTGGACACCGTTCTCATCGTATTGGATGCGATATGTTCCGAACGCGTCTCCGTCCCAGAGTTCTGCATAGTCCGACGCAAACAGCTGCTGGTTCATATTGTAGACGGATTCGCCAGCCCCATCGGTGTTGGGGTTGGTCGAGGTGTTGTCCCGCGCATCAATCGTGGCCGTCGATGCGATGGCATACCACGTCACGGTGCCGAGGTTGGCGTATGTCGTGCTCGCGCCGGCAACGCCCTGAACGAATGCATTGTAGGTGGCGATGTCGGTTGAATCACCCAGGGAGGTGGTGCTCGAGACGAAGGCAAGTCGATAGTTGTCGCCATCCTGCCACAGCAGGCCCGTCGCCGGATTGACCCCATTGTTGGCCGTGAGGTCGAGGATGCCGAGTTCGCTACTCAGTTGCCCAATGTCGCGGACGAGCACCGTGTTTTCGTCGGAGAGTGGACCGCTGAGGGTGTTGCCGAAGAGATCGTCGAACGAAGCGGAAACGGTGCTCACCAAACTGATAGAACCCGTGTCGGTTGCCGTGACGACCACTTCAACCACATTCAGGTCGGTCTGGGTGACGCTGTCGATGGTCACCGGTGCCGAGCCCGCGTTGCCGAAATCTGCGGTCGTGACGCTGGTGGTGATCGATTCATCGAAGGTCAGGGTATAGGTGATCGTCGGTTGCAGGGAGAGGAACACCTCCCCGCTCACCGAGTCATCCGTGATCACCACCACGGGAGGCGTGGAGTCCGCAGGGGCGCTGGTTACCGTCAGCACGCTGTCACCCGCCATCCAATCGACCTCGTAATCGACCGACGCGGGAGTTCCAACCCGACCGTAAGTGCCCGCCGGATAGGCGAACCCCTGAACATTGAGGAAGCCGATCGTGTTGTCGGCGTCCATTTGCACCCGGTTCGAGCCGTCGCCTGAAGGCCCCTTGCCGTTCACATTCAGCGTAGCTCCAGAATCCATCGCGCCGGTCACGTCGAACTCGAGCTTGAGGGCCTGATCACCCACCGGGACGGTGGATACATCGCCCGCGCCGAATCCTCCGGCAGCTGTCGCCTTGACCGTGCCGTGGTTGCCGCCGCGACCGCTGATCGCCTGCACCACGAGTCCATCAAATGTGTTGGTCGCACCGAAGATCACCGTGGGTCCGCTGGCGTTGGACGTGACGGTGAACTGGTGGGCGCCGGTGATCGGTTGGCCGAAGTTCGGGCTGGCCGGGGTCTGGGTGGACTGGCCGGAACTGAAGCCCGCATCGACCGTGAGAACGATGGCGGGG
>ERZ869936.1693-NODE-1693-length-15017-cov-20.145101_pt1 | contig 15017 bp, 8 predicted proteins | sample MGYA00520876_ERZ869936 | MGnify/ENA primary metagenome ERZ869936 (study PRJEB32218, sample SAMN09650985) | biofilter metagenome | isolation source: enrty point of leading RO module | place: Saudi Arabia: Thuwal, RO plant located on Red Sea | collected 2016-02-17 ...
TGATTACGGCCGCCGTCGCGGCGCTGATGGTCTCGCGCATTCCGTACGCCCACTTCTTTGCGCAACTCTTCAGCGGTCAGCGGACGAAACGGCACGTCATTCAACTCGTGTTCCTCATTGCCGCGATCTTCTGGGTGCACGAATTGGCGGTCCCGCTGATTTTCTGCTGGTTTGCGTTCGCGGCGCCGGTGCGGGCCGCCTGGACCGAGTTGGTCGCCCCGAGGCTATACAGGGCAAAACAGATTTGACACACTGTTCCAATGGAACCGTGTCGAGCGGTCATTTCCGACAGCAGTTCAAGCCCGTTGTCTCGTCAAGCGCAGGTTCTTGACGCGGCCGCGGGCTTTCTCGGTTTTCGGCAGGGATTCAGGCGATCGGTGCGAGCGAGTGCCGTAGCGCAAAACACGGAGTCGCGCTGCTCGCGGAGTGCGCCGTCGGCAGAGATCTCAGGCAAGCATTCGATGGGTACTGTGGAATGTTCACCGGGATCGTAGCCGGGTGCGGCGAAGTCGTAGGTCTGGACCCGCACGGTCCGGGCGTTGAGCTGACAATCCGGCCTCCATCAAGCATGACGGCTGATCGAAACGACCAGGTCACGATTGGTGAGAGTATCGCCGTCAATGGATGTTGCCTGACCTTGGTGTCCGCTCAAAAAGGCCGGTGGTCGTTCGAGGCCGGATCGGAGACATTGGCGCGGACGACGCTCGGCAGAATGAACGTGGGCGACGCGGTCAACCTGGAACGATCGTTGCGCGCTAGCGACCGCCTGGGAGGACACTTTGTTCAAGGACACATCGACGACGTGGGCGAGGTCGACGACATCGAACGCGAGTCCGAGTGGGTCCACATGCGGTTTCGCGCACCGCGCCGTTTGACCCGGCAGATGGTCCAGAAGGGTTCGGTCGCCGTAGACGGAGTCAGCCTGACGCTCACGGACGTCGACGACAAACGGTTCAGCGTGGCGTTGATTCCCCACACGCTGGAGGTCACGACGCTCGGCCGGCGCGAAATCAACGACGCAGTGAACATCGAGACCGACGTGATCGGCAAATACGTTGAGAAACTGCTGGCGGACACGCAGGGCTAGAGCGCTCTGCAGTTCGGTATGTGGTCCTGGGAACGATCCGTTCTTGATTCGCAGAGGCATGACCGAAAATGAGCTGAGGGCTGAGAGTCAAGAGTCCAGAGACCTGACCAACGACGCGTCAACGATTTGTGTCCCTTGACTCTCGGCTCTCGACCCGCCACTTCGCCGGAGATGACGAACTCCAGCCAACCTGCCCCCTCAGCACAAACACAGTTCTGCAAAGCGCGAACCTCGTCGCAGCTTCTGCAACCACGACAACGACGTGCGATTTTTCGCGGTGAACGACTCTCAACGCCAGACCCGGTCCTACCTCATGCAGCTCTTCGAGCAGCGGGGATTTCATCCGCGCGGCGACCTCGGGCAGAACTTTCTGATCGATCTGAATCTGATCGATTCGATCGTCGAACAGGCGGAACTGTCGCAGCGGGACGTCGTGCTCGAGGTCGGGGCGGGGACCGGCGGATTGACGATGTCTCTGGCGGAGTCGGCCGGCCGGGTGGTCTCTGTGGAGTACGACCGCCGCGTGTACGAACTGGCCGAGTCGGCGCTGGCAGGACGCGACAATGTCACGCTGCTGCGATGCGACGCGCTCAAGAACAAGAACCGCCTCTCGCCGCGAATCGTCGAGGCCCTCGAGACGGCGCTTGCAGAAACGGGCGAGGCAGACGCCGCACTGAAACTGGTGGCCAACCTCCCCTACAACATTGCGACGCCGGTGATCTCGAATCTGATCGCGAGCGATTTGCCCTGGACCCGCATGATCGTGACGGTGCAATACGAATTGGGCCGGCGGCTGGCGGCGAAGCCCGGCACAGGAAATTTCGGCGCGCTGTCCGTCTGGGTGCAGTCGCAATGTCGGGTCAAACTGTTGAAGAAGCTGCCGCCGAACGTGTTCTGGCCGCGTCCCCAGGTCAACTCGGCCGTCATGCGAATCACGCTCGACCACACTCGCAGAGCCCGGATTGAAGATCGCGCGTTTTTTCAGACCTACGTACGAGGCGTGTTCAACCTGCGTCGCAAGTTGTTGCGGCGCGTGCTCTATGGACTCTACCGGGCCGATCTGGATCGTGCCGGCATCGACCGCATTCTCGAAGAGCTGGGGCTGGACCCTCAGCAGCGGGCCGAGAAGATGGACGTGGAAACCCATATCCTGCTGGCGAACAGATTGAAGCGGAAGATCGACGCGCGGCCCGCCGTCGGCTCGGCGAAGGAATGTTGCTGATCACGATGCCGCATGAAGGTACGCGAACGGACAGTACGGTATTCAATGAACTAATGCTGACGACATCTTGAGGAGCAAGAAGGGGGAAGGAATGGAAGAGCGCATCTTGTGCACCGGATTGACGTTCGACGACGTCCTGCTCGTACCGGCCTACAGCGAGGTGATGCCGGCCGAGGTCAACGTGGCGTCGCGCCTGACTCGCAACATCCCCCTCAACATTCCGATCGTCTCCAGCCCCATGGACACGGTGACGGAAGCCGACATGGCGATCGGCATGGCGCAGGAGGGGGGCATCGGAATCATTCACAAGAACATGACCACGGAAAACCAGGCAATCCAGGTAGACCGGGTCAAGCGGGCCGAGCACGGCGTCATCGTCGATCCGGTCACGCTGCCCCCCTCGGCCTCCGTCGAGGACGCCATCCGCATCATGGATGAGCGCAATATCGGGGGAGTCCCCATCACGGAAAACGGGAAGCTGAAAGGAATTATCACCCGGCGCGACTTGCGGTTTCTGGAGCTGAGCGACATTCCGGTCGAGCAGGTCATGACGAAAGACAACCTCGTCACGGCCCACGAACGGACCGGATTGAAGGACGCGGAGCGAATACTCCGGGAAAACAAGGTAGAGAAGCTGCTCCTGGTGGACGATCAATATCAATTACGGGGACTGATCACGATCAAGGACATTGACAAGAACCTCAGGTTCCCGCGGGCCAGTAAAGACAGCCGCGGGCGACTGAGAGTGGGGGCGGCCGTCGGAGTGCACGATCTGGAGCGTTCGGCCCGGCTGATCGAGTCGGGAGTGGACGTTCTGGTCGTCGACAGCGCCCACGGACACTCGAAAAACGTGGTCGAGACGGTCCGCGAGATCAAGCGGTCATTTTCGATCGACGTCATCGCGGGAAACGTCGCAACGGAAGAGGGGGCCCGCGACCTGGTGGAAGCGGGTGCGGACGCGGTCAAGGTGGGAATCGGCCCGGGATCGATCTGCACGACGCGAATCATCTCGGGCGTCGGAGTGCCGCAACTGACGGCGATCGAAATGGCGGCCCGGGGAGTCGCCGGCAGCGGCGTTCCGCTGATCGCTGACGGGGGCATTCGGTACAGCGGTGACATGACCAAGGCCCTCGCCTGGGGGGCGAGCGTGGTGATGCTGGGAGGACTTTTGGCCGGACTCGACGAGAGCCCGGGAGAGACGATCCTGTATCAGGGACGGTCGTTCAAGCGCTACCGGGGCATGGGCTCGCTGGGCGCGATGGTCAAGGGCAGCAGCGAACGATACCGGCAGGCGGGCTTGGAGGCCGAAGGGAAGCAACTTCAGAAACTCGTTCCGGAAGGCGTTGAGGGACGCGTCCCCTACAAGGGCCCGTTGCAAAGCCTGCTCTATCAGTTGGTGGGCGGATTGCGGGCCGGGATGGGATACGTCGGCGTGGGATCGATCGACGAACTCAGTTCGAAAACGAAATTTCTCAGAGTATCTGCGGCCACGGTGAGGGAGAACCATCCGCATGACATCGCAATTACGCAGGATTCACCGAATTACAGCGTCGAGCACGCTCAAAGCGACGCGATTTAGCACGCTCGGCAGATGCCTGTTGGCGGCCTTGGCGCTGGCGTGCGTGGTGGTCGGCGCCGTGCAGGCCGGGGACGACGGCGAACTGCGGGCCCCTCTCGATCGACTACGGACCAGGTCCGCGACGAACCGGTGGAACGCCGTGCGCGACCAGTGGACACCCCTCAACGCGCCGTTCGACGGGGACGGGCTGACCACGGAGCGCAATGCGCCGGACGACCAATCACAAGAACCGGCAGCGGCATCCGCCGGGAGTTCACCAGCCGCCCCCCGTTTGGCGAATCGATTGCCCACTTCGGCCGCCGAATCGGTCGACGTCAACAGCGCACGTCGCGACGATACGGCCGGCGAACGGAGCGCCGGCGAATCGGAGCCCCGCGCCGCAACCGACGTGTCGCCCCGGTCGCTGCCCGAAGGCGAGTCTTCTCCGGAGTCGCGGCCGCGCCTCTCTGTACCAAACTTGAACCGCGGCGTCCGACTTGACCGCGCGGAACCGGCCGTTTCAATCGACCAACGCAGCAGCCGGCAATTCGACGATCTCCAAGAACCTTCGCCCGCACCGCCAAGCCCTGTCACGATCAGACTGTTTGACGACTCGGGCGATGAGTCAAGCCTGAGCCAGGCGCGACGCGACGAGGAAGACACGGCCCTTCGCCCCATCAGTCAGATTGAGCCGTTCCGCGACTACAGCCCGGACGGCAAAGATCCGTGCCAGATTCTCTGCCCGAAGCCTGACGACTGTGAAGACGATGGGGACTCCATCTGCCCTCCCCCGTACGACTTCGCGCCGCAGGGCTCGACGGAACGATTGTTTCCGCATCTCGATTACTGCTGGGCTGCTTCCGACCTGTACCACAACCCGCTCTATTTCGAAGATCCGACGCTGGAACGTTACGGGCACGTGCGGTGCAACGAATTCGTCCAGCCATTCTCTTCCATGGGCCGGTTCAGCTTCCGGTTCCTCACGCTGCCCTATCAGGTCGCGCTCGACCCGGTCTGTCGCCGGCACTACGCGCTGGGCTGGTACCGTCCCGGCGAACCCGCGCCCAAGCTGAACTACCAGATCCCGTGGAACGCAAAGGCGACCGCCACCGCCGCAGGCGTCTACACCGGGTTGTTCTTCCTGATTCCATAGCCCGGATTATTCGTAGCGCACGCTGCCAGCGTGCGTCAACCGCCTCTGCGATCAGCGGGACGCACGCAAGGCTGCGTGCGCTACGTGGTTGGGTTGCGTGCGACGCCCGCGCTGGGTCTCCGTGGTGAATGATCCGGCCTCGGGTTCTCGCCGGCGCCCCGGTCGGAGCGGGTGAACCTGTCAGGATCCGAATGTTGCGCCCGCCTGACCCGTCTCTTGGGAAAATCCCCTATGGTCGGTCTGCGCCACTTGTGAAAAATACGGCGCTGAAGGGGGTGAATCCTTGACAATTCGATCCTCACCACTGTACCGTCATACATAATGGTTCTGGTGTATCCTGCGCAAAGTTCGCAGATGCAGGGAATCACCCCCCACCGCCGGGTCCGTGTGACGTCCCGGCCGCGTAAGACCTGCCCGATTTCCCCACCGTGAAGGATCGGTCCCAGCAGCACAGGGACTCGGTTCAAGATCGAACGCCGAAACTCACGCAGCGACTTGTCACACAGTGAACTGTATGTGCCCGCACAGTGGATTGATTGTGCTCGCACAGTGACGGTGCCGTGAGTCGACAGCGACCCACCCCCGATGCTCAGGAGAAGATTGCAATGTCACAGCGTGGCCACGGTTGTTCACCGCACCATTTCCGGCAGTTGTCTCGCCGCGGGTTCCTTCAGATCGGCATGCTGGCCGGAACCAGCCTGACCCTGCCGGAACTTCTGGCGCGTCGCGCCATGGCGGAACTCAAGGACTATGAGAACTTTGAGGGAACCGCGCAGTCGATTATTCACATTTACCTGCCGGGCGGCATGGCTCATCAGGAGTCCTTCGATCCCAAGCCGTATGCTCCGATCGAGTATCGCGGCGAAATGGGCCGCGTGAACACGAACGTGGCCGGTGTGCAGTTCGGCGACACGCTGGCGAAGACGGCGAGCATCGCCGACCGGCTCTGCGTGATCCGCTCGATGACGCACGGCGAAGCCGCGCACGAGCGTGGGACGCACAACATGTTCACCGGTTATCGTCCCAGTCCGGCGCTGCAGTTCCCCTCCATTGGCTCGGTGATCAGTCACGAATACGGCAGCCGCAACAACCTGCCGCCGTACGTCTGTATCCCGAATCAGCCCAACACGTTCGCCGGTTCCGGCTACCTGAGTTCGGCGTTCGCTCCGTTTTCGCTCGGCAGCGATCCGGCCGGGAACGGGTTCAAGGTTCGCGACCTCGATTTGCCGGGCGGTGTCGATGACAGCCGCTTCGCGACCCGGCGGTCGGCCCTGGAGGCCGTGAACGCTCACTTCCTCGCGAAGGAGCAGTCGGACAACATCAACGCGATGAACAGCTTCTACGAGAGCGCCTACTCGCTCATCAGCTCCCCGGAAGCCCGCCTGGCGTTCGACCTTGAGCAGGAGCCGGCTGAACTGCGCGATCAGTACGGTCGCAACACCGCCGGCGCCCGGATGCTGCTCGCCCGGCGACTTGTTGAGTCGGGTGTCCGGCTCGTGAACCTGACCTACGGCGGTTGGGACATGCACGACAACATCGTCGGCGGGTTCCGCAATCAGATGCCCGCCTTCGATCAGGCCTATCACCGGCTCATTACCGACCTTGAAGAGCGCGGCCTGTTGCAGAATACGCTCGTCATGGTCTCCTCCGAATTCGGCCGCACGCCGAAAATCAACGGAACCGCCGGCCGGGACCACTGGCCGAAGGTCTTCAGCGTGGTGCTCGCCGGCGGCGGCATCAAGCCGGGGATCGTGTACGGTTCGTCCAATGCGACGGCCAGCGAGCCGGAAGAGAATCCGATCGGCGTCGAGGATCTCTTCACGACGGTTTATCACTGCCTCGGCATCGTGGCTGACAAGGAACTGATGGCGCCGGGCGACCGGCCGATTGAGATTGTCAACGGCGGAAATGTCCGCAAGGACATGCTCGCCTGAGGGCCGCCCCGAGGGGCGATCTCACCGCGCGGACAGGCGGTCAGATCGGCACGCTTCGGGACGGCAGAAGAGACTGAACGACTAAACCGGGCGGATTGGGTCGGGATTGACGTCCCGGCCCATCCGTGTGGTTTGAAGATTCCTGGTCGCATGCAAGGCCGGCCGCGTCGAAATACGACCGACCTGGCCGGCTGATTGTAAGTTTACGCCCCACCGCCCGGCATATCCTGACCCGCCGCCAGCCGGGCAATTGTCATCGACAATCGACTTCGAGGGAGGATCGCGATGCGAATCGCTGCTCGCGCCCGTCTACTGGCTGTGACTCTCGCACTACTTCTGCCCGCCGCTGCCCAGGCAGCCAGCCCGCGGTTTACGAACATTCTGCCGCACGGCGGACAGCGGGGGACCGAAGTGGATGTCGTCCTGTACGGCAGCAATCTTCAGGATGCCGAAGAGGTTCTCCTGTACGACTCCGGAATGGAGGTTGTGAGCCTCACGCATCCCGAAGATGAAAACCAGCGCCCGAGCCAGGTGCTCGTGAAATTCCGGATCGCGGCCGACTGCCCGCTGGGAGCGCAGCGAATGCGGATCCGCACCCGCACCGGCCTCTCGGACCTGCAATCCTTCCGCGTCGGCGCGTTGCCGGTTGTCGAAGAGGCCGAGCCAAACACTGATTTCGAGCAGCCTCAGGTCATCGCCAACAATTCGACCGTCCACGGGCGGGTCGACAACGAGGACGTCGACTACTACGTCGTCGAGTGTAAGGCCGGGGAACGGCTGACGGCTGAAGTGTTCGGGCTCAGGCTCGGATACTCATCGAGCGGCAACTTCTTCGATCCGTACGTCGCCATTCTCAATGAGGAACGGTTCGAATTGGCGGCCAGCGACGACACCGCCCTCGTCTGGAACGACGCTGTCGCTTCGATCATCGTTCCCGAAGACGGGAAATACTACGTGCAGATTCGCGACGCTTCGTACCTCGGAGACGGCCGGGCCTACTATTTGCTTAGCATCGGACAGTTTCCGCGGCCGCAAGGCGTCGTGCCCGCCGGGGGCAAACCGGGCGAAACGCTGACCGTCACTTTCCTGGGGGACGTGAACGGGGAATTCCAGCGGCAGGTTACGCTGCCCACCGACGTTCCTGAAGAGTTCGGCCTGGACGTGACGGACGATTTCGGAATCGCGCCCTCGCCCATGGTGTTTCGGATCAATGACCTCGACAACGTGATTGAGCAGGAGCCGAACAACGCGGCCGACCAGCCCACTCCCGGCCCCGCGCCGGCCGCCTTCAACGGCGTGCTCGCAGAACCGGGCGACGTCGACTATTTCAAATTTACGGCCGCCCAGGGGCAGGTTTTCGAACTGGAGATGTACGCCCGCAGGATTCGTTCGGCGCTCGATCCGGTGCTCTACATTTGCAATGCGCAGGGCGGGCGAATCAGCGGCAACGACGACAGCCGGGGGCCTGACAGCTACATCCGGTTTCAGGTGCCTGCCGATGGGGAATACCTGTTGGAAGTGCGTGACCATTTGAACAACGGGGGACCGGAATACACCTACCGCGTTGAGGTCACGCCGGTCGTTCCCAAAATTACCGCCGCAACGCTTGACGTCGCCCGTTACGTCCAGCCCGACATCGTCGTCCCCCAGGGAGGCGGGCAGGGCGTGATCGTGAATGTCGCCCGCGCCGACGTCGGCGGACCGGTCGCGTTCAAGAGCGATGATCTCCCCGCCGGGGTGAGCATTGAGTGTCCGGAAGGGTGGCGCGGCGGCGGTCAGATGCCGGTTGTGTTCTACGCCACGCCCGACGCTCCGGTCGCCGGCCGCTATTCGAACATTACGACGTACCTCAACGATCCGAATCAGCCGGACCTTTCTGTGGAAGGGCCGCTGACGCAGACGCTGCTCAAGGTTCGCGGTCCGAACAATTCCACGGTCTGGACCGAACCGCAGACGCGAGTGGCGGTTGTCGTCGCTGAGAAAGCCCCCTTCAAGGTCTGGGTCGAACCGCCGAAGGTCCCGCTTGTGCGGGGCGGGTCGATGAACATCAAGGTCGTCTGCGAACGGGACGAAGGGTTCACCGCGCCCATCAACCTCCGCGTCCTGCAGAACCCGCCGGGCTGCAATTCGAGCGGCTCCGTGGCGATTGCAGAGGGTCAGACGGAGGCCTTGATTCCCTTCAACGCCGCGGGCAACGCTCCCGTGCAAACGACGATGTTCGCCGTCCGCGCGTTCGCGGCCCACGCCGGAGGCACTGTCGAAAGCTGCACTCCGTTCGTTCCCCTGACGGTCGAAGAGCAGTACGTCACGTTTACCTTTGCTCAGGCCGCCGTTGAACAGGCGAAAGAAGCGCCGCTGCTGGTCACCGTGACGAAGCGGAAGGACTTTGAGGGCGAGGCGCAGGTGACGTTGCTCGGTCTCCCGGCCAACACGACGGCCGAGCCCTTGACGATGACCAAGGATTCGGCCGACCTCACGTTCCTGGTCAAAGCCGCCGAGAACGCACCGGTCAGCGATAACCAGAATCTCTTCTGCCAGGTTCTGATTCCGGAAGCGGGAGAGACGATCCTGCATAATCTCGGCACCGGGCGACTGCGGGTCGATCCGCCTCCGCCCGAACCGGTCAAGCCGGCACCGATGCCAGAACCGGAGCCGATGCCGGCTGCTGAAGAACAACCGAAACCCAAGCCGCTCTCCCGCTTGGAACAGCTCCGGCTGCAGGCGAAGGAAAAGCGTCAAGCGGCCGCCGCCGGCGAGTAACTCCGACTCGCAGACGGTGCATACAAGCTCTCAGGCGAGAGCCACGAAGAACCAACTGACTCTTAAGTGTTGAGGAATCTGAGCGATGTCAACCCGGACGATTCTCTCCTCGGTGTTAGTCGCCGCCTTCGCTGTCCCCGCGTTTTCCGCCGAACTGGTCGAATTGCGGGTTTCTCCGCCGGATGTCGCTCTGACGACCAGCCGCGACTTTCAGTCGATGGTCGTGCAGGCCGTCTATTCCGACGGACTCACCCGCGACGTGACTGATCAGGCGAGCTGGACCTTCGCGAATGAAGCTCTGGTGACGCGCGAGAATAACTTGCTGCGGCCTGCCGCCGACGGTGAAACGCAACTGACGGTCGGGTTTGAAGGCCAGTCGGTGGTGATTCCCGTCAAAGTTGAGCGGGCGGCCGATCCGCGCCCCATCAGCTTCAAGCTCGACGTGATGCCGGTCTTCATGAAGGCCGGGTGCAACTCGGGCAGTTGTCACGGCGCCGCCAGCGGAAAAGACGGCTTCAATCTCTCGTTGTTCGGATTCGACGCGGACGGCGACTACTTCCGCATCACCCGCGAGCAGCCCGGGCGACGCATCGATCTGGCCGTTCCCGAAGCCAGTCTGATGGTCGAGAAGGCGATCGGGGCCGTGCCGCACACCGGCGGAAAACGGTTTGAACTCGATTCCGACCAGGGGCGTCCGCTGCTGGAATGGATCGCGGCAGGAGTGCCGAAAGATCCCGCCGACGTCGCCTACTGCACCAGCATGGATATCTACCCGAAGCAGGCCGTGCTCGACGGCGAAGGGGAGACGCAGCGGGTCACCGTCCGCGCCACCTACTCGGACGGCACCGTCCGGGACGTCACGAAACTCGCCCTGTTTCTCACCAACAACGAGACCTCCGCGGCGATTTCGGAAGACGGAATCGTCACGGCCGGTGCGCGGGGCGAGGCCTACATCATGGCGCGATTCGCGACGCACACCGTGGGGTCGCAGTACATCGTGCTGCCCAAGGGGCTGCAGTACGAACAGAAGCCGTTCGAGCCGGTCAACTACATCGATGAACTCGTGGCGGACAAGCTCAACAAGCTGCGGATTCATCCTTCCGGAAACTGCACGGACGAAGAATTCCTCCGCCGGGTGAACATCGATCTCGTCGGCGAATTGCCCACGGTCGAAGAATATCACGCCTTCATGGCCAGCACCGATCCCAACAAGCGGACCGCCAAGATCGACGAACTGCTCGGGCGAAAAGAGTTCACCGAACTCTGGGTCTCCAAGTGGGCCGAGTGGCTGATGATGCGCTCCAGCAACCAGGTCTCTTACAAGTCGATCGTGCTCTACTACCAGTGGCTCAGTGAACAGATCGCCAACAACGTGCCGCTCAATGAGATGGTGCAGGATCTGTTGTCCGCCAACGGCGGCACATTCAAGGTTCCGCAAACGAACTTTTACCAGATCGAGACCGATCGGCTGAAAGTCGCCGAGAACGTCGCCCAGATCTTCATGGGAATGCGGATTCAATGCGCCCAGTGTCACAACCATCCGTTCGACCGCTGGACACAGGACGACTACTACAGCTTCGCCGCGTTCTTTGCACAAATCGGACGCAAGCGCGGCGAGGACAGTCGCGAGACCATTGTCTTTAACAGCGGCAGCGGTGAAGTGCAGCACGTCGTCACCGGCCAGAATTCACCCCCAGTCTTCCTCGGAGGCGGACCGGCCAATCTCGAGGGCGGACAGGACCGGCGCGAAGCGCTCGCCAAGTGGCTGGCGTCGCCCGACAATCCGTATTTCGCCTCGAACTTCGCCAACCGGGTGTGGCAGCATTTCTTCGGAATCGGAATCGTTGAAGAGGTCGACGACGTTCGCGTCTCGAATCCGGCGTCGAACCCCGAATTGCTCGAGGCGCTCGCTCAGAAGCTCACCGAATCGAACTACGACTTCAAGGGGCTGGTGCGGGACATCTGCCTCTCCAAAACGTATCAGCGTTCGACCCAGCGAAACGAAAGCAACGCCTCCGACGACTTGAACTTCGCGCACCAGACGATCCGGCGAATCAAGGCGGAGTCGGTCCTCGACATCATCAGCCAGGTCACCGACACCAAGGACAAGTTCCGCGGACTGCCTCTGGGCGCCCGCGCAGTCCAGATCGCAGACGGCACAACCAGCAGCTACTTCCTGACCACCTTCGGCCGTGCGACGCGCGAGACCGCCTGCTCCTGTGAAGTGAAGATGGAGCCAACACTGTCGCAGGCGCTGCATCTGCTCAACGGAGACACCGTCAACGGCAAGATCCAACAGGGAGGCGTCATCGCCCGGTTGAACGAGCAACACGAAGTGCCGCAGAAGCGAGCCGCCGTTGCGGCGCTCCAGAAAGAAATCGCCGATCGCCAGGCGGCAGCCGATGCGGCTCTCGCCGCGTCCAACACAGCCGCCGAGGAAGCCAAACAGACAGCGGCGGCCAAGGCCGCTGCCGACAAAGCACTGGCCGATGCGACCGCCGCGAAAGCGAACGCCGATAAAGCCGTGACAGATGCAACCGCAGCGAAGACGGCTGCGGATCAGGATGTCGCGGCGAAGATGGAGGCCGTCAAGGCGGCCGGCGAAGATGCAGAACTCCTGAAAACAGCCCAGGAAGCTCTCAATGCGTCGGTCACGGCGCAGGAGCAGGCCGCCCAGGCGCTCGCCGCCGCTCAACAGGCGGCCGCAGACACCGCCACTGCTCTGGCGGCCGCTCAGAAGGCCGCGACCGATGTGGCGGCCGCTGACAAGGCTGCCCAGGAAAAAGCCGTTGCCGCAAAAGCCGCCGCCGACAAGGCCGTCGAAGCCGCCAAGGTGACGCCGGAACAGCAACAGGCCATCGCTGCCGCAGAGGCGGCTGTTGACGCAGCCGAGCGGCAGATGATCGACAACCTTTATATCCGAACGCTGACGCGCCGTCCGACGGAGGCGGAATACGCCGCCCTCTCGCCGCTGTTCGCCGAAGGTGCCGACCCGGATCAATCGCTCGCGGACGTCTTCTGGGCGCTGCTCAACAGCCGCGAGTTTCTGTTCAACCACTGACCGCCGGCCTGTGAGGCCTTCGGAAGACGGACCGGTCCGTCCAGGAATCGATCAGAGAGATCAGTTCAATGTCACGATTCGCCAGGTATCACCTGTCCACCGCCTGCGCGGTGCTCGCACTCGTCGCCTTCGGCGCACAGCTCTCCGCCCAGGAAGAGGAGGCGGCCCCCAAGGTCACCTTCGTCGACGACGTGCTGCCGATCTTCAAGGCCCGTTGCGGCTCCTGCCATAACGCCAACGACAGAAAAGGCGGACTCGCGCTCGACAGTTTCGCGACCGCGATGGAGGGGGGCAGCTCGGGAACGGTCGTCGAAGGGGGCGATCCGGACGCCAGCTACCTCTGGCTGCTCGTCAATCACGAGTCCGAGCCGGCCATGCCGCCCAACTCGGACAAGTTGCCCGAGAATGAACTGGCCGTCATCCGCAACTGGATCAGCGGCGGTCTGCTCGAAAACTCGGGCAGCACCGCGATGATCAAGAAGAAGACGTCGGTCGCCAAGATCGAGATCAGCACCGAGCGACCCGCTGAGGTCGCGCTGCCCCAGGTCTACTTCGGGGAGCCGCAGATTCAGACGGAAACCACAAACTCCGTCACCGCCCTCGCTACGAGTCCCTGGGCCCCGATCGCCGCCGTTTCGGGGTATCATCAGGTCGCCCTGTACAACACGGCCACGCTGGAACCGCTGGGCGTTCTGCCCTTCCCGGAAGGCCAGCCGGAGATCATCAAGTTCAGCCGCAACGGATCGTTGCTGCTGGTCGGAGGGGGACGCGGCGGCGCGAACGGCAAGGTCGTGCTCTTCGACGTCAAGACCGGCGAGCGGGTCGGCGAATACGGAGACGAGTACGATTCCGTGCTGGCCGCCGACATCAGCGCCGACCATTCGCAGGTCGCCCTCGGCGGTCCCAAAAAAATGCTCCGCGTCTATTCGGTCGAAACCGGCGAACTGCAGTACGAAGTCAAGAAACACACCGACTGGATCTGTGCGATCGAGTTCAGTCCGGACGGCGTGCTGCTCGCCTCCGCCGACCGGGCCAACGGCCTGCACGTGTGGGAGGCCTTCACCGGACGTCCGTTCCACACGCTCAACGGCCATACAGGCTCGGTCAACGACGTCAGTTGGCGGGCCGACAGCAACGTCCTCGCCTCCGCCAGCAGCGACAACACCATCCGCTTGTGGGAAATGACCAACGGCACGCAGGTGCGGTCATGGAACGCCCACGGCGGAGCCTTCGCCGTTGAGTACATCCGCGACGGACGACTGGTGAGCACCGGTCGCGACCTTGTGGTCCGCTTGTGGAACGGAGAGGGTGCCCAGATTGCGGAATTCCCCGGCCTGGCCGAGATCGGCCTCGAGGTCGCTTTCGACGCCGAGACGGAGCGGGCTCTGGGAGGTGACTGGACCGGCATGGTCCGCGTCTGGAACGTCGCAGACGGAGCACAGGTGGGACAACTCGACACCAACCCGCCGACGCTGACCTCCCATATCGAGTCTCTCACTCAACAGGTGGCTGCGGCGGAAGCACAGGCCGCCCAGACCGCAGCAGCGCTCGCCGCCCTGCAAAAGGCGATGGCCGACAAACAGGCCGCCGCAGACAAGGCCGTCGCCGACGCCAACGCCGCCGCGGAAACTGCCAAACAGACGGCAGCAGCCAAGGCGGCCGCCGACCAGGCCGTGACCGATGCGACCGCAGCGAAAGCGGCCGCCGACAAAGCGGCGGCCGATGCCGCCACCGCGAAGACCGCCGCCGATCAGGACGTCGCCGCCAAGACAGAGGCCGTCAAGGCGGCCGGAGACGACGCCGAAAAACTGAAGGCAGCGCAAGAGGCCCTGACGGCGTCCACCACCGCCCAGCAGCAGGCCGCAGCAGCGCTCACCGCCGCTCAAAAAGCGGCCGAGGCCGCGACCGCTGCGCTCGCGAACGCTCAGAAAGCAGCGACCGACGCCGCTGCCGCCGACAAGGCGGCGCAAGAGAGCGCGGCGACCCTCAAGACGGCCGCCGACACCGCCGTCGAAGCGGCCAAGGTCACCCCGGAGCAGCAACAGGCCCTCGAGGCAGCCCAGGCGGCCGCAAACACGGCGCAACAGAACCTGGCAACCCTCAAGGCCGCGCTCGAACGGGCCAACGGCCACTTGGCCAATCTGCAGGCGAACGCCGGCTCATAGGCAACGATATCGCTCAGTGGTGCGCCGGGTCACCGCTCAGTTGTTCCCGGTCACTCAATTGTCCTCCGGCGGTTCCT